>Ga0160428_1000047_pt1 | contig 152733 bp, 130 predicted proteins | sample SolpanmetagenomM_FD_108198 | JGI IMG/M metagenome (GOLD analysis project Ga0160428, IMG submission 108198) | Solar panel surface microbial communities from Lawrence Berkeley National Laboratory, California, USA - M | ecosystem: Engineered > Built environment > Solar panel > Unclassified ... | reverse complement strand
GCCCGGCGTGGATGCGCCCGGCGTGGATGCGCCCGGCGTGGATGCGCCCGGCGTGGATGCGCCCGGCGTGGATGCGCCCGGCGTGGATGCGCCCGGCGTGGATGCGCCCGATTGGTTGTTTTTGGCAGACTGAGCGGATATATCAGAGCCTGCAATGAGCCCGGCAATGAGTACAGTAAAAAAATAAAGACGTTGATTAACCTTCATATAGCTGGGTTATTTGCCGGAAAGCCGGATGTCATCGATGTAGAAAAGAGTGGGTGACGCCTGTTCGTCGCAGCCGGGCAGGGGTGGGTCGTTGGTTTCGTTGGGGGTCTGCCGGTTAGGCAGATTACGGTACGGCCCGGTGCGCAGCGACAACCGTTCGACGGATTCAACGGCTTCGGCTAACTGTGCGTCGGTCAGCACAGGCTTATTGTCGACGCGTAGACTGTATGTACCCATCGGAGTCGCCTTCACCGTAAGTTGCAGTGTATACCACTGACCCGGCTGCACCGTCTGGACTACTTTTTCCGCACGACCATCCATCGCCACCAACTGGTTTTTAGCTGTACAACGCAGCCGGACAGGGCGGTTGCCGTACCGGTCGGTCAGGTCGATGTCGAGGTCGCCGGTATTCGTCGGGTCAACGTATAGGCGCAGTTGTACGGTAGCAGCACGGCTTTCTTTAAATACCCGAATCGCGCGGGCGTAATCGTAGGGATCGGTGTCGCGTAGTTCCAAACACAGGCCCGGCGTGGATTTGCCCGGCATGGATTCGCCCGGCGTCCGCACCAGCGTAACCGGTGCCCACTTCGGCGCGTAGATATTCCAGTCGGTGATCGTGCCGCCCGGCGTCAGCTTATCAAATGTATCGGCGACAGATCCGGTAACGGCGTAGCGGATGGGTGTTGGGATGCGGGCCACCCAGATGTCTTCCTTATTGACGCTGTACGTCATCCACATATCCGAACCGGGCGGATTGCCGTTGCCTTCCTCGATGCCGCGCATGTAGCAGGGGCCAAAATCCTTCCAGCGACCTACAAACCGGCGGGGCGGCACTTCGCCACTGACCAGCAACAGGTTGTCGAACACGATACCGTCGTTGCCCGAAATAATAGCGAGCGGATAGCGGTACTGCGTCGTTTCGATGGGGTTATACGAAATAGCATAGCGACCATCGTCGGTTTTCTGGCCCCACACTTTACCGCCCGACATCAGCAGCGTCGGCACTTTCACCGGGGTTGAAAACGTCTTTCCCCCGTCGGCCGACAGACCCGTCAGCGATTTTTTCCACAGGGCCACGACCTGCCCGTCCTTGCGATGGTAGTAGGAGAGGGCTTCGCCAGCCTTGTTGGTCCCGTAAAAGCCGTCTTTACCGTTGTCTTCGTCGTACCACTGAAACGTCATTAGCTTATCCGCCAACAAAGCGTCGCAGGCGCTGACGAAGCCGGCGTCGGGTGATTTTTTGTAGAACGGATAGCTCGTGTTGCTCTCGTTCCAGGTGTTGTAGCTGCTGTAGCGGATGAAGTAGATTGGACCGAACGTACCGTCTTTGTGAATCTCCCGTACCACGCGGCCGATGCCCCCCTTGCCAAACGGATTGTCGGTATGGCCGTAAAACGCTACCGTCAGCAACCGGCCATCCGGGGCGGTGTAGAAACCCATGCGCTGGTGCATCATGTAGCCGTGGTAACCGTCGGGAATCGTAACCCCATCGGGCGCTTTGTAGGGCGGAAAAATCACCTGTGGCTTTTCCCAGTTGCGTCCATCCGTCGAGGTGACGAGCAGGGTTTGCCCCGGTGCTACGTGTTCGTCGGCGGGATTGCTCAGGTATTGCTGGTAAAATCGGCCGTTCCAGTAACTCAGGTTCGACGCGTGGTTGTACGTCCAGCCATAGCCGTCGGCCTGTTCGGGATGCGTGCGGTTGGCGCGTACTGTCTGCCGGTTTTCGGTGCCGATAGCGTAGCGGAGCCGACCCTCGTGCATCGTTGGATCGACCGTAACGCCACCGACATACCGCACGGGTTCGGCAGGACTACCGGTCTGGGCCTGCGCGATCTGCGCGATAGTCAGTCCAATCAGTGGTAAAGCAATGTGAATTTTCATCGTACAGGGTGTATTCGCCCGCAAAATACGATCTGAATAGGTAACCCAGACGTCCACGTCTGGTAGACGTCTGGTCTGGGCAAAAAAGCTGCTGCCTGGCGTAATTGCCCTATCGGGCACCAGACGTGGACGTCTGGGCTACAATAAGCCGTTAGTCATTCTCGATCGTATCGAAATACACCTTCAGCTTATTGGCGCGGTCCTTCCCGACGACTTCGGTGACTTCATCGACCGACGCTTCGCGAATTTTGCTGACGCCTTTGAAGTGCTTCAGCAGCTTGGCCGCCGTTTTTTTGCCGATACCCTCCACGTTTTCCAGCTCGCTGATAAGGCTATTGCGGCTGCGCTTGTCGCGGTGGTAGGTGATGGCAAACCGGTGGGCTTCGTCGCGGATACGCTGAATCAGCTTGAGCGATTCCGATTTTTTGTCGATGTACAGCGGCAGGTTGTCTTCGGGATAGTAAATTTCTTCCAGCCGCTTGGCAATGCCGATGATCGGGACCTTACCGTACAAATTCAGGGCTTTCAGGGCGTCGCAGGCGGCACTAAGCTGCCCTTTACCACCATCGATCACAATCAGGTCTGGCATGTCGGTTTGTTCTTCGAGTACGCGGGTGTACCGGCGCGTCACGACTTCGTACATGCTGGCGAAATCGTTGGCACCGACAACCGTTTTGATCGAAAAATGCCGGTATTCTTTATTAGCTGGTTTGCCGCCTATAAAGCAGACCATGGCCGAGACGGGGTTCGTACCCTGAATGTTCGAGTTGTCGAAACACTCGATGCGGTTCGGGATCGTTTTGAGCTGTAAATCCTGCTTGAGCCGGATCAGCACACGGTCTTTCTTGCTGGCGTTGGCGGTTGCCTCGGCGGCTGCGCGTTCCTGTCGTTCGCGCCGGAAATACAGCACATTTTTGAGCGACATATCCAGCAGCTTTTTCTTGTCGCCAATCTGCGGAATCGTTACTTCGAGCTGTAAATCAACGTCGGGCTGAATGTTGGTAATGATTTCTTTCGCCTGACTGCCGTATTGCTCGCGAAACTCGACGATCAGCATCGCCAGCAGATCGGGATCGGTTTCTTCCAGCTTTTTCTTAATCTCAACGGTATGGGCCTGCACAATGGTCCCGTTGACGACTTTCATGAAGTTGACGTAAGCCGCCGTTTCGTCCGATGCAATCGAAAACACGTCGGCGTCGGCAATTTTGGGGTTCACGACCGTGGATTTGCTCTGGAAGCGTTGCAGCACATCCATTTTGTCCTTCTGCTTCTGCGCCTGTTCGAAGGCCAGATCGTTGGCGGCTTCTACCATCCGGCTTTTGAAATATTCCTGCGCCGGTTTGAGGTTACCCTTCAGAATATGGTGGACCTGCTCAATGTCCTTGTCGTAATCGGCTTCCGGCTGCTTGCCCTCGCAGGGACCTTTACAATTGCCGATGTGGTATTCCAGACACACCTTGAATTTGCCTGCTTCGATGTTTTCGGGCGTCAGGTTGTAGTTGCAGGTACGGATCGTAAACAGCTGGCTGAACATATCCAGCACGGTATACATCGGCTTCAGATTGGCGAAAGGGCCGTAAAACGTCCCCTGCTTCCGGTCGATGCGCCGGGTGGTGACGACGCGCGGAAACGGCTCGTCGGTGACGCAGACGAAGGGGTACGTTTTGTCGTCACGCAGCAGAATGTTGAATTTTGGCTGGTACCGTTTGATGAGCTGATTCTCCAGCAGCAGCGCGTCAAATTCGGTATGCACGATGGTAAATTCGAGCTTCCGAATCTGACTGACCAGCCGCAGTGTCTTGCGGTCGTGCTGTTTGGAATTGGTAAAATAACTGCTGACCCGGTTTTTCAAGTCTTTGGCTTTACCGACGTAGATGACCTCACCTGTGGCGTCGAAATAGCGGTACACACCCGGCTCATGCGGGACCTTTGTCAGTTCTTTCTTATAGTCGAATTCGGGCATGGCAACGTGAGCCGGAAGCGTATGTTGGTGTCACAGATCGCCAGTACCCGCGCGGGGAAACGGCTACTATGAAAACAACCGGCAGACGTTAAAGGTTGCCGCACGCAGATCGTCGTAGGCAGTTTGCAGGGCCATATCGATGGACTGCGGCTTTGTCTGGATAGAGAAAGCGGCCCGCAAACCAAGGTCATCGACGGCTTCTGGTGATAGATCGACTGAGCCGCATATGGCCACAACCGGCACATCGCCAGCCCGGTTTGTCAGGCCATGTAACAGCTTACCCTGCGCCGTCTGCGTATCGAGTTTCCCTTCGCCGGTCAGAATCAGATCGGTGTCGTTGAGGTGCCCATCGAACCCAATCGTGTCGAGTACCAGTTCCGCGCCGGGGCGCAACCCGGCTTGCAGAAAAAACAGGCAGCCAGCGCCCAGCCCACCGGCGGCACCCGCTCCGGGCATATCGCCCAGCTCATACCCAAACTGGTCACGAATTACCTGCGCGAATTGCCGCAACCCGGCATCCAGCTGCTCAACCTGCATCGGCGTAGCCCCTTTCTGCGGACCATACACGTAAGCGGCTCCGTCGGGACCGTACAGCGGATTCAGTACATCGCAGGCAACCGAAAACCAGACCTCTTCGACAGGAGAATTCGTGGGTGGAATCAGGCGTGCCAGCTGGATGAGGTTTTCGCCGGTGGGTGCCAGTGGCTGGTCGTTCTGGTCGAGCAATTGCCAGCCCAGCGCAGCCGCCATGCCAACACCGGCGTCGGTGGTAGCGCTGCCACCGATACCCAGCACGATATGTTTGACGCCTGTTTCCATGGCCCGGCTGATAAGCTGTCCGGTACCGTAGGTGCTGGTAGTGAGCGGGTTTCGTTCGGTTGGTGCCATCAGGCCCAGCCCCGACGCACTCGCCATGTCGATAAAGGCTGTCTTACCGTCACCAGCCAGCCCATAACCCGCTTCGATGGGGCGTCCCAGCGGATCTTGTATAGTAGTGGTATGCCAGTTGCCGTTTGTAGCACGGGTCAGCACGCAGGCGGTGCCTTCACCGCCGTCAGCAAGAGGAAGTTGAATCAGTTCGGCGTTGGGTAGCGCAAGTCGTACCCCTTCGGCCATAGCTCTGGCTGCTTTTCGGGCCGATAATGATCCCCGAAACTTGTCAGGAGCTAACAGAATTTTCATCAGATATGTGGACAGTAGTCAGGCCAAAAATAAGTGGCTAATTACTTATTCACAAGTCGTCATATAATGAAATGGTTAATTATCGTGCTGATAGTCAACTAATTTACAAATACAAAGGTCAGTAGCTGACAGCGTCAGATCAGCTATTGAAGAATTTCTTCCTCATCTTCGACAACCACTTTGGGCGGAATATACCGGCTGGCTGAGTCGATATGGTAGCCGCCACAATCGATCTGAAAATTGTTGGGTCTGCGAAATGGTACTGGTTTATAGCGTGTTAAGGTTGGGTCTTTATACACCTTCTGCATATAAAGTGCCCAGGCTGGCATTGCCAGTCGGCCACCCTGGCCCAGCTCGATCGATCGAAAGTGAATCGAGCGGTCGTCGCCACCCACCCAGGTTCCCGACACCAGGCGTTGTGTCATACCCATAAACCAGGCGTCGGAATAATTCGAGGTCGTCCCTGTTTTGGCCGCGATCTGATTACCGCCTTCCATTAGTTTATACTGCCCCGCCAGTCGTACCGCCGTACCGCCCGGCTCAACGGCTGCCTGCATCAGGTGCAGCATCTCGTAGGCCCGGTTGGCGCTGATAACCTGATTGGCGTCGGCGGTAAACGTTTTTAGTACGTTACCATTTTTGTCGGTAATCCGGCTGATAATCATGGGCCGAACGCGCAGCCCACCATTGGCGAAAGTGCAGTAAGCGGCCACCATTTCGTAGACCGATACATCGGACGTGCCCAGGCAGAGGGTTGGGTTGTCCATCAATTGGCTCTGAATCCCCAGATCGTGGGCATATTTGATAACGGCTTCAGCGCGGGTTTTCTTGATGAGCTGCGCACTGATCGTGTTGATTGACTGACCAAGCGCATCACGCAGGCTCAGGTCGCGGAAGCTATACCGGCCGGTTGAGTTTTTGGGTGTCCAGGCCGGGCCGTTGTTGTTGTCTTCACCATGGGCGAAGGTCGTCGGGCGGTCGACGAGGTGCGTGCAGGGCGTTACAAACCCCTGATCGATGGCTGTGAGATAGATAAACGGTTTGAATGTCGACCCTGGCTGACGGCGGCTCTGCCGGACGTGGTCGAATTTCATATGCCGGAAGTTGATACCGCCGACCCACGCCTTCACGTGACCCGTTTCGGGGTCCATCGACATAAAGCCGGTGTTGAGCAGCCGTTTGTAATACCGTAGCGAGTCGAGGGTGCTCATCGTAGTATCTTTCTCGTTGCGTCGGCCACCGTAGACGAATACCTTCATCTTATGTGGTTTCCGCATCTCTGCCCAAATCGCCTTTTTGTCGTCGCCCAGCTCCACCTTTAGCTGTTTGTAGTGCGCTGTGCGAACGGCGGCACTATCGATAAAGCCGGATATTTCGTCATAAACCACGCGCTTGCCAACCCGGCGGGGGGCCACCCACGGATTTCGACCGCGCCAGTGTTCGTAGAACTTCCGTTGCTGATCGCGCATGTTGGTCATCACCGCTTCTTCCGCGTAGGTCTGCATCCGCGAGTCGATGGTGGTGTAGATGCGCAGGCCACTCGTATACAGGTCGAGTTCGGCACCGGGATTTTCTTCGTTGTATTCGTTAATCCAGCGCTTGATGTCGTCACGGATGACCGAACGGAAATAAGCTGCCATGCCGGTGTTCTGGTTTTCGACGCTGAAATCGAGCTTGAGTGGCTTCTTCTGGTACAGCGCTTCCTGATCGAGCGTCAGAAAGCCGTACCGCTGCATCTGGCTCAGCACCACGTTCCGGCGCTGAATGGCGCGCTCTTCAAAAATACGCGGGTCATAGCGCGAGGGGTTTTGCAGCATCCCGACCAGTAGAGCCGCTTCTTCGACGTTCAGATTCCACGGTTCTTTGTCGAAATACGTTTTGGCGGCCGTCTTGATCCCGTACGTGTTATTGCCGAACGACACCGTATTCAGGTACATCATCATGATCTCCTGCTTGGTGTAGTTGCGCTCCAGCCGGACCGACAGAATCCACTCCTTTGTCTTTTCAATGACCGTTTTCAGCCCGGGAACGCTGCCCAGCACCCCCCGCAGTTTTTCGCCCCGTGTATCAAACAGGTTTTTGGCGACCTGCTGCGTTAAGGTACTGCCGCCCCCCGAACTGCTGTTACCCGTTGCCAGCCCTTTGATAACCCGAAAAAACGACCGTGGATCGATGCCGGAGTGCTTCACAAAGCGGGCATCTTCGGTAGCCAGCAGGGCCGATGTCACGTTGGGCGACACCTGCGTAATTTCGACGGGTGTGCGGTTTTCCGTGTAGTATTTGCCCAGCAGCTGATTGTCGGCGGTGTATACTTCCGACGCCACTTCGCTCTGCGGATTTTCGAGGGCTTTCAGACTCGGCATTCCCCCAAACAGCCACAGAAAATTGAAGCTTACAGCCAGAATATATAGCACTAGCAGCCCTACGCCAAGCAGCGCGAACTGCCACAGCCTCTTAATCAGGTTCCGGTACCGACCGGGTGCAAAATCAAACATTGTATGGGTAGGTGGTTTTTCTGTTTGTGGTTCGTGGTTTGTTGTTCGTAGTCATGCCGTTGGTAGTTACCGACCAACTACGAACAACAAACCACGAACTATTTTTTTGCCTGACTGGCCGCTGCCAGCATTTCTCTGGCACGAAACAACAGTGGGCTAGCCGGGAAGTCGCGGACAAATTCGTTGAGAGCCTGCCGGTAGGCATCGGGCGTTTGCAGCTTACCCACCAGCAGTACGCGCAGCAGTGCCAGTTTGTCGTTGATCTTCGTGCCGGCGTAATCACCCAGTGCTTTATCGGCGCGGGCCAGTGCTTCGGTCAGGTTGTTTTCCTTGTAAAGGTCGTAAATCCGGGTGTAAACAGCCAGTGCCTGTCCTTCACTGTCGCTGCTCTGCGTTGCCGTCTTACCCGTCAATCGGGCGTACGACGTATTGGGGAACTCGGTTTGCAGGCGCTCTTTCCAGGGCGATGCCTTACCCAGTTGCTCATTCGACAGGTACAGCAGATAGTACACCTCGGGCTTCTGGATGGTGTTTGGGTACCGGTTCAGGAGCTGTTCAAACGTGCTGATTGCGTCGACTGGCTGGTTGAACTGAAACTTGTAGAGCTTACCCAGCTTATACAGGGCTGTCTCGACGCGCTGATTCGCCTGTAGCTGTCCGTCGGCGGTAAACGGAATCCGGGCGCGCATGGCATCGCGCTGTGCCTGATTCGCCGATACCGGGCCACCAATAACCGGTGTGCCATTGACAGCATCCTGCGGAGCTAACGGCGCATTTGGGTTGATACTATTGGCCGATGTTTGCCCGTTCAACGGACTCCCCACGCCGGCTACGGCTTCGGATGCCTGTTTGGTACTGCGTCGCCAGTCGTCTTCGAGTGGCCGGTTGCCCCAGCGTGACGAGAATTCCTGTCGTCCCTGACTTAACGCTACGGGATTATACAGTACCCAGCGCTGATCCGGCGCCAGCTCGGAATTGGTAGCGCCGGGTATATTGTTGACTCCGCCTGCTGCGCGATCCGCAATTTGCTGTGCCAGGGCCACCTGCGCTTTGTCGGCATCGTTCCGGCGTTTTATAGCGTCATCGATAACCTTGTTCAGTTCAGTAGGGGAGAGCCTGGCCAGTTGTAACAGACTGTCTTCCGTGTAGATCGTTTGCTTGTACTGCACGAATTCGTCGAGGGTGTTCCGACGCGTAAGCAACGCTGTATAATCGGCCGACTGCCGGGGCAACTGCGCCAATGCACTATCGTAATACGCTTTAGCCTGCCCATAATCGCCCTTTTTCTGGTCAAACAATCGCCCGATTTCCTGATAGGTATACGGCACCTGACCCGATGAGGGTAACGCCTGGATAGACCGTCGGTAATAATCGATACCCTTATCTACGTTGCCCTTGCGAACTTCCAGCACGGCCATCGTTGCGTAAATCTTGTCTTTCAGGTCCGCGTTTTTACGGTCGGCCAGCATCGTTTCAAACGTCCGTTCCGAGGTTGCCGCTTCCCGAATATCGCTCGACAGCCCTTTACTCTGGATGGCGTACAGGTTGGCGTAAAACAGCTGATCGTAGCTGGGACGACTTTTCGCAACCAGCTTGTACTGCGCGACGGCTTTCGCGGGTTGTCCCGACACGTCGAACAATTGCCCGGCGATCAGGTGAAGCCGGGCCGTCACCTCACTTTTGGGTAGCACCGGAAATGTCGCTTCCAGAATAGCGGCAGCCACGGCGTATTTACCCTGCCGCTCGTTTAAGTAGGCATTTACCAGATAGTAGTCGCGGGTATTTATTTTGCTGAGCGGCTGCGCCCGGAGGTACTCGCCCACGTTCTGCGCGTTGCTGTAATCATTGGCTTCTACGTATGCCCGCATCAGCCCGACGAGCGCCGTGTGTTTGTCGTCGTCACTGGTCCCTTTGGTATTAACGTATTTAAATACCTCGATGGCGTTGGGCAAATCCTGCTTCAGCAACCGGGCGCGGCCAATCAGAATATAGGCATTGTCGAGCCACTTGCTGTTCTGGTGTCGTTCGGGAATCAGCGACGCTTTTTTGATGGCATCATCGAGCAACTGCTTTACCGCCTGGCTTTTAGTGGAATCGACCGGCAGCAGAATGGGCAGCACCTGACTGTAATTTTCCTGCCGGGTTTTGAACAGTTGCAGTTCGGCCTGTTCAACTTCGTCGCGGGCAATAACGTAGGCGTTATAATGCGCCGTGAGGTTATGGTAGCCCTTACTGACGGGCTTCGTGCTGAACTGCGAACAGGACAGCAGGCTACCCAGCAGGCCGATGACCGTCAGGAAACGAAGGAAGGATGACTTGATAAAGCGAACCATTCAGATTAATGATGCGTGGCGTACCCGCACTCAAAACGCTGCCGAACCGGATGGTTATATGCAACGTTAGCTCAAAGTAACGAATTTTGCCCGACCGACTGTATACCGACCCCTAATTCGATGGAAAACCAGCCTGACGACTTCCCCAGCGATCAACCCCGCCGTTCGGTCGGCAACGACCCGCTGAGAACCACGACCGAAAAAAATAAGTCGTTCGTACAGTACAGTGGTATCGCATTTCAGATGCTCGGCACCATTGGGCTGGGCGTCTGGGTTGGGTTGAAACTGGATGAATGGCAGCAAAACCCGCGCCACATCTGGACCATCGTTTTGTCGCTCACCGCCATCGGCGCGTCGCTCTATCTCTTCATCCGGCAATTAACAAGGTAGGTTTGTGCCGGGCCGCGCCACGGTGGCCGCCGGGCGGTTTGTCGTTCGTTGTTTGTGGTTTCGCCCACTGACCATTAGCCCCTTTCCAATAGGCTCGAACGACAAACTACGAACCACGAACCACAAACTAATTCTATGCTCCGTACCACACTTGTCACCATCGCCTTAGCAATTGTATTTTTCGTAGCTGAACGTTACGCGCAGGTACCGTGGCTTCACCCGGCCTGGAAAGCTATGCTGATCTTTTTTCTGAGTATGGGCTTTCTGATGCACCGGCTGGTCGATATTGGTTTACAGGGTGATCGGGAACAGTTTGTACCGATGTATCTGGGTGCTACCGTAGCGCGGCTCGTGCTGTCGCTGCTATTCACCGGCGTTTTTTTGTACCAGGGCGTGGCCGACCGGCGCACCTTTGTCTTCGACTTTCTTGCACTATATATATTTTACACCGGTTTTGAGATTTGGACGGTGAGCCGTAACTTGCGACGCGATTCATAAACGGGATCAATCGCTTCATATGATGCTGTCGTCAATTAAAAAATTCTTAATCGTTATAACGCTTATCCTGAGTTCGTTAGGGGGAGTGATGGCCCAGGAAGGGCACGAAGGCCATGCGGCCGGTCATGAAACTGCGAAGAAAGGCAAGTTCGATGTCGGTGGCATGATTATGCACCACATCAAAGACGACCACGGCTGGGAGTTTGCCCACGGTCTGACACTACCGCTACCGGTCATTTTGTACTCGCAGGATCGGGGTCTGGATGTGTTCTCGTCATCGAAGCTGGCGCACGATGCTGTCTATGACGGCTACAAAAACGTACACGGCAAAATTCACCGTGTAACCGAATCGGGTGCGGTCGATGAGGAAGCTAAGGTTTATGATTTTTCCATTACCAAGAACGTCGCGTCGCTGCTGCTGAGCGCGGTCATCATGCTGCTGCTGTTTTCGGCGGTCAGCAAAGGCTATGCCGCTAATAAAGGTAAAGCTCCGAAAGGGGTACAGTCGTTTCTGGAGCCAATCATTCTGTTCGTTCGCGACGAAATTGCTAAAGCAAGCATCGGCCCCCGGTACGAAAAGTTTCTGCCGTACCTGCTGACGTTGTTCTTCTTTATCCTGATTAACAACCTGCTGGGTCTACTACCGGGTGCGGCCAATCTGACGGGAAACATCGCCGTTACGCTCGTGCTGGCTGTCATCACCTTCCTGATCGTGACGTTCAACGGCAACAAATACTACTGGATGCACCTGGTGCGGCCCACGGGTGTCCCGCTGCCGCTGCTGATCGTGATGATTCCGGTCGAGATCGTGGGCGTGTTCATGAAGCCTATCTCGCTGATGATCCGGTTGTTTGCCAACATCACAGCCGGCCACATCATTATCCTGAGTTTGCTGGGTCTGATCTTCATGGCTAACTCGATGGCCGGTACGACTACGAGTATCGCTATCAGCCCGGTGGTTATGTTCTTTACCCTGTTCCTCAACATCATCGAACTGATCGTAGCTTTCCTGCAAGCGTTCATTTTTACGCTGCTGACAGCTATGTACATCGGTAGCGCGGTAGAGGAGCACCACGGCCACGAGGCCGATCACGGCACAACGTCTGAGTTGGGCTAACTTTCTGATCTGCAATCTTTTGTTTTACGTTTACCATAAATTCTGTTTATCATGTTTGCAATGTTGATGTCTCTGCTGCTGGAAACCACGGGTAGCATTTCTGTATTCGGTGCCGCGCTGGGCGCAGGTCTGGCCGCTATCGGTGCTGGTATGGGTATTGGTCGGATTGGTGGCAGTGCTATGGAAGGTATCGCCCGCCAGCCGGAAGCAGCTGGTCGTATCCAAACGGCTATGCTGATTATAGCGGCTCTGATCGAAGCCGTGGCCCTGTTCGCAGCGGTAATCTGTCTGCTGGTTGCTACGGCTTAAGCCCGCAACAGGCAGTAAAAAACTGAGTCGGCTGATTGCGGTAGGCATTGGCACCACGGCTCGCTGAATTGACCAAACAACGCGCTCTGGTGGGGATAGCCCGCCGGAGGGCGTTGTTTAACAAAAGATTGATCGGAGCCACCCGGCACCACCTTATATCGACCATCCATAATCTGACTGGTATACATACATGGACTTACTTACTCCTGATCTCGGTTTGCTGTTCTGGCAGTTAGTCGTGTTTCTTGGCTTATTCTTTATCCTGCGCGCGTTTGCCTGGGGACCGATCGTGTCGAGTCTGCACGAGCGCGAAAACAACATTCAGAGTGCCCTTGACCTGGCCGAAAAGACCCGCGTCGAGATGACGGCACTGCAGGCCAACAACGAAAAGTTACTGGCTGAGGCACGGCATGAGCGCGAACTCATTTTGCGTGGTGCGAAAGAAACGGCCGACAAAATGGTAGCCGATTCGCGTGACAAAGCCGAAAGCGAAGGCAAGCGGATTCTGGAACAGGCTCGTGACGCCATGCAGAACGAGCGGCAGGCGCTGGTGGCGCAAATGAAGAAAGAAGTTGTTACGCTTTCGCTCGACATCGCCGAGAAAGTGCTGCGCAAGGAACTGAGCGACAAGTCGACACAGGAAAAACTGGTGTCGGATATGGTAGCTAACTCACGTTTAAATTAATCGACTATGGCTGTTTCAACGGTAGCATCCCGTTATGCCAAGTCGCTGCTTGATTTGGCAAAAGAGCAGAACGTGCTGGAAGAGACGCATACAGACATGCTTTTCTTTCGCGATACGTTGGCAAAAAATCGGCAGTTGGGACTGATTCTGCAAAATCCCATCGTACGGGCCGAGAAGAAAAACGTAATTGTTGAGCAGGTATTCGCCAGCCGTTTTAAGCCACTAACGATGGCTTTCTTCAAGATTATTGCGAGAAAAAACCGCGAAGCGATCATTAGCGACATCGCGACTGAGTTTATTGCGCAGTACGATCGACTGAAAGGCGTGCAGCGGGCAACGATTATTACGACCGTGCCGCTTACTGACGACCAACGGACCTCGTTCAAGAATATGGTTATCAAACTGGCTGGCAGTAAGTCAGTTGAGCTGGAAGAAAAAGTTGATTCGAAACTAATCGGTGGCTACGTGCTCCGGGTTGGTGATCGTCAGATCGATGGGTCGATTCGTAATCAGCTGAACGAAATGCGTATGGCGTTGCTGAACTAGGCACAACGCTGACTTATAAACTAATAAACAGTCGGGCTCGATTCACATGAATCGAGCCCGACTGTTTTACCACCATTTCTCATATCCGGCGGGCGGTGTCCACATAGATTTAGGCTCGAAATGGTGCCATAGCAGCGCACCGATAGTGCGCAGTAACGTAGAGCCTTCGTTAGTACGTCCCCAGGTTTCATCCTGCTGGTGCTTCGTCATCACACAATACACATACTCACCGTGGGGTGCATGCACAAGGGCAACTTCGGACCGCGCCTGGTTGACTGCGCCGTTTTTAGTCGCGGCTTTCACACCGGGCGGTAATTGCGATAGCCCGTCGTGATCCCAGTATTGACGCCCCAAGTTCCGGTACATCTCGTCGCTGGCATCGGGGCTGCTCGCGTTGCCTTCCCTGATGTAGACCAGCAAATCGGCCAGTTCGCGTGGGGTGGTTTGTCCCCAGCCGTACTGCTTCTGAAAAGCTTCCCGGCCGGGCGTACGTGAGTTGACGCGTGTTTGCCGAAAGCCATTGGTGTCGAGCCATTGATTAATGGTTGCCCCGCCCCCGGCCAGCGCCTGACACCACAGACTACCTGTATTGTCGCTGACGGATTCCATCAGCAGTACGACCTGACTTAGTGGAATCGTTGCCCCGTCTTTCAACGAGCCAACAATACCATCGTCGTAATGCAACGAGTCGCGGTACGTTAACGCCTGGTTGTAGGTCAGTTCACCTTTGTGAATCTTGTCGAACAGACCACATTGAATAGGGATTTTGATTGTACTGGCGGTGGGAAACAGTGAATCAGCGTCGATAGCGATAACCTGCCCTGTGCGTAGATTACGGACGTAAATACCCACCTGCCCCCGGAAACCAGTAATTACCTGTTCGAGTGCGTTCGTCAGCCGTCGGGTGCTGGCCGTTGAGCGAGGTAGTACCTGCTGAGCCTGGCCAGTGGAACATAGTGCGTAACAAAGAACGATGAGTAGAAACGGCAGGCGGATCATTGCTTCACCAGTTTAAGATGGGTGGGCCGGAAGGCTAGTGATTCGTAAAATCGGATTGCATCCGTGCGTCGTTCATTTGTCGTTACTTCCAGACTGGCAAGGTTCAGCAGGGCGAGTTCGGCTTCCAGCGCCATGAGCAGTTGCCGACCGACTTGTTGATTCCGGAAGTCCGGGCGTACATACAATTCCTGAATTTCGCCCACTGGTCCCGTATGATGTAGCAGATACTGAATATGGCAGCTGACGAAGCCAACGGGCTCTTCATGCGCTTCAGCGACGCGGTACAGAATCGTTGATGCGGTCAGGTTACGAGCAAATACAGTGTCGAACGCTGCCCGGTCCAGTTGCTGATTCTCTAATTCGCACAAAAAAAGGTAGATGATTCCCCCGTCGGCCAGGCGGGCGGGGCGAATGCAGAGCGCCTGACTCATCGATCAGCAGGCTAGTAGGCCTGAATAACGTCGGATTCGAAAACGTGCTTGCCAGTCAGCCCCTGCTGCGCAGTTGTAAGCATTGCATTGGCAACTTTCGACGCATCGACGCCCTTGTACCTGGCAGGAATCAGTGGACTGAGTACGCGCATGGCCCCTTCGGCCAGTTTCTCGAGCAGGCGGTTTTCGTTGCGATGCCCCAGGAGTATCGACGGCCGAAAGATCAGCAGGGTGGGGTAGTGCAAATCAGTCAGGTCACGTTCAACTTCGCCCTTCACCCGGTTATAAAAAAACGTCGACTGCGTATCGGCACCCATCGACGTAACGATAGAAAATTGGGTTGCTCCCGACTGTTGCCCCATCTGGGCAATGTCGAGGGGGTATTGATAATCAACCTTTTGAAAAGCCGCTTTCGAGCCTGCCTTTTTCATGGTCGTACCCAAACAGCAGAATAAATCATCGGCCTGAACGGGTAGCGGGGTCGGTGCGTCAAAATCAAACAGAATTTCGTGCAGGCGCGGGTGCTGCCAGCCGAGCGGTCGGCGGACGAGTACACTGACGGTTTTGTAAACCGCAGAGTCAACAAGCCGATGGGTGAGCAGGTCACCGATCAGACCCGTTGCACCGAAAACAAGTGCCGTTTTATCTGTGAGAGCAGCCATGGAGTTAGGAGGGGATTTTTGCTAATTTAGGCGATCTACAACCATTTCAACCTATAACTTCTATTCCGCGTCCATGCGTTCCTTCCTCGTTGCCTGCACAATTGGCGTGCTCGCGCTGACACTCGTACTTGTTTCCTTCCGCGCCGACGACGGGTTTGCGGCAAAGCTGATCGAACAACTATCGGCGTATATGCGCCAGCGACCTACCGAAAAAGTGTATGTGCAGACCGACCGTGATGTGTACATACCCGGTGAAACAGTCTGGTTGAAAGGATACCTTTTTAACGGGATCAACCACGAAACAGATTCAGTGAGCTGGGTACTTTATGTCGATCTGATCGACCCATCGGCGCGGCAGATTCGTATTCGGGCGCAATTGCGGGCAACGGGCGGGTACGCACCCGGTCAGTTTACGCTGCCCGATTCCTTGCCCGACGGTACGTATGTGTTGCAGGCCTATACGAACTTCATGCGCAACTACCCGGCCGACTATTACTTCACAAAAACCTTGACCGTACTACGAACAACGCCGACTCCGGAACGCCCGGTTAGTCGCAGCAGTGCCAAACCCGATGTGCAGTTTATGCCGGAAGGGGGCGTGCTGGTAACCGGGGTACAAAGCCGGGTAGCGTTCAAAACCGTTGATGCCACCGGACGCGGGGTGTCGGTAAGGGGTTATGTCGTCAACGCCAGTAAAGACACGCTGACCGGGTTCACCAGCCAACACCTCGGTATGGGCTTTTTCTCCATACTACCGGTTGCCGGGCAAACCTACACGGCTTACGTACAAACAGGTGACGGCCCGCTGTTTGCCTATCCATTGCCAGCCGCATCAGCTGAAGGGGCTACGCTGCAAGTCGATAATTTGAGCAACCGCGACAAGGTGCGAATTTTCATACAGCACAATTTTGCCGGTCAGACGGGGGCTATGACGCTGATTGCGCAGGCGCGGGGGATTATTTCGCAGACGGCTCAGGTGCCGATGGCGCGGAAAACATCGTCTATTCTGATGCCACGCAGCCAGTTTGCCGACGGAATTACCCAGCTTACCCTGTTCGACAGCGAAAACCGGCCTATCTGTGAGCGACTGATTTTTGTGGATCGAAACGAGCGGCTGCACATTCAACTGACCCCTGCTAAAGCGACTTACAAAAAACGGGAGCGCGTTGACCTGACCATCACGACAACGGACGCCACCGGCAAACCAGTGCCGGCTAACCTGTCGCTGTCGGCGCTGGATGAGCAGTTAATACCCAGATCGGATTCAGTCGGTCAGACCATCGTTTCGTCTCTGCTGCTGACATCGGATCTGACGGGGACCATCGAACAACCCGGTTATTATTTTGATGCTACGCACGATGATCGTGCTCACAAACTCGACCTGTTGCTGATGACGCAGGGCTGGCGTCGATTCGTCTGGACCGACGTGCTGGCTGGGAAAATTTCGCCGATCATCTATCCGGTTGAGCAGGGTTTATCGCTGACGGGCCAGATTCGTCGGCCAAATCAAAAAGAGACAGGTGCGCCGGTAAAGTTGACCTTCCTGCTGGCTAAGCGCGACAGTACGCGCGAGTTTTTGTCGGGTGAGTCCGATGCGGCCGGGCGGTACGGGGCCTATGATCTGGACTTTGTCGATACGACGACCGTGATGGTGCAGGCGGTGAAGGGGAAAGCCAACCGCGACCTGATAATCTCGCTCGACCAACTGTTACGTCCAACGGTTACGCTGACAAAAGTACCGTACAACCCGCTGGAAGTCAGACGTGATGAGCTGGCTGAGTTTATCCGGCGTACGAACGAGTATCTGGAAATTGAACGACAGATTCGCAACAATCGCGAAATTCTGCTCAACGCTGTGACGGTGCGGGCTAAGCGCGCTGAAGTAGTGGATTCCCGCAAAATATATGGTCGCGCCGACGCTACGGTGAAATTTGATCAGACCAACACGGCTGGCCGGCTTACGGTGCTCGACGTCATTCAGGGCCGTGTGGCGGGTGTGCAGGTATCGGGCAACGGCTTTGGTGCGCAGGTACAGATTCGGGGAGCCGCCAACTTCGGTGGTGCCATCGCTCCGTTATTTATCCTTGACGGCATGCCGGTGGATTTGCAGACGATCAACAGCATTTCGATACAGGACGTCGATCAGGTCGACGTATTGAAGGGGGCTTCGGCCGCTATCTATGGGTCGCAGGCGGCCGGGGGCGTTATCGTTGTGCTGACCAAACGCGGTAACCCCAATTATGACCTGGCGAAAGAGGCCGCACCGGGAACGTTGGTTGCCAAGCTGCCGGGTTATACGCCGGTCCGGGAATTCTACGCCCCTCGCTACGATGTAGCTTCGAAAGAACCTGCCCGGCCCGACTACCGGGCGACTCTATACTGGGCACCCATGATTCAGACCGACGCGACTGGCAAAGCAACGATTTCTTTTTTCACGTCGGATAACAAAACGACGATCCGCTTCACCGCTGAAGGAGCTACCGTCGACGGGATGCCCGGTGTGGTCCACCAACGTATACACACTGAGTAAGCGGTATGTCGCCTGATTAGTCGAAAAAAAATGGGTACCGTAAAGTCAATTCGCCCGGAAAATAAGCGGGATCAAAGTGTCATATCAAGCTGATAGAGAAGACCTACTATAGGGGTAAAGTTTTTACTACGCCGAAAATAACAGTGCAGACAAGTTGTCAAATCGATAAACAATCATATACAGTTAATTAAATAGACTGTCACCAGAGGTAACAAAAATGATATAAATTTTTTGATGTTTACTTGTCTTTTGATTAGTTGATTGACTGGTGTAGCCAGGTTATCCCCCCTTGACAGCTGTGCCGAGACTTGTACCTTTGTTATGTCGGTGAGCGAGACACAGTGCTGAACGGTGCCTCAATCAGCGACAAACTATATCCACATCAGAACTCAAGTTAATGAATCTTCGTCTACCGTTGACCCGGCCAGTACCGATATTGGCCGGGTCTTTTTACCCATCTTCCTGGCTGACTTTCTGTCGGCCTGCGACCTCGTCGCCCTTCCCTGTATTTCCCATTTCGTTCCTATCGACGCGGGGCTGTAGCTAGCCGTTGACCGCGAAGAACAGCGCTTTTTCTGTCGCTGAACCCGGTTGGTTTTTCAAACCTACGCGACTGTTGTACCAGCAATATATCTAGTTTGTCCATCTGTCAAATGGGTGGTAACGGCGTACCGCTTTACCTGCTCTCGTGAACATAGATTCTTCTGTTCGATCAACTTTCTACTGCCCGTTATCGTATGAAAAAGCCCTTTCTAGCCGGTTTAGCCTTGTTTTCCGCGTCGGCGGCTTTTGCTCAGAGTTCGGTTACGATCAATCAGTCGGGCGGATCATCGGCCAACCGGGCGGTGGTATCGCAGTCAGGATCGAACAATTCCGTTGTCATCAATCAGAATGGGAATGCTATAGAACCAACAGACCACACCAATGACCGAAAAGACGCGTCTGACGCTGCAAAGCCGGGGGCAGGCAATCAGGTAAGCCTACGGGTGGATAAAAACACCCAGACAACCATCAACCAGCACAATCAGGGCCCCAACTCGGTCGAACTCTGGCAGGATGGCTCGTCACAGGCGACGATTAACCAGTCGTCGGGGACGAATGAGAATTCAATCAGTACGCATCCGTTTGCAACCCCACAACCCAGATCCGGCCGTGCTGGCAAACGTCGCAAACGCGGCTAGGTGCGGCCCTCTCCAGTCGAGTACCCAGTTCAATTCATATCTACTAACTAACTCAAACTTCTATTCACAATGAAAAAAGTACTCCTTACCGGTGCGGCCCTGATGGCCTTCGCAGCCGCCAGTTTCGCCCAGAATACTACGTCTGTCAATCAGGTCGGTACGCAGCAGACCGCCAACACGAATCAGTCTGGTAATAGGCAGGTGACTACCGTCAATCAGGATAAAGGTGGTTCGGCCAACTTTGGTAACTATGCTAATACGTCGCAGACAGGGGCCACAAATGCCAATAACATTCTGGTTGAGCAAAACAATGGAGCTAAAGGTAACTTCACAACGGTGAAGCAGGAAAATGGGGCTGGTAACGATGCTAAAGTGTACCAGAGCGACAACAGCGGTGGTACGGGCAATGATCTGGCTACGTCGGTCGGTGCGGGTGGCTATGGTAACAGTACCGATATTTACCAAACTGGCCAGAATAATAAGTCGACTGTTGAGCAAAAGGGATCTGGCAGTGCAAGCAGCAATCGCAACATGGCCCGTACGCTGCAATATGGCGTGGGAGATGGAAATACGTCTACCGTTAAACAAAACGGCGATTCTCACGAAAATAAAGCAACGGTCTATCAGGGGGATAACGCCAACGGTGTATCAGCAATAAGTGGTAGCACGGCGTCGATTGAGCAGAGCACCAATTCGCACAATAACGAAGCTACGGTTGATCAGGATGCATCGGGCCAGAAGGGAACGATTCAGCAAACCGACGCAAGCTACGCGAACAAGGCGATGATTAGTCAGAAAGCTGGTGCAGCCGAAGCTACAGTCAAGCAAATCAGTGATGCGCACGACAACAACGTGCTTGTAGAGCAGTCGGGCGGCCCCGCAGTAGCTAATGTCACCGAGAGTAATATTAGCTACAGTAACCTGGTCGAAGTACGACAGTCGAGTGGGGCACAGGCCGATGTTACTCAGGCGACTAACAGCCATGATAACAAAGTGTACGTGACGCAGTCGGGAGGTACGCACAAGGCTACCGTCAACCAAAACGACGACAGCCGGAACAACCAGGCTACTGTTCGTCAGAGTGGGGAGGGTAATACTGACATAGCAATGATCGACCAGACGGTTATATCGGCTAACAACTTTGCAACGATTGAGCAAAGCGGTACAAGCGGAACAAATAACGCTAAGATTACTCAGTCGTATGCATACGACAATAACCGGGCGACGATTAACCAGTACAATGGTAGCGGCAACACGGCTGATGTACGCCAGGGTGGTGTGTCGAACGATATAGCCAGTGGTAACATGGCGATGATCACGCAGACTGGTAGCACGAACATGGCCAAACTGGCACAGGAAGGTGATATGCACCAGGCCACTGTTAACCAAATGGGTAGCGGCAACACACTGAAAGGTATAAACGGCGATACGGCAATGCAGATGGGCGATGGTAACGTGCTGAATCTGACGCAGAACAGTGGAGCAGGTATTACTGCCGGTATGGCCAATATCGCCAATGTTGGGCAGAACGGATCAGGTAATACGGCCACGATCAATCAGACGTACTCGCCGAACTAAGTCGACCCAACGACTGCCCGCGTGCTGGTTCAACCTGGTGCCGGGCAGTTGCTGTCTAGTGTTTATTCACACCCTTTAGCCGATTTTACCATGCGAAAAATCATACTGACCGGTTCGACGCTGCTGCTGATGGCTGCTGCGGCTCACGCCCAGACCAACACCAGCACGCTGAACCAGCAAGGTACCCGCAACGATGCGAATGTGCAGCAGACGGGTACGGCGCAGAAGTCGACCGTAACGCAGTCGGGCGTAAGCACCGCGCCGAATGAGAAGCAGCGGGCCGTGGTGCGGCAGATTACGAGCGGCAACGAATCGACGATTACCCAGCAGACGGGTTCGTCGGGCGTAGCCAATTATAGTAATCTGGCCGAGACGGACCAGAAGAGTACCGGTAACAAAGCCACTGTTAATCAGTTGAATGGCTCGTTCTCCAACGAAGCTAAAATTACCCAGCAGACGGGCAGCGGCAACGAAGCGGTTATCTCGCAGAACCAGAACAGCGGTGGCGTAGCCGGCGACGGCAACAAAGCCAGTGTATTGCAGGACGGAGCCGGTAATAAAAATACCAGCATCATTCAGGGCAATACGGCGAAAAAAAACGTAGCAGACATCAAGCAGTACGGCAACGCCAACGGAACTGAACAGAACGGGCAAAATCTCCAGGGCGAAGTGCTCGAACCGCAGCAGACGCTGATCGAGCAGGCCAACAATTCGACCAGTAACCGGGCAACCATCGAACAGGGGACCAGCAGCGCACCCGTTACCAAAAACTCGGCGACGGTGCGGCAGCTACAAAGCACTAATGGCGAAGCGACGGTGCGGCAGTTGTCGAGCGATAACTACGTGAACGTTCGGCAGACCGGCGATCTGAACCGCTCTTCGGTGACCCAGCAGGGGAGTACCAATAACTCCGTTGAGTCGCAGGCGCTGGGTAACCGCAACGTGGAAACGCTGACGCAGACAGGTGCTAACAACCAGATTTATATTCGTATGCAACCGCAGAACGGCCCGTTGGTGCAGGCTGTCAACGACGATAACACGATCAACATGACGCAGAACGGCACCGGCAACCGGAGCGTCGCTGATCTGCGGTCGTCGCAGGCCGACATCACAGTCAGTCAGAAAGGTATTGATAACTATAGCCGGTATCAGGTGCGGGGCGATGCCAACAGCACGACGGGGGGTGTTGGGGTGAATAACGACATCAGTGTAATGCAGGATCGTACCATTACCAGTTCCGGCTCATCGGGTAACTACTTCAATGGTGAGGTGCAGGGTGACAACAACATGACCACTGTTTCGCAGACGGGTGAAGGCAACCGGTTCGGTACGAACAATTTCACTGTGCAGGGGCTGTTAGTCGATGGCGATGGTAATACGGTTATGGCCACGCAGAACGGCCGGAAAAACGTAACGAATATGCAGATCTTCGGTACGACCTCCAACGACGGGAACCAGGTAACTATCAGCCAGACCAGTCCAACGGCGGCTAACTCGGGAAATCGGATCGGGACGCTGAATGATGCCGACGAGACCGACGAGCGCGGTCTGGAAATTTCGGGTAACAACAACATCGTTGGCCTGACCCAGAACGGTACCGGCAACAGCATCAACATGTCGATTGGTAACGGAACGACGGGTGCCAACGGCAACCGGGCGACGATCGAACAAACCGGCAACAATAACAAAGTCGGTACGGGCGGTGGTGTTGGCAACCGGGGTTTGTTCGTAACGGGCAACGCTAACATGGCCGACATCAAACAGGATGGTGGCGATGATACCCAGGCCAAACAGAACGGCGACGACAAACTGACGGTGCGTCAGCAGAACGGCACGACCAATACCGCAGAGAGTAACCTTGTCAAGATGGATCAGGGCAGCGGGGCCAATACGGCGATGATCACGCAGAACGGCGAGGGTAACAAAGTGCAGGGGCTGGGTGGTAACGGTACGTTTGGTACGCAAAACGGCGGGAACAACGACGCTACAATCACGCAGACTGGTCTGTCGAGTCAGGGCAATATCATGTCGCTCAACCAGACCGGTATGGGTAACGTAATCATGTCAACACAGTCAAACCCATAGGTTTCGGCCGCATCAGCAGACGACATAGTGTCGGGCCGGAGCCTTCGGGAACCGGCCCAACCTGTGCATTTCAACCCTACTCTATACATAGCTATGCATCGGTTCTTACTCATGTTACTGGTTGGCCTGTCGTCGGTTGCCTACGGTCAGTCGGCGGGGACGTCGGAGGTGTTCTGGCGCATCGGTACGCAGCGCTCCGACGAAACGCAGGCAATCCTGTCGCAGATGCAGACGAGTAGTGTGCCGATCGGCACGCTCAACGCCATTTCACTGAATCAGACGGGAACGGCCAATCAGGCCGGTATCAACACGCGGGGGGCGGGTAATCAACTGAACGTTAATCAGACCGGTGGTGGTAATCAGCTCAATCTGGATCTGACGGGTAGTGGTAACGCATTCACGCTGTCGCAACTGGGCGGCAACAACGTGCTTGATCTGAAAAATGTACAGGCCAATGGACAGCAACTCGACATCAGTCAGTGGGGCAACAACAACCGGCTGAGCAGCGACGGCTACCCGGTCGCAACGGGTGTCCCGATTCGGATTGAGCAGTCGGGCGGTATGCAGATTCAGATCACCAACATCCGATGAGAAACTGGCTGAAACTAACCGTGTGTGGGCTACTGCTGGGCATCGGTACACACGCCTGGGCGCAGGACCCCGACGTCGACGGAGGGCTGGGCAACCTGAACGAGTCGCTGAATGAAGAAATGCTGACCGAACAGGGGGCCGAAAGCCTGTTGCTCGACCAGACCCGCAGCAAGATTGGCCGCGATTTTTACGAGTCGTTTTACAGAGCGTACGTCAATGCCCCCGCGTCGGCTCCAGCCGATACGAGCGAACTAGCCCGCAAACCGCTGGAATTTGAGCTTGACGTGTTTCTGGTTCAGATCGAAGAATTACCCAGTACGTCGGGCATTGGTAACGTCATCTCGGTATCCGTCAACGATATTCTGTTGTGGCAGCAATTTGTGCAGGTCCGGCAGGAGATTATTGAGGAATACGCGCTGAACGCCGTCGAAACGGTGCGGCAATACATCGCGGGTTACAAGGAAAATCAGCAGCAACTCACCGACGAGGATCAGCGGGGAAGCGGTATTTTCTAGCGCGTTTTTTTCGTTTACGTACCAGATTATGGTCATCTGATTACCTACCACATCCAACATGAAACATTGTTTACTTTGCCTGATACTACTGATTGCCGGGGCGGGGCTGGTGCAGGGACAGGCGCTGATCTACCACCCCGTCAACCCATCGTTCGGTGGCAACACATTCAACTACTCCTGGATGCTGAGTTCAGCTACGGCGCAGGATAAAACCAAAGACCCCACCACCGTTCGCGCGACAACGTCGACCAGCAGTTCACAGTCGACGCTGAACAGCTTCGCCGAAAGCCTGCAACGGCAGCTGCTTAGCCGCATTACGTCCGATGTTATTAGCAAGCAGTTTGGCGAGTCGACGCTTAAAGCCGGCACTTACAGTTTTGGCGATTATCAGGTTGAAATCACCAACGGTGCCGATGGTATACAAATTCGCATCGTCGATACGAAAGGGGGCGAAACGACCGTGACGGTTCCTTATTTCTGAGTCACCATACGTCTATCCACACTATTTTTTCTGGTTCCATGCATACCATCTTGGGCAACGCGCTGCTCCGGTCAACCTGTCTGCTGGCTTGTCTGTGGCTGAGCGGCTGCGCGCCTTATTTTCATCAGCCAACACGCCCCCGGCAGGCCCGGCTGGGCGAAGAAACGGCGGCTACCACCGACCTGCGCCAGTTACCGGCCGCCAAGGAAAAGATCGTTGCGGCCGTCTACAAATTTCGCGATCAGACCGGTCAGTATAAACAGACTGAAACGGGCGCGGGCTTCTCCACGGCTGTTTCGCAGGGCACGACCAATATTCTGCTCAAAGCGCTGGAAGAAAGCGGCTGGTTTGTGCCCATCGAACGCGAAAATGTGGGTAACCTGCTCAACGAACGGAAGATTATCCGCTCCAGTGTCGCGCAGTTCAAAGACGGCGAAAACCTGCCACCGCTGCTGTATGCGGGTATTATCCTGGAGGGGGGAATTGTTTCTTACGATGCCAACATCATGACGGGCGGGGCCGGCCTGCGTTACTTTGCGTCCGGTGGGTCGACCCAGTACCGGCAGGATCGCGTCACGGTGTACCTGCGGGCGGTAGCGACCAAGTCAGGTAAGATTCTCAAGACAATTTATACCTCGAAAACCATTCTGTCGCAGTCTATCGACGGGGGTATTTTTCGGTACGTGCGGTTCAAGCGTTTGCTGGAGGCCGAAACGGGGTTTACAACCAACGAACCCGCGCAGATGGCCGTTACGGAAGCCATCGAAAAGGCCGTTCATGCGATGGTACTGGAAGGTGTGCGCGACGGCCTGTGGCTCCCCAAAGCTGCCGCGCAGATGAAGCCTTCGCTCGACGCCTACGAAAAGGAAAAAACCGAGATGAGCGAGACGGATGTCTACGGGGTCCGGAAAAACGAGATGAACGCGCCGTTTCTTGCCCTGCAACCCTACGTGGGCGTCTGGCGCTACTCCGGCGACTACGCCCAGCGACCCCTCCAAACGGGCTACGGGCTGGCAATTGACTTTCACATCACGCCGGTGGTGGCACTACAACTCAACGGGAGCGTGGGGACGCTTTCGGGCGGTGATGCGTTCACGACGCCAATCAGTACGCTGAACGCCAGTCTGTTGTTTCGGTTGCTGCCCTTTCAGCGCGTAACTCCGCTTTTTAGTGCGGGTGGCGGTATCGTGTCGCAGCGGGCGACGAATCCGTTTCAGCTGCGCGGCACTCGTTATGGCGAAGCGATGGGTGGGCTGGGGTTACAATATACACCCGCCAAAGCGTTCAGTTTCCGTACGATGCTGGAATATCACCAGCCGTTTACCGATAACCTCGATGGGCGCGTAGCGGGTACGCACAACGACTATTACCTGCGGGCGTCGCTGGGGCTGGTGTTGAATCTGGGTCGGTTTACCCCCCCGCAGTCCCGACGGGGTGCTCCGGCGCAGTCTCGCCCGGTTGCACCCCCGCAGGCCGTGCCTGTTGCCCCGGCCGCGAAACCCTGATACCACCACTTTACTACGTCTCATTCGCCCATTCTTGTCCACCCATGAAATACCTGATTTTACTAACCAGCCTGCTCCTGGGTACGTTACTGCTCTGGGGCTGCGACGAAGATCTGACCGTCGATCCGGTACAGATCGGCTCGATTCGGGGGCAGGTGCTGCTCAGTACCAACCGGCAACCGGTGCGTAATGCGCTGGTACGGCTAACCCCGTCGGGGCGGATCACCGAGTCTGACTCCAGCGGTAACTTCCGCTTCGATAGTGTAACGGCCGGTAAATACTCGGTGCAGGTCACGAAGGAGGGCTACCGCAACGAAATCGTAACCGTCGAAGCCACCTACTCGCTGGTGTCGGTGCTGACGGTACTACTCGTCAACGACCAGAGTCAGAACCGGCCACCCACCGCCCCGAATACACCCAGCCCTGCATCGGGTACGACCAACGTGACGAATCTGCCGCTGCTGAAGTGGACATCGACCGATCCCAACCGCGACACGCTGACGTACGACCTGCGGCTTTTTCAGGATGGTAACACAACCCCGGTGCAGTCGTTTACCGGGCTCCGTGCCGACTCGCTGCAACTGACTACGCCACTGGCTTATAACACCACTTATTTCTGGCAGGTGACAGCGAAAGACGGCGTCAACACGGTCAATGGCGATGTCTGGTCGTTCCGCACGATGGCGTACCCCGACTATAGTTATCTGTTTGTCCGGCGGATGGATGGTCAGTTTCAGATTTACGGCGGCAACACCACGCAGAGTGCCATGGCCCTGACCAGCAGCGGTAGCAACTGGCGACCCATTGCCAGCCCCAACCGGCAGCAGATCGCGTTTATCTCAAACCTCGAAACCGACCTGCACCTGTACGTGATGAATACCGACGGCAGCAACCGACGTCGGGTAACGACCGTACCCGTAGCCGGGCTGTCGGCCAGCGATCTGTCGTTCTGCTGGTCGCCCGATGGGACGCAACTGGTGTACCCGTCGAACGACCGACTGTACGCCGTCCGTACCGACGGGGCCGGGTTGCGACGGATCGCGCAGGCGGGGACTGGGCAAACGTTTTCGGGCTGCGACTGGAACGCGGCAGCCGGGCGTATTGTGGCGCGGGTGACCAACGGGACGCTGTACAACAACGCGCTGGTGTCGATTTCACCGGACAACGGCAGCACGACGACGCTGCTCAATCGACCCAACGGTCGGCTGGGTAATCCGATATTTTCGGTCAACGGGCGGCAGGTACTCTTTTCGTATGACGTCGGCGAATTTCAGGACGACAACGGTCGTCAGCTCGACGCCCGTATCTTCCTGCTGACCATTGCCACCGGCGAACTGGCAGATCTGTCGCTTTACCGGATTGAAAACCAGAATACAACCACGAAACCGGCCGGGACTAATGATCTCGATCCGCGCTTTTCGCCCACCGGCGGACGGATCATTTTCACCAATACCGACAACACCGGCATTGGTCAGCGCACTGTGTTAACCATCGATGCGACAGGTGGTAATCGAACCGTGCTACTGCAACCGGCTGAAATGCCTTACTGGCGCTGATTATTCTATAAGAGTAGAAACGGGACGGGTTTGCAGTTTTAGCGGCAAATCCGTCCCGTTTTTTTATCACTCACTCGTATGCGTACCAATTCGTTTGCGCTGCTAACCAGCCTGTTTATCACGGTTGGCAGTCTGTCAATTGCCCAGACTGCCAATTACCCTAGCATTGGGCAGGTCGTCCGGATCGATGACCGGATCGATAATCTGATCCCTAAAGACGCGAAAATCGACGTACTGGCCAGCGGTTTCGTCTGGACCGAAGGGCCGGTCTGGGTACGGCCACGGGCAGGGGAAACCGGTAATTTTCTCTTGTTTTCCGATGTGCCGCAAAACACGATTTTTAAGTGGACGGAGAAAGATGGCGTTACACCGTTTCTGAAACCGTCGGGCTATACGGGTCTGGGCCGCTATAGCGATGAACCCGGTTCCAACGGCCTGACTATCGATCCTCAGGGGTATCTGGTGGCGGCCGAACATGGCGACCGGCGCATTTCCCGAATGCCGCTCAACGGCATGAATGGCAAACAAACGCTGGCTGATAATTACCAGGGCAAACGGCTGAACAGCCCCAATGACGTTGTGTCGCACTCAAGCGGTAGCTATTATTTTACCGATCCGCCGTATGGAATGCCCAACCGTGAGAAAGACACGACCCGTCAACTGGGTTTGAACGTCTATCGAATCAGTCCTGCGCAGGCCGATGGTCGGCGGACGGTCGCGCTGGTGGTCGGCGACCTGACCCGGCCAAATGGCATCGCCTTCTCGCCCGATGAAAAAACGCTGTACGTCGCGCAGTCGGACCCGGCCAATCCGGTGATTATGGCGTATCCGGTGCAGGCTGATGGCATGGTGGGGAAAGGGCGAATCATCATCGGTAAAGAGCAGATGACGAAACAGGGACTGCGTGGTGGCTTCGACGGCATGAAAGTCGATCAGGCGGGAAACATCTGGGCGACGGGTGGCGGGGGCGTCGTGGTGCTGGCGCCGACGACCGGCACTGGACCTTATGATTTTCTGGGCCACATTCGCATCGGTGGGGCTACGGCCAACTGCGCCTGGGGTGACGACGGTTCGACGCTGTACATCACCGCCGATATGTACCTGTGCCGCATCAAAACCACCGCGAAAGGGTTTTAGGTTTTTCAACACGGAGGGGCGGAGGTTTCACGGAGTACACGGACACGGACCGAGGATGCAATTACTTGTCTCAAACAGCATCCTGCTGTTTGTAACCTAGGTGAGCCTAACCAAACAGCAGGATTCTGTTCGAGACAGTGTGCGAAATCTCCGCCCCCTCCGTGTTGAAAGAACATTTATTAAACGGTATGTAAGCCAATCTTGACCGAATGCGAAAAGCTTCTTTCATACTGGCATTCTTTTCGTGTAATTTTGTTGTGGTGGCAATTGCCCACCTACTAGAAATTACCTGAATGCTGGAGAATCGTAAGTACGTCATTATCGGCTTTTTCTGCCTGATTGGCCTACTGTATCTGGCCCGGCTGTTTTACCTGCAAGTACTGGACGACAATTATTCGCTGGGCGCGTCCAAAAACTCGATCAAACGGGTGATCGAAGTGCCGTATCGGGGGCAGATTTACGACCGGACAGGCACAAAACTACTGGTCGACAACACACCCGTCTACGATCTCTATGTCACGCCAAAGCAAGTCCGTATCAGCGACACGGCGGCTTTCTGCCGACTGATGAATATCACGAAGCCCGACTTCGACAGTATCATGGGGCTGGCCCTCAACTACTCGAAAGTGAAGCCGTCGCTGTTTCTGCGTCGGCTGGCCAAAGAAGATTTCGCCCGTATTCAGGATGCGCTGGTCGATTATCGGGGTTTTTCGCCGGTCATCAGTTCGATGCGTACCTACCCGTCGCACACGATGGCCAACGCGCTGGGCTACGTTAGTGAAGTGTCGCGAAAACAACTCGATGAGCAGGAGTACCCGTATTACCGGCAGGGCGACTACATTGGACACGGTGGGCTGGAGCAGGAATATGAACTGACATTGCGGGGGCGTCGGGGCGTAAAGTTTATGATGCAGAACGTACACGGCGTCAACAAAGGGTCGTGGAAAAACGGCGCGTACGACACCGTCGCCGTGGCGGGGCAAAACCTGATTACGGGTATCGATGTCGATATTCAGCAGTTTGCCGATAGCCTGATGCAGCATAAAGTGGGCGCAGTAATCGCTATCGAACCGTCGACGGGTGAGATACTGGCGTCGGTATCGGCACCGACGTTCGACCCCGAAATGCTGTCGACGCGCTCGTTCTCGAAGAGTTATATGAGCCTCTTGCGGAATCCGTACCGGCCGCTGTTTAACCGGCCCATCATGGCGAGTTACCGGCCCGGCTCTACGTTTAAACTAATTCAGGCGCTGCTGGCACAGCAGGACGGCACGCTTTCCCCGCATACCGTCTACGGTCATGCCGGGTCGCCGATGCGTTGCCACTGCCGGGGTGGACAGGATCTGCGCGGGGCAATCGGCAACTCCTGCAACCCGTACTTCTATCAGGTATTTCGCCGGATGATCTACAACAACGCCGAGCGTAACACCTTCAAGGCGTCGGCGATTGGGCTGGCGAAGTGGCACGAAGGCGTCGAGAAGTTTGGCATCGGTCAGAAGCTGGGCGTCGATATGCCAAGTGAACGGCTGGGGAATCTGCCCGACGTAGCCTACTACGACAAGATGTACGGCGGTGCCAACCTATGGAAGTTTTCGTACGTGTCGTCGCTGAGCATTGGCGAGGGCGAACTGCTGATTAGTCCGCTGAAACTGGCCAATCTGGCAGCGGCTATCGCGAACCGGGGCTGGTTCATTACGCCACACTACGCGCGGGGTTTTGGCCGTGTCGGGGCGGGGTTGCCTGCTGCGTACACGCAGCGGCACGAAACGGGGGTAGACCGGGCGTATTTTCTGCCCGTTATCGACGGGATGCGCCGGACGATGGTCAACGGAAGTGCGCGGTCGGTCAACCTGTCGACCATCGATTTGTGCGGCAAGACGGGTACGTCGCAAAATGCCAAGTTCGGCCATCGCTACGATCACTCGATTTTTGTCGGCTTTGCGCCCATGAATGACCCCAAAATCGCCATTGCGGTTTTCGTGGAAAATTCGGGCTGGGGCAGCGACGTAGCTGCGCCGATTGCCGGCCTGATTGCGGAGCGGTACATTCACAAGCGCACGATCTCGAAGCACATCGCGAATCGGATGATGAATGCGTACTACCTGCCGCCAATCGATCGCGTTGACCCTGTTCGCAAACCGGCTCCGCGTCGCTCCCCGGCCGATTCGGCTGGGCAACCCCGGCGTACCGACTCGATTTCGACGCCCAGATCGGCGGCACCCAAACCCATGATGACCATTCAACCCCGCCCCGTCCAGACTGCTGGCGTGGGGGGGCATTAAGAATTTGTTTGTTGTTCGTGGTTCGTGGTTGGGTTACCGCCGGAGGAACCACAAACAATAAACTACGAACTATAAACTCGTCATGCCTCGCAGCAACGATCCATTTTCGCAGGATATCGACCTGCTTACCCTGGTGCTGTACCTCGGTTGTATCACGATGGGGTGGCTCAACGTGTACGCGGCTGTGTATAGCCCGGAAGACCATACCAGCCTGTTCGATTTTTCGACGAATGCCGGTAAACAGATGATGTGGATTGGCACATCAGCCATTCTGATTATCTGCATCATGGTGGTCAATCACAAGTTTTTCGACTCGTTTGCGTACCTGATTTACGGGTTTATCATTCTGCTGCTGCTGCTGGTGCTGGTGGCGGGGGCCAACGTAAAGGGGTCGCGTTCCTGGTTTAAGATCGGCTCTTTTTTGCTGCAACCGGCGGAGTTTTCCAAGCTGGCAACGGCACTGGCACTGGCAAAGTACATCGATCAGCCGGGGGTAAGTCTGTCGAAGGGAAAAGACCTGTTGTACATCGCTGGTATCATTGCGCTGCCCTGTGTGCTGATTCTGGCGTCGAACGAAACGGGGTCGATGCTGGTCTTTGCTTCGTTTGTTATCATGCTCTACCGCGAGGGCCTGCCGGGCTGGATACCGGCGGTCGGTATCTCTGTCGTGGTGTTGTTTGTGCTGGCGCTGATGTTTCCGCTGCTTTATATCTTCGTGGGTGTCGTCGTGCTGCTGGGGCTGATTGTGCTGCTGATGCCCCGCTACAACCGCAACCTGAGCAACCTGATTTCGCTGGGTCTGGTCGGCGTCGGGATGATGGTGGTGGTCATAGGCGTCGATTTCTTCGTCAACAGTGTGTTGCAGAAACACCAGCGGAACCGAATCAAAGTGCTGGTCGACCCAACGGTCGATCCGCTGGGGGTGGGCTGGAATGTCACGCAGGCCAAGATCGCCATCGGCTCCGGTCGACTTCACGGCAAGGGTTTTCTGGAAGGAACGCAGACCAAGTTCGACTTTGTGCCGGAGCAGAGTACCGACTTTATTTTCTGCACGATTGGCGAAGAACACGGCTTCATCGGTAGCCTGATCGTGATTGCGCTGTTTCTGGGGCTGTTGGCCCGGATCGTCGTGCTGGCCGAGAAGCAGCGCAGTAAGTTTGCCCGCGTTTACGGGTACTGCGTGGCCGGAATTATCTTTTTCCACGTCATGGTCAACATCGGCATGACCATCGGTCTGATGCCCGTTATCGGTATTCCGCTGCCCTTCTTCAGCTATGGCGGGTCGTCGCTGTGGTCGTTTTCGATCCTGCTTTTCATCTTCATCAAGCTCGACGCCCGGCGCAACGCGCTGGCGCGCTGGTAGAATTTAGTTTGTAGTTTGTTGTTCGTAGTTCTCCGGCGTTAGCCAACTACGAACCACAAACCACAAACCACAAACCACAAACGACAAACCACAAACTTAACTCTCAATCAGCCGGTAGAAAGCGTCCCGGTAGGTGTCGCCGATGGGGATGACGGCCTTGCCGATGTAAATGCGGTTGCGCTCGACGGACTCGATGCGGTTGATGGCCACGATGTATGACTTGTGGACCCGCATGAACTGGCCGACGGGTAGTTTTTCCTCCATCGTTTTCATGGTTTGCAACGCCAGAATCCGCTCGGTGGGGGTGTACAGCGACACGTAATCTTTCAACCCTTCGACGTACTGGATCTCGCTCAGCCCAACGCGTTGCAGTCGATATTCCGTCTTGACGAAGATAAACTCTTTGCCCGGTTCCGACGTGGGTTGACCGGCTGCGATACTGTCGGACGCTGGCGCAACAGCAACCGGCGAGATGGTTGGCATTAGTTTTTGAACGGCCCGGTAGAACCGCTCAAACGAGATTGGTTTGAGCAGATAATCGAGTACGTCGTGCTCGTAACCGTCGAGCGCGTATTCCGAGTACGCTGTCGTCAGAATGACCCGGCAAGCCTGGCCGGACGATCCACGGCGAAGCAAATTCAGAAACTGAATACCCGTCAGTTCGGGCATTTGAATATCCAGAAACACCAGATCGACTTCCCCCCGCTGTATCTGCGTCAGTGCGTCGATCGGGCTGGTCGTGGCACCGACAAGCGTCAGAAACGGCACTTTTCGGATATAATCGCTCAGGATAGTGTGAGCCAGTGGTTCATCGTCGACAATCAGACAGCGCATTGGGTTTGTGGTTTGCCGTTCGTGGGTACGTCCGGTGGGTACGAACGGCACCGGCCGCCCGGCACAAGCTACGAACGACAAACCACAAACTACAAACTCAACTCCAGCGAACAGGCGTAACTGTCGGGTGTGTCGGTGATGTGTAGTGTGTGCCGGTTCGGGTAAAGCAGTTGCAGGCGTCGACGGACATTGGCCAGACCGATGCCACCCACGATGTCGGTCTGGCGGGTGGCTTTTTTGTTGAGCGTATCGAACCGGAGCTTGCCGTTCCTGACGCTCAGATCAAGCACGAGCGGGTGATTGGGATCGGTCAGGTCGCCGTGCTTGAATGCATTTTCTACAAACGATACCAGCAGTAAGGGTTCGATGCGGAACAGGTCGGTATTGCCTTCGACGCTGAACTCGACGTGGGCCTGGGCGACGCGTAATTTTTCCAGATCGACGAAGCTGTTCAGGTATTGAACTTCTTTGCTTACCGGTACCCGCTCCGGCCCGCTGGTGCTGTCGTAGAGCATATACCGCATCAGTTCCGACAGTTTCAGAATAGCCCCCGGTGCCGCATCCGATTTGGCGTAGGTCAGCGCGTAGATGTTGTTGAGCGTGTTGAACAGAAAATGCGGATTGATCTGCGATTTCAGAAACGCCAGTTCGGCCTGATTCCGCTCCGTCAGCAGTACATCGCGTTCGCGCTGATGCACCAGCCAGTCGTCAACCAGTTTGAACGCGACACTCACGGCCAGTGCCGACGGCATGAAATACGCATTGTCCTGGATGTAAAACAGGAGTTTAACGTCGGGCGGATAGTTGGTGAACCCCAGGATGTTCCAGTAAATCTTCTGCTCGATCAGGTAACGCGTCGCGCAGAAAACCAGCAGCGCACCAACTGTGCCGGGTAGAATCAGCCACCATCGACGTCGGTTCAGAAACGGGTTGAGTACCTGCGTGTGCTCGAACCAGATTGCCAGCCAGAACGCGGTGCTGAACGAAAAGCCCAGCGGATTGAACGAGATCGCATCCGTTTTTGAATTATACGCATTGCTCAACTGAGCACCCGCCCAGATCAGGATGTACAGCAGGGTCCGGATGCGGGCGCGGGAGTTGAGAAACGAAGGCAGTTGGATGGCCATAAGACACGGATAAATCGGTGTACGAACTACGTCAGCGACGGGCGTTACCGCAAGCTAAATCGACCAACGCCCGATTTCGTCCGACCAACGGCCTGCGGTCAGTCAGCGGGCGTTGGTCGGGTAGTGGGCGGGTTTGACGAGGTGTACGGCGGATTGGTCGAATAGACAGAGCCAAGCCGTGAAGGGGGCCACACCTTTGACCCATCGATCACTAAAAAACACGCTTCGATCATGAAAACGACCTTCGTTACCCTCTTCTTCCTGCTTGCACTGCTTATCACCGGTTTTGCTCAAAAAATCGACCAACCCGTTGAGGTACTGATGATTGGTACGTCGCATGGTTACGGAAAAAAGCCGGTCGAGCAGTTCGACTCAATCATCAACAAAGCGTATGCGTTCCGGCCTGACGCCGTGTTTGGCGAGTGGCTGTCGGGCGCTGACTACGACGCAATCCCTTACTACTGGAACAAAGCGACCATCGAAAGACGGCTGGCTTACCTGAAAAGCCGGCCTTATGCAGATACCAAAAACGCGGACAAGCTGATCCGGCAATCGTACGAGCTGCTGCGTGAACACCCCAACTTCCATCAGGTTCGCATGAAACTGGCGCGGGCGCTGTACCTCAACCGCGACTTTGCCAATGCCGCCTACCAGCTTTACCGGCTCGACCGGGCCCGCCCGGCGTTCGGTGACGAAGAGAAAGCGGCTTACGTGACGATACTGGGTGCGCCCGATTCACTGTACCGCAACCGCACCAACGAGTACCACAACATTCTTTTCCCCCTGATCGACAAGCTTGGGCAGGACAAGATGTTGCCGATGGATAGTCAGCGGCATGATGCGGCCTGGAGCGCGGCCTGGGGTAAAACGGATTCGCTGATTCACAACTGGGAAAAAGGACTGGACTCCAGCTCGGTCGACGGAAAACGGTATACCGCACTTACAAAGCGTACGAACGAGCTGGAACAGGCGTCAAACAAGGCGAGCAATGCGGGTAACGCGACCGCGTATTTCAACAGTCCCGACGGCGACGAATACATGAACATTATGAATTTCTACGGGGCCCGGCGGATGTTTGGTGCCGCTGGCTTTCCCGAAGCGGCCATGAATGAAATGCTGCGGCAGTGGCAGTTTCGTAACGACGATATGGCCCACAACGTAGTCGACCGGGCGCGGGCGGCTGGTGCCAAACGGGTTGTCGTTGGGGTAGGGGCGAACCACCGCAAACTCATGGTCGACATCCTCCGGACAATCCCCGGTGTGACGGTGTATGAATTTAATGCCTACGATGGAAAATAAATAAAGTTCTGATAATGAGAGATATAGGCACGGGTTTGAAAAATTTACGAAGAATTTTTGCGAGCCCGTGCAACCGAACGTAGCGTGGCTTACATCTACTGATCAAAACGGCGGAAGTAGCTACAAGCCCGAATCAGTAAAATACAAATTTTCAGAACATCTAAACTGAATACAGTACCATGAACGCATTCAAACACCTCCTCGCTTCGGCACTGATCGCTACTTCCGCTGCTTCGTTTGCGCAAACCAGCGTCACGATAACTAATACAGAGTCAACAACGGTCGGGTCCACAGTAGTTGATTCTACGGTTGTTAAGTCGTCGGATAATACGGCTACAACCGTTGTCATCAGAAAAACCATGACCCGCCCGGTCGAGCGTATTGTCAGCGATTTCGCCGTCTACGTTGGGTTCAACAGTCTGGGCGGTGAGTTGCCAGCCGGTTATGAACTTCGGCCACTTGGCTCTCGTTTTGTGTCGCTGGCCTGGCAGAAACGCATTCCGCTTGTCACGAGTGGCCCGACCAAACTGCGGCTGATTACGGGCCCCGAAGTCGCCTGGAACAACTTTATGTTTGAGGGGCGCAATGTCCTGACCGGGCAAAACGGCCAACTGGCTATCAAACAGGCGGATGTTGACCTGCGCAAGTCGAAACTCGTCACGACCCAGCTTAACCTGCCGCTGATGCTGAGTGTGAGCACCCGCTCGGGCTTCTCGATCAGTGCCGGGGCTTACGTGGGCATGCGGCTCGACAGCTATACAAAGGTGAAACCGGAAGGGGGCTCGGCGGTTCGTACCCATAATTCCTTCAATCTCAACCCGGTGCGCTGGGGCTTTATGACCGAAATTGGTTTCCGGGGCTGCGCCAAACTGTTTGGCCGTTACGAACCGAACAGCATCTTTCGCACTAGCGAAGGCCCCAACGCCAGCGTCTGGTCGGTCGGTATCAAATTGTAACGCAACCACGCGGGCCGTCGCGGATTACAGACGCGACGGCAGCGTGTCGACGGCGAGTAGCCCGGTATAGGACACGGGTTGCCGGTAAACGGTCGTGTTCAACAGGCGCCACTCCAGTACACCCACCACATTGTAGTGTAGTTGCCGATCAGGCCGGGGACCGACGATCAGGCTGACTGGTTGCCAGCGCAGGCCGGTTTGCAAACCTGTGAGTACGACTGAGTGAGTTACCCGTACAGAGTCGCCCGACTGGCTGGGTGGATTTAGCCCGACACGTTGCGAGAGGTGGGCCAATGGCAGGTCAAGCAGTCGATGGTCGATAGACAACGATCGATTGAGCACCAGGTCCGACGGGGCGATAGCGGTCAGATGCGCAGTCTCAGGAAGCGACTCACGACTACCCGCACACGTCATCAACGTTACGACACAAAGCGCAAGGCTGGCGCTTCGACTATACTGCCGGGCGAACAATTGCAGGCAACGATACCAGCCGACTAACAGCCCTATTGCCAGGGCAATGTTCAGCAGCAGCCAGAGTGCGTAGAGAAAGGTCATCGAAACGGAGTGGTGTACGGCGAAAAAATACGATAAATAATCGCTCCCATGCAACATCTGCCCCCGTCGCGTCTCTTTAGCCCGAGTTTCCCTCCGAATACGTCATCATAACCCGGTTCCGCCACTCGTCACACCGATTGAACCGCTTGTGTAAGATAAGGTACTGTGTGATGCATACTACCTACCTTTGTTGAGTACTAAGTAATCAATAGCACGCCTTATCAACACCTGATCCATCGCTATGAAAACGATCTTCTCCTTCCTCTTTTTTATCATTTATTGCGCGTCGGGGGCTTACAGTCAGCCGATTAGCCGGGGCACGGTTCGTGGAAAAGTAGCTACCACGACTGGTAAAGCCCTAGAGTTTACGACGATGATGCTGCTCAAATCGAACGACTCGACGCTGGTAAAAGGCGTGGTCAGTGATGTCGACGGTAATTATCTGTTCGAAAGCGTGGGTGCCGGGACCTATCTGGTATCGGCGCAGCAGCTGGGTTATCGCAAAACGTACAGTGCCCTGTTTACCATCGACGAAGCGCAGCCTGCCCTCGAATTGCCCGCGCTGGCCATGGCCGACGAGTCGAAAAACCTGACCGAAGTCAACGTGGTCGCGAAAAAACCATTCATCGAACAGCAGGTCGACCGGACGGTGCTGAACGTGGAAAACAGCATCGTGTCGAGTGGTAATACGGCCTTGGAAGTGCTGGAAAAAGCCCCTGGCGTCACCATCGACCGGCAGAACGATCAGATTCAGCTGAAGGGCAAAGCGGGCGTGATCGTGTACATCGACGGTAAGCAGACGTACCTCTCGCAGCAGGAAGTATCGAACCTGCTCAAAAACACACCCAGCGACAACATCGCCAGCATCGAGATCATCACGAATCCCGGCTCTAAATACGACGCGGCCGGTAACTCAGGCATCATCAATATCAAGATGAAAAAGAACAAAAACCTGGGTACCAACGGGTCGATCATTCTGAACTCGGGTTACGGCTGGGTGCGCGATCTGGACGGGAATTTTCTCAACCGGCCGAAAGGGGGCGTCACGGTCAATCTGAACCACCGTACCAGCAAAGTCAACCTGTTCGGCAACTACACGTACTTTAACCGGACCAGTAACAACAGCAACGAAATAGGCCGGGTTATTGTCTACGATGGCCGTACCACCTACTTCAATCAGCAATCGTTCCGGCCCAGTCAAAGTGTCAACCAGTCGTTCAAAACGGGTGCTGATTTTTTCGTCAGTACGAAAAGTACAATCGGCGTTGTCGTCAATGGCTTCAGCAACAGCTGGATGTCGGACGGGATCAACAAGACCTTTATCCGCGACGAGAACCGGCAGCTCATCAGTCAGCCAACAACCCTGATTGCGGCACGTGAACTGCTGAAAAACCTGACGACAAACGTCAATTACAAATACGATTTCGACGGTAAAGGACACGAGTGGACCGCTGATGTCGATTACGTTCGTTACAACGGCAACAATGGTAACACGCTGAGCACCGTATACCGCAACGCCGAGGGGGCTCTGCTCCGCCCGAATCAGGACGTTCGGAACCGGATGCCGTCGGTCATTGGTATTCTGGCCTTCAAAACGGATTACGTGCGGCCCCTGAAAAACGGGTCCAAAATTGAACTGGGTCTGAAAAGCAGTATCGTCGACACCGACAACAACACGGTCTACGATACGCTGCGGCAGGAACAACAGCAATGGGTGTTCGACGCCAGCCGGTCGAATCAGTTCGTCTATAACGAAAACATCAACGCGGCTTACGCCAACTACGCCGGTAAGATCGGCAAGCTGAAAGTGCAGGCGGGCCTGCGGGCCGAGCACACCCATTCAATCGGTAACTCGATCACGATGGATCAGCGCGTCGAACGCAATTACCTGAACCTGTTTCCGACGTTGTTTCTATCGCAGAAGCTCGACACCAACAACGTGCTGAACCTGTCGTACAGCCGCCGGATTCAGCGCCCTGATTACCAGAATCTGAACCCGTTCATATTCTACCTCGATCCGTACACGTATCAGCAGGGCAACCCGTTTCTGCGCCCTCAATACACCAACTCGGTCGAGCTGACGCACGTCTACAAAGACAAAATTTCGACCTCGATCAACGTCAGCCGCACCACCGATTTTATCAACGACGAAACCCCCCGGCAGATCCCCGAAAAAGGCATCACCTACGTCACGGCCGAAAACCTGGGTAGCCTCGACAACCTCGGCCTGACGGTCAGCCTGCCCATCACCATTGCCAAGTGGTGGACCGTGCAGACGAACCTGAACGGCTACTATCAGCACTACCAGACCTACTATTCGGGTACGCCCTACGAGGTGAAATTTGTCGCGGTGAACCTGTATATGTCGCACACCATCACGATCAACAAAACGCTGTCGGCGGAAGTGTCGGGCTGGTATAATTCGGCGGCACAATACGGCTTCTACCGGGCACAGCCGATGGGCGCGTTCAACGTCGGGGTACAAAAGAAACTGATGGATGGCAAAGCGAATTTGAAGCTGAATGTCAACGACCCCTTCTGGATCAACCAGTTTCGCGGCCGGGCCGTAGTCGGCGACATCGATTTCAGTGTCAAATCGCGCTGGGAAAGCCGCCGGATCGCCCTGACGTTTACGTACCGTTTCGGCAATCAGAACGTCAAAGCCGCCCGCGAACGCAACTCCGCCACCTCCGCCGAACAAAACCGCATGAAGGGAGGGAATTAAAAGCGAAAGAGCGAAAGAGCGATGGTGCGATTGCTCCAGATGTTCGCTCTTTCACTCATTCACTCTTTCGCTCTTTATATAATTGGACTTTAGTTTAGGTTAAGCAATTGAAAAGTCAGTCCCGGATTGAGGGCTGGCTTTTTTGTTTGTGTCGATTAGGTAAATACCCCTAAAACGAGATAAGGCTCCCCGAAACGGAGAACCTTATACTGACTATTCCTAAACCCTTAACCTTTTCTACATGAAAAACTAACTTTAACCCTTTACTGTTCCAAAGCCGGCAGTGCTAACTTTGAATATCTTCCTGAACGTCAGTCAATTTTAATGAGCTACGTTCCTCGATCTCGTTCACTCAGTAACAGAGGGTATGTCAGGTAAGCTTACTATCGGTTCTATCACCGATTCTGCAACTATAACGACTCTATTCTCTGTTTTGTTCTATTTCCCTTGTGGCTAAAGAACATACAAATCTCGTCAGAAGTTTTTAGAATGCAAACATCCTGTTAGGGCCGTTCAAAATTATATTCCGAATAAAGTATTGATTTTATGGACAATACAGAATAAAAAGAAGTCATATTGAATGAAAATGCACATTTTTATGCACAAAAGATAATTTGCTTGTCAATCGACTATTATTGAAATAATGCAAAATTCTTTAAAAAATTATATCATTGGTTGTAATTATTCATAGCATTCTGTATGCCCATAGTACAAAAAGCGACTACGGCATCGCCCACCCTGTCGAGGTAGTCCGGCAATTGAATCATTTCGTCCTCAGAAAACTGGCCCAGTACGAAATCGATTTGTCGTCCCTTCGGGAAATCACTACCGATACCGATACGCAAACGGGCGTACTCCTGAGTACCCAACAACTCATCGATATTACGCAGCCCATTGTGCCCACCCGCTGAGCCTTTGGGTTTAAGCCGCAGCTTCGTAAACGGTAAATCTTTGTCGTCAGACAGGACAAGCAGGTTGTCGATGGGGATATTTTCCTGCTTCATATAATACTGTACTGCCTTTCCGCTCAGGTTCATGAACGTAGTCGGTTTCACGAAGAAAAACTGCTTGCCCTTGTACGACCATTTAGCCGTATAGGCCAGTCGGGTCAGTGAAAAGGAAAAGCCATGCTGGGCCGCCAGCCGGTCAAGTGCCATAAAGCCCGCATTGTGACGGGTGAGCGCATATTCGGGGCCAACGTTGCCTAGCCCGACAATCAGAAATTTCACAGTATCAGCAGATGAAAAGTGTCTGGTGCAAAGGTCCGGCAAAAGGGAGTGCGAAAAAAGCGTCCTGCCAATCGGTAAACTGTAAAACGACCCGTTACTTTTGGGCCATGAATCAACAACGCCTGATTTTAGCCAGTCCATTGCTCGAAATTGTCGTAAGCAGGCTGGCGCAGCAGCTCATCGAAAACCACCAGGATTTTGCCGATACCGTTCTGCTGGGGATGCAGCCGCGCGGTATCTATTTCGCCGAGCGTGTTAGCCGCGAACTGAGCCGGGCGCTGGGCCGCGACGTACCGCTGGGGTATCTGGACGCAACCTTCTACCGGGACGATTTTCGTCGGCGCGACACACCGTTACGTCCCAACACGACGCACGTACCGTTTGTCATCGAAAACAAGCGCGTCATTCTGATTGACGACGTCCTGGCAACGGGTCGTATGGTGCGGGCTGCCCTCGATGCCATGACCGCGTTTGGCCGCCCCCGCAAGGTGGAACTGCTGGTGCTGATCGACCGGCGCTACAACCGCGATCTGCCGATCAAGCCCGACTATACGGGTATGAAAGTCAATACACTGGAGTCGCAGCGGGTGCTGGTCGAGTGGACCGAGCAGGGCGCTGACGCCGACCGAATCTGGCTGGTTGGTTGATCGGTGATCCGGTTGTTTAAAATCATATTAAATAAGTATTCGTCCGGTGACACCCGAGTAGGAATTGCTGAGTAGTACGCGTAAATTGGCTGACCTTTTTTTCTTGTATGGAAGATCGTTTACGTACGCTTTCTCTCTGCTTACTGGTTGGTTTGTTGATGTGTTTGGGTGGGCAACTGCGTGCGCAAACGACATACTCAGTTACAGGACTCGTTACCGATGCCAAGACGGGCGAACCTGTGCCATTTGCCAGCGTGGCGCTGGTGGGTAAGCGGGTCGGTACGATCACCGATGACCAGGGGCGCTACACCCTGCGTACCAATATCCTGAGCGATTCGCTGGCGGTTAGTTCGATGGGCTACGCCAACACGCGCCGGGCAATCGACAAAGAACGCATTACGCAGGCTATCGACGTGCAACTGCCCATGTCGGCGGGAAACGCCTTGCAGGAAGTGGTCGTGCGGGCGGGCGAAAACCCGGCCTTTCGCGTGCTGCGGCAGGTACGCAAAAATCGATCGCTCAACGACCGTAACCGCCTGAAAGCCTACGAATACGACAGCTACCAGAAAACCGAGATTGCACTAAGTCACCTGACCGACCGGATGCGGCAGACTGGCCTCTTCCGGAAGATCAATCAGGCGATGAGTCAGGTCGATTCGATTGTTGATAGTGACGGTAACCGGTTGCTGCCGTTGCTGGTATCAGAGTCGGTAACGCATACGTATTACCGCACCGGCCCGCAGCGTCGGCGCGAAGACGTCCGCAAGACCCGCATCAGGGGGATAGCCGTCGACGATGCCGGTGTAAGCTCGCAGTTGCTGGGCGGCACGAGTCTGGCCAGCCAAAACTTCTACGACAACTACATCCCGATTCTGGGAAAGGATTTTGCCTCGCCCATCGGCGAAAACTGGCGGAACTGGTACGAATTCTTCCTGGCCGATACCACGCAGATTGGCGACCACATCTGTTACGAAATCCAGTTCGATCCCAAGCGCCCCGAAGACCTCGCCTTCACCGGAAAAGCCTGGATCGACACAACCTCGTTTGCCCTTTGCCAGATCGACGCCAAAATCGGCAGTCGGGCCAACCTGAACTACGTCCGGTCGCTGACCATCGAGCAGGAGTTGGAGCCGACGCCCGATTCGACCGGAGCCAAGACGAAGGAAGGCTGGTTGCCGGTCGGGCTGAAACTTACCGCCGATCTGACGGGTGTAGGTAAGCAATCGCTTGGTATGCGGGCGCAGGTAACGCTTCGCAACAGCAACGTGGTGGTCAATCAGCAGAAGCCGGTCTTGTTTTATGAACAGCCTATCGAGCCGAGCGATACCGTGGCAACGACCAACGAAGCCTACTGGCGCATCGTACAACGTACCCTGGCCGGCCCCGACTCGCTGAACAAGGCCGATCAGAAATCCCGGATGATGATTGAGACGCTGCGGTCGGTACCGGCCGTACGAACCGCCGAAGCGGTGGGGCAGATTGCCGTGACGGGCTTTCTCAAAGTGGGTAGTTTCGATCTGGGGCCGTACCCGTACCTGTTTGCCGTCAACACGGTTGAAGGGCTGCGGACGCGCGTCGGTTTCCGCACCAACGAACAGTTTAGCCGGCACCTGGTGGTTCGCGGCTATCTGGCCTATGGTACGCTCGATAAAGAATTCAAATACGGCGCGGAAGTCGATTACCTGATTTCGCGGCAGCACTGGACCCAGATCGGCGTTCGCATGAGCTACGATCTCGAACGGCTGGGGCTGACCCCCGAACTGATCGGTGGTAACCGGATTTTCTACGCGCTGAGCCGGTTTGGTCGGTATCGGGGGGCTTATCAGAGTAAGCAGAAGGAAGCATTTTTCGTTACGGAGCCGGTCAAAGGGATCATGTTGCGGGCCATGATCGGTAGCCGGACGTTCGATCCGTTGTTTCCCTACGCGTACCGCAGTGCCCCCGACATGGGCGATCAGTCGCCCCTGCGCTCCGAAATCAACGATGCTTACTGGGCTATCGAAGCACGGCTGGCGCGGAAGGAAAAATACATCATGGATGGGAACGAACGTATTACGCTCGGCACCAAACGAGCACCCGTCCTGACGATCCGCTACACGCGCGGCACGACCGGGCTGGGCTCTGATTTCAACTATGACCGGCTGACCCTGCGCGCGCAGCAAACCCTGCGGTTGGGGCCGCTGGGCCGAATGACGTACCTGCTCTCAGCCGGGTTTACTCCTTCGACATTACCCGCTCCGCTGCTGTTCCCACATATCGGCAACCCGACCCCCCTGCTGACGACCAATACGTTCAACCGGATGCAGTTCTACGAATTCGTCAGTGATCGGTTCGTGGCTGTCCACATGCAGCATCGGTTTGAAGGGTTTCTGTTCAACCGCCTGCCGGGTATTCGTAAGCTGAACTGGCGGCTGGTTGCCAACGCCGATATGCTGTGGGGAAGTCTGTCGAAGGCAAATCAGGCACTGGAACCGACCGAGATGCTGCCGAATGGACAACGATCAGTTCGCTTCGGTCACCTCGATCCCAGCATCCCGTACGTAGAGCTGGGTTACGGTATCGACAATATTTTCAAGATTTTCCGGGTGCAGGCGGTACACCGGCTGACGTATCTGGAGCCGGGGCCCAACAACATCCCGACGAACCGGTTTGTCATCAAAGCCGCTGCGTCGATCAGTTTCTAAGGGATACCAATCTTTTCGTTGCCGTCCGGGTTATATAGGCAATCACGTTAACCACCGTTTCGTATGTCTCTTGTCGCGCCCGTTACCATCCGAAAAGTTACCGGCGACTCTGTCGTTGAGAAGCCTGACCTGCTGGCCGTTGAAGAACCACTCGAAATCCGGCTGGGTTTCGGGCCCGTCGGCGACCGGCAACAGCGTAGTGTATCCGTGACGATGCGGACACCCGGCCACGACGAAGAGCTGGCAATGGGTTTCCTGTACACGGAAGGTATTGTGCTCCACCCCGGTGATATCGTATCGTGCCGTCACTGCGTGCAGGACGAAGCCAAAGAAGGCAACGTATTGCGCGTTGAACTGAAACCCGATGTGCTGGTCAACTGGGCGCGGCTGGAACGGAATACGTTTACCTCATCAAGCTGCGGGCTGTGTGGCAAGACGACAATCGAAGCAGTCATGGCCGAAACCGCCGGACCGGTCGATTCGGATCTGCTGCTTGATGCCGCCGTGCTACACGCCCTGCCCGACCGCGTGCGTGATACCCAACGAGCCTTTGCCTACACAGGCGGTATCCATGCCGCAGCCCTGTTCGACGCTGATGGTAAGATCGTACTGGTCCGTGAAGACATCGGCCGACACAACGCCCTCGACAAACTGATCGGTGCGGCTTTCTGGCAGGGCTGGCTACCCCTGCGCAATCACGGTGTTTTCCTGAGCGGACGTATTGGCGTCGAACTCGTGCAGAAAAGCTGGAAAGCTGGTCTGGGTTTTCTGGGCGCTGTTGGCGCGCCGTCGAGTCTGGCGGTGCAGATGGCCCAGGATGCGGGTATCACACTCGCTGGCTTCGTCCGCGATGATCGCTTCAACCTGTACACCGAACCGCAACGTGTTCTCATTGGCGAACAGGCGGTTCGCGCCTGAATCCGGTGCGTTGAGGCACGGATGGTTTCAGTAAATCGACGACGGACCTGGTTATGTATGGATACGAAAGCGGCCATTGCAGCCCTGCTGTTGGTAGGGAGTAGTTTGGTATGTCGTGGACAGCTGGCTACATACATCCGCAGACAACCTCAATCTACAGATACGTATTTTCAGACGATTACGTACCCGGGCGATCAACGTGAATTTTGTGCTGTGTCGACCTTTCTCAAAGACAGTACGCTCTATCGCATCGATAGTTACCGGATTGCCGGTCCACAGTACACCCAAACGGTACCGCTGAGCGATCAGATAGCTGCAACGCGTGAAGGCAGCACGAAGATTATGTACCCCAACGGGCAGGTGTATCTGAGTTGCCTGTACCACTACAACCGTCTCGACGGGCCGCTTTTACTCTACTACAGCGATGGTGCGCTCAAACGTCGGGAACTGTACAGGAAGGGGGCACTGAAGGAGAGTCATTGCTACACCCCGCAGGGTACTGAGGAACCATACCACCCGCTCTACCAACCGATCCTGTTTAACGGATCGTACAAGACGCTGACGCAATACATAGAGAAAAAGGTGCAGCCCATTATCGACCGTACTGGCGCAACGGATGCGCAGGTTCAGCTAACGATTAACGAATTAGGTCAGGTGGTTGATGTGCTGGTCAATTCGCACTCGAAAGCGAATGACGACGACTTAATCGCGTCCATTCGGGCTGTCATACAGGCAATTCCACAACAGGTACCCAATCAGTTAAACTGGAAACCAGCCAGGATGGATGACGTACCGCTGACTGAGATTCAACGCGTCTTCATTACAAAACGCAGGGGATTCATTTATGTGAACATACCGCCATCGACATCGGACTAAGCATACGGTAGTGGCCAGGTAATCTATTACCTTTTTAATAGCCGTTTTGCCGAACAATGGGTTGGTATGTTTGATTTATATTGACAACAAGCCAACGGGTCAGCATTATGAAAACGAGGATAGTAATGAGTCTGCTATTTGCAGCAATGGCGTTCAGCGCACAGGCGCAGTACGACCGGAAGAAAGCTACGAACGACGCTAACAACGGGTCTGTATCGAAAAACCAGGTCAACAGCGTGACCAAAAACGGGGGTGGAAATGCGGGCAAAACCAGCACCGGCGTCAAGAGCGAAGGCGTCCACACGGGCGGGGAGCAAATGAAGCCGGACACACGATCAGTCTACGACCGGCCGTCGAAAAAATCGTCGTCGGCCACGGCCGGGAAGGGGAAAGAGGCTAAAAGTAACAGTAGCGTCAGTGCGCCCCCAAAGAATTGATTGACACTATAACCGAATCGGCACCCTGCCTGGGAATGGCTACTCAGTAGCCTCCGTGAGCAGGGTGCCGATTCAGTTGTATCAATAGCGTAGGCTTTGCCGGAAAGTGATCAGGCCGGTAGGCGCATCGTAAGCGCGCCGGGGCGAATCCTGGCGTTGATTTCCGTAACGCGCCCCTGATATTCGCCGTCGACCTGAAAATACGTCTTGCGGTGCGTTTCGATGCGGATCGACGTAGCCGGGAATACCTCGATATTTTTGGCGTCGAACGGCTGATAGCGCCAGAACAGTTTTACGATGGCCCAGATCGGTAACCGGCGGAAGACGACGATCTCAAACCGGCCGTCGGACGGGTCGCCGTCGGGGTTGATAACCGCCCCCGTGCCATACATCCGGGCGTTGGCCAGCACGATCATAAACGCGGCCCGCTGCACACAGTCGTCGTCGAGGTTGATCGATACTTTCAACAGCCGCCGTTGCCGCAGTACATTGACTACGCTCTTCAGATAGCCCAGCTTGCCCCGAAGGTTGTTGCGCTGGTAGTACCGGACCAGCTGGGCATTCAGGCCAATGTCGCTCAGGTGGATACATAGTTCGCCATTGACATCGATGCAGTCGATGGGCCGGTTTTGTCCGTCAATCAGCAGTTGTAAGCTACCGTCGATATCCTGCGGGATGTTCAGTTCGCGGGCCATACCATTGGCCGAGCCGGCGGGTAGTATGCCTAGCGGAATACCCGAATCGACCAGATGCTCGGCAACGGATTTGATCGTACCGTCGCCCCCCACGGCCACTACGCAGTCGGGCCTGACTGCCTGTATCCTTTTAGGTAATTCAACAGCGTCCGTTTTACCGTCGAGGTGAAACAGATCGGCGCTGTGATGATTGTTGGCGAAAAAGTTATGAATAGCAACCTCCCAGTCGCTTTTGCCTTTGCCGCCGGAGGCCGGATTGATCGCGAATAAAAACAGCAACTTACCTGGTGTTTGTGGGTTATACTCAATAGCTATCGACTGATGCAGCTGGATGCCCGCTTACCATCAACAATGATTTCTAAACAAACTAAATCCCCGAAAAGCCTGATTATACGCCGTTTGTTAACATGGCTTCGGCTGAGCAGCCAGCCGTCGGTGAAGGTATATCGGGGATACGGTAACGATAAGGTGCTGATTATTAGTGGTCATGCGCTCCGGCGCAGCGCGTTGCCCCGCACCAATTACCGCGATAATAAGCTGGTCAATCTGCTGGCGGTCATGCGGTTATTCATGGTCAAACCATATCCGCTTGCCCGTGTCCGGCTACACTGCGCCGGGTTGACGGCCGACGTCATTGCCGACGAAAACGGGTTTTTTCAGTGTGACTTGTCCCTGCCTGCTTCACTTTCGCCCGGCTGGCATCCCGTCCGGGCGGAGTTACTGTCGCAGACATTGCCTGCTGAAACCGTGCTGGGTGAGGGGGAAGGGAAAGTGCTGATTCCGGGGCTCACTACATTCGCCTGCATTTCCGACATCGACGATACATTTCTGGTATCACACTCTTCGACTATCGCCAAACGACTGCTGGTATTGCTGACGGAAAACGCCCATAGTCGCGATCCGTTCGATGGCGTGGTGGCTCATTACCAGTTGCTGGCCCAGGCCGACAGCGGCCCGGCGACCAACCCGTTTTTTTACGTATCGAGCAGCGAGTGGAACCTGTACAACTACATTCTGGAGTTCTCGGAACAGAACGGCCTGCCCGACGGCGTATACCTGCTGAGTAAACTCAAGCAGTTTTTTCAACTGTTGCAAACCGGTAAAACGAAGCACCATACCAAGTTCGACCGGATCAAACGAATACTGGAGACGTACCCCGCTATGCGCTTTATTCTGCTGGGCGACGATTCGCAACAGGACCCCACAATTTATTCGTCGGTAGTACAGCAATTTGGTCACCAGATTAGTTGTGTATACATACGTCAGATCGTACCCGCTCACCAGCCTGCTACCCGTGTGCTGATGCAGCAGATCGAGGCTGCCGGTGTACCGTACTGTTATTTCGCTCATAGTGAGGAAGCGCGTCAGCACTCGATTCGCATAGGGCTGGTGGCTTCGTAAAAACCTATCGTACAAGCATGAACATAAACACCCCTCCGGAAGAAATTACCGGTAACCTCGTCGTCAAAGAGCCGTTTGACGACGCAGCTGGCGTAACGGCCGTTCTTCAGTCGGTTAAACACACGTTTGAAGGAACGGGACTTGTCCGGGGATCAAAATCCCTGCTCAAGCTCAACCAGAAAGACGGCTTCGACTGCCCATCCTGCGCATGGCCCGATCCCGATCATCACCGCTCGCCCATTGCCGAATACTGCGAGAGCGGAGCGAAGGCCGTGGCCGACGAGATTATGACCAATCACACGGCGTCGCCCGTGCTGTTTCAGCGGTATACCGTCAATGAACTACGGCAGAAAACGGATTTCTGGCTCGGTCAGCAGGGTCGCATTACCCAGCCGATGTTGCTGAAGCCGGGCGCGGAGCATTACCTGCCCATCAGCTGGGATGAAGCCTTTTCGACCATTGCCAGCCACCTCAACGAGCTCGATACGCCCGATGAAGCCGTGTTCTACACGTCGGGGCGGACAGGTAACGAAGCGGCTTTTATGTACCAGCTATTCGTCAGAATGTTTGGCACCAACAACATGCCCGACTGTTCGAACATGTGCCACGAATCGACCAGCGTGGCCCTGGCCGACACGCTGGGGCTGGGTAAGGCGTCGGTGACGTACGAAGATTACGCCAAAGCCGACGTGATTATGATTATGGGGCAGAACCCCGGTACCAACTCGCCCCGGATGCTGACGGTGCTGGAAGAAGCCAAGCGTAACGGCTGTAAAATCATTTCGGTCAACCCAATTCACGAGATCGGTCTGATCAAGTTCAAAAACCCGCAAAGCCCGCGCGACATCCTGCTGGGTGGCGAAAAACTGACCGACCTGTACCTGCAGGTTCGTATCAACTCCGACATGGCCCTGCTGAAGGCGATGTGCATGATTCTGCTCGAAGAGGAAGAAAAAACGCCGGGGCAGGTACTCGATCAGGCATTCATCAGTCAGTACACGTCGGGCTTCGACGCGTTCAAAAAGGGGCTGTCGTCGTTCAACCTGAATGAGCTATCAGGGCAGTGTGGGGTACCGCTGGAGCAGATTCGCGAAGCGGTCGGTATGTTCCGCAACACCCGGAAGTTTATCATCTGCTGGGCGATGGGCCTGACCCAGCACCGCGACTCTGTCGATACGCTCAACGAACTGGTGAACCTGCTGCTGCTGAAAGGAAGTATCGGGATCGAAGGGGCGGGGGCCAGCCCGATTCGTGGCCACTCCAACGTGCAGGGCGACCGGACAATGGGTATCTGGGAAAAGCCGAAACCTAAATTCCTCGATTCGCTCAAGAGCGTGTACAACTTCGAGCCGCCCCGCCACAATGGCTTCGACGTGGTAAAGTCGGTGAAGGCGATGCACGACGGTAAGGTCAAAACGTTCTTCGGCATGGGGGGCAACTTCGTGCTGGCCGTGTCGGATACCGACTACACCGCCGAAGCGATGCGTAAGCTGAAACTGACGGTTCATGTGTCGACCAAGCTAAACCGGTCGCATTTGACCCACGGCGAAACGGCGCTGATTCTTCCCTGCTTAGGCCGTACCGACCACGATCATCAGGCAACGGGCGAACAGTTTGTGAGCTGCGAAAGCACCACGGGCGTTGTGGCCCAGTCACACGGCGTGGTCGATGCGGTATCGAAAGACCTGAAAAGCGAGGTGGCTATTCTGGGTGAACTGGCGAAAGCGACGCTGTCGAATACCAGTTCGCACGCCCGGCGCAACCTGCCTCCGCTGCCCCACGAAGCCACGACGGCTAAGTTCTGGGACGATTTCGTGGGTAACTACGACCTGATCCGCGATGGTATCGAAAAGGTAGTAGAAGGATTCGATAATTATAATGAGCGGGTGCGGATACCGGGTGGTTTCTACATTCCGAACGGGCCCCGTGTCCGGGAGTTTAAAACCAGTGATGGCAAAGCGCATTTCACCGTCAATATTCCCGATACGCATAGCCTGCAACCGGGCGAACTGATGATGATGTCGATCCGGTCGCACGATCAGTTCAACACGACGATCTACGGTTACGATGACCGCTACCGGGGTATTTACGGCGAACGGCGGGTCATCTTTATGCACAAAGACGACATCGCCAATCTGGGCTTGTACGATCAGCAACTGGTCGATCTGCACAGCACGTACTACGGTAAAGTCCGCACGGCGCACAAGTTTCTGATTGTTCCGTACAACATTCCCCGTGGCTGCGTAGCCACCTATTATCCGGAAACCAACGTGCTGATTCCCATCGATCAGGTGGCCGAGCGGAGCAATACGCCCACCTCGAAATCGATTATTATTACTATTACCCCAGCTGAAGTGCTGGAAGAAGCGGTAGCGTAGTCGGCTCCTGCGTCACCACAGAGTGAACTATCCCGCGCTTACCTCGTTGTACGTGCGGGATAGTTTTTTACCACTAAACACTAGTCTACGATGTCATTTTACTCGGCTAAACCCGGAGATCTGCTGATCGATGCCGCCCGAAAAGGCGATGTCGCGTCTATTAACCAACTGCTCGGCGACGGCGACGGCGTCGACGTCAACGTTGCCGACGAACGTGGTTTTACCCCGTTGACCATTGCTACCTACGACAACCATATCGAAGCCGCCAAAGCACTGATTGCCGCTGGTGCCGACGTTAACCGGCAGGACGTCGCGGGCAATACTGCTTTGATGGGCGTCAGCTTCAAAGGATACGCGGAGATCGCGCAACTGCTCATCGACAACAGAGCCGACCTCAACCTGACCAACGGCACCGGTGGTACGGCACTGCTCTTTGCCACCATGTTCGGTCGGGCTGATATGATCCGTCTGCTGCTCAAAGCCGGTGCCGACGCCACTATTCGCGACGCCAAAGGAATGACCGCCCGCGATGTGGCTACTCAGCAGGGGAATCAGGAAGTTCTGGCGTTGTTTGGTGCGTGATGACCTCACCCCCCGGCCCCTCCCGCAACGGCGGACCGCCTAAAACAGGAGAGGGGGTGACCATCGAAACACAAGCCTTGCTACTCTCTTGGCAGGGAGATAATTGACTGCAAAAAAAAGCCCCTCTCCCATTTTGAGAGAGGGGCGGTCCGACGGGTCGGTTGGGACGGTCGGCCGCTGCCGTGAGGGTAAATACCAACTCAGAACACCAGTTTCTTCACGCCAGCCAATGAAGCGCGTACGCTTTCAATGGGCGTCTGCGTGCCGTATTCTTCCACTTCCACAAAATAGTGTTTGACGCCCGCCCGTTGCGCTGCAGCCAGCATGGGTGTCATATTCAGGTCGCCCTTTCCCACGATTGTCGACATCTTGTGGTCTTTCGGATCGCGGTCTTTGATGTGCGCCATCGTGAAGCGGCCGGGGTACTTGTTGAAGTACGTAACGGGGTCCTTGCCTGGTGCCATTACCCAGAAAAGGTCCAGCTCAAACGTGACCAGTTTGGGGTCGGTGCCGCGAACCAGCGTATCGAACGGGACCATGCCGTCCATGTCGATGAACGGATAATCGTGGTTGTGGTAACCAAACATCAGGTTCGATTTCTGCGCCAGTTCGCCGTATTTGTTGAACTCGTCGGCTACTTTGCGGAAGCCGCTCATGTTCTCGCGCATCTCCTTCGGAATCCACGACACGACGAAATACTGAAAACCCGCTTCGGCCGCGTCGTTCATTCGCTTTTCCATATCGGGTTCGATACCCGTGTGCGTACTCACCGGCGTCAGGCCCAGTTCTTTCATATATGCCTTGAACTCGGCCGGCGACATACCCCACAAAAAGCCTTTGCTGCCCGGATACGACTCGATTTCCTTATAGCCCATAGCCGCTACTTTTTTTAGTGTTCCGCGCGCATCTTTCTCCATATCGTCGCGGAGCGAATACAGTTGCAGGCCGGGCTTCGGCGTGTTGGGCGCAGCTTGCAGGGCACCGGGCAGCAGTGCCGCACCAGCTGTCAGCATACCGGCCTGGTGCAGAAATAAGCGTCGATTGAGGGTCATAAGCGTTTGGGTTTTGGGTTGTTAGAAGTTGAAAATAAAGCGTTTGTACTAATAATGTACGAAAAATTCACCCAAACAATTGTCGGACTAGTTCCTCTTTTGATAGACCAACGTGTTCGGCAATGCTTTTAAGAATGCTGTTCAAGGTGCCAATTTTGATTGGGTCATGGCGCGGAATCGTTTCACAGTGCAGACCATTCAGCGTCGTTTGAATACGAATGTGACTACCTGTTTGCCGGACTACTTCATAACCAAACGGTTTCAGCAGTTTAATGAGGTCCAGGCCAGTAAGATCACGGGGGATTCTCATAACGCAAACACTTCGTCTTTTACGAAATGCAGTCGTACCAGTTGTGGCCATTGAGATGGACTATCGTAGTGGCAGTCAATAGCATCGCGAATCATTGGTTTCAAATCAGCTATTGTTTCAGCCTGCGTGAAGATATGTTCGCCCACCGCCTGCGCCGTAAAACCACCTTCGGGGTCTTCCTCAACCAAAAAAATCAGTTCTCTCATTGCAGTTTACAGTTGAAACGTACTGATAATCAAAAATAAAGGTTTACGGCGGGGAATGTAAGGCGGCAACTCCCCACCGTAAACTGTGTACTGAAAACCAGCTATTTAATATACCGGAAATCTTCGTTGCCCTTGAGGGTCAGCAGGGTTTCGTACATCAGCTTAATCACATTCTGCACGTCGTCCATATGCACGGTTTCGACGGTCGTGTGCATGTACTTCAGCGGCAGCGAAATCAGGGCAGAGGCAATGCCTTCGGTAGCGTAGGCGAATGCGTCGGTGTCTGTACCGGTCGACCGGCTGACGGCCTGCCGCTGAAACGCAATCTCCTTTTCCGTCGCTACGTCGATCAGTAAGTCGAGCACATTGTTCTGCACGGCGGGGCCGTAGCATAGTACCGGACCATCGCCACATTTCAGGTCGCCCTGCTCTTTTTTGTCGTACTTCGGCGACTGCGTATCGTGCGTCACGTCGGTACAGATGGCGAGGTCAGGGCGAAGCCGCCGGGCGATCATCTCGGCACCGCGCAGGCCGATTTCTTCCTGCACCGCATTGACGACGTACAGTGTAAACGGCAGCGTGACGTTGTTTTCTTTCAGCAACCGCGCCACTTCCGCAATCATAAAGCCGCCCATGCGGTTGTCGAGCGCCCGACCGACGTAGTACCGGTTGTTCATCTCCATCAGCCCATCGACGAACGTGCAGACGGTGCCGACGTGAATGCCCATCTGGAGCACTTCGTCTTTGGTAGCTGCGCCCACATCGATAAACAGGTCGGTTACTTTAGGGGCGGTGTCTTTGGTCAGGTCGCGGACGTGGATAGCCGGCCAGCCGAATACGCCTTCCACGACGCCTTTCTTCGTATGCAGATTTACCCGCATCGAGGGGGCAATCAGCGCGTCGGAACCGCCGTTGCGCCGGACGAACAGGTAGCCATCATCGGATATGTAATTGACGAACCACGAAATTTCGTCGGAGTGGGCTTCGATAACGACTTTGTAGGGCTGGTCGGGATTGATGACGCCGACCGCCGTGCCGTAGGTATCAACGATATAGCTGTCGGTGTACGGTTTGATGTAGTCGAGCCAGATCTGTTGCCCCGACGATTCGAAGCCGGTGGGCGATGCGTTGTTCAGATACTGGTATAAAAATGCTTTACTGTGCTCGTTCATTGGTGCAAAAGGCGAAATGAATCAGATGAAATGCCTGATCTGTAAATGTACACAGATTGGGTTGACAGGATTACAGGATTGACAGGATTTCAGATGTAGAACGTCGTGACGTGGATTTGGGCAGATCATCCGTTTGTTATTCCCGAAATCCTGTTCATCCGCGACGGCGGCCACCGTGGCGCGGCCCGGCTGTAATCCTGTTAACCCAATCCTGTCGTATATTTGTCTAAATCCTTAACCGATCATGGAAAATCTGCCAGCTGCTCCTGTCACCGGCCCTGTTACCGACGCCGAGCGAACGTATATCATAGCGACCCTGCAAACGACTCAGCAACTCCTGCATGAAACCGTCGACGGCCTGACCGACGCGCAGCTGACGTTCAAGCCCAATGCCGACCGCTGGTCGATTGCCGAGTGTGTCGAGCACATTGTGCTGGTCGAGCGGAGTATTTTTCGGGCTATTCAGCACGGCATCAGTCAGGCGGCTGAACCGGAAAAACGCAGCGAAATCAAGATTTCGGATGTCGATCTGGTCAAAGCCACACGCGGTCGAACCCGGCGATTAGCTGCTCAGTCGCATTTTGTGCCGACTGGAAAATACGGTGATACTGCCGCGACGATGGCTCTGTTCGATCAAGTCCGCGCGACTGATATCGACTTCGCCAAAACGACGGATAGTGACCTCCGCACGCATTATTTCGACCATTTCGTGGTGGGTAGGCTGGATCTGTATCAGGCGTTGCTGCTGATTGCATCGCATGGCGAACGGCACCGTAAACAGATAAATGACGTAATAGCCACGCCCGGCTACCCGCAGTCCTGATGCCTGCTGACTTACCTGTTTTGTATCAGACGGCTGAGCTAGTCGCGATCAACAAGCCCCATGGCCTGCTGGTGCATCGGTCGCCCATCGCCAGCGACGCCAGTGAATTTGCCGTACAACTGCTGCGCGATCAGCTCGGCCAACGCGTATATCCCGTACACCGGCTCGACCGCAAAACGGGTGGGGTGCTGTTGTTCGCGCTGAGCGAAACGATGAATGCCGCCATGCAGCAACAGTTTATGAATGGGCAGGTCGACAAAACGTATCTCGCCATCGTGCGCGGCTACACCGACGACGAGCAGACCATCGATTACCCCCTCCGGCGCGACGACGGACCGGGAACATTGCAGGATGCCGTGACGCATCTGCGAACGCTCCAACGAACCGAAGTGCCAATTTCGTCTGGTAAGCACGCTACGTCGCGGTATTCACTGGTGGAACTGACACCTGAAACGGGACGGATGCATCAGCTACGCAAGCACATGGCTCACATTCTGCACCCGATCATCGGCGACCGGCCCCACGGCTGCAACAAGCAGAACAAGCTGTTTCTGGAGCATTTCGAGATGAACACAATGCTGCTTCACGCCCAGCAACTCAGCTTCACCCCACCCGGCACAGCCGATCCTGTTATGGTCACGGCACCGCTACAGGATGAGTTCCGGCGAATGGTGGATGGTTTGCAGTTTTCGGTGTAGCAGTTACGGTTGGGTAGCCTGTGATGTGTAGCCTGGACCGGTCCGCCGGCGCGGGTCCACGTCCGGGTGGGCGCAAAGCGACCGACAAAGCTGCCGCTACGAGTAGTTGCCCTGACGCGCCCACCAGACGTGGACCCGCGCCGGCGGACCGGTCCAGGCTACACTATTTTTTTCCGCTGCGTTTGATCGGGCGGCCGTATTTGAGCCATTTTTCGGCGGCAATGTCGCGCCGGACGTTGACTTTCTGATTTTTGGCAATCTTCTCCTGAAAGGCTGACCCCGCATCGTCTGGCCGGGGGGCCGACAGATCGATGATTTTCATGCGAATCTGTGTCTGTTCGCCGGGTAACAGTTCCTCACTGATGACCAGGTTGTCGGGCAGATCAACAGTAGTAATGGGTTGGTTGATGAGTGATTCGATGGCTGCACGCTGCTCGGCATCGGCAGGCGTAACGAATGAAATAGCGACTCCGCTACGATTGGCGCGACCCGTTCGCCCAATGCGGTGTACGTAGCTTTCGGGTTCTTCGGGCAGGTCAAAATTCACCACGTGCGATATATCGTCAATGTCGAGACCGCGTGCCAGCAGATCCGTAGTAATCAGCATACGAATGTCGCCGGAGCGGAAGCGTTCAACCGCGTCGAACCGCTTGTTCTGGGCTTTGTTGGCGTGGATAAAATCGACCTGATCGGTGAAGCGGGGCGCCAGTTGATCGAACAGTAAATCGGCCATGGCTTTGCTTTCCGCGAACACCAGCACCTTGTTCATCTCGGCATGTCGGCGCAGCAGCAGATCGACCAGATTGACCTTCGTGTAAAAATTAGGCACCTCATAGATTACCTGCGTGATCGTGTCCGCCGTCGACCCAACGGGGGCCGCTTCGATGCGAACCGGGTTGGCAAAATACGTGTCGAGCAGTTTGTTGACATCGTCAGTTAGGGTTGCCGAAAACAGCAGATTCTGGCGTTTGGGCAGCAGGTCGAAAATCGTAGTCAGCTGCGCCTGAAAACCAAGCGTCAGCATCTCATCTACCTCATCGATCACCAGCTTTTTCAATGACTTGACTTTGACCGTCTTGCTGACCAGCAGATCGACCAGTCGGCCGGGCGTTGCGACCAGCACATCGGCTCCCTGTTGCACCTCAGCCTGCTGCGGACGCAAATTGACACCCCCGTACACGCCCACGACCAGCAGATTCATGTAAGTTGTCAGTCGTTTTATCGTTTCGACCACCTGCACCACCAATTCGCGCGTCGGTACCAGAATCAGGAGTTGCGTCGCGTGATCTTTCGAAAACTGGTGCTGACGCAGGCAGGGGAGGAGGTAAGCCAGTGTTTTACCGGTACCGGTCTGGGCAATACCGCACACGTCGCGCCCCGACATGACGACCGAAAAGACCTGCTCCTGAATGGGTGTGGGTGTTGTATAACCCAGGTCGGTGAGGGCGTTCAGGAGGGGTTTGTTTAAATTCAGGTCGGCAAATGTCATGACAATTCGGGGTAACGTACAGTCCGCAAAAGTACAGCGGATTTGGGGTCAACGCGGGAAAACAGCCGGAAGGTTCCGGAAAATCGACGCAACCGAATTCCGGTTTTTAGCGTATATATCAGTAGGTTACTACCTCGCCTGCCCCCTTTATGCGCTTTATTGCCGTCTTCAGCCAGCAAAACGATTACCACGCCGTCGGCTTCGACGACCTGACTGACGCGGCTGACTTTTTGCTGGGTGGGTACCAGGACGCGCAGCTCGTTCCCTGCGGTACGTACGACGTATTGACCGACGAAACGATTCGTGTAGACACTGGTTCGTTCGACCCGGACACCGATGCGGGTGAGCTGATCCGGCATACGGCACGTACGTATTTCAGCCAGGCACTAAACCGGAGTCAGGGATAAAAAAAGCACAGCCGTAACGCTGTGCCGGTTCGTCATTTGCCGCGATTGGCTACTCTGACGCTGGTTTACCATAGCGTTCCTCGCGAATTACCTGCCACTCAGCCACCGTACCGCCCCGCGTAAAATGCTCGTCTTCATCCTGCATTTCCTGATCCCAGCTGAAATCAGTTGTAAAGTTGCCCTGTGGGGTCAGGTCGATTTGCAGGCGGTTGGCCTGGGGCTGACCATCTTCCAGCCGCATACGATACAGCGTCTGCACGGCTTCGGTTACGTCGGCCGGGAATTCGGTGATCAGTACTTCGGCGTCGCCTGATGGGGTCAGGTAAAAGCCGTCGAACTCAATTTCCTGCCCATTATTGAGCATTTGTACATTGACCCGCGCAATGGTCCAGTCGTCGGTAATGTTCGTACTGATCGCGTCGGTCAGGATGTTATAAATATCGTCGGGTGTCATAGTTGGTTGGGTTTGTGTAGCCTGGACGTCCACGTCCGGGTGCCCGTCAGGGCAACTGTTTCAGGCGGCAGCTTTGTTAGTCGCTGGTGCGCCCACCCGGACGTGGACCCGCGCCGGCGGACCGGTCCAGGCTACACCAGTCCAGGCTACAAATCATAGCATCACCGGCTGACCGGTGCGGACGGATTCGTCGCAGGCAAAGGCGATGCGCAGGCTGTTGATGGCGTCCTGCATATGGTCGGTCAGGTCGATGTTATCGCGGATGGCGTGCAGGAAATAGCGCTGCTCGCGGTTGCAAAGTTCCTGATGGTCGGGTTCATCCTGCATATCGATCCACTCGTCGGGGCGGGTGAAATGATCCTGCGCATCGATGTCAGCGTAGTGGACCCGTAGCGATTCGGTCTTCGTGTGCGAATCGACGTTGTCCGATTTGCCCGTTCCGCCCGCGTTTTTTGCCACAATCGACACGCAGCCCTTCGGTCCGATTACGTCTTTCACAAAGAAGGCCGTTTCGCTCATCATCGGCCCCCAGCCCGCTTCGTACCAACCTACCGAGCCGTCTTCAAAACGAATCTGTAGCTGTCCGTAATTGTAGTTGCCAACCGGAATGTCGTCCGTCAGCCGGGCCCCGATGGCGTTGACCTGCACCGGTTTCGAGCGCGTCATCTGGCACATCACGTCGATATAGTGCACCCCACAGTCGACAATCGGGCTCAGGCTTTTCATCAGATTTCGGTGTACGGTCCACATTTGCCCACTGCTCTGCTGGTTGAGGTTCATCCGCATCACCAGTGGCTTGCCCATGTCGCGGGCGACTTCCACAAACTTCTCCCACGACGGATGGTGCCGCAGAATGTAGCCCACGACCAGTTTACGGTTGGCTTTCTGGGCAGCGGCCATCACCCGCTGGGATCCTTCGACGGTGTCGGCCAATGGTTTTTCGATGAATACGTGGCAACCCTGCTCCAGTGCCATGATCGCAAACGACTCATGGGTATCGGGGTAGGTCGAGATGCAGACCGCGTCGGGCTTGGTTTCGGTGAGGGCCGTTGCATAATCGCTGAACAGTGGATAGCCACCGCCCAGCCGTTCGTTCAGCACAACCTTGCTATTGCCGGTCGAGACGATACCGCAGATCGTAAAGCCGTCGATGAGTTGATACGCCAGCGCGTGTGATGCGCCCATGTTGCCACAACCGACAACCAGTACGCGCAATGAAGAGTCAGAAGAAGTCATAAACCGTTGATTCGGGCTAACGACGCCGATAGGGCGCATACATACAACAGACGAAAGGCGGCAATTTACTCACTGCCTGCCGATGCTTTGCACGAAAAGACAAAAGCGATGCGGGTTGAGTGCTGTCCGTAAATGAAAAGCGCTCCGCAATCGCTGACGATTACGGAGCGCTCGTTGGGCGTGTGTCGGGTCAATATAGCCGCCGTGCTGACGCGCCGGAACGGCCAAAAAGCAGGCTGTCGAGGCTGTACTGGCCGGGTCCGGTCAGCATAAGTACCACGTAAACGGCGAGGTACAAGAAGCCATGCTCACCATCGCCCAGGATTTCGCCCCCGTGCGCCATGAATACGATAACGAGTGCCGTCACGATCAGCGGAATCAGGGCCAGTCGGGTGAACAAGCCCAGCACGAGCAGAATCGAGCAGCCCAGTTCGGCGAAAATGGCCATGCTGAGCGATACGCTGGTACCCATGCCCAGCAAATTCATAAAGTCTTTCTGGTAGTCGGCAAAGTTGGTCAGTTTGGCGTAGCCGTGCGGAATCATCAGGCCGCCAAATACCAGTCTCAGCACCAGGGCGGCAGCGTTCAGGGCAGCGGGGGCAGCGCGCCAGGGGGAAAACAGGAAGTTAGTCATCAGTGAATGAACAGGAATAAGATGTTGGTGGACGAAGATAGGTACCCACGGACAGCGTCCAACGCCTGAAAGGGCTGATGGTTACATAAGCTGCTCGTCTGAATGGCCGTAGCCCCGGCTTTTACACCCTTTCCTGTTTGTTCTGTTAGCCTACCTTCGGAACTTGCTTCCTGTCGGCGGGAAGCCTGCGGGGAGCGAATCAAAATGGCTATATATATTTCCAAATGTTCATTATAGTCTACACAGATTGTATGAACTAAAAGCATTGGTGAACAGTTTTTTGCTTGCCTTACTTCGTATTTGGAAGCAAAACGATATTTAAAATCCTTGGGTTAAGTTTTGTTTGGGGTAGTGACTTTGTTGAATCTGTTAGTGTCGATTTGGTCAGCGCACTTTGTTTAGGCTTGTTTACCACAAGTAGATTAGAAAAAACAGTTGAACCAAAAACCAATAACGGTATGAAAAACGTAGTTAGTACAGCGATTTTTGGAGCCTCCCTTGTGTGGTAGTAGGTTAACAAAAAGCTCCATAGTGCATTGAATTTTCAATACCCATTCAAATTTTTCTCGGACGGGGATAAGGAGGTTCGATTCCTCTTTACCACACCATTTAGTTCATCTGTGAACTCATTGAACCGGCTGAATGCCGGTTTTTTTGTTTAAAGTCATTCGTCGTAAACTTGCCCTATTTGGACGGTTGGCTTGTCAGCCGAGAGCTTAAATTGGAGATCGGAGATCCGCCTAACCGGGACGTTTGCATTGTCGCCCGAAAGATGGAGTTTGAAGCCTAGCACGAACAGCGTCCAACTTTACACAATTTTACGGAAATAGATAACCAGATTACCGGGCCGGTTTGAGTATGGCAGCGAACACAGCCGATTTTTTCTGAGAAGAAAAGCCGACAATCTGGTTTACCTGCTACAGTAGTCTCTGGTAGTTAATCATTACCAGTACGAAAAACAACGAAACGATATGGCAATCAGAGCAATTATAACCGGGGCTACCGGCATGGTTGGAGAGGGTGTCCTGCGCGAGTGTCTGCTCGATCCTGCCGTCGAACGGGTGCTGGTCATCAATCGAAAGCCGGGCGGGAAAAGTCACCCCAAACTGACCGAAGTCATTCACACCGACTTTACGAACCTGTCAGCGATCGAGTCGCAGCTGCGTGACTATACGACCTGCTTTTTTTGTCTGGGCATCTCATCCGTCGGCGTCACCGACGACTATTACGTTCGTACGACCTACGACCTGACGCTGTCGTTTGCGCAGATCATGGCCCGCCTGAATCCCGACATGACGTTTTGTTATGTGTCGGGTGCTGGCACCGATAGCACTGAACGGGGTCGTATCCGGTGGGCGCGGGTGAAGGGCAAGACCGAAAACGATCTGTTAAAATTGCCGTTTCGTAGCGCGTATATGTTTCGGCCGGGCTTCCTGAAACCCACATCGGACCTGAAAAACGTCAAGTCCTATTACCGCTTCATCAACTGGCTATTTCCGGTGATCAAGGCTGTCTATCCAAACGGTGGCTCAACCCTGGCCGAACTGGGACGCGCTATGATTCACGTCGCCGGGCGGGGTTATGACAAACCCGTGTTGGAAGTCCCCGATATTATAAAACTGGCTGATTGATGCCGGTACGTGCGGGTCTATAAAAAAAGCCGGGAGCTCTCCAGTGGAGAGCTCCCGGCTTTTTTTATGGGCCAGTCAGAATTACGCTAACCGGTTGATGCAGTTCAGGTCTTCAAACGCGGTTTTCAGACGGCTGACCATGCTTTCTTCGCCTTTACGCAGCCACACACGTGGATCGTAGTATTTCTTGTTCGGCGAATCGGCTCCTTCGGGGTTGCCAAGCTGCGATTGCAGATAGCCTTCCTTCGCTTTGTAGTAGTTCAGGATACCTTCCCACATGGCCCACTGCATGTCGGTGTCGAGGTTCATCTTCACGGCACCGTAGCGAATGGCTTCGCGGATTTCCTCGCGGCTCGAACCCGACCCACCGTGGAATACGAAGTTGACTGGCAGCGGACCCGTGTTGTATTTCTCCCGAATGTAGTCCTGCGAGTTGTTCAGGATAATCGGCGACAGCTTTACGTTGCCCGGTTTGTAGACGCCGTGCACGTTGCCAAAGGCGGCCGCAATGGTGAAGTTGGGCGAAATCTTGCTCAGCTCTTCATAGGCGTACGCCACTTCCGACGGCTGCGTGTACAGTTTCGAGTCGTCGACGTCGGTATTGTCGACGCCATCTTCTTCGCCACCCGTTACGCCCAGTTCGATTTCGATCGTCATGCCGATTTTGGCCATCCGCTCGAAGTACTTGGCGCAGATTTCGATGTTTTCTTCGATTGGCTCTTCCGACAGGTCGAGCATATGCGACGAGTACAATGGCTTGCCGGTCTGATCGAAATGTTTTTCGCCAGCGGTCAGCAGCCCGTCGATCCAGGGCAGCAGTTTCTTCGCGCAGTGGTCGGTGTGCAGAATGACCGGAACGCCGTATAGTTCAGCTACGTGGTGCACGTGCAGCGCGCCCGAAATCGACCCGGCAATGGCACCCTGCTGTTTGTCGTTGGGCAGGCTCTTTCCCGCGTAAAAAATCCCTCCGCCATTCGAGAACTGGATGATGACCGGCGAGTTGACGGCTTTGGCCGTTTCCAGTACTGCATTTACCGAATCAGTGCCGACAACGTTGACGGCGGGCAGGGCGTAATCGTTTTCGTTGGCGTGACGAAAAAGTTCGGTGACGCCTTCCCCGGTGACAACACCGGGCGCGAAGCGGGTGGCTACATCGCTCATAAGCAAGGGATACTAGTGTTAGTTTTAAAGTATGGCCGGATACAGGTAGGCAAAACGGGTGTCGGCCACTGTATCTGGCTTCGGGGTGTAAAGGTCTGAATAGTATGGAAGAATTGCTACTATTGACTCTCTCCGGTAAAGGTGATTTATGAGTAGACCATTTGCCTGCCTGATCGTGCTACTGCTGAACTGTGCCTGGCAGTACACGGCGCAACCACCAGATTCCGATTGCGCCATCTACGAGTCGGTTATCAATCAGTTCCCGGATTGTACCAACAGCCAGCTTTGGTGTAGGCATGGACAGCAGCTGCTTATTCGCCGGACTACAGTTGTACCAGGGAGGGAAGTACCAATTGATTTCAGCTTTGTTCAGGCGCAGCAGGCGTTATCTGTTCAGCTACAGACCGGCGGACTCGTTCTACAAACAGCCTGACACGGAACAGGTGCTACAAAGTCTACCGCGAGCGAAATGGGCGACTGGAGTCGTCTGACATTCCTAACCTGGATAAATTCACCCTGACGCTGTTCATGGCCATTACCGATCGGGAACGTGAGTTGATCGGTTTGCGCACCAGGCAGGCGCTCGATCAGAAACGTAAACAGATTGGTGAGTAGCGCAAAGGTGGTGGTAATGACAAGAAGGCCGCAGCCGGACTACTTGGTGCTCAGATGGCGTGCGAAGAGATTCACAAAAATTACAATAAGCGTCGCGCCAACGTATTCGCCATTACCCTGCGGGCAGCAGGCAGGAGCTACCAGGCCATTGCCGATCAGCTCAACGGGGCTGGCTTCAAGATAGTGTGGGGTAAAGGCTTCGATCCAACGCGGGTGCGGCTGCTATGTATCGAGGCCAGCCAATAGAGCACTACCCTGGGGCTACGTCAGGCTCGTTATAAAACAAGAGTCCGTCGCTACGTTTGTGCGGTAGCGACGGACTCTTGTTTTATAACGAGCGAAACTGAGCGAATAGTCCGGCTGTGGCAGCCGCTGGTGGGGCTGTTTGAATCCGACTATAAGCCACTGGTAGCCGTCAGTCATTAGTACGGGACTGCTTATCATCAGACCGGTTGGCAGCAGATACCTTTTTGTCCATTACTGGGTGCTGGTCACTAGCTGGTGCCGACTGGTCGACCTGATTTACTGACACAAATGTCCAATGCAACGCATCCGCTGAGCAATGGTCATTTTTAGCGGCAATGGTGCGGTCCGCTTCCTGCTGTTGTATCTCCTGGCCTAGTTGATGGGCTTCCTGAGCCGCTTTTAACTCATGCTGAGGTTGAGCGGGCGCAAGTTTGGCCTGCGATGGGGTAGTAGCAAGGTTGGCAGCTACTAAAAATAACACAAAAAGTGCTGGTTGTACTTTCATAACTCTGTTCACCATTAGAGGTGGATATATTGTCAACAGAGTAGGCTATAAGATAGTTACAAAGTACTGATAATTAATGTTTTGCGGTTTATAATAGATTGATTAAAACTGGGTAATTTTTCTTATAGTAATTCATGTTAGCATGCTATTGTCGAGACTCTATATTGTAAAAGTGCAAATAAAGTCTCGTTGCATACTGTTAACCATGTTATTGATTATTTTCTACTGAGTGTAATCGATTAAAGTAGGGTGGCATGGCACCTTACCTTAATCGTCTGAAAAATGCCATAAGCCACTCCCCGTGAGAAGCGAACTGGAAAATGGTCGGTAAAAGAAGGCTATTTTGCCTTCGGCTTATGTCCTCTGGGCTTGCCGGTGTAAGGCGATTTTATTTCTGCCCCCGAAGTGGTTAGCTGTAGCTCGTAGCCGGTTGCTCCTTCCTGATAGATGAAAGGCTTGAGGGTGAAGCTGTATTTTTCGGCCTTATAGTTGATGCGGCCTTGCGTCAGGATCCAGGCCAGCTCAACGGTAACCCCTTCAGGCGTAGCCACTACTGGAAAACCGTCAGCATGCTGCTCATCAGTGGGAATCAGATAAAGCACGGTCAGCGTCCGTTTGCCCGCCTGACTACCGACCTTCATCGCTCGCACGTTCGCTGAATCACTGGTGGCCTGCACGGTTTTAGCGGATAATACCAGTTTGCCCGTGTTTGACACGTAGCCCGCCAGCGGAACAGTCTTTTTTACTTTTCTGGCTTTGGCTGTTATTGGAAAAGATTGATTATCGGCCTGGGTAAAAAGCCGGCCACTGAGCATTTATAGATGATTGGTTAGTTTCAGCATCGTGAAGCTAAGTCACTACCGTTTCTGATAATAATCGACCGATTGATAAACAAATCAAGATAACCAGGGGCCGCTGTTTTTTCTAAATCTAACCGGATTGTATACTAGTCCCGGGATGAAATAAAAATCGATTGTACGCTACTATTTTGTAGAAGAGATCAAGAAATATCCTATCACTTATTCCGGTCTTCTTATGATTCGTCTGCTTACCTGTATCGGCTTAACCTTTTTGCTTTTCGCCAGGGCCAACGCTCAATCGCCCATTGACGTATCTTATGAAAAAGACAACACGGGGGTATATACTTTCTCCTGTCGGAATAACGGATTCTGCCCCTATATGGTAACCATCACATTCACCCAGTTAACCGGGCTGCGGTCCTCGACAACTTTACCTTATCAGGCAGAGATCAGACCGGGTCAGCAGTCGCTGTTTAAGCTGCAACCTCAACCCAATCAAGCTACCTCGTTCCAGTATACGTTCAGTTCCATGAAAGGCTGTCAGCGGCCAAAGGTCGATACGGCGGTGGTATATGTACTACCGGTGAGTCCGGGCAAACAGGTTATTGCCACCCAACTAGCCTATTTGGGCAAGCAGTTTACCGGTCAGCAAGAACCCAAGGACTGGTATTCACTGGCCCTTAAAATGAGCAGTGGCGATACCGTATTTGCTGCCCGCCGGGGAACGGTATCGGCCGTGCGCAGTGATGCCGCGCCCATAGGAAACCATCTGGGATTTAACCGCGACGACAACATGGTCGAGATCAACCATGCCGACTGTAGCTTTGGCACCTACACCGTTTTCCGCCCAAACAGTATTTTTGTCAGGCCGGGTCAGTTTGTCGAAGCGGGAACCCCCTTGGGTATAGTTGGTGGCGAGAATTACGACTATGGGCCACACGTGCGGTTTGCGGTGCATTATAATTACGAAGCGCCTGTTATCAGAAACGGTCAGCCAACGGATGAGAAGCACTATTGGGCCTATGTACCGGTTCGATTCTGGCTCAAGGATGAGCAGAAAGCCGACAGATTATCGCCCCGAAATCCATACCTGTGTGAGCATCCCAAATCAGTTATCGAACAGGAAATGAGCAAACGGGACGTAAAGAAGTGGCAGAGGAGCCACGTAAAATAAGGACGTTCCCGCCGTTATATCTTGTCGCAAAACTGATTACAGAACTAAATACGTAGGCCTATTTACTGGATACTTTTGTTTTTTCAACTGCTCCTGCATGTTTAAGGCTTCGGCTAATAAAACCAAATGAATAATACTCTTGCCCATTTGCTGGAAGACAGCTTATTGAAAGTGTGGAGTGAACGAGACGATCGGCGACGTCTTGAGGTCATGAACAAAATTTATGCTCCCGATATTGTTTTTTACGAAACCGATAATGGTCCGGCCATTATCGGTCATCAAGCGATGAGTTCACTCATTCAGAAACTACAGGATCAGTGGCCGCTGGAGTTTGTCTTTACCTTGGCTAAGCCCGCTGTCATTAATCACGGTATTAGTCAAGTAGGCTGGACACTGGGTGCGACTCAAGCGTCACCTGCTGCCACGGGCATGGACATTGCCATCATTGAGAATGGCCTGATTAAAGCCCTTTACCTCTATTTGGATGACCCCATTCGTTGAACCGGCGTCGATACGTAATCACCTTAGTTCTATATAATGCTACTTATGTAACGTCAAAATCGGGTAATTATACGCTAAAGCTACTTGGTCTGTCTTAATAGATTTGACCTTTCCTTGGCGATTCATTACTACTTTATCTTATGAAACGATTCTTTGTCATTACTCTTCTGGTAGGAGCTGGTTTAACGGCTACTGCTCAGGTAAAAAACCAGTTAGCTAATACCGCCTGGCAGGGTACTGTCGAGACGAGCAAAGCCGTGGATGTTGTTCTTCGGTATGGGGCAGACACGATGACTATGTATACGGTAGCGGACAAGCAGTTGCTCGAAACGATGACCTATACGATGAAGGGAGATTCGCTGACTTGGAAAAAAGTAAGTGGGACTAGTCCCTGTGACACCCAGGCTATTGGGATTTATCGAGTGATGATCAAAAATGAGGAGATGGTATTGAAACCACTCAAAGATGATTGTCCATTGCGAGCAGGTTCATTGCTGCCAAAGCCATTCAGGAAAATAGCTTACAGCAGCAAATAGCTTATAACTTTAGATGAGTGAAATGACCTGGTAAGAGGCAGTAGCATCCCAAATCTGGAGACACCGCGCTACAAAACGTTAAATCATCTTAAACCTGTCTGCCGGGAAAGCCAATCGATCGCCAATTAAGAGTTATTTGGGCTGATAAGTAAATCGCTCGACAATCAACCGTCTTCGCAGGATGAAATACATCGTCAGATCATTACTTCTACTCGGGTGCACCAGTTTTGCCGGTATACCCTCCCGGGCCCAAATTCAGATCAATGCGCTAGGTAGCTACGTATCGTCGGTGGGCGAGAGAAGCCCAGTCAGTAATGGATTGCGGGGATTTGGGGGGAGTCTGCGGTATTTCACCTCCTCACATGTCGCCGTTGGCCTTAACGCGCAGCACCTGACGAAAACGATATCAAATGGCGTTCTCACAGCCGGAACCAAAAATCTTTACGTAGCCGCTCAAGCCGAATACTTCGTGACGACATCAGCCTGGCAACCTTACGTAGGCGTCGAGGTCGGCCTTGTACGCAACACATACAGAACCGAACTCGCCAGTGACGTAGTGGGGATTGTTGATGTGGTGAACGAAGGGCGTGACTACTATTTCAACCTAGGGCCCAAGGCAGGAATTCAATATATGATTACTTCATCAATCGGTATTAATGCCGAAGCAACTTACAAGCTTATCATTGACCGGGGGAGCCCGGAGAATCAAACCTTGCTGCTCGATGGAGGGGTTGTTTTTAAGATCGGTAACCGATCATCGAACCAGCATTACAACTAAACCCGGACTAGTAGGGTCCAGCGAGTTAGTGCTGCTTTAATCGCGCAAGGGCACGTTGACTATCAATCTTATTGACCAACTGTGTCACGTAATGAAAAACTACGCTGTATTCGTCGTGTTTGTATTGTCGCCCTTCTGTAGCTGGGCACAGTCTACAGTAAGTACGCCCTGGCTTGATCAGGGGCAATTCCAGCTTGGCGTTGGGGTGGGTGCCGGCCGGGGTGGTAATACAGGGGGCTATATACGCGCATCGCCCTACGCTCAGTATTTCATCAAAAACGGCCTGGCGTTGCGCCTGGAAGGCCGTTACAACTACAATGGACCGGATGGCAATCAATATGCCGGAGCTGGGCTACTGGGGCAGTATCATGTGGTGCGAACGAATCGCTTCTCAGCCTATCTACAGGCAGGTTACTTTTATGGCCAGGCCAATTACGGTTTCTACGTCTCAAACGATCCGTATTCGCTTTATAGGTCTAGACAACAGTACAACTACGGCATGCTCAACCTAGGTGTAGGGGCTCAGTACAGACTGGGCAATCGCTGGTCAGTCAACGCCCTGGTAGAAAGAAATGTTGGTCAGCGCGTGGGTTCATACGGAGCCGACAAGGATAATCTAACGCTTGGCATCGGTTTCCGCATAAAGTAATAACCAGTAGCGTACGCCGATCAAACACGCCATCGTTTTGATCGGCGTACGCTACTGGTTTAGTGTTGACTGAATCCAGTAGCATACGATTCAATCGAGACTATAAATCGTATTCAGCAGCGAAATAATCGATTCAGGTATTGTCGATACCGGCTTGATCAGGTGTGACGTGATCTGTGCTTACCAAAGGTGAGAAACAGGCCCGCTACCAGCACCGCAACACCTAACCCAAGAACAACTTTTTCTGTAGCCGCTGACGTTTTTGTCGCCGTGAGCGGTTGGGATTGTGGTTCGTAGCGTCCATCCGTTACGGCCAGAATGAGCGCCACCGTTTCAGCCGGCACATCCAATTGCGGAACGTGTCCACAATTCGAAAACCAGTGTAGCTGCGCGTCAGGAAACAACTCCAGGGCTAGCCGTGACTGACTGGGTGGACAAATCCGATCCTGTCGACCCCAGCCAATGACCAGATTCGGAATAGAGCCAACCGGTGCTCCCTGCTGGGGCGGGCCATGGGCCAGACTATCCAGCAACCTGGTAAAGCTGGGGGTTGGTAAAAACTCCCGAAATTCATTAAGGGCAACTGGAGCCGGGATTGTCCAGGGATGAGCCGAAAATTGAGCGAACAGCACTGTCCGGCTCAGGGTATTGTTGACCAGGGGCGGTAATATGGGCTGGATGAGCCTGGATAATTGAGCCGATAGCCGAACCGACTGATAGAAATAGGCGACCTGCCAGCCTTGCCAAAATCCCCCGGGATCCAGCGCTACAACCGAACCGACCACCTGACCTCGGCGAGCTAGCTCAAGCACTAGTCGCGCGCCCATCGAATTGCCCACCGCATCGATGCCCAGCAGTTGGTGTTGGGTCAAAAAGTCGGTCACAGCATCGGCCAGGGTAGGAATGGAAACCTCTCCCGGTAGAGCCGGTGATTGACCAAAACCAGGCAAATCCAGTGCAATCACATCCCGCTGGGTAGCCAACTCATCCACAATGAGATCCCAAACCTTCAGGGAACTCCCCAGGCCATGGAGCAGTAAGAGTGGTTTGCCGGTTCCACGCCGGATATAGTTCATAGTCATACGTTTGAGTCAGTAGGTCTAAAGGCTGCGCTGAACAGCTTAGCGTACTATGAACGGCAATGGGGGCATATAGTTTAGGGTAGGTGAAGTGGTAATAGGGTACCGGGACTCATTACCTTGAGCATACGCTTACTGTCCGGTTTACCTTCTCGAATCCGACCCTGTTAACTGGTTGACCCTGTTACGATGTTCGGCGCTCTTGCCTTACCCCCGGCAGTTGGTCAGCGGATGGAGTAACCGTTGCCTGTTCATGTTGTTGTGGCTCACGATGATGTGTGCCGTACATACGCCGACCTACCTAACTTCGGTACTAAGCGGTTGATCGATCGGCCGCTCACTCCTGCCTGGCGTGGCGCGGTTGTATGGGCAGACCAGCAGATCGATCGGCACTTTGCGAACGGTGCCGACGGCTACAATACCCTGGGTAAGGCGATTGCCAACTTTGGCGGTATCGTTACGCTGTCGTCGATTGGGCACTCCGCTGACGGGCAAAAAGCAATCTGCTACTACGAATGTATCTGGGGGTATAAAGAAGGGTACGGTAAGCTCGTATTTCTGGAAAACAGTCAATCGGGGTGGCGTGTCGTGGGCGTAGCCGGTTTGTGGATCGTCTGAGTCTTACGGTGCTGATAGTGCGGTGTCAGGCGGCTCCAGTTACTGGCTCATTTTAATAAACTTTACCGGTAAACAGTTGTATATTAGTGGGTATGGTACGGTTACGATTTCTACTGATTTTCTTACTCGCTGGTTACCAATCCGAATCGGTACGGGCGCAGCTGTCGCAGACGCTGCGGCTGGAAATTCCGGTGAATACCACGGCTATACAAGCCTTCGACGTAACCCCCCTGGCCGATCAGGGCGTGATGGTGACGACGCAGGAGGGTGGCACGTGGCTCGACAATGCTCCGCCCCATTTCACCTTCCGCAAGTACGATACGCAGCTTCGCCCGGTCTGGCAGCGCGACATCCTGGAAGATCGCCTGATGCGGCCGACGATGGCGTTCAGCAGCGGCCAATACAGTTATCAGTTGTTTCGCGGTATCGATGATAACCGATTCCGGATCATCCGGCTGAATACCGACGATGGGCAGCTCGACGCGTTTGAAAGCGCACTTATTGAGCAGATGAGTATTCAGCAGTTTAAAGTACTGGGCAGTCAGGCGTATATCGGCGGCTATTTCAAGGGGCGGCCCATCGTGTTGGCGTTTTCGTTTTTCGACCGGTCGATACGGGTGCTGCCGGGGCTGTACGCCAACCACATCGAAATCAGTGGTCTGGAAGTCGATGAGTACAATCAGGAAGTAAACGTGCTGGTGCATTCGACCAAACGGCACTGCCAGTTCAGTGTGCAAACGTACGGCTACGACAGCAAACTGATTCGTTCCCTGAATTTCGACGGGGCGCAGAACAGCCTGATTTCGGGGAAAATTCTGCCGGTCAACGAAAATGAATCGCTGCTGGTCGGTAATTATTCGACCGACTGTACCCCGTATTCGCAGGGTATCTACGTGACCCGGCTCCGGCGCGACTCGCTTGGCTTTGTCGATGGCGATGCGGCTGTCAACACCATTCAATACATCGAATTTTCGCAGCTGGCCAACTTCTTCAATTACCTGAAACCCAAACAGCAGGAGCGGATGCTGGCCCGTGCCAGCCGCAAAAAAGAAGATGGCAAGTCGTACAAATTCCGCTATCGGCTGCTGGTCCATGATCTGCTCCCAACACCCGACGGCCTGACACTGGTGGCGGAAGTCTACTACCCGCATTACCGAAGCACAACGCTGGCCAACGGCAGTATTCGTGGCACCGACCGGTATGACGGGTACCAATACACGCACGCGTTTCTGTGCGGTTTCGACCGGGCCGGGAAGCTGCTGTGGGACAATTGTTTGCCCATTACGGGGGTGCTTAGCCGTGACCTGACCCAGAAAGTGCAGGTGTCGCAGCAGGGCAACAAAACCATACTGGCTTATCCCAACGGGGGGCAGATCAATACGGAAATCATTCAGGGTAATACCGTATTGCAGAAGCCCGAGGTAGTGCGGTTACTGACCACCGACGGCGAAAACGAGCGCGTAACGTTTTCGGAAAACGACGAACTGACTCCGTGGTACGACCGGCATTTTCTGGCGTGGGGTGTTCAGAAGATTGCTGCCCGGCAGAACTACGCCCTGCAGCGCGAGGTGTTCTATATCAACAAGCTGAGTTACGTGCTGGATAATGAACTGCCGAATCTGCGCACGGCGACCATCAAAAAAAACGCCGAACCAAAGCGATAACGATGTTCAGCACGACGCTGACGACGATGCAGGTGACGATGGGAAAGTAAAAGCCACCCCCGTTCTGCCCCGTCACCCGGATGTCGCCGGGCAGTCGTCCCAGCCAGCCCAGCCTGTCGCCAAACAGCCAGACGAGCAACCCGATCAGCATCAGAGCCGCCCCGGCCAGTGCGATGTATTTACCAACGGAAGAATTCATACGGATATAACACAGCGAGAAGCCGACAAATTCTGCCTGATTACCGGTGTACGTGTCGGCTACGCAGGCGGGGGTGCGGGCGAGCCAGTCCGAGCAGGCCACCCGTGTCGGTTCGTTCCAGTCCGTAACGCAGGTAAACACCATAATAAGCTTTCGACGAGTCGGTGAATTCATTGCTGAAATCGTAGTACCCGGTGATCAGCCCGAAGCCAAACTTTTTGGCGATCTGTGCGAATATGCTGTAGCTGAGTTCAAGCATCAGACTGCCCGGTTTGTCGAATAATTTACCGGCACCGATGGTCATCTCGCTGGCAAACGGGCCATAGTTGCCGACATCCATTGTGACGCGACCTTCGAGAAAGAAGGTGGTGTCGGGGCGGAACGTGCTACGGCCTCCGGCAATGCCTATATCGATGACATTGAACGTCTTGCCGATCTCGATCGATTGTATGGCCCGGTCGGCCAGTTTTCCGGCCCCCGTGTAAATGCCAAAGGGCGTCGATCGGCCGTACCAGGGCGCGTTCTTAAAACTAAACGGTGATTTTGTCGTATCGACATCTGACTGTGACTGCGTTCCCGTCTGGGCAAAGGCGAAACCGGAAAGCAGGAGAAACAGGAAAAGTAATCGCATAGGCGGTATGTTGTGTTGACCTCGGTAGTCACCCCTCTCCTAAAACAGGAGAGGGGTGACTACCGAGAAGTTAATATTTGGTCCTTCGGATGACTCAATAAGACTATGAATGTGACAATTTAAAAAACGGAACATCAGTTGGTCTTTAATGCCACCCCTCTCCTGTTATAGGAGAGGGGCCGGGGGTGAGGTCAGCCCCTACCAAAAACCAATTATTCTACCTGCTGTGCCAACAACTGCATCAACGCGTCGGCCGGATCGGTACACAGGCCCGGATGAACGGGAGACGTTTGCACGACGGTGCTGCGGGTGGCCGTCAGCCAGCGGAATCGGGCGGCTATCGGTAGCTGCCCAATCGGCCCGCCAGTCTGCTTCCCCGCGCAGATACGTTCGAACACCCGTAGCCGGTCGGTCAGCTCCGTCAGGTCGAGGGTGGGGCAGAGGGCAGCAAGCCGTGTGTCGGGCAAGACAAAGGCTGTTCGTAGAAATCCCTGCGATGCGCAGTACAGAATAACCCCGACGTTAATGAATTCGCCCCGCTCGACGCGCGGCACGACACGGATGATGGCGTACTCAAATAAGTGCTTGTCGGGCATGGGCGGCTTCGTTGACAAAACGTTCGGAGTGAGCAAGTCGGTCGGTCAGAAACTGCACGTAGGCATCGCGCTGCGGTTCGGGCGAGTCATCGTCGGCCAGCCATTCGTCGGGAACCAGATCGACGATGGCGCGGATACGGTCGGGCGTCAGAACAGCCCGGTAAGCCGCATCGACCGTCGCCAGCTCCGACGCCTGGGGCAGTAATACGTGGTCTTTGATCTGCACAAACGCCCGCTGACTGTGTCTGGCCCAGTCGGGTCCGGTATGGTGCAGGTACAGCGACGCCCCATGATCGATCAGCCACAGTTCCTTGTGCCAGATCAGCATATTCGTGTTACGGGCCGTCCGGTCGACGTTTATCGTCAGACTATCGAGCCACACGATCTGCGACGCCAGCAGCGGGTCGACGCTGTTGATAACCGGATCGAACGTAATCGCGCCCGACAGGTAATGCAGCGCCAGATTCAACCCCACACTGGCCCGTAGTAAATCCTGAATTTCTTCGTCGGGCTCGGTCCGGCTGAACACCGGGTCGAGTTCGGTAAAGACGATTTCGGGAATGCGGATACCCAGCAGCCGGGCAATCTCACCCGAAATGAGTTCGGCGATGAGTGCCCGCGCACCCTGCCCGGCTCCGCGAAACTTCTGCACATACAGAAAATCGTCGTCACCTTCGATGATGGCTGGCAGCGAACCACCTTCGCGCAGCGGAGTTACGTAGCGAACGACCTGGACGGTGCGAAGCTGAGGGGGCGAATAAGACACGGTTGCGATAGTCTGCATTGTAGGCGAAAGAGCGGCTAGTCCTGATGGTCGAGGTAGTGAACGGTGCTGGTCACCGTATGCACCGTAACGTTCAGTTCCCGAAACCCCACCTGCCGCCCACTGACGACGAAGTCGGGCGTATCAGGCCGCAGTTGCACGTAGGTCGAGGGGGTCAACAGGGTCAGCAAATTGCCCCGCTGCACCACCTTGTCGATATGGTAATGCCCGCAGGCGACCGTCACGTGACAAGGCAGATCCCTGACCAGGTTGAGAAAGTCTTCGGTTTGCGTAAACGGACCCAGCCGGTCCATACTCCGCATGTCGGCGGGCAGGGGCGGGTGGTGCATAAAAATGACCAGGTTGTTATCGCGGAGTAGTTTCAGGTAATCGCGCAGCCACGCCCATTGTTTCTCGGAGAATTTACCGTTCGATGAGTCAAGAAACAGGGCCGGAAATCCGTCGAGAGACAGGGCGTAGTACAGTTCGCCGTCGTGCAGGTTTTTATTCTGACCAAAGGCCGTGGCCAGCATCGTCGCATCGTCGTGGTTGCCGGGAACGACGTAGGTTGGCCAGGGCAGTTTTCGCGTTTCGGCCCTGATCCAGTCGTAGATAGTAGCGTCGCCGGTGCGGTTGCAGAGGTCGCCCCCCAATACCAGACAGTGCGGTTTCAGATCGACCACCTTGGCTAGTACGTTCAGGAAGTTCTGCCGGACGTCGACACCCTGCGTGTGCTCCGTATCGGTATCGATGTGCAGGTCGGTAATGAAGGCAATACGCATAATTTTGGGAGGAAAGAAGAAGGAGAAAATACCCCCGACCCCCTAAGCGGTCGTCTGGGGTTGTGTTTTATGGCCTTTTTTGTCATCCCGAGCCGGCGACCGGGCCGCCGGCTCGGGATGACAAAAACGATTCCCTAAACAGCCTCTTCAGGGAGCCAATTGTCAAATAGTTTTGGCTTGGTTCCAGTAAACATTCATTTCGGCCAGTGTCATATCGCTCAGGGCTTTGCCATTGGCGCGGGCCTGCTCTTCGATATACTGGAAGCGCCTGATAAACTTCTTGTTGGTCCGTTCGAGCGCTGTTTCGGGGTTTATATCGATAAAACGGGCGTAGTTGACCAGTGAAAACAGCAAGTCGCCAAATTCGCCTTCGGCCTTCTCTATATCGATGGGGTAATCCTCAGCATCAATGTTGAATTCAGCTTTGAATTCCTGCATTTCTTCCTCAACCTTTTCCCAGACCTGCTCTTTTTCGTCCCAGTCAAACCCGGCCCCGCGCGCTTTTTCCTGAATCCGCATGGCTTTCACCAGCGCAGGCAGCGACGTTGGTACGCCCCCCAGTACTGATTTGTTGCCTTCTTTCAGTTTAAGCTGTTCCCAGTTGGCTTTTACCTGCTCTTCGGTATCCGCCACGACGCGCTGCCCGCTGGCGTCGCCGTAGATGTGTGGGTGCCGGCTGATGAGCTTGTCGCACTCACCGTTCAGCACGTCGGCGATGTCGAAGCTACCGGTCTCCGACGCGATTTTAGCGTAAAAAATCAGGTGTAGCTGCACGTCGCCGAGTTCCTTGCGTATCTCGGTCATGTCGTGATTCACAATAGCATCCGACAGTTCGTAGGTTTCTTCGATGGTCAGGTGCCGCAGACTGTCGAGGGTCTGTTTACGATCCCACGGGCACTGCTCCCGCAGTTCGTCCATGATGGTTAGCAGGCGATTGAATGCCATCAGCTGCTGCTGACGGCGGGAATCTAGTTGCTGGAAGTCGGTTGCGTCGTTCATCACTCGAATAAAACCGGAATGGCCGGATTGGTTTGCCTGTAGCGCGATTTTCTTTGGAATCGGTGGTGTTACGTCCGGCACAGCCTTGCTCTGGTACTGCCATTTTACCCCCCGGCCCCCTGAAGGGGGAGCAATTCGCAGACAAACTTCTCTCCCTTCAGGAGGCCGGGGGGTGTGGCCAGCCTAAGAAAATTCGGCAATGAACAGACTTAGCCCAAGAACTTAACAGCCCTATCCTTCAGGGGCCGGTGGCTGTAATGGCAGCCATAGAACAAGGCTGCGCCGGACAACGTCACTGTCCGCTTCCAGACCGCAAATTGTCCGCGATTGGACAACTAATCTGCTTTGTGTTTATCAATACTGCTGACTATCAGGATGGTACGTCAATGGCACAGCGATTGACTACCCTTGCGTAGCTGGGTCCGTGAACTGGCGGAGTATGTAGGTGTGCTGCTCGTCGGAGAAGGCCCCCGCGATGACCTGAATTCCCATGACGTTGGCTGAAAAAACAACATTGGCGGTGGTGAGCACATCGGGGAGGTACAAACCCTCCTCATGGGTAGGAAACAATCGCAGGAGTTGTTTACGGGCCGTCCCGTCGACGCAGCCGGTTTGCAGGGCAGGTGTGTATAACACGTTGTTTGTCAGCCAGAACAGGTTCGATGCCTGGCACTCGGCCAGGTAACCGGCGGTGCTCAGCAGCAGTACATCGTCGAGCTGGTGCTGCGATTTATAGATACCGGCCAGCACATAAGGTAACGAATTTAACGTTTTAAGCGCCGAAACAGGAGAATCATGCAAACGAACTACATCGTAAATACTTATTTTTGGTTTTACAGTACTGGCAAACGGGTGGCCTGCGCGGGCCGTGAGCAGGTAATTGGCCGACGACGTTGTGGGCGTATACAAGCCGCCCGGCTGTCGCCAGACCTGAAGCCTGATACGAGCGGTGGTATCAGCCAATTGATTCCGTGCCAGCAGGTCGAGCAGCTGACTGTGCAACCTGTCAGCGTCGAGGTCGGGCGGGAAGTCGAGGTGCAGCGTAGTCATGCCAGCCCGCAGGCGGGCCATGTGGTCGCGCCAGAACCAGACGTGTCCGCGCTCGTAACGAATCGTCTCAAACAGGCCGTCACCGTACTGAAAAGCCCGGTCCGTGGGGGGCAGCCGCAGTGCGTCGTCGGCCAGAAAATCCGAGTTATAAACCAGGCTCATCATGTTTTACGCCGTTCATCCAAAACTGACGGTTTGCTCAAAGGTAAGTTCGTAACATTGATCGCTCAAAGGATAATGACTATGCACGTTTCTACGTCGACACTTGGTTTGCTAACGGGGTTGCTACTAACGACCCTGTCGCCCGTAGCAGCGCAGACTACCCCAGTTGTTCAGCCCGGCGTAGCGACGCCCGGAGTCGCTACAACAGAGTCAGCGGTAAAAACATCGGGGCGGCTGAATCTGCAACAGTGCATCGATATTGCCCGGCAGAACAACATCCAGATCCGGCAGGGGCAGCTTACCGTAGCCAACGCCGATCTGCAGCTGCGCCAATCGAAGCTCAACAAGCTGCCGACAGCCGTGTTCCAGGGCAACCAGTCGATCAACGGCGGGCGGAGCATCAACCCGCAGTCAAACGAGTTTGTCCAGCAGACGATCAATTCCAGTAGTTTTCAGCTCAACACATCGGTCACACTCTATAACGGCGGGGTGTTGCAGGGGTCCGTCCAGCGCGATAATCTGGCACTTCAGGCCAGCGAACAGGAATTGCTGGCTACCCTGAACAATGTAGGGCTGACGGTCGCGCAGAACTACCTGAACGTGCTGACCGGTAAAGAGCAACTAGCCGTAGCCCAGCGCCAGGCCGACGTAACGCGTGCCCAGCTCGACCGGACGCAGCGACTGGTCAACGCAGGGTCGGCTCCTGAAGCGAGTCTGTTTGAACTGCGGGCTACCCTGGCCAGCAACGAAGTCGATATTGTGAATGCGCAGAATACGCTCGATCTGGGTCGGGTCGCTTTATTGCAGGCGATGAACGTGCCAATCGATCAGGCCTTCGAGGTCGAACCGATCAATGTGCCCGATCCCGGCCTTGACCCGTATACTGCGTCGGTGCAACAGCTTTACGATGCCGCGTCAGCTATCCTGCCGGAAGTGAAAGGGGCCGATCTGCGCGTAAAAAGTGCTAATCTGGGTGTACAGGTGGCTAAAGGCGGTTTGTATCCAACGCTGTCACTGAACGGTAACCTGAGTACAATCTATTCCAGTGCTGCCAGCACAGTAATTGCTACCGGCTCCACAACGCAGACCACCGTTGGGTTTTACACGGATCCGGCAACAGGCGGCAATATTCCCATTTACACAACGACGCCTGATTTCAGCCGGGCCGGCATCGGGTACGGTATGCAGTTGCGCAATAACCTCAGCCAGTCGGCGTCGTTATTTTTGCGGGTGCCTATCTTCCAGGGAAATCTGTCGCGCAACCGGATTACGACGGCCAAAATTCAACAGCAGAATGCCGAGCTGACGGCTCAGAACACGCGCCTGCAACTGCGTCAACAGATTGAAACGGCGTATACTAATATGCGGGCGGGGGCAAACCGGTTTCGGGCTACGCAGGCACAGGTAGCCTCGCTGGAACGGGCGTTTCAGGTTGCCGAGAGCCGTCTGAACGCCGGTGCCATCAACGCAACCGACTATAGCATTGCCAAAACCAACCTCGACCGGGCACGGGCGAGTCTGGTACAGGCCAAATACGATTACGTGTTCCGCACCAAGATTCTCGATTATTACCAGAATAAACCGTTGACTTTTTAGATGTTTGTGGTTTGTAGTTTATGGTTTGTAGTTAGCTGGCGCGAACACTTTTGACACCGAAGGAACTACTAACCACGAACGACAAACCACAAACCATACACCCCTCCCTATGAGAAAAAGTAACCGAATTTGGTGGCTGCTTGGCCTGGCGATTATCGTGCTGGCGGGTGGTCTGATGGCTGCCAAACAGATGGGTGTTATCGGCAAGCAGAAGGCTACCGACGTTGATTTTGCGATGGTTAAGAAGGTCGACATCACCGAACGGGTCAGCGCGTCGGGACGGGTACAGCCGCAGGTCGAGGTGAAAATTAGCCCCGACGTATCGGGCGAAATTATCGGGCTGTACGTCAACGAAGGCGACCCTGTAAAGGCGGGCCAGCTGCTGTGCCGCATCCGGCCCGACAACTACGAATCGGTGATGGCCCGCTCGAAGGCGACCGTCAACCAGAGCCGGGCGCAGATGGAGCAGTCGAGAGCGACGGTAGCCCAGTCGAGTGCGCGGCTGCTGCGGGCCAAAGCCGACTATGACCGTAACCGCAAGCTGCTGGCCGACAAAGTAATTTCGACCGCTGATTTTGAAACCAGCGAAGCCAATTATAACGTCGCCAAACAGGAACTGGAAGCGGCCAATGCCAGCGTGCGGGCGTCTCAGTTCAGCATTCAGAGTGCCGAAGCCAACATGCGCGATGCCAGCGAGAACCTGCGCAAAACGACGATCTACGCACCCGTGAACGGCACGGTATCCAAGCTGAATATCGAGTTGGGTGAGCGGGTAGTCGGTACGTCGCAGATGGCCGGTACGGAGATCATGCGAATTGCCAATTTGCAGAATATGGAAGTGCGCGTCAACGTCAACGAAAACGACATTGTACGGGTAGGGCTGGGCGATACAACCGACATCGAGGTCGACTCGTACACGACGGCGGGGCGGAAGTTCAAGGGAATTGTCTACGAAATTGCCAACACGGCCAACGGACTGGCATCGGGCACGTCGGCCGCTTCGACACTCTCGGCCGATGCCGTGACGGAGTTCGAGGTGAAAATCAAAATCCTGAACAATTCGTATACCGACCTGCTGGCGCAGAAAGACAAGAAAGGCTATCCGTTTAAACCCGGCATGACCGCATCTGTCGAGATTATCACCGACCGCAAACCGGGTGTGCTGGCCGTGCCGATTGCCGCCGTCACGACGCGCGTTGACAGCACTGCGCTGACCAGCGAGAAAGACGAAAACGCCGACGAGGCTGCACCGGAGAAAAAAGAAAAGCCCAGGGAAATCGTGTTTGTGAACGTGGGTGGCAAAGCCCAGCAGCGCGAAGTCAAAACCGGCATCAGCGACTACGAGAACATCCAGATTCTGTCGGGCCTGAAGGCGGGCGAACAGATTATTTCGGGGCCGTTTATGGCCGTCTCGAAGAAGCTGAAAAACGGTGAACTCGTCGCCAAACGTGATCCGAAGAAGGCAAAGAAAGAAACTACTGCGGAGGAATAGACCGCCTACTGCACATACATCCAGAAACGCCCGGTAAACCACCGGGCGTTTCTGCTTTTCAGGTAAATCATTTTCTGCCGATGAAACGCCTGTTTAACCGTCTGACGCTCGTCTTGCTGCTTACGATACCAACCGCAATGAACGCACAGTACCAACCCAACTGGGCGTCGATCGACAGCCGCCCCGTACCGGCCTGGTTCGAGAATGCCAAGTTCGGCATCTTTATTCACTGGGGCCTGTTCTCCGTTCCGGCGTTTGGCCCGACGGCCCGCGACGGTGTCGATGTATATGACCGCTACGCCGAATGGTACTGGCAGAAATCGACCGACCCGAAATCAAAGACGTACCCTATTTTTACTAAATTTCAGGACCGCGTTTACGGCAAGGATTTCAAATATCAGGACTTCGCCGAAGGCTTCACCTGCGAACTGTTCAAGCCCGACGAGTGGGCCGATATGTTCAAACAGTCGGGCGCGAAATACGTCGTTCTGACCAGCAAACACCACGAAGGGTTTACGCTCTGGCCTTCGGCGCAGGCCTGGAACTGGAACGCCGTCGACGTGGGGCCGCACCGCGATCTGGCGGGCGATCTGATAAAGGCCGTGCGGGCAAAAGACCTGCGGATGGGCTACTACTATTCGCTGTATGAGTGGTTTAACCCACTCTACAAAAGTGACGTCAACGCCTATGTCGATCAGCACATGATGCCGCAGCTGAAAGACCTCGTCACACGCTACAAACCCGACATTGTCTGGACGGATGGCGAATGGGATCACCCCAGCGAGACGTGGAAAAGCACTGAGTTTCTGGCGTGGCTCTACAACGAATCGCCCGTCAAAAAAGACGTGGTCGTAAATGACCGCTGGGGTAAGGAAACCCGCTCGAAACATGGCGGCATCTACACCACCGAGTACGACCTTGTACACGACGCCAATTCCGCCGGCATGACGTTTACCCACCCGTGGGAAGAGTGCCGGGGTATCGGCTCGTCGTTTGGCTACAACCGCACCGAAAACCTGGAAGACTATTCTACCAGCGGCCAACTGATCGGTATGCTGATCGACAAGGTAGCGCGGGGTGGGAATCTGCTGCTCAACGTCGGCCCCACCGCCGACGGGCGTATCCCGGTGATTATGCAGCAGCGGCTCCACGACATCGGCGACTGGCTATCTGTCAACGGCGAAGCGATTTACGACACCCGCAAGTGGGACGCGGCCCCTGCCGTAACCAAAGACACGAAAGTTTACTTCACCCGCAAAGGCAATGACCTGTACGTACTCTGCACCGAGTGGCCCACGCAGCCCATTACGGTGTCGGGTATCAGCAAAGCGGGCCGCACGACTATGCTTGGTTACAAAGGCACCGTCAGCGCATCGACGTCGGGCAAAACGGTTCGTATCACCATGCCCGCTGTTACTCCCGGTAACATCCCCTGCCAGCACGCCTGGGTGGTAAAACTGGCGGGAGTGCTGTGATCAACACAACTTACTCCAATGTGGCGATGACACGCTGGTAGCGGGTGAGGGCGGGGGTGCCGGTGTCGGTGGCGTCGAGGATCAGGTGGATGGTCTGGCCGGATTTGGCATCGGCGGGGACGGTAAACCCGGCTTTGGCCTGATCGGGTTGCGTAAGACTAACCTTGCCGGGGTAAGTACCGGCTTCGTCGTATTGCCACCAATGATAGTGAACCGCATTGCCGTCGGGGTCGGTGGCGGAGCCAGTCAGCGTCACGGTTTGGCCGGGTTTGACGCGGATGTCGTGCGGTTGTCCGAGTGTCACGACGGGCGGGTGATTGGCTTGTTTATAAGGCTTGATGCACCAGTCGGCGCGGGCGGCAAAGTCGTTTTGCAGGGCCGGAATCCAGCGCGTCTGCGGGTAAGCCGCGTCCTGTTTTTTGGTGTACGGGTCGTAGTCGGTAACGGCCTTGCCATCTTCCCAGCGGTAGGGGTTCGTCGGCGACTGCATCATGCGCCCACCCCAGCCGCCATACGCGATGTTTTCCCGGCTCCGCAGCCCCACGTCGATCAGATAGAAAAACGCGGGCGAGTCGCCTTCGGAGATGAAGTCGTACTGCTGCCGGTCGTACTTTTTCGCTTCGGCCGTTTCGCCGTGCGTGTGTTCGGGGTCGCCGGGCAGGTGCTTGCCGTCGCCCCAGAGGTAGTAGCCATCGAGCAGAGCCCCACGTGACCGGATGTGCTTGTCGAACCACGGCCCGCTCAGATACGTTTGCAGCTCCGCAGGTACGACGCGCGGCCACAGATAGGCGAAGCTCCAGAACTGATCGGAATTGTACAGCACCCGAATACGCGGCCAGTTCGGCGCGACGTAGTTCTGATACGTCGCGTCCTGATCGAGTACGGCGTAGATGATGGCTTTGTCCGACACTTTTTTGCTGATAGCGGCCCAGTCCGCCGTGTTTTTGTACTGATCCTCGATTGACTTCAGGGCGCGGGCAACGGTGTTCGTGCCGCCCCAGATTTGCAGGTAGACGGGGCTGGGATCGTTGTCGAGCAGGATTTTTTTGATAAAGTCAGAGCCTTCCGTATTGCGGCTCATCTCGCCCTCGAAATCGATGTTGCCTACCCGCACCAGACTCCGCAGGTAGGCCGGGGTTGGGTAGCCGGGCGCGTGTTGGCTCAGAGTCGGGTATACCTGCGCGTAGCGGTCGATGTACGATTCCATCCAGGTTGTGCCGGGCCACCGCAGGTCGGTGCGTTCGCCATACCGCTGCGCCGTACTCGCCATTGCCGACGTAAATTTTGTACCCTTGCCGTCGCCTTTGTAGTGCCACTGCGAACTGCTGTACACCAGCCCGACAAGGTTGAACTCATTACTGTACAGCAGCAGCCGTACAAACGTATCAACATCATCGACTTCCCCGTCCGTCGTCACGATCGTCCGCGCTTTGGCAGGTGCTTTCGGTGTGGGTTGAGCAAGGGCCAGAACGGATAGGAGTAGTGACAGGCTAAGGGCGAACAGGAGCGATTTTATCACGGTAGGGGGCAGTCAGAGACAGGTCAGATTTATGATTATTGACAGGATTACAGGATAAGCAGGATTCTTTGTTTTCTCAAATCCTATTCATCCTGTAATCCTGTCAAAGAAAAATAAATTGATAAGCAAGTTATCAGATCGTCCGCACCATCGCAACCGCCAGCTACCCATGCTGAATCGTTATTTCGTGCGCTGATCGTTTTTCGCTTTTTTTACCCCATGAAAGTAAGTCAACCGACGCGCCTGACGATGGTGGGCGGGGGAAGCTGGGCAACGGCGCTCGTCAAAATCCTGTCAGAAAATAACGTTACGATTAAGTGGTGGATGCGGAGCAAAACCGACGCCGACCATATCAAGAGGTACAACCACAACCGAAGCTACCTCAGCGACGTGCAGATAAACCCCCGGCGGGTGAAGGTCTGCACTAAAATACGTGACGCTTTCCGCGACAGCGAGGTCATCATCCTGGCGGTCCCGGCCGCGTTTATCGGCGATGCGCTGCACGGTATTCAGCCGCAGCACTTCGCGGGAAAAACCGTCGTATCGGCCATCAAAGGCATGATCCCGGCCACCAACCAGCTCGTTACCGACTGGGTAAGCGATCAGTACGGCGTGTCGGCCAGCCAGATTGCGGTCATTGCCGGACCGTGTCATGCCGAAGAAGTCGCGCTCGAAAAACAATCGTACCTGACCATTGCCTCGCAGGGTGTCGACTGTGCCCGCACCGTGGCCGATCTACTGCGTTGCCGTTTCGTGCAGACCACGCCCGTCGATGATATCTACGGCATCGAGTACAGCGCGGTGATGAAAAATATCATCGCACTGGCCTGCGGGATCACGCACGGGCTGGGTTACGGCGACAATTTTCAGGCGGTGCTGGTATCCAACGCCATGCAGGAAATCCGGCGGTTTGTCGACGCGCTCCATGCCAAACACCGCGACCTGAGTGGCTCGGCCTATCTCGGCGATTTGCTTGTAACGGCTTATTCGCCGTTTAGCCGCAACCGGACGTTCGGTAACCTGATCGGAAGGGGGTACACAATTCAGTCGGCGCAGGCGGAAATGAATATGATCGCTGAAGGGTACTACGCCGTGAAAAGCATCCACGCCCTCAACGAGCAGTTCAGTGTACAGATGCCCATTGTCGACGCGGTCTACAACATCCTCTACGAAAAAGCCACGCCCACCAGTGAGATGAATGCGCTCAAGCGGTTGTTGTTGTAGTAAGTAGTCCAGACGTCTACGTCTGGAGGCCGTCAGGCCAAGTATGCCAGGCGGATGCTTTTTTGGCCTGTCGGTTTCCAGACGTAGACGTCTGGGCTACCTACTACACAAACCAACCAAATGGACAACATAAAAGACCTGTTTAACGTGTTTCCCCGGCCGGGGCGGGTGGAATGGATCGGCATACGGTCCGAACGACGCAGCCCCGTGACCGTGGTCGATGCGGTGGAGGTGACACGGAAGAAAGGGCTTGTGGGTGATCACTACAGCGGCCAAAGTGGTAATCGGCACGTCACGCTGATTCAGGCCGAACACCTGCCGGTCGTGGCTGCATTAGCCGGGCGCGATAGTCTCGATCCGGGCGTGCTGCGTCGGAATATCGTCGTATCGGGGTTGAATCTGCTGGCACTTAAAGATCAGCAAATCCAAATCGGCGACGTACGGCTACAGATAACGGGGCAGTGTCATCCCTGCTCAAAAATGGAAACGGCACTGGGGCCGGGAGGTTACAATGCCATGCGCGGACACGGTGGGATGACGGCCAGGGTGCTGGCGGATGGCACGATCCGGCAGCATGATGCTGTCACCGTTGTTGACCCGGTGGACGTTGGCCTGACTGCTGACGAGCCGGGGGCTGATGCGACTGCTCCGGGTCGGCAGTGATGCCACTTGGGCGGTGCTGATTGATACGGAAGCCATTTCGCATCTGCTGGATAGCATTGATAAGATCGTAATCAGATGCTTTCAGCAAGAAATCATCGTCAAAATCACAATAGTCAAAAAAGCGGTCGACCTCGTCAGCTTTCAGCGACGTGGCCTGCTCGACCAGTAGCCGGAATCGTTCGAGCGCCAGCGCGTGCCGCCGGTCCTGCTGCATGATGTAGTACGCTTTCCGATCGGATTTGGGCCGTTTGCCAAACATCTCGTATAGCAACGTTACACCCGCCCCATCGGCCAGCCGGTCGAATGCCTGTTCGCCCGTTACCTTGCGCGAGGCTGTTGGCTCGGCCAGTTCCAACTGAATTTCGCGCTTTACTTCTTCGTAACGTTTGCCCGTTACGGTCACTTCGGCCAGATCGACTACGCGGTAGGGCATGGGCGGTAGGGCACGAGCTATAATCGTCGGGTTGTCAGAACCGTCGTAGCGGATGCCGACGCGGTTGTATAACTGACTGGTCAGAATAAGGGAATCGCCGGGTAGCAGCGTTAGAAAGAACCGCCCGGTGGTGTTGGTCCGTGCCCGCTGCGTCGTGCGCTTATTGACGACCGTCACCTTGTCGACCGGCTTCTTCGATACCTGATCGACCACGGTTCCAATCACGTATTTGCCCTGCGCCCACGTCCGATTGACTCCACAACAGATGGTCAGACAGATCAGCAGGAAAACAGTGACGTAACGCATAGGTAGTAAAACGAGCCGTGTTCCTGCCTGTTGTGCTGGCACAGCGGTATAAGTCGGTTCGAGTAAAAGTAACGGTTTGTAGGTGGCCGTCGGTTCGGGACGGCGTTAAAAATCGTTAACAGGCTATAGCACGATCAGCCAGCATACCGCATCGGCTGAAGCACGGACAAGAAGTCACCCTACTATTCTGCTTTGTAATGAAAAGGTTTTTTTAATTCTCACGATCAATCACTACCTGAGATTGTCATGCGTACATTCCCCAAAAGAACAACTGTCGTTGTGCTCATTATCGCCTTTCTGTTGCTGATTCCATTGGCGGCTATGCAATTCACCGATGAGGTAAACTGGACACTATTCGACTTCGTCGTTGCTGGCTCTTTATTACTTGGTAGCGGCCTGTCGTTCGACTTTGCTTTACGGAATATTCGTACGTCGACCTATCGTATCGCAGCCTGCACGGCAATTCTGGCGGTGCTCGTTCTGGTGTGGCTGAAACTGGCCGTCGGCATTTTCGGTACGCCCTTCGCCGGACAATAGCTACTACACTTGCCTGTCGAATCGAGTGGGCCTGATTTCAGAAAACAATAGAGGTGTACGTTGGGAAGGTTGTGACCAAATAGGTTAACGCTTTCAGACGAAGGTTGCTCCCCCAATTAGTGTTGGTTAAGGGAGCGTCTTTGTAAGTTAATCGTGTCCAACTCTACAGCTGGATTGACGCGAGAAGTATCTTTTCTTACCACTTCTTCTACTGACGGTTTCTTTTGCCTTCTTTGCCAACAAAACACATTTCACATTCGCTGTAATCATGAGAACCCTTTTGCTGCTTGTCGGCTTGCTGACTATGATTTCGCCAACCTTTGCTCAGGTTGAGCGACTACAGGCAAAAATTGAGCAGGTCATCAACGGGAAAAAAGCAACGGTGGGCGTGGGTATCTACGAATTTGGTAGCCGAAAAACGCTGACAATAAACGGCGACGAGCATATGCCGATGCAGAGCGTGTACAAGTTTCATGTTGCCCTAGCCGTGCTGAGCGAGGTAGATAAAGGGCGATTCAAACTCACGCAAAAGATGCACGTGAAGAAGAGTGACTTGGTACCTGGCTTGCATAGCCCGATGGGCGAAGACTATCCAAATGGCGAGGTGGATTTGCCACTTTCTAAACTCATTCAGTACATGGTTGCTGAGAGCGATGGTAGTGCCTGCGATTACCTGTTTCGGCTGTTAGGTGGTCCGAAGCAGGTTGACACATTTATTCACCAGCTAGGTATTCAAAACGTAGCCATCCGGGAGACGGAAGCCGTGATGCAGGCACGGGGGAACTGGGATATTCAATATACGAACTGGACAACCCAGGCCGCGATGCTCGACTTGCTGAAACTTTTCTATCAGCGTAAAATCCTATCGACTAACAGCCACGATTTTCTGTGGAAAACAATGGTCAGTACGACGACGGGCGAGAACCGACTTAAGAAGTTGCTACCAGCCGGCACTGTGGTCGCTCATAAAACGGGCACGTCGGCAACAAAGAAAGACGGCCTGATGGGTGCCGTTAACGATGCGGGTTTCATCATGTTGCCAAATGGTAAATGCCTTGCCATCAGCGTATTCGTCTCGAATTCAGCTGAGGGTGTACAAACGAATGAGCGGATCATCGCTGATATTGCCAAGCTGACTTACAATCACTTTGCTGGATCGAATTGATCGTTACTGTATCTGCGACAGGCATGCTGGTACCCGGAGTGTATACTTCGGGTACCATATTTTTATGCCCAAATAGTTTTACGCAACGTTGACACCTTCCTGTATGCGGGCGACGGTCATCTCCGTAAAGTCGCGGATGACGTCGTTGACGAACGGGCGTAGCTCGTCGGGTGATTGCGTGGTGGCGACGCCGACGACGTAGGCACCTGAGGCTTTAGCGGCCTGAATGCCCGTCATGGAATCTTCAAAAATTACGCTTTCATCGGGCGATACACCCAGCATCGACATAGCTTTCCGGTAGACTTCCGGGTCGGGTTTGGGGTGCGTGATCGAGCGTTCGTGCAGTAGCACGTCGAAATACTGGCGCAGGTCCAGTGCATCGAGCACAAAATCGAGGTTTTCGAGCGGAGCCGAGGTGCCGACGGCTGTTTTTATGCCCGCTTCTTTCAGGGCTTTCAGGAACTCCGGGATGCCGGAAACGGGCGTGATGATGTCTTTGTACAACTCCCGGAATAAGGCTTCCTTTTCGTCGCCTAATTGCCGGATTTCCTCGTCGGTCAGGGGTTTGTCGGCGAACAGATGCTTCACGATCTGCGAGTTATGCTTGCCCGATACGTGTTGCAGAAAATCGGCATCAGTCAGTGGTTTGCCGTGCTGCTCGAAATAACGATGCCAGGCAGTGTGGTGGGTGGGGTTGGTGTCGACAATGACACCATCCATGTCGAAAATAACGGCTTTCATTGAATTAGTTTGTGGTTTGTTGTTCGTGGTTCGTCGTTCCTATAGCGGCAGCTAACCACAAACAACAAACCACAAACAAGATCAGTACAGATTGACTTTCCGGGATACCAGCGATGAAACCAGCATCATCAGGCCGACGAAGCCAAGACCGTAGTATAATCCAGCGGCTTCGGCAATAAAGCCAATCAGCGGAGGGCCAGCCAGAAAGCCGACGAAGCTGAACGATGCGAACGTGGCTAGTCCGGCAGCGGGTGGGATGCCCGGAATGCGCAGGGCAGCCGCGTATAGAATTGGTGCGCCTAATGAACAGCCGACGCCCAGTAGGGCAAAACCGATCAGCGCTGTGGGTGGGTAAGGCAGGGCAATCGCCAGGGCCAGGCCAGCCGCGCCAACCAGACCACCGATTTGCAGCCAGCGCCGGGCACCGATGCGGGGCGTAATGGCATCACCAACGAAACGGAGCCCCGTCATGGTCAGGGAAAAACAGCCAAAACCCAGCGCAGCTATCTGACTGCTGGCCCCCAGCGTTTCGTGCAGGTAAACAGCACTCCAGTCGAGGGCAACGCCTTCACCCATCGATACGGTGATGCCGATCAGAATCATCAGCCACAGATCGAACGTGGGTTTGACGAACGACGAACCGGCTTTTTCTCCCGTTGCTGTGCGGCTACTCGACGGAATCCGGGTCAGGCGGGGTTGTAGCAGAACAGTTACGATCAGAATCAGCCCCGACAGCGCGAAGACGTGCCACGATGGCGAGATGTTTTGCGCGATGATGATACCCGCGACACCTGACCCGATCAGACCGCCAAGACTCCACATGCCGTGGCAGGCCGACATAATCACGATGTTCTGTTGCCGTTCCAGGTTTGTCGCGGCTGTGTTCATGGCCACGTTGATCAGCGATGCGTTCAGACCCATCAGAAAAAGACCGACGCTTAGCAACAGCACGTTGGGTGCGTTGACGGGGATACACACGGTCAAGGCCAGCCCCACCGCCGACCAGAAACAGGCGCGGGCTTCACCCAGCCGGGCGATGATGCGACCGGTAAAGGGGTTCATGGTGAGTAAGCCAGCGGGCAGGGCAAACAGCACCAGCCCCAGCTGGCCATCCGACAGACCCAATCGGGCCTTCACCTGTGGGATGTGGGCCAGCCAGCTGCTAAACAGCAGACTGTCGGAGGCAAAGACCAGCCCCACCGCCAGGGCCAGCGGATTCGAGAAAAACGTCAGCACGTTTTTAATGAACGGATTGCGGTGTGTGTTCAGGGAAATGGTCGTATTCATGATACAAAAATAGCCGGTCGACACCGGCTATTTTTGTCATCTGTTAGCTGTAACTGATGCTGTATTGACTGTTCGGTTGAACAGGATTACCTGTTCATGGTCAATGCGCTATCATTTTTCAGGTAACCCTTCATGGCTTTCCGCAGCTTTTCCACTTTCGGCAATGATACACTTTGGATGTATGGCTGATCGGGATGGAGCGCAAAATAATTCTGGTGGTACTGTTCGGCGGGCCAGAACGTGGTCAGCGGGGTTACTTCTGTGACAACCTTGCCATCATAATGGTGCGACTCATTGACGCGCTGGATAGCGGCTTCGATGGCCTTTTTCTCTTCTGGCGTGCGGTAGAACGCGACCGACCGGTAATCGCGGCCCCGGTCAGGTCCCTGCCGATTCAGCGTCGTGGGATCATGGCCCGCAAAAAAAGCGTCGAGCAGTTTATCGTACGAAATCACCTTAGGGTCGTAGTATACCTGTACCGACTCGGCATGGCCCGTCAGGTCAGTGCCTACTTCTTCGTAGGTTGGGTTCTTGGTTTTGCCGCCTGCGTAGCCGGACACGACTTCCCGCACGCCTTTCAGCTGGCTCATGCCTTCGTCGAGTGCCCAGAAGCAGCCGCCCGCAAAATCCGCCACGGCTTCGCCGGGTTTGGGCGTAGGTAATTTGGCCGGGGCCGTGTCGTTCGACTGGGCCTGCGCGCAACCGGCTAACAATAGTAAGCTTGAAGCGAATGTCAGTAAGTTTTTCATGGTAAGTTAGTATCGTTACTGTCTGCTGTATTAACGTTTATTTAGCCCTGCCGGTTTCTTTTTCGGTATACGGTTTATGGTAGTCGGTTTACGGTATTTCCTGACACAGTAAGATACCGTATGACGGACTGGCCCCGGGGTCTGTATAAGCCATCGGCGACCTACCGGGTGGAGAGGTCTGTGAGGACACAGACCTGGGAGAAACCGAAAACCGTATACTGTAAACTGAAAGCTGTACACAGTAAACCAATTATGAAACTACAGTTTGAGCGTATCGAGCCGGGGGCGGGGAGTTCGTTTCGGGTGATTCATGCCACGGAAATCGAGCCGTGCCGGGTGTTCTGGCATCACCACCCCGAATACGAAATCGTGTTCATCCCGGCGGGGCAGGGCAGGCGGCACATCGGCAACAGCATCGGCCACTATGAAGCGGGGGATCTGGTATTTATCGGGCCAAACCTGCCGCACCTGAATTTCAGCTATGGGCACGTCGGCGATGCGTTTGAAGAAGTCGTTGTGCAGCTACGGGCCGATTTTATGGGCGATCCGTTCCTGAATCGGCCCGAACTCACAACTGTCCGGCGGCTGTTCGAGCGGTCGCACACGGGGCTGCTGTTCGGACCGGCTACCCATCAGGCCGTTGCCGCGCTGCTGATGGCCCTGCCCGACCAACTTCCGTTCGACCGGCTGCTGACGCTGTTGCAGGTGCTGCACATCATGGCCACGGCTACCGACAGCGTCCCCCTCCATGCCGACGGTACCCGCTTTGAGCTGAACCCGAAGGAGCAGGCTCGTATCGACCGCGTGTGCCAATACGTCGAAACGCACTACGCCGAACCCATCGACATTCGCGTCGTCGCTGATCTGGCCAACCTGACGGTACCTGCGTTCAGCCGGTACTTCCGGCGCATGACCCACCTGACGTTCACGGACTTTGTCAACGAATACCGCGTCAGTCAGGCGCAGCGGCTGTTGCACTCAGCCCGCACCATCGCCGATGTGAGCGCGGCCGTCGGTTTCGCCAACCTGTCGCATTTCAACAAAACCTTCCGCGAATCGACAGGCCAAACGCCGGGGGCGTACCGGAAGGGGGTGATTTAAAGAGCGAAAGGGTGAAAGAGTGAAAGAGCGATTACACCGGCGTCAGCCAATCGCTCTTTCACTCTTCCACCCTTTCGCTCTTTGACGTTTAAACGCCCGGATACCCTGGGTTCTGCGTTTTCAGGTTCGGGTTGTTCAGCAGTTCCTGCCGGGGGATGGGGAGCAACAGGTGTTTTTCCTGGAGCGGCTGATTGGAACTCGGGTTGATGTGGCCAACGAAGGCGTCGAAGCCGTTGGTTTTGTCGTTGTATACCTTCCGAAGCCGGACCATATCGAACCAGGTGATCTGCTCGTAGCACAGCTCATGCCAGCGTTCTCGCAGCACAGCGTCGCGGAAGGTAGCCTGCGTGAAGCTGCCCAGGGCGGGCGTCGTCAGCGTGGCCCGGTCACGAATCCGCTTCATCGCATCGTAAGCCGCCTGCGTTGGGCCACCCACTTCGTTCTGCGCTTCCGCGTACAGCAGCAGCGTTTCGGCGTAGCGGATCTGTGGCACGTTCAGGTTGTTCTGACGCGTTCCGGCTACCCCCGACGTGCCGTTGGCCGTCCGGTTGAAGTGCTTGAACACGTACGGCGCACCCAGGCTGAACTGCGCTCCATTGCCGTTGGTATAGTATGTCGTGTAGAAATAACCCACCTGATCTTTGGCCCGCAAATCGCCCGACTCATACGAGTTGTAGAACGACGGCGTCGGGACCGAGCTACCCGTACCACCGGGACCGTTGTAGGTCACCGGTTTGAAGTTCGGGTAGAAGTTGTCCATCGGGTTAGCTGCCACCGACGTGTTGTACTGGATCATAAACAGGTGCTCCAGCCGGTTCTTGTTGCTCTCCCGGTGTACCTCGTCGTAGGTCGAAAACAGGTTGATCGATGAGGAGTTGGCGTTGGCGTACGTAATTACTTCCAGCGCTTTGTCGGCCGATAGTTTGTAGTACGAGGCACCCTTGCTGAGCGGAAAGCCCGCCATGGTCAGGTACACTTTGGACAACTGCGTTTTCACCGCTGCCAGATTAGCCCGGCCGCTAGCATCGGTCCAGGCCAGACCGGCGGCTTCGGCTGCTGTCAGATCATCGACGATCAGCTTATACACGTCTTCTACCGGTGTCCGTCCCGGCATGAATACTTCCGCTGCTACCGCCTGCGGGTTGAGGATAGGCTGCGTAATCAGCGGAATAGCACCCCATAGCTGTACGGCAGTGAAGTAGGCCGATGCCCGCAGAAACCGGGCTTCCCCCAGAATTTTGGTCTTCTGGGCCGCGTCCATCTGTGGGATGCCCGGCACCCGGGCAAGCACCAGATTGGCGTTGGCAATGATCCGGTACAGGCCATTCCAGTAGTTGACTACGTGGATAGTGTTGCCGTCGTGAACCAGCCCGTACAGGTTGTTCAGGTCGGAGTTCTGCGCGGTTTCCGTCGTAGAGGTACCGGTGAGTGCTTCCAGTAGCTGCCAGTTGTTGGAGAAAATCCCGGCACCGTCGCCCATGAAGCGCAGGTTCGAGTACGTGGCTGCGATGCCGGCTTCGGCATGATCGGGCAGGGTGTAGAAATTGTCAGGGCTCAGGTTCGAGGGAGCCTGTTCCTCTAGAAACGTTTTACAGCCGACGAAGCCTGTCAGGGCAAACCCACACAGGAGGGCCCGGCTGATCTGTTTTAAGTTTGTCTGTCTCATATACTGAAAATCGGTCGATTGCGTACCGTTGCGTTACAGGCCAATTTGGATGCCCAGCAGATACGTGGTTGGTTTCGGATAGTTGTGCCAGATCATACCCTGCGAGAACGCACTGTTGCCGGTACCCTGGTTGGTCGGCGTCACTTCCGGGTCGCCGACGATGGGATCTTCCAGCAGCAGGAAGAAATTCTGCGCCGACGCATACAGCCGGAGCCGGTTCATCTTCAGCCGGTTGGTGATTGCTGCCGGGAAGGTGTAGCCAAACAGCAGGTTACGACCGCGCAGAAACGAGCCATTCTTGATCCAGTGGCTGTCGACGTTGGTGACGTAGCCCGCCCGTGTATCCCGAATCTGCGCAATTGGCGTATCCTGGTTGGTGGGTGTCCAGGCCGTCAGGACCGAGGTGTAGCTATTGGCCAGTGCCTGCCGGTCTTCGCTCGAGTGCAGGTTCATCATCATCACCTGATTGCCAAACATATACTGTAGCTCGAACGTAGCGTCGAAATTGCCGAACCGGAAGTTGTTGGTCAGCGCACCCCAGCCTTTCGGGCTGCCGTTGCCGATGATACTGCGGTCAGCATCCGTAATAGCGCGGTCGCCGTTCACGTCCAGGTACTTGATGTCGCCGGGCAGAATCGTCAGGCCGTTGCGGTAGCTGGTATAGCGGGCGGCTTCGTCGCGTTCAGCCTCACTCCAGGTACCCAGCCGGGTCAGACCCCAGAACGAACCGACAGCCTCGCCGACCCGGATTACGTTGGTCGGGTTGGTGAAGTTAGGACCGCCCACGTTGAAGATGTCGGATGGGGTTGCCAGCGACAGTACCTTGTTGCGGTTGAACGAGATGTTGAACGTCGTGTTCCAGGTAAACTTGCCCCGGTTGACGTTGACGGTGTTGACGCCAAATTCAAAGCCCTGGTTCTGCATCGAGCCGACGTTACGCCGGATGGTCGCATAGCCGCTTGACTGCGGTACGGGAGCATCGAGCAGCATATCGGTCGTCAGGCGGTAGTAGTAATCGGCTTCGATGTTGACGCGCCCTTTGAACAGGCCGATTTCCAGACCAACGTCGGTTTGTGCTGTTTTTTCCCAGCGCAGGTCCGGGTTGGCCAGTCGGTTGATACCGGTACCACCTGCCCGCGTGTCGCCGTAGATCGTGGCGTAGTTGGAACTGAGCAACGACAGCGACGAGTAGGGGGGGATTTCAGAGTTGCCCGTCAGGCCGTAGCTGCTGCGAATCTTCAGGTTCGAGATGATCGGATTGCCCCGCAGGAAATCTTCTTCCGATACGCGCCAGGCTAGAGCCGCCGAGGGGAAGAACGCGAACTTGTTGTTTTCCCCGAATTTAGAGGAACCATCGGCCCGGCCCGTAAACGTAATCAGGTACCGGTTTTTGTAGCCGTAGTTGAGCCGTCCGAAATACGAGTTGAAGGCAAAGCGATCCGCGTACGACGATACCGACGGATTGGTCGCACCAGCCCCCAGGTTGTTGAAGCCGAAGTAGTCGGTCGCAAAACCACTCACCGACGCGCCGATACCAAACCGGCTGGTTTCCTGCCACGAGATACCCAGCAGACCGGTGAACGAATGATCCGGGCCGAACTGCCGGTTGTAGGTCAGGTAGTTTTCCGACGACCAGAAGTTGGTGCGGTTATTATTGCCCGACGCGTTACCGTTGCCGCCGATGTTCAGCGTACGGGTCTGCGACTGGTTGATTTCCTGCGTCTGAATGTTTGTGCCGAGTACCGAGCGGAACTCCAGCCCTTTCGCCAGGGTGATGTTGGCGTACAGACTACCGAGAATCGTCTGCGTGTTCTGGATGTATCGGCGATCCATCAGTCGGTGCACCGAACTCATCGTGCCTTCCGCCTGCGGATAGTCGCGGTTTTCGGCGAAGATACCGGTATCAGGGTAACGCACGGGCAGGAACGGGAAGTCTTCCACAATCTGCCGGGCTACCGCATCGTTGACATCGACCAGGTTTTCAGTCTGGTAGTTGTAGTTCAGCGTACCGCCAATTTTCAGCCAGCTCTTCACCTGATCGTCCAGGGTAAACCGGCCCGAGTACCGCTTCATGTACGAGGTTTTGATCAACCCCTGATCGTCGCGGTAGTTGAGCGAGAGCGAGTATTGCGTCCGTTCGTTACCGCCACTAAAGCCAAGCTGGTGGTTTTGCGACAGCTTGTTCTGCGCCGATTCCTTAAACCAGTCGGTATCGTAGAGTGGGTTCAGGTTGGCGTCGAACACGCCGGGGTGGGCTGCGCTAAACGTTCGGCGCCGGGCCACCGGGTCGAGGTTGGCGTATTTGCCAGCCGCCCAGCCCGTGGGGTCGAACTTCGAGATGTTTGCGTAGGCCAGGTCTTCCACCGCCAGGTATTCTCTGGCGTTCAGCACTTTCGGTTTGTTGGGGCCGATGGTGTTGACGCTGAACTGCCCGTCGTACGTGATCCGGCTTTCCCCGGCTTTCCCTTTCCGGGTTGTCACCAGAATCACTCCGTTGGCACCGCGTGCCCCATAAATAGCCGTTGACGACGCATCTTTCAGTACCTCGACGTTGGTAATGTCGTTGGGGTTGATGTAGTCAATCGGGTTGCTGAACTGATCGCCCGTGCTCTGGGGCAACATGACGCCATCGACTACGTAAAGCGGGTTGTTGGACGAGTTGATCGAACTGAACCCCCGAATACGGACCGTAGTACGACCGCCCGGACGCCCGGAATTGGTGTTTACCTGCACCCCCGGCATCCGCCCCGACAGTTGCTGATTGAGCGATGGCGCGGGCCGTTCCAGCAGTTCGGCTTCCTTGACGCCCGATACGGCACCTGTCAGGTCAGACTTGCGGGCCGTACCGTACCCAATCACGACGATCTCGTCCAGTACTTTGTTGTCGGACTTCAGGGTGATGTTGACTGACGACTGATTACCGACGCTGATTTCCTGCGACAGGTACCCCACGTACGAGAATACTAACTGCGCCGTGCCATCGGGAACGTCCAGTTTGTACCGCCCGTCGGCATCCGTAACGGTTCCGCGCTGCGTGCCTTTTATGATGACGCTTACCCCCGGAATGGCTTCGTTTTTATCGTCGATTACCCGACCCGTAAGCGTCCGGTCCGCTTTGATCACAGCGAAGGTGCCCGGCATGGAGGTGCCCGGCATGGACGTGCCCCGCATGGACATGCCCGGCATGGATTCACGGGCAAAAGTAGGTGTTTGCTCACCGGCTAACAGGAAGCAGGCTAGTAAGAACTGCCCCGTAAGCCAACCCGGCGTATGCCGGACAGGTACTAGTTTTTTCATAAAAGTTAAGCGTCTTGGTTGATAGGAACTGGTTAATGACTGACTCAATAGTGTTGCTATTTTTATGTAGAGCAGGATGGAAGCCAGAATTTACTCACTGTTTTTAAAGAAATTTTAAAAAGGCGTTAATAGCGCATTAACAGGCGGTTTTCTACACTACTACGATCAGCGACGTACTGTAGCAATGATGGACAGCCTCGATTGAAACACGCGAGTAGCAGCTCGTAAAAAAAGCGTCACGATGTCGTGACGCTTTCTCTGACTACATAGCGACGGAATGGCCCGCCCCATAAGCGAATCGGTTCCAGCATGTAAGCTATCGTCCGCTTCCTGCCAGAAGCTTGTTGGGGTCACTTCTGACCGTCCGGTTGATGCGTTCCCGATTGATTGACCACCGTTATCAAATCGTGAAGTTGCGAACTCGTATCCGTCGACTGGCTAAACTTGTGCCCGTTAACCCAACTTTACGTATGAATCGCTCCGTTCTACTTGTTACGCTGTTGTCAATCACCGCGCTGCTGCCCGGTTGCCGTTCCGGTCGATCCGGTCCGGCGCAGACCACACAATCGACTCCATCGACAAAAGCCGTTCAGACCATTGCCTTTGGCTCGTGCAGTCGGCAGAGTTTGCCCCAGCCGCTGTGGGACGACATTGTGGCCGAGAAGCCTGATCTCTGGGTCTGGCTTGGCGACAACATCTACGGCGATTCGGAAAATATGGACACGTTGCGCGCCAAGTATGCGCTTCAGAAAAGCAATCCCGTTTACCAGCAGCTGCGCCAGTCGACGCCCATTCTCGGCGTGTGGGACGATCACGATTACGGCGTTAACGACGGCGGCAAAGAGTACCCGCGTCGGCGCGAGAGTCAGCAGGTGATGCTCGATTTTCTGGACGTGCCCGCCAACGATCCCCGGCGCACACAGGAGGGCGCGTACTCGGCGCAGACCTTCGGCCCGGCCGGGCAGCGCGTAAAGGTGATTCTGCTCGACGGCCGCTACTTCCGCGACCCGCTGAAAAAAGACGGTAAAAACAACATTCCCGATCCATCGGGCGACCTGCTGGGCGATGCACAGTGGCAATGGCTGGAAACCCAACTGACCAACTCCGATGCCGACGTACACGTGATTGGCTGCGGGATTCAGTTTCTGGCCGATGAGCACCCCTACGAGAAGTGGGCCAACTTCCCCGCGTCGCGGCAGCGGCTGTTCGATCTACTGGGAAAAACCAAACCCAAAGGAGCTATGCTCATCAGTGGCGACAGGCACATCGCCGAAATTGCAAAAGAGACTATTCCCGGCCTGCCCTACGATCTGTACGACATCACCAGCAGCGGCCTGACGCACGTGTCGAAACCGTACGACGAACCCAACCGCCACCGCGTCGGCGCGAAGATTACCCAACTCAACTATGCCCTGATCACCCTCAACTGGAATCAGAAACCCCTGACCGCCACCGTCCGCATCAACGGCGACAACCGCGCGACGTACCTGACTCAAGAGGTGCGGTTTTAGGGAATGCATTCATCGTTGATAGTGCGCAAAAACTATTTGTCTCGTTGAAAACAGCTTCTGCCGACATCGGGGCTTCAGTGTGGAGTGTAGGCATAGGCCCCAACTGATTGTTGGAAATTACCCGTTTGCGAATACTAACTTACTGCTGGATCGGGTTAGAAGTCGGCTTCGCGTTCGTTGTCTTAGTCGCGGTTTCGCCATCCTCGATTATGCCGTTCTCCGCTCTAATCACCACCCTGGGTGAGCTCCATCAGCGGCTCAGTCAACAGGTCGCTCGTCAAACAGAAGATATACGTATACTGCTGTAGAAAATGCGTAATAGTAGTAATGTATGGTTGTTGACATACGCAGCCACTAGATTGGTAGATGATGAACGGCTTCTGTCTTTGCCGTTTGGAGGATTAATTGCTGTTATATTTCGAAAAAAATAGTCTTTGCATTGATGAGCAAAGTACACAAATGGCAGACAAAGCACCTATAACTCCCAAAGTTCTACGGTGGGCAAGGGAGTCCGCGAAGATGCCTATTGAGGTAGCTGCAGGTAAGGTCAAGGTGAGTGTAGAAAAGCTAGACGAGTGGGAAAACGGAATTAGTCAGCCGACGATGAGCCAAGCTCAAACGTTAGCTAAGTTTTACAAAAGACCTTTTGCCCTGCTCTTCTTGCCAGAGCCTCCTAGAGATTTTCAACCACTGCAAGATTACCGTAAAAACGCAGCTTCACTAAGTACTGCCTCCACATTTATCGTTCGGGAAATCCAAGAAAAGCAAGCTTGGATAAGTGAGGTCTATCAGGAGAACGGGGAGGCCCCCCTACCATTTGTCGGGAAGTTTACTGTAAGTAGCCCCGTCGAAGTTGTGGCTGCTGATATTGTACGAATCCTAGGCGTTACTCCCCCTAATTACCAAACGAGTAGCCCCGTTAAGGAATGGGTAGATAAAGCGGAGGCCAAAGGAATTTTCATTTCCAGAAGCAGCTTCATCCATACAAGAATGAAGTTTGATAGCGACGAAATGAAGGGCTTTGCTATTGTTGATAAGTACGCTCCCTTTGTTTTCATCAATACTGAAGACTGGAAGGCTCCTCAGCTTTTTACGCTAGTACACGAATTGGCTCATATATGGATCGGCGAGTCAGGAATATCGAACGAATCAGATTTTCAACTCAAGCTCAAGCATCAGATTTATCAAGTAGAAGCTTTTTGTAACGAGGTAGCCGCTGCGGCTTTGATGCCCGATTCATTCATGAAGAGCCTTCCTAAGTACGTCTTCGATTCATCACAAGAAATATTGAAAGTAGCTCAAAGCTGGGGTGTGAGCTCAATTGCCCTGCTTGTTCGTGCACTTCATATGGGCCTGATTTCGATGGATGACTACAGGCGTATAAAAGCACAGGTTGACGTTGCTTTTGAGGAATACTTAAAACGGGAAGAAGCGAAGAGAGAAAAGCAAAGGAAAGAAAGATCCGGAGGCCCTAATCCATATCTCCTGCAACTCAATAAGAATAGCCGACTATTCACCCAGATAGTTTTAGAAGCTTACAGGGGTGGTTCCATCGCACCTACCCAAGCCAGTAGTCTGCTAAATGTCCAAACTAACAACTTCCCGAAACTTGAAGCATTTTTCTACAAATAAGTATGCAGCGTCAAAAGTATTGTTTGGATGCCAACGTACTGATTGAGGCTTGGCAGAAGTATTACTCTCCACACATTTGCCCCGGCTACTGGGAGCTAATGAATGATCTAGGTAGACAAGGTCTAATCTTCATTCCTAGGGAAGTATATAATGAGATCGTTAATACTGAAGACGATCTATCAGATTGGCTTAAGAACAGCAGTATACCAATACATGCAGCAGATTCATCGGTGGCTACATGCTTAAGGGCGATGTATTCTGCTAATCCGGCGCACGCTAATTTGGTCGACAGCACAAAAGGGCGATCACTAGCGGATCCTTGGGTTATTGCTCACGCAATGAAGAGCAATGCCTGTGTTGTAACAAAGGAAAGTAAGGTCCTTTCACTTAATACGAACAAGGTCAAGATCCCCAATGTGTGTGACAACATGGGCGTAAGATGGATAAACGATTTCGAGTTCGTCCGTGAACTCGGAATCAAATTTACCTGCTCGATTTAATAATCTTAGTAGGCTGCTATAAGGCTTTCGGCCGGTATGTGCAGCACAGCATGCAGCTTGCGAATCATATCCAGGCTGAGCTTACGCTTACCACTCAGTATTTCAGATTGCCGGCTACGAGTACCTAATATCTTACTTAGCTCACTTTTCTCGGCCCCAAGCTGATCCAGCCGGAAAAGAATGGCATCAATTGGACTAGGCACAGCAATCGGGTAGTGTTTATCCTCGTAATGCTCAACCAGTATTGAGAGGATATCCAATTCGTTCGACTCATCCGAGTCCTCATCTAAGTCCATCTGCATAAGCATAGAGACGCGACTCAGCGCGTCTTCATACTCCTGCTCATTCTTAATCACTTTTAACATATATAATAGTCTTCACATCAATCTTATCATACTCAGCGGGAGTACCGATCCAGACGATGAATAATAGTTGTTTCTTAAAGTCTATATCAACAACCATTCGAAACGAATTGCCCTGCACGTTGAAGACAAATCGCCTGCCAGTTATAACGTCGGCCGATGGAAAGGCATCAATGACATCGCTGGGCTTCTGCCAAGCAGCAGACTTAAACTCTTGGTAAATGGCTTCTAAACTAGTCTTGGAAGCTGAATGTCGTTTGTAATAGTTGGTAATGGTCTTTCTGGCAATCACACGCATGATCAATGCAGTCTGGTTCAAAGATTAGTTTCCCGTTCATAACTTCACGATGATTCAAGTAAGGAAGAGAGTGTCTTTTAAAGGGACGTTCCCATATTGGGAGCAAATGTACGAGTGAATAGTTCGCCGGCAACAAAATAATTGATCCGATATCCTTGCGGTAGAAGATGACTCGTTCAGAAAAGGGCTGTCTTATCTTGTAGATAATCGCCTAGAATCTATTATAGGCACTCACCGCCATGCCCGGCTTAGGGCGGCTCCGGCGGGTTTGTCCTGGGGGCTGAACTGATCGCGCTCGTGGTGGCGGTGGGTGGGGTCGGCAAACCATTTCCAGGCGAAGCCACCGGCAAACCACGGCTGCGGCCAAACGGTGTCGAGCAGGGCCGTGTAGGCGTTGGCCTGCGCTGTTTCGTTGGGGATGCAGTCGCTTTCTGACTCCCACGGCTGTCGACCCGCGTAGTCACAGCTTCGGTAGCCAAACTCGGTAAACAGGACCGGCTTCTGCGTCTGACTGCTGATCGACGCCAGCGTTTTCAAGTGGGGTTGCCAGCCTTTTGCCAGTGCCTTGACGGATGGCGTCCGGTCGTTCGAAACGGGGAAGTACGCGTCGACGCCCACGTAATCGAGTTGGGGCCAGAACGGAATCTGCTCGTAGCGGTCCCAGTTGGCGGCATAGGTCAGCGGGCCTTTGTACACCTGCCGTACCTGCCCGATCAGGCGTTGCCAGAAGGCGGGCCGGGCAATGGCAAACCGGTCGAGTTCGGTGGTGATGCAGTAGAGGTCGACGTGCAGCGAATCGGCGAGTCGGGCGAAGTGCAGCACGTACTGGGCGTAGTCGTGCTCAAACGATTGCCAGTCGGCTTCGGTGTTGAATTCAAGATCGAGGTGCGAACCGCCCTGCATCCAGACGTGGGGCTTGAGCATCGTTTTCAGACCTTGTTGGCGTGCCATCGCTACCGTACCGGCTACCCCCTCGGTGGTTTCGCCCCACCACTGCCAGCCGCGCCGTTCGGTCTTTGGGCGGTTTTCGCTGAAGAAAAAATGTGGGTCGCCCTTGCGGCAAAATCCGTACGGTACAATCGCCACCCATTCGCCACCAATGGCCCGGACGGGTGCCAGCACGGCCGACGAATCAGGCCGTTGGGGTGGGGCGACCAGATTGACACCTTTCAGTTTACGACCGCTATACTGAAACGGCGGAGTCGGGCGGCACCCCAGTAGAACGACGAGCAGAATCAGCAGGCGACTAAGCATGGGGGTAAGTTACGCGGAAAGTGGGCTTTTACTGCCAATAATCAGCGTTGCCCATTGCCTGACCCTTCCTGACTCAACGTATGCGCCGTTTATTCCTTAGTCTGCCGGTATTGATGCTGTCCGCTTCCGCCCCTGTCACACCGCCAACGCCCACCTTCGACCGCTATTTCGTGGCGGCTGAAAGCTACGAGTCGGTGGCCGTGTTCGACGTCGACAACAACGACACGCTCGATATTGTGTCGGGCGATTTCTGGTACGAGGGGCCACGCTTCCGGCGTCGGCACCTGATCGACAACCAACCCCGTAAAGAGCAGTACTACGACGATTTTTCGACCATTCCACTCGACGTTAACCGCGACGGGCGTATGGATTTCGTAACGGGTGGGTGGTTTAACCAAACGCTGCGGTGGCTGGAAAACCCGGCTAAAAAAGACAGTCGCTGGCCGAGTCACGACATCGCCAACGTCGGCAACATCGAAACGACCCGCGCCTGGGACGTCGACGGCGACGGTACGTTGGATATTGTACCCAATAATCCGAACCATCCGCTGAAATACCTGGCCCTGACCGCGCCGGGGCAGTTCAGGACCGTGACGGTAGCCCCTACGCAGGGCCACGGCCTGGGTTTTGGCGATGTCAACGGCGACGGGCGGGGCGATTTGATCGTGAGTGATGGCTGGCTCGAAGCCCCCGCCGATCGATCGGTCGGTAACTGGCCGCTGCACAAAGAATTTACGCTGGGAACTGCCAGCGTACCGATTCTGGTGGTCGACGTCAATGGCGACAAAAAGAACGACCTGATCGTGGGCCAGGGGCACGGCTACGGCCTACACTGGTATGAGCAGACGACCGACGCATCGGGTAAGCGCGGCTGGACGAAGCACCTGATCGACGATAAAAATTCGCAGTACCACACCATGGAATGGGTCGACATTACGGGCGATGGTAACCCCGACCTATTGACGGGCAAACGATTCCGCGCCCACAACGACAACGACCCCGGTTCCGACGATCCTGTTGGCCTGTACTACTTCACCTGGGACCAAACCCGCAAAACGTTCACAAAACACGACATCGCCTATGGTCCCGCCGGGGTCGGCAAGGGCACCGGCATCTACCTCGCCGTCGCCGACCTCCGCAAAACCGGCCGCAATGACATTGTGGTAGCCGGGAAAGACGGGCTAGTGGTATTTTTTCAAAGAGCGAAAGAGTGAATGAGTGAAAGAGTGATTTGCTGACGTCGGTGTCATCGCTCTTTCACTCATTCACTCTTTCGCTCTTTACGTTTTCTCTCCTGACATACGGCTGTCACTGGGTCGGTCGATCTTTGGATTGAAACAAAGCCAAACGATTTATGGACCTAATTCCCTTATTCCTGCACGAACTAGAGCAGGAAGCCGCCACGACCCGCAACTTTCTCAGCCGCGTTCCCGCCGACAAATTCGACTGGCAACCGCACACCAAAAGCATGACGCTGATGCAGCTGACCACGCACATCGCCGAACTGCCGTCGTGGGTACAGCTGGCCCTGACCACCGACGAACTGGATTTCGCGACAGTGCCCTACCAGCCAACCATCGTCAGTAGTACCGATGAGCTGCTGGCTATTCTGGAGAAGTCGCTGACCGACGGGCGCACGGCGCTGGAAACGGCTTCCGAAACCAGTCTGACCAAACCCTGGACCCTGCGCGATGGCGAAACGGTCTACAGCACGACGCCAAAGCACGAAGTAATTCGCATGACCTATAATCAGATCACGCATCACCGCGCCCAGCTCGGCGTTTACCTCCGCCTGCTCGACATCCCAATTCCCGGCAGTTACGGACCAAGTGCAGACGAAGGATTTTAAAGAGTGAAAGAGCGAAAGTTGCTTACGCAGGCAATCACTCTTTCACTCATTCGCTCTTTCACTCTTTATCTTGGTGCCAGCCGGACAATGCGGCCGGGGCTTTCGAGGGACACGTACAGATTACCGTCGGGACCTTGTTTGATGTTGCGGATGCGGCCCTGTCCTTCCAGCAGTTTCGTTTCGCCGGTAATCTGATTGTTGCTGATATTCAGAATACTCAGGTAATTTCCGGCCAGGGCACCCGTTACCAAACCACCGTTGGCACTGCCAAATTTCGCATTGGTGATGAAGGCCAGGCCGCTCGTGCCAATGGATGGTGTCCAGGTATGAACAGGGGCCTGAACACCGTCGCGCGTGGGGCTTTCGGAGATTGTCGTGCCATCATAGTTACGGCCATACGATACCAGCGGCCAGCCGTAATTCGCCCCTTTCTGTACGATATTGACCTCGTCGCCCCCCTGCGGCCCGTGCTCCGTTTCCCAAAGCTGGTTCGTAGCAGGGTTGATCGCCAGTCCCTGCGGATTGCGGTTGCCGTAGGCGTAGACCGTCGTTGGGGCAGTGTTGCCGGGCAGAATCGGGTTGTCGGCTGGTATTTGCCCGCTGTCGGTCATGCGATGGATTTTGCCCCAGCCCGTCTTCACGTTCTGCGCATTCTGGTTCGGTGACGTCGCCCCACCGTAAGAACGGGGACCACCTTCGCCGACGCTGAGATACAGCATATTATCGGGACCAAATTCGATCCGGCTACCGTAGTGACCCTGCCAGGCATTGGTAGCGTCGGTCTGAAAAATCGTTTCGAGATTACTGATCTGATTGTTCGTCAGCTTGAACCGGATCAGGTTCAACTGTCCATTTGGCGTACCGGCGGTCGATGCGGCATGGCTGGCGTAGATCCAGCCGTTGGTGGCGTACTGCGGATGCACCCGAACGTCGAGCAGCCCACCCTGACCCGCCGTGTAGATGTTGGCCGGTAAACCGGTTAGCTCCGTTGCGGTGGTTGCTCCGGAGGGAAGCCGGTATAGTTTGCCCCGTTTTTCGGTGAAAATCAGATCGTTGTTGGGCAAAAAGTCCATGCCCCAGATTACTTCGTAACCGGTCAGCACGGTTGTAACCTGAAGTTCGGTCGGCGTCGGAACCGCACCTGAGTCAGATTCGGTCGATTGCTGGCAGCTGCTGAGCAAACCAGTACCCAGCAGAATCGTAACCAGCGCAGAAAGAGTGTACGTTTTCATGTGTTGAGATTAATCTGTTTTTAATCTCAACGTTGTTTTGCCATAAATGTTGAAAGAGCGAAAGAACGAAAGAGTGAAAGAGCGATTACCATCCGGCACCATCGCTCTTTCACTCTTTCGTTCTTTCGCTCTTTGTTTTTCTACGCCGTCAGCGACCAGCCATCGCGGTACTGACGCGTGACGAACTGATTGGCTTCGTCGAAATTGGTAATCTTCGTGTTCTTGCCATCCCACGTCAACTGCTTGCGGCCGGGGTAGGTAAAGCCTTTGCCATCGGCTTTGGGCGTGCGGAGCGTGTAGCTGCGGATAGCCAGGTTGCCCATCAGCACCGACTCGGTCAGCGGACCGGCGAAGTCGAACGACGAGGTCAACGCTTTGTGCTCCTTGCTGTTGAAACCCGCTTTGCAGGCGTCGGTCCAGAACACCTGATGGCCGTTTTCGGGTAGCGATACTGTGCCAGCCGTACCACGGGCGGGCTTCGGTGCGGCTTCCATCTTCTTCCCGTCTTTCGTGTACAGTTTCGGGTCGTCGCCGTACATTCCGCAGGCAATCAGCCCCTTATCGCCGATCAGGAACACGCCGTTTTCACCGTTTTCCGGAAACGGTTCGTTTTCCGGTAGCATTTCGGGGCGGAACGGACGTAGGCCACCATCGAGCCATACCATCTTCACCGCCGACTTGTTTTTGCTCGATTGCGGGAATTGCAGTTCGACGTGCGACGAGGGCGGGCAACCTTCGGGGATGTATTCGGGCGTCCAGTCTTTCAGGAATACCGAACCGATACTGCTTTCGACCTGCGTGGGGTAACCCAGCCCCAGCACCCGGAATGGTACATCCATGATGTGGCAACCGATGTCGCCCAGCGCACCCGCGCCGAAGTTCCACCAGCCGCGCCATTTGAACGGGTGGTAAGCCGGGGTGTAGCCCACTTTCTGCGCGGGGCCGAGCCACAGATCCCAGTCGAGGTCGACGGGTGTTTCCGACGCAGCCTGCGGAACGGGAATGCCCTGCGGCCACACGGGGCGGTTGGTCCAGAGGTAGACCGTGTGTACGTTACCGATGAGCCCCTTGTCGAACCAGTCGACCATCTGCTTCTGCTGCGGGTTCGACGAGCCCTGATTGCCCATCTGCGTCACGACCTTGTATTTGCGGGCCGCTTCGGTCAGCATCCGCGCTTCGTGGATGTTGTGCGTCAGCGGCTTCTGCACATAGACGTGCTTGCCCCGTTGCATGGCGTTCATGGCCACGACGGCGTGGGTATGGTCGGCAGTCGAAACCGTCACGGCGTCGATGCTCTTGCCTTCTTTATCCAGCATTTCGCGGAAGTCCTTGTACCGCTTGGCGTTGGGGTGTTTGGTGAAGTTTTCCTTGACCCGCGCCAGCCCCCAGTCGACGTCGCAGAGCGCACCGACGTTGTTGGCACCGTTGTTATACGAGTTGTTAATGTCGCTGAACCCTTTGCCCCCGAAGCCAACGGCCGCAATATTGAGCTTATCGCTTGGCGCGATAAAACCCTTGCCGCCGAGTACATGGCGCGGCACAATAAGGAATCCCGCCGACGCCAGCAGGCCCGACTGGAGAAACTGCCGTCGGGAGGGCGCGTTACCTGCCTGCTCCGGCGTATTCGTTGAGTGATCTGACATGTTGAAAAGAAGAATCGGTTTCAGAAAAAAGGAGCACAGTACCTGTTTATACTGTAATTCTCTTCTTTATACCGCTGTCAGGCGTAGTATCTTTGGTTGTTTTGGTTAATCGGTTAGCTATGGAGAAACAACTATGGTATTACTTGTTGGCAAATGTGTCTGCTGATGTATACTTCGTCGCTCAACGCACAGCCCACGATCACTACGCAGGCACTGGCAACAACGTCGGTCTGCGCCGGTTCGGTCATCGATGTTTCGTTTACCCAGACAGGTACCTACGATGCTGATAACACGTTTCTGGTTCAGTTCTCCGATGGGGGCGATTACCAAACCCTTGTAACGAATTCGCTTAGCTATAGCGGTACTACCGGAGCGTTGTCGGTGAAAGCAACGCTACCCACTACGCAAGAGAAGGGAAGGGTGTATACCATACGTGTGGTAGCTAGTAGTCCGGCTGTTGTCGGTACGCCCAGCCCGTCGACAGTGCTAATTAACCCGAAACCTATTCCTCCCGGTGCTCCAGAGACCATCACTGAATGCGCCCGGGCGACTGGTAGTCTCAGTCAGGCGTTTCTTTTGGTATCGCTTACGGCAACCGTGGGTGGGGCTACAACTAATTTGTATGGAACGACCATTGTCGAGAAGCGACAACCCAACATATACACACTGGCTAGACCGGGTGCTGGCGTGTATACCTACTACGCTAGCCAGATAGTCGATGGTTGCGAAAGTGATAAAGTAGCTATTAAGTTGACTATAAAACCGTTACCCACTGACTCTAGACCACTGAACGTGTATAACGCGTACAACAACGGACAATCAGGTGGCGGACTGCTTGGGAAAATTGATTACTGCCAGAACGACAAAGCTGTTTCGTTACGAAAGTTTGGATTAGACTCCTTGCCGGATAACGTGGATGTAGCGTATCAGAAAGAGTCGGGCGATTTAGTATTTACGGGCTATCCGCCGGTGCCAAACACAGATAAAGCTGGTACGGCAGTATATAGATTTCAAACGTTTCTGGATGGGTGCCCGGCTACGCTAACTTATTCGAGTAAACTAACAATTACAGTAAAGCCCCAGCCTGATAAGCCAAAAGTCCCGGCAACTACCGCAACCGTTTGTGTAGGACAACTAACGAATCCGTTGAGTGTGTCGACCGTGGCCGCCAGTGCATCGCTGGTTTGGTATGCGACAACGGCAACTGGCGGAATCAGCTCGACAACGGCCACTATACCGTCGACAGCTACGGCCGGCACAGCTACGTACTATGTAGCCCAGCGAGTGGACGGTTGCGAAAGTGAACGGGTGGCTGTAACCGTTGACGTCCGCCCGTTGCCAACGGCTACACTGACGGGAGCACAAACCATCAACGAGGGGCAGTCGGCGAAGTTGTCGGTTGCATTTACCGGCGATGCGCTGTGGTCGTTTTCGGTGCAGGATAGTTCGGCCACCGGAACCGGGGCGGTACAATCGGTTCAGACAGCTGCCAACCCGCACATGATTGACGTGAACCCCATCGTATCGACGGCTTATGTCCTGCGCGACGTGCGGAACGGCTGCGGCAGTACCGCGCTGCGGCTGACGCCGGTGCTGATAACGGTCAACAAAGCACTGGGCGTAGAAGATCAGGTGCTGGCCGACGCTATCGATGTGTATCCCATACCGGCCACGACGACAGTAACCGTCCGTCTGCGGGGGTTATCGCCCGCGCAAACCGCCCGGCTCGAACTGGTGAGCGAAACCGGACAGGCGACCTGGCAAGCCGACACCCGTACGGAAACGTCGGTTTTGTCGCTCGAGCAGCAACCGGCTGGCGTGTACGTATTGCGCGTTCGGATTGGTGATCGAATGGCGTCGAGACGCCTTGTTAAACGCTAATTTTCACCAATACGAGACGATACCGACTTTGCGTGTGTTCTAACTATGAAGCTCGTCTACCCATCAGTACGGGCTGGTCAGTTCAACAAAACACGCCGAGCTATGTCTTCCTCCAGCCGTTTCTATAGCATCCTGTTCAACAAATGCCCACGTTGTCACGAGGGCGATTTCTTCGTGACGAAGAGCGCGTTCAGCCGCCATTTCGATGAGATGCACGATCACTGTCCGCACTGTGGCGAAAACTTCATGCCGGAACCGGGCTTTTACTGGGCGTCGATGTTCGTTAGTTATGCCTTCTTCACCATCTGGAGTCTGCTCACGTTTTTCGTCTTCGTGATCTGGCTGAAAATCGATCTCGATTATTTTCTGATCGGCCTGGTGCCGTCGATCATCCTGCTGACGCCGTACTTCTTCCGGGTGGCGCGCCGAACCTGGCTGACTATATTTATCAAGCCCGACCCAAAACGGGCACAGGATCTGACCAGGACGGTTCGCAGCTAACTAGCTGTCAGAAGGGCTCACTTCAACGCATGGATGAGCCCTTCTGACAGGTAAAATTGACAATTACAACCGGCCAAAGCGGGCGTGGGCCTGCCGGTCGAGGTCTTCGCGGTGATCGGGATGGGCGATGTCGATGAGTGCGCGGGCGCGTTGCCGCAGGTTCTGCCCGTATAGATCGGCAATACCGTACTCCGTGACGATGTAATGCACGTGCGCCCGTGTCGTCGTTACGCCCGCTCCCTCCTTCAAAAACGATACGATCTTACTCAGCCCTTTACTCGTAGTCGAGGGGAGGGCGATGATCGGTTTGCCGCCTTCCGAGAGCGAGGCACCCCGCACAAAGTCCATTTGCCCACCGACGCCCGAATACTGGTACGTACCGATGGTATCGGCACAGACCTGACCGGTCAGGTCGACTTCGATGGCGCTGTTGATAGCTGTTACTTTCGGATTGCGCCGGATGATCGACGTGTCGTTGGTGTAGCTGGCCGGCTTCATCGCCACACCGGGATTGTCGTCAATGAAATCATATACCCGCTGACTGCCCATTACGAAGGCGGACACAATCCGGTAGGGGAGTACTGTCTTGTGCTCGCCCGTGATGACGCCCCGCTCGACCAGGTCGATCACCCCGTCGGAAAACATCTCGGTATGAATACCCAGGCCCTTGTGGTGAATCAGCTCGGCCAGCGTCGCATTCGGGATACCGCCGATACCGAGTTGCAAGGTCGCCCCGTCGTCGACCAGACTCGCGACGTACTGCCCGATTTTCCGGTCTTCCGCGCTGATCTCACCCGGCAATACTTCGTACATCGGCTCATCGACCTCAATAGCCGCGTGTAGCATAGCCGCCGGAATCAGCCCGTCGCCGTGGGTGCGGGGGACGCGCGGGTTGATCTGCGCAATGACGTACTTCGCCGACCGGATAGCCGCCAGCGACACATCGACCGAAGGGCCGAGCGAACAATAACCGTGCTCGTCGGGGGGCGACACCTGAATCAGCGCCACGTCGATGGGCAGAATGTTACGGCTGAACAGCAGTGGTATCTCGCTCAGAAATACCGGTACGTAATCGCCAATGCCCGCGTTCAGTTGCTTGCGCATGTTGGCCCCGATAAAAAACGAGTTCGGCCGGAACGACTCCTGATACTGCGGTTCGAGGTACGGCAGATAGCCCTCCGTGTGAATATGGCACAACTCAACGTCGCGCAGTTGCGGTGCCCGCTCCATCATGGCGCGGATAAGCGTGTGGGGTGTCTGGGCAACGCTGTGAATAAACACGCGGTTGCCCGACTGAACAACAGAGAGGGCCTGTTCGGGCGTAGTAATCGGGAGGAAGGTTGTCATAGTCTGGAGTGCTGATATGGGCTGGGCGATAGTGTTCCCGACAGCAGGATGCCGTCGGGGACACTATCGCCCAGCTTGATACGACTGGACGACCGCTAGTTTGCCGCCACCGTACCGGCGAACAGCGGAGCGTAATCATCCGACAGGGTGATTTTTAGTTTGTGCAGTTCGCCCTCCGTCACCATCGACTTGAAAACCGACATAAACTGCTGCGTGTAGCGTTCGCCCGTAGCCGCGTCGACGCCCAGTTTATCGGCGACGCGCTGGTAAAATTCAGTGAGTTTGAAGCGTTCGCCCTGATCGCGGTCTTCGGGCGATACTTCGCGAATAATGTCGAGCAGGGGCGCGGGTAGCTGAGCACCAAGATTATCGGCTGCGTTACCGGCAAGGTGGGCCGTCAGCGTGTGCAGAAAGGCGCGGGTGATGTCGATGACGTCGCCCTCCGACTGAACGCTGAGCGCGGCTTTGGCTTCATGAATAAATTCGGGATACTGCATAACGCTGGTTGAGTTAGTTCTGACGAATCAACCGGGCGTTTGGGCGAGATGTTGGTACAAAGTCAAAATCGTTACCGTGCGTTTCTGGAAGTCGCCCAGTTGACGGGGTCCGTCAGCAGCTGCTGAAACCAGTGACCGGAGTCTTTGACGATGCGTTGCTGGGTGCGGAAATCGACGTAAACCAGCCCGAAACGGGGGCGGTAGCCTTCGGCCCACTCGAAGTTGTCGAGAAATGTCCAGACGAAGTAACCATCGACCGAAAGGCCGTTTTCTTTGGCCCGCAGCACACTGTTCAGGTAATCCCGGTGGTAGCGGATACGCTGCGGATCGTGAATATGGCCCTTCTGCACGGTATCGTAAAAAGCCGCCCCACTCTCGGTGATGTACAGTTTTCGGATGCCCTCATACCGACCGAACTGCTGAATCACGCGGTACAGACTGTCGGGGTTCACTTCCCAGCCCATCTCGGTAATCGTCTCCACCCCCCGGCTCAGGGGCGACACGTCTTTCGACCAGATGTAGGGAATGAAATACGAATGCTCGACCACCACGCGGAAATAGTGTTGCAGACCGATGAAATCGAAGTCAAAGGCCAGCTTTTCCAGGTCGCCGGGCTGCGCGTGCTTTTTCAGAATGCCGCTCAGAAACGGGAGTTCGTCCGTCGGGTAACCCATGCCCAGCGCCGGTTCGATAAACAGCCGGTTCAACAAAGCATCGACCCGTTTGGCCGCAGCCCGATCACGGGTCGACTCGGTATATGGGTCAACGGGAGAGCAGGAAAACGTGGTGCCAACATGCGCGCCGGGTACGTTGGCACGCACCACCCGGCCCCCTTCGGCCTGCGCAAGAGCGGTGTGGTGAATGCTGGGCAACAGTGCCCGCAGGCTGCGTCGGCCGGGGGCGTGGGTGCCGGTGAAATACCCCAGCACCGACGAGGCCAGCGGTTCGTTGAGAATAATCCAGTGCCTGACTTTAGGGCCAAAAGCTTTCGTACATACGTCCACGTAATCGGCAAACCAGTCGACAATTTTGCGGTTGGGCCAGCCGCCGAGGTTCTCCAGGGCCTGCGGTAAATCCCAGTGGTACAGCGTGATCCAGGGCGTCAGGCCAAGGGCGAGGCAGTGATCGATCAGGCGGTCGTAAAAGGCCAGCCCCGCTTCGTTGACGCGCCCACCGTGCTGCGGCCCCAACCCGTCGGGCAGAATACGTGACCAGGCAATTGAGAAGCGGAAATGGGGGAAGCCGAGGGCCTTATGCAGCTGTAGGTCAGCCTCGTAACGGTCGTAAAATTCGCAGGCGATGTCGCCGTGTTCGCCGGTCTTGATCTTGCCCCGCTGATGACTAAACGTGTCCCAGATCGACGGGCCACGTCCGTCGCGGTCAACGGCTCCTTCAATCTGGTAGGCAGCCGTCGCTGTTCCCCAGATAAAATCAGGCCCGAAGGCGGCTCGCGAAATCGACTCCGAATCGGAGCTGGATAAAGGCAATGAAGTAGGCAAGGTATCCCGGAAAAGTAGGGCAAAGGTAGCGGAGCCGTGTTAAAGTCCGAGCCGGGCGAGTACGAGTTAACATTCCAGTCATACTGGCGCGTAACGCGTACTCGCCCGGCTCGGACAGTCTATCGATACCCTACGAAACTACCGGCGTCCGTAGAACCCACCGGGGCGGCCGGGGCGATTGCTTTGCTGGGCGGCAAACAGTCGTTCGCGCTGCGAGCGGTTCAGCACCGACAGCATCTCGTCGCGTTTGCGGGCGCGGGCCTGCCGAAGGCCATCGGGCGTAAAGCGCGAGGTAGCAAAGAGGTTGTCGTAGTTATCTTCGATGCGGTGCAGTTGCTTTTCCTGCCGGCGCGATAAGCCAACCAGCGCGTCGAGCCGCTCGATTTTCAGTTCGTCACGGAACTCATCATTCGGGTTATTGGGGTAGTTCTGATTACCGTATCCCTGATTGCCATAAGCGGGTGGGCGGTTGTCGAATGGGCGTTGGTATACGCGTTGCGCCATGCTGCTGCCGGCGGTCAGAACGAAAAGCGAAAAGGCGGCAATGAGTGTCTTTTTCATGTCAGTTGGTAATTGGTGGTTAACTGACGGTTAGAGTGCGGGGACCGAACGGCGTTTAATCGGATCGGCAAAATAAGCGCAGAACGGGCCGTTTTACGGCCGGAATGGCGTTAGCGAATGGCCGAATCGCTGGGTGCTGGCTGCGCAACGGGCTTCCAGTTGGCCATTGCCTTGGCCAGAATACTCGCTACGATCAGTTGCAGGGCGTGGTAGATCATAATCGGCAGCAGGACTACCCCGGCGGCACTGCCCGGAAACAGGACTTTTGCCATTACGCTGCCCTGCACCAGCGATTTTTTCGACCCGCAGAACAGGGCCGTAATGCGGTCTTCACGGCTGAAATGCAACCACCGGCTGACAACCGTAATAAAGCCGAATACGATAAAAAACAGGGCCAGCATACCCACCGCCAGCACGACCAGATCAAGCACAGACAGGTTACGAAACAAATTCATCGCAAACGATTCGCAGAAGGCCGTATAGACGATAAGCAGGATCGTAAACTGATCGAAATAGCGCAGGGCGCTTTTGTACGTCTCGGCAAACCAGCCCAGCTTTCTGTTCAGCAGCAATCCCAGCACGACCGGTACGATAACCTGAATGGACAGTTTGACGATAATCGACTCCAGATCGAACTGACCGCTACCGGCACTGAGCAGCGCACTCATCCAGATCGGCGTAACGAATACACCAATCAGGCTCGAAATGCTGGCGTTGAAGATAGCCGCCGGGATATTGCCGTTTGCAATCGATACCATCACAATAGACGACGAAACCGTAGAGGGCAGGGCAGCCACGTAAAAGACGCCCAGCCACAGCAACGCCGTTTCCGGCGTGACCAGCAGCGACCGCGCGCCCAATACGATGAGTGGAAACAGGATAAAAGTAGTCAGGTGGATAAGCAGATGCAGGCGGTAGTTGCGCAGGCCGACTTTGAGCTGATCGAGGTTGAGTCGCAGTCCGTAGAGGAAAAAAATCAGCGAGACGCCGTAGTTGGTAAACGCCGACAGCGACAGTGGTCCGGTTTGCATACCGGGTTCGGGCCAGAGCCGGGCCAGGCCGATCATGCCCAGCAGCGCCAGAATAAACCAGTCGAGCCCAACGCGGCCCAGTAACGTTGCAAGTGATGGTTTTGCCATGCCAACCTAACCGGATTTGGGGGGTTCGGTTCTCGATTTGTGGTTTACAGTGGTCCGTCACGTGATAGCCCGTCTGGCAGTTAGTGCTTTTCCAGCGTAAGGTATAGACCATTCCCCTTGTCTGTAAGGCCACAGACACATGAATTTATTTACCTCCTGAACTGGAAGAGTACCAGTAATAGCCGATGAAAGAAAACGTTATTTGCAACGTTGTTGCATAAAAGGAGCGACGTATTTATCTTTGCCTCATCAACACGACTGCCATGAATCAACTGCTATCCCGTCATCGGGCCGATTACGTCGGCATCACCGGCTCCGTACTCTGCATCATTCATTGTCTGGCTACGCCTGTATTGATTATGACATCGGCGCTGCTCAACTACGAGTCGCTGCGGGTAGGCGTTCTGGGCCTTGACTATCTGTTTATCGGTGTCAACATACTGGCCGTCTGGTCGGCATCGCAGCACACCACAAACCGAATCCGGTGGGCGTTGCGGGGTTTTCTGGCGCTATTTGCCGGGAGTCTGTTGCTGGAAGATCGAAGCGAATTATTCGAATACACAGCCTATGCCGCATCGGTCGGGCTGGTCGTCGTTCATCTGTTCAATATTCGGCAGAGTCGGGTATCACACACGCACAACTGCTAACCCGGTATTGCCCACCGTATAGTGCGACAGGGGTGCCAGTCTTCAAGTCATGCGTCGATGGTTGGGTACTTTTTGACAGCATCGGTACTGGCCCCCTGTTTTTCTATGTTTAACGGTTGAGGTCTACTGTTTAAAGTTGACTACCACAGAGATCGCTTTCCTGCCAACAACCTTAAACTTTAGAGGTTGCTTAGGATTGTGTTTTATGGCCTATTTTGTCATCCCGAGCCTGCGAGGGATCTTCGGTGGCAGGCGGTTTTGTTTGCTTTTAGCGAAGATCCCTCGCAGGCTCGGGATGACAACAGTCCGTTTTGGCCAGGGATTAAAAATCCTAAACAACCTCTTGAACATTAAACCTGTCCTCACATATTCCGCCGGTACTGCCCGCCGACGGCGTAGAGGGCGTGGGTAAGCTGACCGAGGGAACAGACTTTGGCGGCTTCCATCAGGCTTTCGAAAATGTTGCCACCGGTTGAGGCCGTTTGCTGAAGCTGGGCGATAGCAGCCGGGGCCGTGTCGCGGTTACGTTGCTGAAACGTCTGGCAACTATCGACCTGGTAACGCTTCTCGTCGTCGGTTGAGCGGATGACTTCGGCGGGTGTCAGGGTGGGGGAGCCAGCCGGGTCGAGGAAGGTATTGACGCCGACGATGGGCAGCTGCCCGTTGTGTTTCAGCGTCTCGTAATACATCGACTCTTCCTGAATTTTGCTGCGCTGGTACATCCGTTCCATTGCTCCCAGTACGCCACCCCGATCGTTGATCGCCAGAAATTCCTGATAGACCGCATCTTCGACCAGATCGGTCAGTTCTTCCACTACGAATGACCCCTGCAACGGATTTTCGTTTTTAGTTAGCCCGAATTCGCGGTTGATAATCAGCTGAATCGCCATAGCCCGGCGCACCGATTCTTCGGTGGGTGTCGTGATGGCTTCGTCGTAAGCGTTGGTGTGCAGGGAGTTGCAGTTGTCGTACACGGCCAGCAGCGCCTGCAACGTCGTGCGGATGTCGTTGAAGCCGATTTCCTGCGCGTGCAGGCTCCGCCCTGATGTCTGGATGTGGTATTTGAGTTTCTGCGACCGTTCGTTGGCCCCGTACCGGTTGCGCATCGCTTTGGCCCAGATCCGGCGGGCTACCCGGCCCAGCACGGTATATTCCGGGTCCATGCCGTTGGAGAAAAAGAACGATAGATTGGGCGCGAAATCGTCGATCTGCATGCCCCGGCTCAGGTAATATTCCACAAACGTAAAGCCGTTCGACAGCGTAAACGCCAGTTGCGAGATCGGGTTGGCCCCTGCTTCGGCGATGTGGTACCCGGAGATCGATACGGAGTAAAAATTCTGTACCCGGTGGTCGGTGAAATACTGCTGAATGTCGCCCATCATCCGCAGGGCAAATTCCGTGGAGAAAATGCAGGTGTTCTGGGCCTGATCTTCTTTCAGAATGTCGGCCTGCACCGTGCCGCGCACCCGTTGCAGCGCATCGGTCCTGATCTGCTCGTACACGTCCTTCGGAACCACCCGGTCGCCTGTTGTACCGAGCAGCTGCAGGCCAAGCCCGTCGTTGCCATCGGGCAGGGGACCGTTGTACCCCGGCCCCGGCCCGTTAGGGAGGGGAGCAATCTTATCACGAACAGTCCCCCTCCCTAACGGGCCGGGGCCGGGGGTGGGGTCCGTGGGGTTATCCCGTAACCATTTCTCGCACTGCTGATCGATGGCGGTGTTGAGGAAAAAAGCGAGCAGAATGGGCGCGGGACCGTTGATGGTCATGGACACCGATGTGGCGGGGTCGCAGAGGTCGAAACCGGAATACAGTTTTTTAGCGTCGTCGAGCGTGCAGACGCTGACGCCGGCGTTGCCAACTTTACCAAATATATCCGGGCGCAGGGCGGGGTCTTCACCGTAGAGCGTCACCGAGTCGAAAGCCGTCGACAGGCGTTTGGCGGGTTGTCCGCTGGAAACGTAGTGGAACCGGCGGTTGGTACGTTCGGGTCCGCCTTCGCCCGCAAACATCCGGGTTGGGTCTTCGCCCTCGCGCTTGAGCGGAAACACACCCGCCGTGTACGGAAACTCGCCGGGCACGTTTTCGGTCATGAGCCAGTGCAGCACATCGCCCCAGTCGTGGTATTTGGGCAGGCTCACTTTCGGTACGCGCAACTGCGAGAGTGTTTCGGTGTACAGCGGTTGCCGGATCGTCTTGTTACGAATGGTAAATTCGTAGAAATCAGCCGTGTACCGCGCCTGCATAATGGGCCACTGCGCCAGCAACGTGCGCGCGTCAGGGTGCAGCCGGGTATCGAGCTGGGCGCGGAGTTGTTCGAGGGTTTCCCTCACGGCAGCGGCCGACCGCCCCGCCCCCTCCCTCACCCCCAACCCCTCTCCCGTACCAGGAGAGGGTAGCAACGCTCCCGTTAACTCTCCCCTCTCCCGTTTTGGGCGGTCCGCCGTCGCGGGAGGGGTCGGGGGTGAGGGCACTTGCAAGGCCAGCATCGCCAGCACACCATCGAGTTGATACAGTTGCCGGGCGAGCGTCGTCTGTTCGTCCACAAAGCGGTCGTATCGACGGCTTTCCTCCACGATTTCGGCCAGATACCGCACCCGGTCGGGGGGGATGATGGGCGTAACCGTATTCGGTTTACGCCGGGCCGCCGGGCGGTCTACGGTTTTCAGTATACCGTGCGTAGGCTTTTCACCCGGTGCCTCACTGTAAACCGTAAACTGTATACCGAGAACGGTCAGAAGCCGGGCAAACAGTTCGTTCATACCCGCGTCGTTGAACTGCGACGCCATCGTGCCGATGATGGGTAATTCGTCGTCGGGCGTGTCCCAGTCGTTGTGGTTGCGCCGGTATTGCTTGCGTACGTCGCGCAGGGCGTCGGCTGAGCCGCGTTTGTCGAATTTGTTGATGGCAATGACGTCGGCGAAATCGAGCATGTCGATTTTTTCGAGCTGCGTGGCCGCGCCGTACTCCGCCGTCATGACGTACAGTGTCTTGTCGGCATGTTCGGTAATCTCCGTATCCGACTGCCCGATACCCGACGTTTCCACGATAATCAGATCGAAACTGGCGGTCTGGCAGATGTCGATAGCGTCCTGCACGGAGCGGCTCAGGGCTAGGTTCGACTGCCGCGTCGCCAGCGACCGCATGTAAATTCGGGGCGAGTTGATCGCGTTCATGCGAATGCGGTCGCCGAGCAGAGCCCCGCCCGTTTTCCGCTTCGACGGGTCGACCGAGATGATTGCCAGCGTTTTATCGGGGAATGTCCGTAGGTAGCGCAGTATCAGTTCATCAATGAGCGATGATTTGCCCGCGCCCCCGGTGCCGGTAATGCCCAGCACGGGACATCGGTCGGTTTTGGATGTAGCGCGTGTGGGTTTCGCCGGACTGCCGGATGCCTGGTTGTCTTCGGCGGTGGTAATTTGCCGGGCAATACTGTCGATGCCGGACGTGGGAAGCGCGAAATCGCATTGATCGAGCAGGTTGTCGATCATGCCCTGTAACCCCATTGCCCGGCCATCGTCGGGGGAGTAGATACGTGCGATACCGTAGGCGTGTAACGCGTCGATTTCGCGGGGGAGAATGGTGCCACCACCGCCACCAAAAATTTTGATATGACCCGCCCCCCGTTCGCTGAGCAGGTCGTGCATGTAGGTGAAAAACTCCAGATGTCCGCCCTGATAGCTCGTTACGGCGATACCCTGTACGTCTTCCTGAATGGCACAATCGACAATATCGGCCACCGACCGGTTATGCCCCAGATGAATGACTTCGGCCCCCGACGACTGCATCAGTCGACGCATCAGATTGATGGCCGCATCGTGCCCGTCGAATAGCGACGTCGCCGTTACGATGCGGATCTTGTGCTGACGAACAGATGTCGTATCTGCTTTCTCCTGCCGACGTTGCGCAATCATAGTTCTATCGTATCTGGATATTATACCAAAGATACGAAGAATGGGGAATGGCAGATAGATCCGTCTTTGTGGTGTCGGGTCCCCGACCCGACACAGGTGCGTCAGCAGGCTATCACTTTTTGAACGCCAGCGCCCGGATCGGCTGAATACGGTTGATGATGATTGTCGGAATCCAGAGCACCAGGGCGATCAGCAGAACCGTTGCGCCATTGATCGCCAGCACAGTCGGCCAGTCCCAGGCGATGGGAACGTACTTGATAAAGTAGTTCTTGGGATCGAGCGGAATCAGCCGGAACCGATCCTGCAAAAAGCATAGTCCGATGCCAACTATGTTACCGACAACCAGCCCCCATACGACCATGCCCAGCCCGACGTGCAGAAACATACGGCGGATCAGGGTATCGTTGCCGCCCAGTGTCTTCAGCAAGCCGATCATGGGTGTCCGCTCCATCATCAGTACGAGCAGCACCGATACCATGTTGAACGACGCCACAAACGCGATCAGCCCCAGCAGAATGACCATGTTGCGGTCGAGCAGCAGCATCCAGTCGAAGAGGGGGCGGTACTGCTCTTTCACCGATACCAGGCGCATATCGGGGGAGAGCCGGTCGAACACGGTCGCGCGGGTTTGGTCGAGTTTGCTGAAATCGCGCACGAAAATTTCGTAGCTCCCTACTGTATCAGGCCCCCACTTGTTTAGCCGCTTAATCAGGCGAATGTCGCCTAGTGCAATCGTTTTGTCGACCTCTTCCAGCCCCGTTTCATAAATGCCGACGATGGTCATTTTACGGGCGCGGGGCGGGTTACCCAGAAAGTACAGCGGCAATGATTCGCCCACTTTTGCCTTCAGCTGATTGGCCATGTACTGACTAATCAGCAACTGCGTCGAGCCGTTTCCCGTGTCGGCCCCAACCTCGGGAATCGTACCTGCCACCAGCGACTCGCGCAGCAGGTTCCAGTTATAATCACGTCCAACACCTTTCAGCACAACCCCGGCCAGTTCGTCGGGCGTCTTCAGAATACCCGGTTTGGTGGCGATAGCCTGTATATGCACTACTCCCGGAATGCTGGTTCCGGCCTTGAACAGGGGCGTATTGAGCGGCAGCGACGTATCATCGTACGACTGATTATTGGTGAATTTGCTGACCTGTAGGTGGGCGCCAAACAAAAATATCTTTTGCTGTATGGACCGCTGATAGCCAAACAGCACCGCAAACGCAATAATCATGACGGCCAGCGCCAGCGCAATACTGCCGATGCCGATGCTGGTGACGGTGGTCGAAAAGCTGCCTTGTGGTGCCCGGCGCACCCGGCGGGCCAGAAATAAGGAAAGATTCAACGTGATTGGCTGACTAAAGATTAGGTACGCTGCGCACAGTACTGCCCAGCGGCAACAACAAAGAAACGGCTATCGGCTGTAGGGGATGACATATAATCGTCAAAAATTTCCACCGCAGCCGCACGGCTTCATGCCCCGGCGATCTACACCGGTATGGACCTTGGCGGAGACACCGGCCGAATAAACCGATCCCATGCCCAGTTGGGTAGGTACTAACGGGCAATTCGACGCATGTTTTGTGTCGGATCGCCTATTTTTGTGCAAATCACTCCTGAACACCATGCCGCCGTATATCGTCTGCCGATTACTTTTTGTAGCGCTGGTTAGCCTGTCGGTTGCCTGCCAGGGTCAGTCCACTCAGAAAACGGCTCCGGCCAATACCCCCCGGTCGGCTGCTTCCGTAGTTATCCCCGGTGCCGAACAAACCGCGCTGTACCTGTCTGCGCTGAAAGGTAAACGCGTGGGTATGGTGGTCAATCATACGTCACGGATTGGTAAAACGCACCTGGTCGATAGTCTGCTGGCGCTGGGGGTTACGGTAAAAACCATCTTTGCGCCCGAGCACGGCTTCCGGGGTGAAGCGACGGATGGTGAAAAAATCAGCAACGGGCGCGACCCAAAAACGGGTGTACTGATCGCGTCGCTCTACGGGGCCAATCGTAAGCCATCGCCCGCACAGATGGATTCGCTCGACGTGCTGCTGTTCGACATTCAGGATGTGGGTTGCCGGTTTTATACCTACATCAGCACCATGCACTACGTCATGGAAGCCTGCGCCGAAGCCAACAAGCCATTCATCGTGCTCGACCGGCCCAATCCCAACGGGCATTACGTCGACGGCCCCGTGCTGACGCCAAAGTTCAAGTCGTTTGTGGGTATGCATCCCATCCCGGTCGTTTACGGGCTGACGGAGGGCGAACTGGCGGGCATGATCAATGGCGAAGGCTGGCTCGGCATCGGCAAAACCTGCCAGCTGACCGTTGTGCCGGTCAAGAATTACACGCACCAGACGCCCTACGTGCTGCCGCTCCGTCCGTCGCCCAACCTCCCCAATCAGCAGGCGGTGCTGCTGTATCCGTCGCTTTGCTTTTTCGAGGGTACTGTCGTCAGCGTCGGGCGGGGTACGGATAAACAGTTTCAGGTAATCGGGTCGCCCGATACGAAGTACGGCCCCTACGAATTTACACCCGTCGACAAGCCCGGTGCCATGAATCCACCGCAGGAAGGCAAACGTTGCTACGGCCTCGACCTGACGCAGGCACCGATCTCGAAAACAGGCCTGATGCTTGACTATCTGTTTGATTTCTACAAACGGGCCACCGACAAATCGACCTTCTTTCTGGCGGGTGGCGGCTTCGACCGGCTGGCGGGTACCGATCAGCTACGGCTACAACTAACAGCCGGGGTACCGGAAGCAACGATCCGCACCAGCTGGCAACCGCAGCTTGCCGCCTACCGGCAGATGAGGCAGAAGTACCTGATTTACCCGTGAATACACATAATTGCCTAAGCGGTAGCAAAATGCAGCCACCGCATGATGGCATATAGCGTATTGGAAAGTAGCTTTGTTCACTTATTTGGCCTGACACCCCCGATTGAAAGCTTTACTGCGTAGTATCTGTTTCGTTGCCTTGCTCATCCCATTCTGGAGCCACGGACAAAGCGTGACGCTGAGCAGCTGGCCTGCCCGGCTGCAGCTGTACGCCCGTGACCCGGTAACCAGCCGATGCGGAGTACCCATCAGTGGGCGCGTTACCGATCCCACGGCGGCAACGCTGTCGGTTGTGACCCTGCGCGACCAGAAACCAGTTGGCTACACCCGCCTGACCACCGATTCGGTCGGTTTGTTTCGCGCCACGCCCTCCATCAAAGCGGAATCTCACCTGTACAGCGTTCAACTGTTTCGGCACCGTGCCCCCGGCGATTCGGTCTGGGTGGCGACCCGTGACAGCCTTGTTTGTGGCGACGCGTACCTGATTATGGGCCAGTCTAACGCGATCGGTCGGTTCGATAATAACCCGTACGGTAGCCCTTTCTGCCGATCGTTTGGTGTCAATAGTGGTAACGTAGCCTACAATCCTGCCGATACAGCCTGGTGCCTGACCAATACGTCGGAAGGATTCAACAGCCTCTGGGGGGTTGAACTGCAACGGTATCTCTACCAGAAAGACAGTATCCCAACCGCCGTGATCAACGGAGCCGTCGGCTCGACGGATATAGCCATGCACCTGATCCGCACTGGTACGCAGCCCGATAATCTGTCTACGCTCTACGGGCGGTTGCTGTACCGGACCCGCCGGGCGGGCCTGGCCGATCAGCCACTGGTGATGATCTGGCGGCAGGGGGAAGCCGAAGCGGCCAATAACTCCGGCAACACCTACGCGGCTCAATACGCGAAGTTGTACAGTAACTGGAAGCAGGACTATCCCAAACTTCGGCGGGTGTACATGGCGCAGCTCAATATCCTGACGGATGCCTCGGCGACGCAGGCCGGTACCCTCCGCGATTTCCAGCGGCAGATTACCAGCGTGTACCCCGACCATACACCCATCGCGACGGTTGGTTTGCCCGGCTATCAGGGGCTGCACTACGACGAACCCGGCTACCGGCAGTTCGGCCTGGAACTGTACCGCATCATTGCCCGCGATCTGTACAAAAGTACCGACACCAGTAATGTCGGGTCGCCGAACCTGCGCAAGCTATTCTACAGCAAGCCTGATTACACCGAAATTACGATGGAATTCGAGCCGGGCCAGCAGATGAAGTGGCCCGCTGATTCGGTTATCACCAACCCGAAAACGGGCCGGGCCTATACGCAGCGTATGACCGACTTTGTGTACACCAACTACCCGACCGGTGAGTCGGGGCTGGTACAGTCGGTGTCGGCGGTGGGTAACAAACTCGTGCTGACGCTGGCCCGATCGACCACGGCGCAGACGCTGACGTATCTGCCCTCGTCGTACCAGGATAATCAGCTTGGCTACTACGTCGGACCAACTATCCAGAATCAGCGGGGGATGCGGGCTCTGACGTTTCAGGCAGTGCCAATTGCGGCTCCGTTGCCCGTCGCCAATGACCTGCGAGCGATGCCGCTCGATACGACAGCTATCCAGCTTACCTGGAATCAGTCTGCCACAGGCGTCGATTCCTGGGGCGTCGAACGGGCTGATACCAGCGGCAAATTCAGGCAAATCGCTACGCTGAGTAGCTCGGTCAGTACGTACAGAGATCGACGCAAGCCCAGCAGTACCGACTCGCTGCGCATTGGTGCCATTTACCAGTACCGGATTCGGTCTACCAGCCAGAAAGCGGAAGCGGCTTATTCGCCGGTCGTGACGGCGTCGCTTCAATTTGTACTCTACGTACCGACGGGCCCGGAACTGCCGGGAAAAAGTAATCCGGGGGGCAGCTACAGTTCATCGCTCGTGTACCCCAACCCGGCCAGCGATCAGGTGTACGTCCGGCTGCCGCTCGACTGGAGTGGCGACCCCGTTACGTTGACTCTGACCAACACGGCGGGGCTGACCGTTCTGCATCAGAGCCGGTCGGTGAGCCCGGGGACTTCAATACTGCCATTTTCCGTCGGGAATCTGCCTGTTGGCACCTATGTACTGACGCTGGCTTACCGGGGGGGAGGAGTCCAGTGTCGGCTGGTCGTCAGTCGTTAGTTCGGGTAGCGAAGGGTAGCCGTATGGAAAAATGCCCTACCTTTGCATTTTAGAGACCAATCCATGGCCACCGAACAGATTTTGATTCTGGATTTCGGTTCGCAGTACACCCAACTCATTGCCCGCCGGGTGCGCGAACTCAATGTTTACTGCGAAATCCATCCCTACAACAACATCCCTGTTATCTCGCCCGATGTCAAAGGCGTAATCCTGTCGGGAAGTCCGTCCTCTGTGCGGGAAGATGACGCGCCCAACATGCATCTGGCCGCGTTCCGGCAAAAGCTGCCACTGCTGGGCGTCTGCTACGGTGCGCAACTACTCGCCTACACCAGTGGGGGCGAGGTACAGCCGTCATCGATTCGCGAGTACGGCCGCGCCAAACTCGGTACTGTTGAGTCGGAAAATCCGCTGATGCGTGGTATCGATCAACATTCGCAGGTCTGGATGTCGCACGGTGATACGATTACCAGCGTTCCTGACTCGTTTCATATCATTGCTTCGACCGATTCAGTGCGCGTTGCTGCCTTTCAGGTCGAGGGCGAAGAAACGTACGGTATTCAGTTTCACCCCGAAGTGACGCACTCGCTGCAAGGCAAAGAGCTGCTGAAAAACTTCGTGGTCGATATCTGTGGCTGCTCGCAGGACTGGGACCCGGAATCGTTCGTGGAATCGACGGTGGCGCAGTTGAAGGAAAAACTCGGCGATGATAAAGTCGTGCTGGGCCTGTCGGGCGGGGTCGACTCATCGGTGGCGGCTATGCTTATTCACCGGGCTATCGGTACGAATCTGTACTGCGTTTTTGTCGATAACGGGCTGCTGCGCAAAGACGAATTCGAAGACGTACTGACTTCCTACGAGTCGCTGGGCCTGAACGTGAAAGGTGTCGACGCGAAAGAACAGTTCTACACGGCGCTCACCGGCCTGACCGATCCTGAAGCCAAGCGTAAAGCCATTGGTAAAACGTTCATCGACGTCTTCGACCACGAAGCGCATCAGATCGACGGTGTAGCCTGGCTCGGGCAGGGCACTATCTACCCCGATGTCATTGAGTCGGTATCGGTGAAAGGCCCGTCGGCAACAATTAAATCGCACCACAACGTCGGCGGTTTGCCCGATTTTATGAAGCTGAAAGTCGTGGAGCCGCTGAATACCCTGTTTAAAGACGAAGTGCGGGCCGTGGGGCGCACGCTCGGTCTGCCCGAAGCGATTCTGGGCCGCCATCCATTCCCCGGTCCCGGATTGGCCATTCGTATCCTGGGCGACATTACTCCCGAAAAAGTCGATATTCTCCAGCAGGTCGATGCGCTGTTTATCAACGGACTGAAGCGCGACGGGCTGTACGACAAAGTATGGCAGGCGGGAGCGATGCTGCTGCCGGTGCAATCGGTGGGGGTCATGGGCGACGAGCGTACCTACGAACGTGTCGTAGCCCTCCGCGCCGTTACCAGCGTCGACGGGATGACCGCCGACTGGGCGCACCTGCCGTACGAGTTTCTGGCGAACGTGTCGAACGAGATCATCAACCGCGTCAAAGGCGTCAACCGCGTCGTGTACGACATCTCCTCGAAGCCACCGGCTACGATCGAGTGGGAATAGCTGGTTTGTAGTTTGTGGTTTGTAGTTAGCTACCGCCGGTGTTTCGGGCGCGTCAGCCAACTACAAACCACAAACTAGTTAAACTACAAACTCATTTCCCCGGCCGTGAAGGACGGACTTCTACTTTGCTGGGTAGCGTACGGGCAGGCATTTTGATCAGGTCGGCAACGATCTGACCGATGTCTTCCGGCTGAATTTTCCAGGCGTCTTTGTCGCTGGGTTCGTTACCGTCGAAATACGTGGCCACCGAACCCGGCATGATTGTCGACACTTTAATACCGTCTTTGCGGAGGTCGAGCATGATGGCCTGCGTGAAACCGACCAGTCCGAATTTGCTGGCGTTATACGCCGAACCTTTCTCGAAGAAGTTGGCCCCGGCCAGGCTGGCAATCGTGATAAAATATCCTTCCGTTTTGGCCAGTTCGGCTACCGTTGCTTTGGTCGTGTAGAACACGCCCGTCAGGTTGATGTCGATGGTTTCCTGCCACTGCTCCGGCGTCAGTTCCTGCACCGGCGCAAAGTGACCCACGCCCGCATTGGCAATCACGTAGTCGAGTTGTCCCCACTTGCTGATCAGCGCATCGACGGCTTTCTGTTGCGATGCCAGATTGCGAACGTCGGCCTGCAACCCCAGCGCATAGCCATCTTTGATTTTGTTGAGCGATGCGGCTGCTTCGTCGGCGCTTTCCTGCGAACGACTGGTAATAGCGACGCGAATACCCTGATTGATAAGCGTTTCGGCAACGCCGTATCCAATTCCTTTCGACCCGCCGGTTACGAGGGCCGTTTTAATAGACTCTGCCATGAATGTTGTACAATCAAAAAAAGTGGAATTAACCACCGAACCGATAACCGTCACTTCGTGGGGAAGGTTTAGTTGAGTAGTTGTAGAGTTGACTAGTTGTAGCGTTGTAAAGTTGGCTGGCGCACGCGGCTAACCGCCGGATGGGCTGACGCGTCAGCTAACTTTACAACTATCCAACTCTACAACTCTATAACTACTCAACCAACCAATGAACGCTATCGTTATCACCCACCCCGGCGACTCCGCCGTTTTGCAGGTGCAGGAACGCCCTCGCCCCGAACCCGGCTACCGGCAGGTGCTGGTGCGCGTTGCGGCCGCCGGTTTGAACCGCAGCGATATTATGCAGCGGTCCGGTGGGTATGGCACCGACCCGTCGGGGCAGGTGCCGGGGCTGGAAATGGCCGGAACCGTTGAGCAGTGCGGACCGGGCGCAGACCGATGGCGGGTAGGGGAGGCCGTTTGTGCGTTGCTATCCGGCGGGGGCTACGCCGAATACGTCGTTGTCGATGAGCGGCACTGTCTGCCCGTTCCCGATGGTATGTCGATGACCGACGCGGCTTCGTTGCCCGAAACGGTACTAACGGTCTGGTCGAATGTGTTTCAGCAGGCCCGGCTGCGGGCGGGGGAGCATTTTCTGGTTCACGGCGGCAGCAGTGGTATCGGTATCACGGCCATTCAGCTTGCCGTTGCCTTTGGCGCGAAAGCATTTGCCACGGTGGGTAGCGATGAAAAGAAAGCGTTCTGCGAAACACTGGGGGCCGAGCAGGTCGTCAACTACAAAACTGACGATTTTGAACAGGTATTTCAACCGTACGGGCTCGACGTAATTCTGGATATGGTCGGGGGTGATTACACGGCCAAAAACAGCCGGTTGCTGCGCTCCGACGGTCGGTTGACGTTTATTAACGCGATGAAGGGAGCCGAGAGTACGATCGATATTCGCGAGTTGATGAGCAAACGTATTGTGTTGACGGGCAGTATGTTAAAGCCCCGTTCTAACGAGTTCAAGGCCGCGCTCGTTGCCGACGTGCTGGCCAATGTCTGGCCGCTGGTGAGTGCCGGGCAACTAAAGCCGGTCGTGTATCGCACGTTCCCGCTGGCCGACGCGGCTCAGGCGCAGCAACTGATGGAAAGCAGCGATCACATCGGAAAAATCGTGCTGAAAACAGGTATATAAGTGTTCATTACCAATTGCAGCAGCTGGCATGGTACCTTTGTATCGGCTAATCGTAGTATAGCCAATGGAACCAAGCCTGTTTGGTTACGCTCATTCGACTTACCCCTGTCGTTAACTCGACGTATGAAGAAAATTGCTTTTGTAGTGCAGCGCTACGGCGTAGAAGTAAACGGCGGAGCGGAGTATCTCTGCCGTATCTTAGCCGAACGACTGGCCCAAACGTATGACGTCGATGTGCTGACGAGCTGCGCGCTGGAATACCAGACATGGGCCAACTGGTACCCGGCTGAAACCACGACCATCAATGGGGTGCAGGTACACCGGTTTGCTGCCGAATACGAGCGGCAGTCGAAATTGTCGGGCCGGACGGAACACCAGCTCCGCAAGCTGACTGATCTGAAGAAACGGGGTATCTGGGGCTGGCTGAAGAAAACATACTATTCGCTCAAAGGGCCTTCAATCGCCGAATGCATCGAGATGTGGCCTAAATATCAGGGGCCTTATACGCCTGGTCTGATCGACTACCTGAAGCAGAACCATCAGCAATATGATGCGCTGTTTTTTATTACCTACCTCTACTACCCAACCGTAGCCGGGCTGTATGTGGCGCCGGAGAAGTCGATCTTTATCCCGACTGCTCACGATGAGAAACCCATTTATCTGCCCGTTTTCCCCCCGTTGTTCCAGACGCCCCGCGCGCTGCTATTCCTGACGCCCGGTGAGCAGCGGTTCGTTCACCGGAAGTTTGCCAATCAGGCCATCTACAACGATATCGTCGGTATCGGTATCGAACCACCCCGCGCCGTGTCGGAGAAGTCGATTGCGGAACTGATCGGTACCGAGGCAGATTACCTGCTGTACATTGGCCGGATCGACAAAGCGAAGGGTTGCGACGTGATGATCGACCAGTTTACGCGGTACAAGAAAAAGCATCCGGCACCGCTGAAGCTGGTACTTGTCGGGCAGTCGTTCATGACTATTCCCAATCACCTCGACATTATTCCGGCCGGATTCGTTGATGAAGACGTGAAAGCCCGGCTGCTGATGAATGCAAAAGCCCTGCTGATGCCCTCGCCCTACGAAAGCCTGTCGATGGTGACGCTGGAAAGTATGGCCATTGGTGTCCCCGTCATCGCCAATGCCGACTGTGAAATCCTGCGCGACCACATCGACGCCAGTCAGGCCGGGTACGCGTACCACAATTACACTGAACTCGAGACGGCCATCGACAACATTCTGACGCAGGACGTCAGTCAAATGGCCGAAAACGGGAAGCGATACGTACAGCAGTACTACACTTGGCAAACCGTGCTCGATAAGTTCGACAAGGTGATTGACTATGTATCCCAGACCGGTGCGCCGGAGCGATCTACGTCTGGTGGCCGGAAAATGTAGCCTGGACGTCCACGTCCGGGTGCCCGATAGGGCAACTACTGCATGCGGTAGCTTTTTGGCCGCTACGCGTCCACCCGGACGTGGACGTCCAGGCTACATAGTATAGGGCACCAGACCGGGAGGTCTGGGCTATACACCTACTGCAACACCTCGTGCATCGTGTTGAGACGGCGGTAGATGCTGTTTTCCTGATTGATGAGTTCGTGGTGATTGCCACGTTCGATGATCTCGCCTTTTTCCATAATCAGGATTTCGTCGGCTTCGCGGATGGTGCTCAGCCGGTGGGCGATGACCAGCGTCGTGCGGCCTTCCATCAGGTTGTCGAGGGCATCCTGCACCGATTTTTCGGATTCAAGATCCAGTGCCGACGTAGCTTCATCGAGAATCAGAATCGACGGTTTCTTGAACACCGCCCGCGCAATACTAAGCCGTTGCCGCTGTCCGCCACTGAGCCGAATGCCCCGGTCGCCGATGGTCGTGTTGTAGCCGTCTTCGGTATCCATGATAAACTGGTGCGCGTTGGCGATTTTAGCCGCTTCCATCACATCTTCCAGCTTCGCGTCGGGTTTGCCGAGGGCGATGTTGTTAAAAATCGTATCGTTGAAGAGAATAATTTCCTGTGTCACGAAGCTCATCTGCGCCCGTAGCGATTCCATCGTGTAGTCCTGCACATCGACGCCGTCGATGCTGACGCGACCCTGATTCGTTTCATAGAAGCGGGGAATCAGGTCGGCAATGGTCGATTTGCCCACGCCAGACGGACCGACCAGCGCGATCTTCTTACCCTTGCCGATGGTAAAGCTGATGTTTGTCAACACCGGTCTGTCGCCGTATTGGAAACTGACGTTGTCGAATACGATCTCACGGGCGAACGGTGGCATCGGCCGGGCGTTGGGCTTATCCTGAATATCAATGGGTTTGTCGAGTAGTTCAACGACGCGTTCACCGGCTGCCTGTCCCTGCTGAATGTTGGTAATGGCGACCACAATGGCTTTGGCCGGGCGGATCACCTGCGAGAAAATGGCGATGAACGCGATGAACGAACTGGCCTGTAAATCGCTCTGACTGTTCAGCACCAGACTGCCGCCAAATACCAGAATACAGGCCACCACAAACACACCCGATGCTTCGGAAAAAGCCGGAGCCAGCTCGCGCCGTTTGAAACTGTCGAGACTGACCCGGCGGTAGAAGTCGTTTTCGACGGCGAAGCGATCCAGCACAAAAGGCGTTGCATTGAAGGCCCGCAGAATCCGCATCCCCATCAGCGTTTCGTCCATCAGCGTCAGCATCCGGCCCATCGACGACTGCACGTCCTGCGCTTCCTTCTTTAGTTTTTTGGTGACGGCCGAAATACCCACCGCCGAAATCGGAATAATGACCAGCGTAAACAGCGTGAGTTTGAATGAGATCGCGAACAGAGCCACGAAGTAAGCGATGAGCATGAATGGCTCCTTGAACACGACTTCGACCGAACTGCCCGCGACACTTTCAATGGCGTAGACATCGCCGTTGAGCCGCGACAGCAGATCGCCTTTCCGCTCTTTGGTGAAATAACCCAGGTGCAGGTGGTTGATCTTCTCGAAGAGGGCTTCGCGCAGCCGTTTGACCAGCAGCGTGCGCGCCCTGAGCAGCGTCTGTTGGGCCATAAACCGGAACAGGTTGGTCATCACCACCGCGACGACGATCATACCCGCGATGAAATACAGCACATACAGCGGGTTTGTCGTCTTGAACTGATAGATCAGGTGGTAAAACGAATCGTGAAAGTAACCGGGCGACAGGCTGAACGCGGGTGTCTGTGCGTAACGGGCGGCATCAGCCGTACTGATGGGGTTGAACAGAAAGTTGAGCAGGGGAATGATCAACGCGAACTGAAACACGTTGAAAATTACGCTGATCAGGGTAAACAGGACAAAGGGTACCAGAAAGCGTCCGTAGGGCTGGGCATACACCAGCAGCCGTTTATAAATCTTCATTCGCTGTTGTTCGCGTGAGCAGTTAAATCAGCGACCGGTACACCTCGATGTATTTACGGGCGGCATCGGTCCAGTTAAACGTAGCACTATGCGCTTTCATGGCTTCCTGCATCTGACTGCCCGCTTTGGTGTATCGCTGCATCCCGGCCATAAAGTCGTCGTGCAGGTTGTCGAAGTCGTGGAAGTAGAAAGCCAGGTCTTTACCAATTTCAGGCAAAGCGCTACTCTTCGACAAAAATACGGGTTTTCCAATTGACATGGCTTCCGTGACGGGCAACCCGAATCCTTCGGCCAGCGACGGCATCACGACTGCGTGGCAGTTGTGATAGTACCACGATTTTTCTTCGTCGGTAATTTCGTGGATCATATGCACCCGATCTTCCACGTTCAGGTCCGACGCGTGCTGCCGCACGAAATGGGCGTAGTCTTTATCGTCGTGACGCCCGGCCAGTACCAGTTCCAGCGCCGGGTTGGTTTGCAGGAGGGGCAGAATACGGTGCTGGTTTTTTTTGCGGGTAATAACGCCCACGTTGAACAGAAACGGGGTGCGGGGTCGGTAAGAACGGGGCTCCAGCGACGGTTTGGGCAGATCGTTGGTACCGTTATAGATCATATACATTGGCTTGCCCTGGGTATCACAGTGGGTCAGCACGTCGTTTTTGCTGAAATCCGAGATACACACGATCGCATCGGCGCGGTCGATATTGCGCTGAATCTGCGCCAGGTAACGGGCCGTCTTATAGGCAGGTTTGTCGTCCTGTAAAAAATTCAGGTCGTGAATTGTCAGCAGCACCCGGATTCGCCGATTCCGCCGGGGGATGTAATCCGAACTTTGATACGTGCTGTGCCAGAGCCGGTACTGATCGACCGACGGCATCAGAAATTTTTGCAGGGAATGCTGCGTGATGATCGGGACCGAGGGGCCAAAGGCTGTTTGTGTGTGCGCCGGACCAAAAACGGCCAGTTGTTCCTGATATATGTTTTGCTGAAGTGCTTTACCGAGGTTGAGACAGTAATAGTATAGCCCGGTATTGACATACTTCATGCGTTCACAATCGAAGATAACACGGGTCATAATGATTCACGTATGGGTGATCCTGAAATCAGTACGTCACGGCAGGGGGTTCTGGTATACCGCGACTACATAGTACTACCGGCTAGGGTGGTCAACTCCACATTGGTACGAGTAGCAGCAACGGTTCAGGCTTAGGACGATAACGCGGAAATTAACCGCTTCTCGATTGACAAGACTCACAAATGAGTCATAAGGTTGTACAAATATGAACATTACGCCTGCCGAAACCCTATCTTTCGACCGTATGGGCGAAATTATTCTGGACTGCGGGCCTATGAAACATCCGCACACAGGGCTGTATCAATACTGCCTGAATCTGAGTACGCACCTGAATCAGCAACGAGCCGAAGCCGGTCTGTCTCCCGTACAGCTTTACCTGCCCCCGCGTCGACGCCTGCAACTGCCCGCCCAGCCGTATCATATTACGGAGCAGTGGTGGCACACTGTTTATCAGCCCTTTCTGCGCGGTTGCCGGGTGTGGCACGCGCCGTTTCAACTGGGCCGGATCGTACCCGACCGACGTCGGTTTCCCCACCTGAGCGTTGTGCTCACGATTCACGACCTGAACGTACTGCACGAAGGAGAACCGCAGGCCATGCAGCAAAAACGAATGGCCCTGACGCAGTCTCTGATCGACCGGAGCGACGCGCTTGTCTGTATTTCGGCGTTTACAAAAAATGATGTACTGGCTCACTGTCGCACTGACGAGAAACCCATATACGTCATACACAATGGTGTCGATCCGCTGCCGGAGTGCCGTACAAAACCTGTTGATTATCAGTCGGAACGGCCGTTTTTGCTGGGCATTGGCTACCTGAACGCCAAGAAGAATTTTCACGTACTGCTGCCGCTGCTGGCCAGTAATCCCGAGCTGGACCTGCTGCTCATCGGCCGACCCGACGACCCGGACTACGTCGCGCAGATGCAGCAGCGGGCGCAGGCAATGGGCGTGGCCGACCGGCTTCGGCTGTTGGGGACGGTATCGGAGGCCGACAAGGGCTGGTATCTGCGAAACTGTCGGGCGCTGGTTCATCCATCATTGGCGGAAGGCTTCGGCCTGCCGGTACTCGAAGCCATGCAGTTTGGCAAACCCGTGTTCCTGTCCCGGCTGACGGCCCTGCCCGAAATCGGAGGTGATGTAGCGTACTATTTCCCCGATTTTACACCCGAACAAATGCAGACGGCTTATCAGCGGGGAATGGCCGACTACGACCGCAACGCCCGCGCCGACGTAATCCGGCAACATGCTGCCCGATTCACCTGGCAAACCGCAGCCCGGCAGTATCTGGGGGTGTATAAGCAGTTAATGAGTTTGTAGTTTACGGTTCGTAGTTCCTCCGGTAACCAACCACGAACTACAAACCACAAACTCATTTCATCACTTCCACCGTGTTCAGTTCCGGGCCACCGCCGTGATTCGCTGAGCCCGCGACGACGTAAATCTGATTGTTGTGGACTGCAGCACCCGTGCCGTGCCGCCCCTGATTCATGCGCGTGGTTTTGACCCAGTTGCCCGTTTTTGGGTCGAGGGCTTCGGCTTCGTTGTGCGAGAGGGTCTGTACCGTTTCGCCCCCGATAATCCAGACCAGCCCCCCCTGCGTAACGGCCATACTGCCCCCGCGCGGGGTTGGCAAATTTGCCGAAGCCGGTAGGGTGGACCACTTCCCTGTTTTGAAATCGTAGACATCGACTTCCGGCACCAGTAGTTCGAGTACTTTGCCGATACGCGCCGTCGACCGGCGGCCCCCGGCGACGTACAGCTTATCGTCGACGACCGTAACCTGTACGTGATCGCGGGTGCGGGGGGCGTCGGGTAATTGCTTCCAGGTACCGGTTTTCGGGTCAAACTCATCGAGCCAGGCTACATGACCGTCGTAGTGTCCGTCGGTGATGCCACAAACCATGTAAATCCTGTCTTTGTAAACGACTGTGCCGCCCGCGCCCCGCAGCCGATCCGTCGGAATAGCGGGTCCTTCGCGCCAGGCACCCTGTTTCGGAGTATAGATCAGCACGTTGGGTAGTACCGTCTCGTGCGGATACGCTCCTTTGAACGCGCCCATGATGTACACCTCACCGTTGTACGAAACGGCCTGTACGTGGTTCATTTCGCTGGGTGGAGCCGGGTGCGTTTGCCAGACGTTCGTCTTCAGGTTCAGTGCATCGACCGGCCGCATCCCCCGCCCACCAATCGCGTATAGACTATCTCCGACGATAGTCGCGGCACTTTCATGCCGCGCGCTGCACGTATTTTTCGTCTCGACCGGGTGCCATGACTGCGCCGTAGCGGTGAGGGTAGTAAGTAGGAAAGGGAGTATCGTTTTCATAAGTAGTTCAAGGTTTAAGGTCTAACGTTTAATGTTGGTTTACGAAACGGGTAGGATAAACCTTGACCCTTAAACGTTAAACATCAAACTCATTTATTCACCACTTGCAGGGAACTGTCGTTGATGGCGAATGACTTGTTTTTGAGCAGGTTAATCACTTCAGCCCCGGCCAGCAAAACGGGTCCATAACCGTGGGCGGCAAACACGTTGATCGGCCGGTGATAATAAAACGCCGGATCGAAGCCCATCCCCGTCCCGACACAGGTACCCTCGACCTGACCGCCTGCCGTTACTTTAGTCGCGACGGCGTTCCAGGCCAGCATCGTCATGGGCGCGTACGCTAGCGAATCGAGCCAGCCCCGATTGATCGCCCGTGCCAGTGAATAAGCATAGATGGCCGTGGCCGATGTTTCGAGGTACGAGTCGGGCCGGTCGAGCAACTGATGCCAGAACCCCGCCCCCGACTGACGAGCCGCCAGCCCTTTGGCGTGGGCTTTCAACAAATCAAGCACAGCCGCCCGGCCAGGATGATTGGTGGGCAGCACGTCGAGCAGTTCGACTATCGTCATAATCGCCCAGCCGTTGGCCCGCGCCCAGTGAAACTCCGGGTGAACACTCATACCCTCGACCCAGCCGTGCATAAACAGCCCTTTCTCCCGGTTGAACATTCGCTTTGAAAACTGTAACACCTGCTTTACGGCTTCATCGTAGTATTTTTTGTCGCCCGTCAGTTTGCCCATCTGCGCCAGGGCGGGCACGCTCATAAACAGATCATCGAGCCAGAGCGTGTTGGGCTGCGGGCGGTTGCGGGCCAGCGTACCATCGGCCAATCGATGTTCTTTTGTCATGATGTACTGCACGTACGCGTCGATTTGCGGGCGTAGTTCCGCTTTCAGGGTGCCCGGCCTGGATTGGCCCGATTGCTTCAGTAAGCTGGTCTTAATCATGGCCGCACACATCGCCCCGGCATCGTCGAGCGCGTGCGGGGCCAGCATCGGCCGCAGGGGGGTATTGGCGGTTGGGTCAGTGCCGACCTGCGCCTGAAAATACGGGCGCAGGCTGTTCAGAAACGCCAGCCGTTTGCTGGTGTATTCGGCAAAGCGTGGGTCGCCCGTGGCTTCGGTCGCCAGCAGCATACCCGCGTAGGTGACCCCCCACTCATAACTGGTCAGACGAAAATCGCCCGGTTTGATAACGGCATTGGTGTTGAACGTACCGACCGGGTCGATGCGGTGCCCTGTCTCTTTGTCGACCAGCAGGGCGGGGGTTACATTGTCGAGGTAGGTGTACACCCGGTTCAGCACGGCTGTTACGCTGTCGGCGCGGGGCGCACCATACGGTACCGGATAGTCGGGTTGCAGCAGATGGAGTGGTGTTGTCGAGTCGTTGCCCTTCGGAGCGGGGGGCTGCGCCAGCAGGGGCGCACAGACGGTCAGGAGGCCGGTCACAGCCAGCGAAAGGCGGGTAAACAGGTGGGTCACAAACGGGCAGGTTTAAGCGGTTTCTCCGTCAGAAAGCGTAATTCTACCGTTCGTTACTTACGATACGTTGCCAGCCGGGGCTTTCACCAGACGGTTGTCTAACGGGAGATGGAACTGATTTACACGTTCAATCTGATCGAAGGCCGGGTGTTGCGGATGAATCAGCAGGTTGTAAGAAATTGGTAAAATCACCGATGGTACCGCAATTGCCAGTGAAAAAGGCTCGTTAAGCCATTCTGCCAATATTGTCTGCGTTTCCGCTAGTGTGCCGGATTGCCAGTAGGGGGGCAGTCGGTTGGCATCCAACCAGAATACAGCCTCGTCTATAACTGGAAGCCGCAGGGTAGACAGCCACAGTCTGGGAAGGTCTGCGGGCGTTACCGGGGGGAGGTGAACCAGTGTTTCGAGCAAAGCTAGTTCTGGTGTGCGGCTGGTATAGAGAACACCAACGCCCTTAGGATTCCAGCGCCCCCCATATCGCCGACTACCAATAACCGACAGCGGATCGGTATGATATGGCTCTTTATTGATGCGAAAGACGTCCACGATATTAACCCGCAATGCCCCATTCGATGCGGCCCAGCACGTCGTCGGCCAGCGAAAAGCCCGACACCATGTCCAGCACGGCCAGTGGCGACTGCCGAATAGCTGGTACTGCGTCATTGTTTAGTTGGGGCAATGTCGTAACCGGTTCGTCAAAACCACCCAGGCTACGGACGGATACGGGGGCAGCAAGGTCGGCTCCATCGCGGTAAGCGAGTTCCGCCAGGGGCGTTCGAAGCCAGCTACTGAGCAGATCGGCGCGACCGTCGAACACCACCAAACCGTGCTGAATCAGTCGTTCAAGCAGCAACAATCGTTCACCAGCTGCCGGAGCCAGCAGATCAGCCGGAGCTTTCCCGTGCAGACTCCGCACCGACATCGCCAGGATGCGGGCCATATCTTTGTCGGTCAGACCAGCAAGTTTTGCCAACTCATCGACCCGCCGACGGGCCACACCCTGTCGGGCCTGTAGAATCAGGGTAGTTAGGGAACGCAGTGGGTAAGACGAAGGAGATAGCATGGCTTTATCGCGAAGCATATGGTGCAAATTTGCAAAATATAAATGGCATTTTTTCTACCGATGTGGCTAAATACAGTTCTGTCTCAGACAGCATCCTGCTGTCGCCCGTACAAACAATAATAGCCATGCTACACCGCGACAGCAGGATGCTGTCTGAGACAGAAAAACTAGGCTCCTACCCCGACCAGTTTGCGCAATTGCTGGTAGATGACGTTGTTTTTCCAGAACAGTTGCAGCACCATCGGGATATGTTTCTTGCCGGGGATGAGTGTAAACTCGTGCTGAACGCCCAATTCAACCAGCTTCTGGCGGAACCGTTCGCTGCTGCTGGCGATGCTCGGATACGTCTTTCCGCCCACGAATAACAGCATTGGTGGACTCGCTTTCGACACGTGGTACATCGGCGACACGGCCCGCCAGACCGCCGGATTTTTGCCGAACGGCACCAGGTATTGCTGATCGTTGGGGTATTCCATTTTGGTCAGGTAGTCGTACATATCCAGCCCGGCGGGGTCGTCCAGAATAGCTCCCTTAATCGGATTAGCAGCCAGGCCCAGCCGGGAAAAGTACGCGTCGTCGGTTGCCAGCAGAGCCGCCAGACCCGCTCCGGCCGAGTGCCCCATCAGATAGATCTGATTTGGATCGCCCCCGTATTCGGTGATGTGCTGCTGCGTCCAGCGAACGGCCCGCGCCCCGTCGTCGGCCATTGCCGGGACTTCCACATTGGGGGCTAACCGGTAATTGATGACTACGGCCACGATACCTTGCTTCGCCAGCCGCCGACCGACAAACCAGTAAATGTTTTTGCTGCCGCTATCCCAGTTGCCGCCGTGAATAAACACGACAACCGGTCGTTTCGCGTCTGTTTTTTTACGGGGCTGGTACACGTCGAGCCGATGGCGTTCGGTGTCGAAACCCGGCGCGTCCGGGCTGACGTACGCAATGTCTTTGATACGTCGACTGGGCCACGCCAGCGCGTAGTCACCGAGAAAGAGAAGGGCCATGAAAACAAGCACTAGCCCGAAAATGGGCTTCCTGATACGGTGGGTCATTTTGGTTTACAGCGGTTGATCAACCGGTAGGGATTGCTTATGAAATAACACTCGTTTACGCTGACGATCAGCGACGACGTGCTGCTTTTTTGAATTGAAACGCCGAGGTTTGGTTGCCAGCGAATTGTCTCAAACAGCATCCTGCTGTTTGGTAGAAAAACTGGCAGTAAGCGAATAGCATTTTGCTGTTCGAGACAGTAAACCTAAAATCCGATCCGTTCGCGGGTCTGCGCTATACCCATCGACCGGGCTAATTCCATCGCGATGCGTTCGTCGTACCGGCGCTTCCAGTAGTCGGCTTCGAGTCGGAGTTTGTCCAGTTCAATCTGCTGCTTCTCGACCGTCAGCCGGAGTGTGTCCAGTTCGTGCGTATCGATTGGTACGGCGGCAAGGAGGGGTGGCTCGTCGGATAGTAACGATACCGGTTGCAGGCCCAGCGCGTCGGCAATCTGGTGCAGCCGCGACATGGTCAGGTCGGTCTTGCCGCGTTCGATGTCGCCGTACGCCGTGGTCGACAAACCCAGCAGATCGGCCATGTTTTCCTGCGAAAAACCACGTTGCAGGCGATTTAACCTGATTTTTTCGGCGATAGTCGTCTTCATCTCAAGTGCAGTCGATAATTTGTAAACCCAAACCGACCTTATTTTTCCGCATGATAACGCATTTTTGTATCGTTCGGTGCGACGGTCGTTTCGGTACCTGTCGGTCGCCCAGACGATAAGCGTCAGCGAAACTTACCGAGCCCCTCAATCGTTTTTAATTTAGGAAGTAAAACCCCGATTATGAATTACGAAAAAGAATTCCGCAAGTACGCCGTACACCACATGGGCCTCAATGGGCTGACGGTGGACGGTTATGTCAACCATACCGTTGAAAACATGACCCGTTCGGTCATCGAAGAACGTCCGATGAACTTCCGTGAAGTAGATGTGTTCTCGCGCCTGATGGCCGACCGCATCATTTTCATGGGTTTGCCCGTCGACGATAACATCGCCAACATCATCGTGGCGCAATTGCTGTTTCTGGAATCGGCCGATCCGAAGAAAGACATCCTGATGTACCTCAACAGCCCCGGTGGCTCGGTATATGCCGGTCTGGGTATTTACGACACGATGCAGTACGTGCGGCCCGACGTGGCCACTGTCTGCACCAGCCTGGCTGCGTCGATGGGCGCGGTATTGCTGGCGGGTGGTGCGGCTGGCAAGCGATCGGCGCTCCCCCACGCCCGCGTCATGATTCACCAGCCGTCGGGTGGTGCGCAGGGTCAGTCGGTCGATATTGAGATCACGGCCCGTGAAATCGTGAAGCTGCGTGAAGAGCTGTACGAGATTCTGGCACTGCACTCCGGCAAAACCGTCGAGGAAATCGAGAAAGATTCGGACCGCGACAAGTGGATGCGGGCCAGCGAAGCGAAAGAATATGGCCTGATCGATGAAGTGCTGACCCGCGAAAAATAAGCGCCGATTAATCAATAATCAGCTTTTGATAATCCCGGACGATTGGTTTCCCAGACCAATTGTCCGGGATTTTTTATTTTGCTGTCGGATTGGAAGTAGCTCAGCAACAGCGTGCTGATCGTCTGCTAACCAGCCACGCTATCACACCATGCCAACAACCGTATCAACCACCCTTCTCGTACTGGCAGCCGGTTGGCTGACTGCGTGCCAGCCCTCCACTGATTCGGTTGGGCCGACAACTGCACCCGCGACGCCGGCTGTTTCGTACCGGGTCGTAAAGACGCAGACCAATCACCCGATAGCCACGACGGTTGAGTATAGCTATGCATCGAACGGGCAACTGGGCACAAGCCGGTCGGCGCCCGATGCTGATGGTGTATGGAAGCAACTCGCCCCCACCGTGCAGTACAACTATGATAAAAATCAGCGCCCCGCCAGCACGGAAGCAATGATTGTCTATCGGGATGCGGCTGGTCGTGAAACCAGCCGGGTACAATCGCACTACGGGACGTTCAGTAACGAATCCAGTGGCCTGACCGCGAGCTACACCTTGTTTGTAAACGGCGACCAACAGCCGGGTCGTTTGTTTGAAGAGCACCGCTACGGATACGATGCCGCCAGACGGGTCAGTCAGGAAACGTACGTTCATTACGACGAGAACCCGGCTATCGGGCCACTGGAAACCCGCTACCAGCTTAGTTATACGGGCGACGACGTGACGGGCATTGTCACTACGGTATCGGCAAAAAACGGGCTGGCATCAACAACCCGGACGGTCTTTGAGTACGATGATAAAGCCAACCCATACTACGGACTTGCCGCCCCGGAACTGCTGCCTCAACTGCGCTACAGCCGCCACAACGTAACCCGGCAGACGATCAGTAGCGGTACTTCACCGGCCAACGAGCTTACCTACCAACTGATCTATGCACCCAACGGCACACTGACCCGGTGGACGTGCAGCGACGGTCGATACCAGACATTTACGTACGAAACCTATTGAACTTGATCGCACCATTGCCATTTTCCGGCTGAGTCGATAAATTTGCTGAACGCTGACGACCCTGGTTCGCTGGGGTCGTTTTTTTTAGTGCCTTTCCGGTTTGATTCATGTCACAGATTAACTGTTCTTTCTGCGGTCGGCGCAAGAACGAAGTAATGATGCTGCTCTCCGGCATCGATGCGCACATCTGCAACCACTGCATCGAGCAGGGCCATCAGGTCGTGTTGGAAGAATCGCGCCCAAAACGCAGCGAACCGTCTGAAGTCAACATCAAACTGATCAAGCCGGTGGAGATGAAACGTCACCTCGATCAGTACGTAATCGGGCAGGACGAGGCCAAAAAATCGATTACCGTAGCCGTATACAACCACTACAAGCGGTTGATGCAACCCAGCAGCAATGACGACGTTACGATTGAAAAATCGAACATCCTGATGGTGGGCGAAACCGGCACGGGTAAAACCTACCTCGCCCGTTCCATCGCCAAGATTCTCGAAGTGCCATTCTGCATTGCCGATGCTACGGTCATCACCGAAGCGGGTTACGTGGGCGAAGACGTCGAAACGATCCTGACCCGGCTGTTGCAGGCGGCCGACTATAACGTCGAGATGGCGGAGCGCGGCATTGTTTACATCGACGAGATCGACAAAATCGCCCGCAAATCCGACAACCCCAGTATCACCCGCGACGTGAGTGGGGAGGGCGTGCAGCAGGCTATGCTCAAACTGCTCGAAGGCTCGGTGGTCAATGTGCCGCCACAGGGGGGACGCAAGCACCCCGATCAGCGATTGATCGCGTTGAATACCGAAAATATTCTGTTTATCTGCGGTGGTGCATTCGACGGTATCGATCGGCACATCAGCAAACGCATCAATACCCGACCCATCGGTTTTTCGGGCGATCGGCGGCTCAACGACACGCTGGAGCGGGGCCACCTGATGCGGTATATTTCGGCTCTCGATCTGAAATCGTTCGGCCTGATTCCCGAACTGCTCGGTCGCCTACCCGTACTGACGCACCTGGAACCACTCGATCACAAGGCGCTGCTCCAGATTCTGACCGAGCCGAAAAACGCCATCACGAAGCAGTACAACAAGCTGTTTCGCATGGAAGGAATCGAACTATACTGGACCCCCGGTGCGCTCGATTTCATTGTCGATCAGGCGATGGTCTACGAGCTGGGGGCGCGCGGCCTGCGCTCGATCTGCGAATCGATTATCACCGATGCCATGTTTGAATTACCGTCCCGCAACGATGTCAGTAAACTGACGATTAGTCTGGAATACGCCCGTGAAAAATTTGGTCAGAGCGGTACTTACCAACTGCGGTCTGCCGCCTGAGTTAGGGTAAAAATTGTCCTTGAAGCCACACGATCCTGGTCGACGTGTGGCTTTTTGTTGTCTGATTGAACAAATACGGCTGCGTCAGTCAACAAATGAAGGCTTGGGATGTTTACCCGTTGATTCTCAATTTTCAACGTAATCCATTAAGCCGATGAAAGCGTTCTCCCTACCGGTGTTAGCGGCACTCTCCCTCGCTACTTTATTAACTTCCTGCAACCGTCAACAGGCTCTTTTTCAGCGTACGCCAACTGTATCGTATGCGGCTCCGGCTCCGGTCGCTGCTCCCGTTGTTGCTGCTGAACAGCCTGTTGCCGCTACGCAGCCAACGTCCGTTGCCGCTGAGGTAGCAACTCCTGCCACGCAGGCCGTTCAGGCCAAAGCCGCGCTGGCACAAATGGATGCGCTGGTCAGTGCCAACCCATCACTGGCCGAGAATAAGCGGGTTGAGAAGCGGATGAGCAAGGTGCGTACGATGCTGACCAATATGAGCACCGCCAACGCGGCTCCGGCAGCAACGGCCGCGCCGAAGAAAATGAACCTGGTGCAGCGGATGATGCTGAAAAAGATGGATCGGAAAATCAGCAGGCAACTGGCACCGGCCAACCCGGAAAAAGCTATGATCAGCACGGGAACGCTGGCCCTGGGTGCCGTGCTGGTGATCGTTGGTCTGCTGCTCATTATTTTCGCAACTGGTACCGGTGCAACCATCGGTATTATCGCGTTGCTGGCCGGTGCGGTCGTGCTGTTGCTGGGTCTGTTGTGATCTGAGCGAACCAAAAAATAAGATACTGACCGGGTCAGTTCAACACCATACAGATTGTTGAGCTGACCCGGTCAGTTCGTTCCTGGGAGGATTCGTAGGATTGATTTGTTGCTATTTTTTTTGAGAAGCGCCAACAAATACCCAGGCTTACAGTTCTTGACAGTGATTGTTTTTCGTTTCACCTAAAAATTACACTCAATGAGCATGTTCTCCCGGAACCTTGCAGTAGCCCTGATGGGTGCTGCTATTCTTTCATCGTGCAGCCGTCCCGTTGCTTATTTCCAGCGCACACAGCCTGAGCGTTTCACCGCCAAAACTGAAACGGTTGCTGCCCCTGCCGTAACGAATGAAGTAGCCGCTGTCGCTACGACTCCTGCTGTCGACGTAGCGCCAGTTGCCGCTGAGAAAGCTGAAAAAGTAGCACAGGCTAAAGAAGTGATGAATCAGGTCGATGCGTACGTACGCAACGACAGCAAGCTGGCATCGAACAAGACGTTGACCAAGCGTATCGCTCACGCCAAACAAATGCTGGCTTCGGCTGAAACCAACACCGCGCTGAACACCACGGCCGCTTCGACAAAGAAAATGTCGCTGATGGAGAAAATGGTGATGAAGAAGCTGGACAAGCAAATCAAGAAGCACGTTGCTCCTGAGGAAGCAAAGGCGCTGAATCGCAACGTACGGAACGGTATCATCCTTGGTGCTATCGGTCTGATTCTGTCGCTGTTCGGTGGGGTTATTGGTATCATCGGTCTGATCCTGCTGGTAGTCGGCGTAGTACTGATCCTGCTGGGCGTACTGGAATAAGGTTGAATGATAGAATGACTGAGTGATTGACTATGATGCGTTAGCTTATTCAATCATTTGAAAAAGCGAAGCCGTGCCTTTCCAACGAAGGGCCCGGCTTCGCTTTTTTCGGTAAACTTGCACTGTTTAACGCTATTGACTGTCTGTACGGCAGTCGACAGCCCTAATTGACGATTGGCATGGCCGAGTTATTTAACGTTTACCCGCTCTACGACATCGAACCGGTTCGGGCCGAGGGCAGCTATTTGTGGGATGTCGACGGCACCCGTTACCTCGATTTGTACGGTGGACATGCCGTAATTTCGGTTGGTCATACGCACCCACGGTATGTGCAGGCGCTGACCGATCAGCTTCACAAAATTTCGTTCTATTCCAACTCGGTCCGGATTCCCCAGCAACAGGAGCTGGCCGATAAGCTGACGGCCCTATCGGGGCACGACGAGTACGCGCTTTTTTTGTGCAACTCCGGGGCGGAAGCCAACGAGAATGCGCTTAAACTGGCGTCGTTTCACAACGGCCGGACCAGGGTGGTGGCCTTCACAAAATCGTTTCACGGTCGCACGGCGGGGGCAGTAGCTGCTACCGACAACGCGGCTATCGTGGCGCCGATCAATTACAATAAACACGTTCAGTTTGCCCCTTACAACGACGTTGACGCGGCCCGGGCTGCGATTACGGATGAAACCTGCGCGGTGATCGTGGAAGGTATTCAGGGTGTTGGCGGGATTCATGTGGCGACCGACGAGTTTCTGCGCGCATTACGGCAACGGTGCAATGAAACCGGCGCTATCCTTATTCTCGACGGGGTGCAGTGTGGGTACGGTCGGTCGGGTAAGTTTTTCTCGCATCAGTTCAGCGGTATCGACGCCGATATTATCTCGATGGCGAAAGGCATGGGCAACGGTTTTCCCATCGGTGGTATCCTGATTTCGCCCAAATTCAAAGCCAGCTACGGGTTGCTTGGTACGACGTTCGGTGGTAATCATCTGGCTTGTACGGCCGCTGTTGCCGTGCTCGACATCATGAAGGAGGAAGGACTGATGGATAACGCCACCCGCATCGGCGACTATTTAATGAATGGTATCCGGCAGATTGGCGGCTACAAAGATCTGCGCGGCCGTGGTTTGATGATCGGGATTGAATACGAATTTCCGGTTGATGAGCTGCGCAAAACGTTGCTGTTCAAACACAGGCAGTTTACAGGTGTGGCCGGTAAAAACACGATCCGGCTGTTGCCTTCACTAGCTCTTGGTACCGACGAAGCCGATCAGTTTCTGGAAGCGTTGTCAGAATCGATTAACCGCAAAGACGCAAAGGATAGCGCAAAGATCGCAAAGGTATGAGCGAGAACGACATCGCTCGTCAGGTGTATCAATCTGCTCTAATCGTACACCGGCGATTGGGAGCTGGACTTCTTGAATCCGCTTATGAAGAATGCCTGGCTTATGAGATTGCCAAGTCAGGTCTGTACGTTGAACGACAAAAAGGATTGCCGCTCATCTACGACGAGATAAAACTGGATGTCGGTTATCGCCTTGACTTGTTGGTAGAAAACAAAGTGATTATCGAATTAAAAGCGGTCGAGCGTTTAGCCGATATTCATGTTGCCCAACTAATTACGTATCTCAAATTATCAGGCTGTAAACTTGGTCTGCTAATAAATTTCAATGTGACGCTTTTAAAGGATGGCGTTCGTCGTCTGGTCAACAACCTGTGATTTCTTCGCGACCTTTGCGCTATCCTTGCGTCTTTGCGGTAAAAAAACAATGAATAATTTCATCTCCCTTGCCGACGTTACCGACCTCGATGTGCTGATTCAGTCGGGGCGCGACGCCAAAGCCAATCCGTTTGCCGATCAGCATCTCGGTAAAAACAAGACCATCGGTCTGCTCTTTTTTAACTCCAGCCTGCGCACCCGGCTCAGCACCCAGAAAGCGGCCCAGAATCTGGGTATGCAGACGATGGTGATGAATGTCGGGCAGGATAGCTGGGGGCTGGAGATGGAAGAAGGTGTGCTGATGAATGGCGACAAAGCCGAGCACGTCCGGGAAGCAGCCGCTGTGATTGGCCGCTACTGCAATATCATTGGCATACGGGCATTTGCCGGTTTGCAGGACCGCATCAGCGATTATCAGGAGCAGGTCATGCATCAGTTCGCCAAATACGCCGGTGTACCGATCGTGAACCTTGAATCCGCCACCCGCCACCCACTGCAATCGCTGGCCGACTGCATCACCATCGAAGAAGCAAAGCTGACCGCCCGGCCGAAGGTCGTGCTGACGTGGCTGCCGCATTTCAAACCGCTGCCACAGGCCGTTGCCAACTCGTTTTCGGAGTGGATGAACGCCCGGGCAAGCGCCGGTAAAGTTGAGTTTGTCATTACCAACCCGGACGGGTATGACCTCGCCCCCGAATTCGTCGGTAACGCCCGGATCATCCATGATCGCGAAGAGGCTTTTGCTGGGGCCGACTTTATCTACGGGAAAAACTGGTCGTCGTATGAACAGTACGGCAAGGTGCTGACGCAGGACCCGTCGTGGGCCGTAACGATGGATGACCTTCAGCTGACCAACGGCGGCAAATTCATGCACTGCCTGCCCGTACGGCGCAACCTGAAAGTAAGTGACGCTGTCCTTGACAGTCCGCAATCCCTCGTCGTTGAGCAGGCCGCGAACCGCGAATGGTCCGCGCAGGCGGTGTTGAAGGAAATTTTGAAAACACTATAAACACGGAGAAACGGAGGTTTCACGGAGAACACAGCGTTTATCTCTGTATTCTTCGTGAAACCTCTGTTTCTCCGTGTTAAGAAACACATGGAACAACTCACCGTAGTGAAAATTGGCGGGAACGTCATTGATGATCCGACCGCTCTGATGCGTTTCCTGACTGCCTTTGCGGGGTTGCCCGGCGCGAAAATACTAATCCACGGGGGCGGTAAAATCGCGACGCAGGTGGCTGAAAAGCTGGGTTTACAGACCACGATGGTCAGTGGTCGGCGGATCACCGATCAACCCATGCTCGATGTGGTGACGATGGTCTACGGCGGACTGGTCAACAAGCAGATCGTGGCGAAACTACAGACGCTCGACGTCAACGCCATCGGCCTGACCGGTGCCGATGCGGGTACCGTATTGGCGCACAAGCGACCCGTCAAGGACATTGATTACGGTATGGTTGGCGATATTGACGAAGTCGATTCTGGCCGGATTCAGGCGTTTCTGCGCGAGGAACTGACACCCGTTTTTGCCCCCCTTACCTACAGCGAAACCGGCGATTTACTCAACACCAACGCCGATACGATGGCATCTGCCGTAGCGGTCGATATGGTACGCCACAATGAGGTGACGCTGGTCTATTGTTTCGAGAAAAAAGGCGTGTTGAGTAATCCCGACGATGACACGAGCGTGATGCCCGATCTAAACCCCGCCCTGTACGACGAACACAAAACAGCGGGTACGATCAACAAAGGCATGATTCCCAAGCTTGACAACGCGTTTCAGGCGTTACGAAGTGGTGTATCCCGCGTTGTCATCTGCCACGCCGATGAACTCGGTACTGCCGTTGACCACAGTGCCGGAACGACCCTGACTCTGTAAGGCAGTGAACGTTTTTTAGCACGAAATGGGGCAAACCAGTCGAGTTGACTGGTTTGCCCCATTTCGCTGGCGTTGTTTTGTTGCGGCTTTTATTTTGGCTCGTCGCCAAACTTTTCGTTGCGGTTCGTTTGATCGGCGCTGCCTGTAATGGCACCTTTCGCCATGGCAAACAACTTGCCCACCTTACCACCGGGCTGATCCCAGAACTCACCGGCATGAATCGTTACTTTCAGCAGCGATATACCCGGATCGTCCTTGCCGTTCGGAAACCATGTTTTAAGAACGTCGTTCCACAGGTCGTTTATTTTGGCCTGATCCTTTACGACCTCCGCCCGGCCCGATGTCGACACGTAGACTTCGCTGGCGGTATCTGAAAAGCCCAGCGACACGCGGTTGTTCTGCCGGATCTCGGCGACCTTATTGGAGTTGTCGTAGGTGAAGAACCACATTGTACCGTCGGGGTCCATCTGATTGGTTGCCATCGGCCGGGTATGGAAATCGCCATTGGCTTCCTGCGTCGTCATCATAGCGATTCGGATGTCGGTAATCTTACCGCGCAGCTTGTCAATTTCCAGTGAATTGAGCGTGTGTTGAGCCTCCATATGTCTGTAGGGATTAGTTGTTCCTACAGACAAAGTCTTGTTCGCCGATAGAGTTTGAAAAAATCGTATCTTTTTCGGGAATGATCTGTACGAAAGGCAGTCGGGGCCGATTAGCGCAGCATCAGGCGTTTGAGCACTACGTAAAAAGGTTACGTTGAGCAGATTGTATCATTGTGTTGGTAACGGTAGAACCAATAAATCGGCCTATGATGAACCCACACAAAGCAACGATCAAACAGGCCTTGCCCTTTCAGCAGAGCGTAACGAATTTATCCGTCAATGATCTGGAAATAGCTCTGCCATTTTATCTGAACATCTTAGGATTTCAACTGGTATCCCAGACTGAAACGCCGTGTAAGTCGGCTCTTCTCGCCAGAGACGAGATTCAGATCGGGTTAGCTGAGAATGGTGGAGATCCAACGCAGGATGGTTGCTTTTTCGAGGTCGATAATGTCGCCGATGCGCTTGCTGAACTGATCGCCAACGGACTGATGCAGGAACGGCCTGAATTCAAAACTCAACAGCATGACACTGTTCGCTGGAAAGTCTTCTTTATCGTAGCTCCTGATGGACTTTGTTATTGCTACGGCGAACGGCAGTAAGCACGCCAACGTTAACGGGTACGGATCGACGCAGAAGAATAGACGTCGATCCCTACCCGTATTATAGGTCGTTTATTTGCCGCCGACCGACTTGTCGGCGGGGGCTTCGTCCAGTTGTTTCAGGAGTTCGGTGACGGCCGTTTTCAGCTGAATATTCTGGTCGGTGTAGCTTTCGCCGATGGGCCGCGACACAGGTACGTCGACCGGGCGCGGGTTCAGTTCCATATTTTGTCCTCGGTTGTCGGTGATGCGCGAAAAGGGCAGCCGGATGGATGAGCCGTCGATCAGCTGCGCGGCCGAGGTGAAGATAATCCAGCCCGCCGTGGGTTCGCCGACGACCTTGCCCAGTTTCAGCGTCCGGTAACCTTCGGTGAAATCTTCGGCATCGGACAGTGAGTGCTGATTCGTAACCAGAATCGTCGGGCGTTCGAGGGCGCGCTGACCCAGCTGTGTGCGGGCGGGTGCCGAGGGCATACCCCGGCTGGTCATGGTCAGATAGCCTTTACGGGTGAACACGTCGATGGCGTAGACGTTTACGAAACCGCCGTTGTTGTTGCGCACGTCGACCACGACGCCATCGCGGTTGCTGTTATCTGCGTCGAGGTCGATAAACAACTGATTCAGCGACTCCGACGACATATCGTACATATGCACGTAGCCCAGCCGTCCTTTGCTGGCTTTGTCGACAAAATCGCGCTGCTGCTGTACCCACTGTTTATAGAGCAGTCCCTTTTCTGTCGCCTGATTGACCGGCTGCACGTTGACGTCGCGGACGGTACCCGTGGGAGTGGGTGCGATGCCGAGCCGGGTCTGCCGGCTGATCTTGTTGTTCAGCAACTGATCGAGGTTCGTGGTTTTATCGAGCGTCGTACCGTCGATGGAAATCAGGTAGTCACCGGGTTTGATGTTGCCGGTAAGGTCGGTCGGTCCCTGATCGACTACTTCGGTGATGAGCAGCCTGCCCGTATTCTCGTAGGTAATCCGGTCGAAGCGCAGCCCCAGCCGCCCGGTCGTGATGTCGATGGACCCCTGCGGGGCCGATACCCCGGAGTGCGACGCGTTCAGTTCGCCGACCATCAGGCTCAGCAGTCGGCGCAGTTCGTCGGGCGTGCGGGCACCGGCGACGAGGGGTTCGTACTGTTTTTTCACGCTGGCCCAGTCGACGCCGTGGAAAGCCGGGTCGTAGAAGCCTTTGTTCTGCACATCCCAGGCCTGTTGAAACACCTGAAGCTTTTCTGCCCCAAAATCAATGTCCAGCTCCGCTGTGACAGCCAGCGGCTTCGGCTCCCGCTTGTCGAGCGACACCGACTGAATGCGGCCCTGTTCGAGGTAGAAAACGTCTTTGCCGTCGGCGGTAAACTGCGCGTTGCTTTTCTGGCCGGGCGTGGTCGTGAGCTGTTTGGCAACGGGACGCTCGGCACTGGTTTCGTCGAGCGAATACGTGTACAGGTTCTGCCGGTTGCCCACGGTGGCGGTCAGCAGCAGCGTTTTGCCGTCTTTACTGATCGACTGCGCATCGACTTCCACGCCAATCGGTACCAGACTCAGCCGTTGCCGGATACCGTCGAACACGATGGTCGTCGCTTCTTTCGGGCTGGCTTTGGTTTTGGGGCTGGTCGTCAGCGTGTCGCGGTTTGGCGCTTTGTCGGTCGTGGTGCTGGGCGTAACCGGCGTTGCGGGGCTGGTTGGGCGAATCGGGCGGGGCACTTCTTCGTTGAACAGATCGCGGAACTGATCTTCCCGGAATTTGGGCAGCTTCGGCATCAGCTCCACGCGGGCCAGCTGCGCCGTTTCGGTGCGCTGATTCGTGCCGAACAGGATATACTTGCCGTCGGGGCTCCAGGTCAGGTTACCGCCGAAGGTGTTGGCCAGAAAACTAACGGCCTTCGCGTCGCCACCACTGGCCGGTACGACCCACACGTTGCGGAACGTTTTGGCCCCGTATACCGCAAAAGCCAGCCACTTCCCATCCGGCGACCACACGACTGTACCACTGCTGGCAAACGGCGGACGACCCAGGTAGCCTTTGTATAACTGTTTCTCTTTCTTGCTGCTCAAATCCAGCACGTGCAACTCCTGCCCATTGCGGATAAACGCCACCGACTGCCCATCCGGCGATAGGACCGGTGCGCCGTCGTCTTCGCTGCTATCGGTCAGGCGGGTTTCGTTGCGGGTATTGAAATCGTACTGGTACAAATTCCCCGATCCATCACGGGTGCTGACGTAGATCAGGCTGCGGCTAGTAGGCAACCACGCCAGTTGCGATTCCAGCGCGGGCGTGTTGCTCAGCCGTACCGCATCGCCCCCGTCCTTTGCCGACGACGCAAAGACGTCGCCGTGCGCCGTAAACGCTACTTTCTTCCCATCGGGCGACACCGCCAGATCGCGGAACTGACTGGTCAGCTTCTGGTGATCGACCGACGGCCCCGCTGCTGCACCCCGCAGGCGAATCGCCACCGGAGCCGCCTGTTTGGTACCGAAGTCATACGTCCAGATCTGGAAATCACGCTCGAACGCGATGGTTTTCCCGTTGTGGCTGATGGCCGGCCACAGCGCCCGCCCGTTCTTAAACGACGTCAGCATGGTAGGCTGTCCCTTGAGCGGTTTGGCCCACAGGTTCTGGCTCCCGCTCCGGTCCGACATGTAGTAGAGTGTCTGCCCGTCGGGGCTCCATTGCGGCCACAATTCTTTCGCGCCCCCCTCCGTCAGCCGTTCGTAGCTGGGCTTGTCGCCTTTCTTTGTGTTCAGCTTGTAGGTCCAGAGTTCGGTCTGGTCGAGGTGACTGCTGCCCTTGCGCCACCACTGAGCAGCCGCGATACCCCGTGCCGAAAAGGCCAGCGTCTGCCCGTCGGGTGAGGGTACCCCGTAAAATTCGCTGGCGTAACGGTCGGCGGTAACGGCCATCGGTGTGCCGCCGGTGATGGGTACTCGGTAGATGTCGTTCATGCCGGCCACGTCGCGGCTCGTCGACTGAAAATACACCATCTTGCTGTCGGGTGCCCAGCCGGTGAGTGTTTCGGCCCCGTCGTCGTAGGTCAGTCGGCGGAGTTCGCCCGTTTCCAGCGTGAGCAGGTAGATGTCGCCGTTGCCCGACCGGGTTGAACTGAAGGCAAGGTACTTCCCATCGGGCGAGTAGAGCGGGCGCGATTCGTTGTCGGAATGGGCTACCAGCAGCCGCGCTTCGCCACCCGTCGTTGGTACAGTCCAGATGTCGCCCCCCGATACGAAGGCAATTTCGCGACCGTCGGGTGAGAGTGTGGGTTCAGCTACCGCAAAGCGGGGCGTTGGCGCATCAGCCTTGTTTGATTGGCCTGACGAAGACACCGGTTTTGTCAGCAGCAGGGGCAGCAGACAAGCCAGCAGTAGGGCGTGTTTAGGTGTATACACGAGCGGTTTGTTGATAAAAGTAGCGCAGATGATAACGAACGAACAGGCTATCCGCGCCGCGCCGGGTGCCCCAGTGCGTAGCCAATTCAATCCGGGAAAATAAGCTGTGGAAAGCAATAGACGACAACTATTCTACCGACTTACCAACAAATATGCACAATAAACGGCATCAGTTGGGCCACATTGCAAAACTGTATATGGGCCTGTGTGGCTCTCTGTAGTGCTGTTGTCGGTACCGATGGTCATGACGACAGGCATCAGACTGATTGCGAAACACGCTCGTCGGTACTACCGACGAAACGGGGAAGGGTCCACTGCCGAATTAGCCGGCGGGCGGGTTGCTCGATCCAGTGATAAGAAGCCGCAGCAGCCAGGCAGAGCAGCCCCAGGTAAGTCGACATGTAGTGCCCGGTGGGCAGGTGCAGCCAATGGTAGTTCGCGTAGAAAGCCAGCGTACCAACCGGCACCTGTAACAGATAGATACCGTAGCTGATCTCGCCCAGGTACACCAGCACCGGATGGCTTAGCCGGCGGCTCAGCCCATTCGACTGACCCGACAGCCACAGGATAAACACCGCGAAAAGGGGAGCCGCCAAACCGTTGTGCCGTAAGCGCAGAACGGGATGCTGGGTCCAGATTATCCAGCCCGCAGCTATCGACAGAACCAGCAGGGCCAGTAGCAGTTGGTTTCGATGCCGGGCCAGCCACGACCGATGCCGCATGAACACGAAGCCAATAGTAACACCTACCAGAAACGTGTTCAGGTGCAGAACGGGAAAATACATAGTCAACGCGTGGTAATCATCCGTTGCACCCAGATCAATCCGCTCTACCATGTGCTGGTGAATCACCAGACTGCCTGCCCAGACTATTCCAGTCAGCAGCAGTAGTCGTTGGGTAGACTGCCGGGCCATACCGGCAAAAAGCATCGGAAACAGGGCGTAAAAAAAGATTTCCGCCGACAGCGACCAGCCGGGGTAGTTCAGGTCCATAACGCAGGCGGGTAGCCATGCCTGGACCAGCAACGCACTACTTACCGCCGATCCGGTGTTGACACCGCGAAACGTCCCGTTATGGGTCAGCACGTCCGACGCCAGCGTCAGGATGAGCGCGACCAGGTAAAGCGGGTAGATGCGGGCAACGCGATTGCGCCAGAACCGGCCTTTGGCAATATCAGCTGGCAGTTGCGTACCGTGCCCGGCCGACACAACCAGAATAAACCCGGAAAGGACAAAGAAGAAG
>Ga0160428_1000046_pt1 | contig 154869 bp, 144 predicted proteins | sample SolpanmetagenomM_FD_108198 | JGI IMG/M metagenome (GOLD analysis project Ga0160428, IMG submission 108198) | Solar panel surface microbial communities from Lawrence Berkeley National Laboratory, California, USA - M | ecosystem: Engineered > Built environment > Solar panel > Unclassified ... | reverse complement strand
GGTGTTCATCTCGTCCAGCGCGCCGTCGGCGGTCTTGCTGTAGTTGATGGCGTCCTGCGTGTTGCTCTGCGCCTGGCCCATCGACGAGATCTGGGCCGACATGCGCTTGCTGGCGATGAGGCCCGAGGGATCGTCTCCCGCGCCGTTGATCTTCAGACCGGTCGAGAGCTTGGTCATCGACTTGCTGATGTTGCCCTGGGTGGCGTTGAGGCGATTCATCGCCGTCATCGCGTTGAGGTTGGTGTTGATGCTGAAACCCATTGTTCTTCCTTGATGCGCCGGTCCGGGTCGGTCGACCTCCTGTCTCCCGATTGGCCCCGATGGCGTCTACACAGAATGTATTCCCCGTATGCGTACCGGGGTGAAGCCAGTAAAAATACTTGTTTAAATCGATACGGGCGTTTTCCTCAAGGCGGTTGTGGAAGGCGTTCCACCCTCCCGAGACCCTTTCATCGGACGCCGTTCACACCGCGATCGACGGCGCAAGGCCCTGGAAATTTCTGATGATGTTCGTCCTCGGACGCTATAGTGGGGTCATGAACGGCGAAGGGATTTCAAGGCGGCGGTTTATCGCCACAACGGGCGCGGCGGCGGCGTGGCTCGCGGTTCCCGCAAGCCTGCGCGGGCAGACCACCACGACGCGCCCGATCCTAGGAAAGGGCGAGCATACGTACGAGTGCGTCCACGATTGGCTGACGCCGCCCCCCAACATCGCTTGGGGCGACACGCACGGCCTCGCCAAGGACGCCCACGGGCGGATCTACGTCGCCCACACCGTCGGCTCGGGCAGCGTCGGTAGCGACGCCGTTCTCGTCTTCGATCCCAAAGGGAAGTTCATCGATTCCTGGGGAGCCGAGTTTCGCGGCGGCGCCCACGGCCTCGACCTTCGTAAGGAGGGCTCCGAAGAGTTTCTATACCATTGCGATACCCGCCGCCGCCTGATCGTGAAGACCACCCTCGACGGCAAGGTGGTCTGGCAAAAAGGCTTCCCCGTCGAGTCGGGCGTCTACGCGAGCGAAGACGGGTTCTGTCCGACCAACGTCGCGTTCTTGCCCGACGGCGACCTGTTCGTCGCCGACGGCTACGGGTCGAGCTACATCCACAAGTACGGCAAGGACGGTGAGTACAAGGGTGTGGTGATCAAGCCGGGAAGCGATGCGGGCTTCGTCCGCGAGCCGCACGGTCTTTGGGTGGATACGCGCGGCAAGGCGCCGAAGCTGGTCGTCGCCGACCGGGGCAATCACCGGCTGCAGGAGTTCGACCTCGACGGAAGGCACCTGGGCTTCGTAACCGAAGGAATGCGACGTCCCTGCCACATCCACTACAACGGCGGCATGGCCCTGGTCCCCGACCTCGACAGTATCGTGACGATCCTTGACAAGGACAACAAGGTCGTGGCCGCCCTGGGCGACGGCGCGCCGGACGATCTGCGGAACGCTCCCCGCGAGAAGTTCATCCCCGGCAAGTTCGTCCATCCCCACGCCGCGATCTGGATGGACAAGCGCGATATCCTTGTGTGCGAATGGGTCCCGATCGGTCGTCTCACGCTCCTCCGCAAAGTCGGCTAGCCGAAGTCGGCTTATACTAAGACGAACCTCACCGCCGAGGCCTCATGAACCTGCGCTATATCTCCCTCACCGTCTCCATCGGCACGTTTATGACGGCCGCCGTCATGGGGATGCGGCAGGCTCCGAAACCCGAGCCGAGAATCGAGTTTAACCGCGATGTGCGACCCCTCCTCGCCCAGCACTGTTGGCCTTGCCATGGCCAGGACAAGGCGGCGCTCGAGCGAACCGGCGGCCTAAGACTGGACTCTTTCGCAGGGGCGACGGCGCTCCATAACGGCATTCACGCGATCGTTCCGGGGAGTCCCGAGAAATCGGAGGCGCTCGCTCGGATGGGTCCGAAAGACGCGGACATCCAGATGCCGCCGGTCGACTCGGGCATCAAGCCGCTGAGCCCTGCCGAGATCGCGACGATCCGGACCTGGATCGCCCAGGGCGCGGAGTACAAGGCGCACTGGGCGTTCATCCCGCCAAAGATGCCCGCTCTTCCGGCGGTTCGCGATGTGAAGTGGGGGCGCAACGAGATCGACCGATTCGTCCTCTCCCGCCTTGAAGGGGCGGGCATAAAGCCAGAACCCGAGGCGGACCGCCGCACGCTCATCCGCCGGGCGAGCCTCACCCTGACCGGATTGCCTCCAACGCCGCAGGAGACCGATCGTTTCCTAGCGGACGCCGTGCCGCAAGCCTACGAGCGGCTCGTCGACCGGCTTCTCGCGAGCCCTCGCTACGGCGAGAACCAAGCGCGCTATTGGCTTGACGCGGTGCGCTACGCCGACACCCACGGCCTCCACATCGATAACGAGCGCTCGATCTATCCCTACCGGGATTGGGTGGTCCGAGGCTACAACGAGGATCTTCCCTACAACGATTTCGTGGTCTGGCAGCTCGCGGGCGACCGGCTCCCCAATCCCACCGTCGAGCAGCGGATCGCCACCGGCTACGTCCGGCTGAACCCGACCACCGCCGAGGGCGGGGCCATCGAGGCGGAGGTTCTGGCGAAGAACACGTTCGACCGCGTCGACACGACCGCGACCGTGTTCATGGGCGTCACGCTCCAGTGCGCGAAGTGCCACGACCACAAGTACGATCCCTTCACCCAGAAGGATTACTACAGCATGTACGCCTATTTCGACAGTACGGCGGACACCCCCCTCGACGGCAACCAGCGGTTCCACCCGCCGGTGATGAAGGCCCCCTCCCCGGACCAGTCGACGCAGCTCGCCCGGATCCGCGCGGAGATCCAGGCCGCCGCCGCGAAGATCGATCCCGACGAGGCGCGGCGCTGGGCCCGGACCGCCGCCTCCCGACTGCCCGCCGTCTCGGGCTGGGAGATCGCGGGGCCGTTCGTCGAGACAAGCTTCGACGCCGCTTACGACGCCGAGTTCGACGAGGCGAAAGCCGCCTGGCGGCCGATCGACTTCAAGCTTGACACCCCCACGCCGAACCTCGTGGGCAAGCCCAACGCGTCGATCGACCTTCGCGCCAAGCTCAGCGTGCCGCAGGCCCAGGCGCTCGATCTCCGCCTCGGAAGCGACGACGCGGTTCGGGTCTGGCTCAACGGCAAGGCCGTGTTCGGCAACAAGGCCCAGCGCGGGCTGGTGGCCGACTCCGACACCGTGAAGCTCGCCCTGAACGCGGGCGAGAACCGCCTCATCGTGAGGATCGTCAACGGCGGCGGCGAGGACGGGGCCTTCGTGGGACTCGGCGGCGCGGACGCGAAACGGATCGCACGGGCCCAGGAGCTCGCCGGACGGGCGAGCCTCGCCCCCGCCGAGTCGAACGAGCTCGTCGACACCTACCTCCAGCTCGGCCCCGCGACGCCGAGCTCGAGGCGCTACCGCCGAGCGGACGCGGCCTACAAGGCGCAGGACGAGGCGATCCCGATGACCTACGTGGCGGAGGAACTCCACAAGCCCCGCCCGACGTTCCTCCTGCGCCGGGGCGACTACAGCCTCCCAGGTCCCGAGGTCGGGCGGGCGATCCCGGCGGTCTTCGGCTCCATTCCTGCCGCCAAGAGCAACGACCGCCTCGCCCTCGCGCGGTGGATCGTCAGCCCCCAGAATCCGCTCGCCTCCCGCGTCGTCGTCAACCGCCTCTGGCAGCAGCACCTCGGCGTCGGGCTCGTGAAGTCGAGCGAGGACTTCGGGAGCCGGGGCGACTGGCCCTCGAACCCCGAGCTTCTGGACTACCTGGCCTGCCGGTTCGTACAGGATGGCTGGAGCGTCAAGCGGCTGACCCGCCTCATCGTGACGAGCGCGGCCTTCCGGCAGTCCGCCGCCTGCGCCCCCGCGAAGCAGGCCAAGGACCCCGAGAACGCCCTCGTCTCGCGGGGACCGCGCTTCCGACTCGATGCGGAAGTCCTCCGGGACAGCGCCCTGTCGATCGCCGGCCTGCTCAAGGAGAAGCCAGGCGGACACGCCGACAAGCCCTACCAACCGTCCGGCCTCTGGGAGATCATCGCCTACCCGATCAGCGACACCGCGAAGTACAAGCAGGACCACGGCGACGCGCTGTACCGCCGGAGCCTCTACATGTTCTGGAAGCGGACCAGCCCGCCTCCTGCGATGCTCCTCTTCGACGCCCCGATGCGGGAATCATGCGTCGTTCGAAGGTCGCGCACGAACACCCCCACCCAGGCCCTCGCCACCCTCAACGAGACGGGCTTTTTCGAGGACGCCCGGGCGATGGCCCAGCGAGTCCTCATCGCGAAGTCGGACGACGCCGCGCGCCTCGACTATGCCTTCCGCCTCGCTACCGGCCGCCCGCCCACCGCCCCCGAGGTCGACGTCTTAAAGGGCTTCCTCACCCAGGCGCGGGACCGCTACCGGGCCGACCCTGCCGAGGCCCCGAAGACGCTCGCCGTCGGCGAGTCGCCCCGCGACCCCCGCCTGCCCGCTAACGAGCACGCCGCCTGGACGCTGGTGTGCAATCTGATCCTCAATCTGGACGAGACGCTGACGCAGCACTAACGACATGGACCCCCGACGCGAACACGAGCTTCTGATGACCCGCCGACAGCTTTTCGGGCGGGCGGCGATGGGCGTGGGCACCGCCGCCCTGGCCTCTCTGGTTCAGGCCCAAGGCGCGAAAGGGGGGCAGCCGGGATTCCCGAACTTCACCCCCAAGGCCAAGCGGGTGATCTACCTGACGATGAACGGCGGCCCCAGCCAGCTCGACCTCTGGGACTACAAGCCCAAGCTGGCGGAACACTTCAACGCCGACCTCCCCGACCACATCCGCAACGGCCAGCGCATCACCACCATGACCAGCGGCCAAGCCCGCTTCCCCGTCGCCCCGTCGAAGTACAAGTTCGAGAAGTTCGACAACGGGGGCGATGGCGTCTGGGTGAGCGAACTGCTTCCCCACACCGCCAAAGTGGTGAAGGACCTGTGCCTCATCCGGTCGATGTACACCGAGGCGATCAACCACGATCCGGCGACCACCTTTATCCAGACCGGAAGCCAGCTTCCCGGACGCCCCAGCTTCGGCTCCTGGGTGAGCTACGGCCTAGGCACCCTCAACGAGGACCTTCCCACCTACATCGTGCTCCACAGCGCCTGGAGCGCGAAAGCCGACGCCCAGGCGGTGTTCACCCGCCTATGGGGCTCCGGTTTCCTTCCCGGCCAGTACCAGGGCGTCGCCCTGCGCAGCTCCGGCGACCCGGTCCTATTCTTGGACAACCCAGACGGCGTGGACGGCACGACCCGCCGGAAGATGCTCGACGGCATCGCGAAGCTGAACAGGATGCAGCTCTCGCACTTCAACGATCCCGACATCGCCGCGCGGATCGCCCAGTACGAGATGGCCTACCGCCTCCAGGCCAGCGTCCCGGACCTGATGGATCTCTCCAAGGAGCCCGAGGAGACCTTCGAGCTGTACGGCCAGGACGCTCACAAGGCGGGTACCTTCGCCGCCAACTGCCTCCTCGCCCGGCGCATGGCCGAGCGGGGCGTCCGCTTCATCCAGATCTTCCACCGGGGCTGGGACCAGCACGGCAACCTTGGCGGCGACCTCCCGCTCCAGTGCCGCGACGTCGACCAGGCCTGCGCCGCCCTCGTCACCGACCTGAAGCGGCGGGGGATGCTCGATGACACCCTCATCGTCTGGGGCGGCGAGTTCGGACGCACCGTCTACTGTCAGGGTCCGCTCAGCCAGGACAACTACGGGCGCGACCACCACCCGCGGAGCTTCAGCATGTGGATGGCGGGCGGCGGCGTCAAGCCCGGCATGGTCTACGGCCAGACCGACGACTACGGCTACAACATCGTGAACGCCGACGGCCAAGCTCTCAACCCGACCCCGGAGACCTTCACCCCCGGCGCGGTCCACGTTCACGACCTCAACGCCACGATCCTCCACCTCCTTGGTATCGACCACACGAAACTCACCTACCGCGACTCCGGTCGCGACTTCCGACTCACCGACGTCCACGGCTTCGTCGTCAAAGAACTTCTCGCCTGATCTTCACATTCGCGTTGGTCGACGAAATCGTTGATCGACGGATTCGTTGGCTCGCGGGTATCGCCTAAGCTTAGAACCTTGTAGCCGGTGGTTTCAGCCGGCGCGAGAACCTTCCGCCGAGGCCGAAGCCTCGGGCTATCGAATCCACCGTAAAAAGGATGACCCAGGGGTTTGAGTCCCCTAAACCCAGTGCCAGCCATCGTCGCCGAGCAGCGTCTGCGCGAAGTTGAGTTGGCCGAGGTGGTACCAGGCGTGGAGGGTCATGAACCGGCACCGCTCGTCGCGGGTCGTCTCGCCGTCCTCCATCTCCACCTTCGCCTCCATCTCGTCCCCCGAAAACGCCTCGACGGTGGCGAGGATTCGTCCGGACGAGCGCTCGAACGCCTCGATCGCCGCCGCCTTCGTCCGCCGGTCCTCGGGCGCGACGATCCATCCTTCGGGCCAGTCGAACGACTCCTCCCCTCGGATCGCCAAGCCGATGTGGTCGTTCACGAGGTTGACCTCGTGAACGATGTCGGCGACCGTACGGGCCTTCCCGCCCAGGCTCTGGGCGAACGCCTCCTCGGGCAGGGCCTGAAGGTCGATCAGGAACAGCCGAAAGGCGCTTTGCAGCGAGCGAACGACGGGAATTGGGGTGATCGTATCCACACGAAGAGGTCGAACGGGCGAGCCCCCGATCGACAGTACGAAAAATCAAACCAACCGGGCTAGGCTCTTGCGGACCATGAACTCGGACGCCCCGCCGACCACTCGCCTTCTTAACGGCGGGATTCCTTCCGAAGCTAAGGAACCGCGTTCCGGGGGAGCGGACCATCCGCGTCGATCTCGCTAGGTACATTGGTCCGCATGATCTCGATGGGATTGGCGTTTGCGGCGACTCTCGCAGAAGGACCGTTCGCCGGCGCCACATGGCTGACCGTCCCCAAGACGGCGAGCTTAGCGGAAGGAGCGAGCTGGATCTGGGTGCAGCGCCCGGGCGATCCCAAGCCGACCCCAACCGGTGCGACGGCGGGCACGGTACGGCTTTCGCGCCGGTGGGCGCTCGCCGAACGCCCAGCCCGCGCTACCCTGTGGTTCACCGGCGACAATGCGAGCCACGTCCGGATCAACGGTCACGAGGTCGGCAGATCCTCGGACTGGGAGAAGCCGCAACGCGTTGAGGTGAAGGACGCTCTACAACCCGGAGAAAACCAGATCGAGGTCGACGCGACGAACGGCCCGGACGTGCCGGGGCGGAGCAACCCCGGCGGATTCATCTTTGCGGCGGAGGCGACCTTCCCTTCTGGCAAGTCGGCGACCTTGGTGTCAGACGCCGCCTGGGACAGCTCCGATGGAGCGGTCACCGTCGTCGGGCCGTACGGCTCCGCACCCTGGAACCTCCGAAAGGCGCCAATTCCCGCCCCGGCCTTCCGGCGCGAGTTCGCGCTGAAGGGCAAGGTCAAGCGGGCCGTCGCGAAAGTGATCGGACTCGGCCAGTTCGACCTCTACGTCAACGGCAAGCGGCAGGGCGACGGATTTCTAAACGGCCCGTGGTCGCAGTACGACAAGACGCTCTACTGGCAGGAGTTCGACGTCACCAAGGGGTTGCGGAAGGGCTCTAACGCCCTTGGAGTCGAACTCGGCAACAGCTTCTACCGCGTCGAGACCCCGCCCCCGGGACGGCACGCCAAGGGCGACGCGATGCCTGACTACAGCGGCGATGCGCCTTACCTTCTCGCCGCCGTCTTGGACGTCACCTATGACGATGGCCGTCACGAAAGGATCGTGACCGACCCCCACTGGCGCTACGGCCCGAGTCCCTACACGCTCTCCCACGTCTACGCTGGCGAGGATTACGATGCCCGGCGGGTCGATCCATCCTGGTCTCAGTCAGGCTACAAGGGGGCGGATTGGCACGCGCCGGTCGCGGCCAGAGTCCCTAAGGCGGAACTGCTCAAGATGGACTGGCCTGAGTTTCGCGCCGTTCAGAGCTGGAAACCGACGGCGATCCTAAATCCGAAGTCGGGCGTCTGGTCTTACGTCTTCCCGCAGAACGCGATGGCGATCGTACGTTTCCGGGTGAAGGGGCCTCGGGGCGCGACGGTCAAGTTCAAGCCTTCGGAGGTGATCGCTCCGGAAGGCGAAGTCGAGCAACTCAATCTCTGGGGAGCCGAGGCGTCGGGCTCCTACACCCTACGAGGTGGCGAAGCCGAGTCGCACGAGTGGCGGTTCTTCTTCCACGGCTTCCGCTATGTGGAGGTGACCGGGGCGGTTCCTGAAGGCGAGCCGAACCCGCAAGGGCTCCCGGTTCTGGAGTCCCTGGAGATGGTCCACGTCCGGACCGACAATCCACAGGTAGGCGAGTTCCACTCTTCGAGCGACCTTTTCAATCGGACCCATTCGCTCGTCGACTGGGCGGTGCGCTCGAACATGGCCTACTACCTTTCGGACTGTCCCCATCGCGAGAAGCTCGGCTGGCTGGAATGCTCCCACCTGCTCTTCTCGACGGTCGCCTACCGCTACGACGCCCAAGCGTGGTTCCACAAGATCACCCGGGACGTCCGCGACGTCCAGCTTCCCGACGGGCGGATCACGACCGTCGCCCCGGACTACCTGATGCTGCCGCCGAGCAGCCCCTACAAGTTCACGATCGAGTGGGGCGCGGCGGGCGTGCTCCTGCCCTGGCAGGCCTACCGATGGTACGGCGACCGGCGCTTCCTTACCGAGAACTACGCGTCGATGAAGCGGTTCGTCGACTGGATCGACGCGCACGCGAAGGACGGCCTCGCCCCCGCCGGACTCGGCGACTGGTACGACTACGGCCACGGCCAACCGCCCGGCCCAAGCCGCTTCACCCCGACGCAGCTCACCGGAACCGCGATGTGGGCGATGTGCGCCGACGCCCTCGCCCGCTCGGCGGACGCGCTCGGCAACTCTAACGATGCAGCGGTGTATCGGTCGATGCGCGCGCGCGTCAAGGCGTCTTTCCTCCGCCACTTCTACGACCCGGCGAAACGGGAGTTCGCGAACGACGGAAGCGTCCAGTCGGGCCACGCGATCGCGCTCTGCGCGGACCTCGTGCCGGAGGACGACCGAAAGGCGGTGCTCGACGCGATCGTCGCCGACCTCGAACGGCGCGGGTACCAGCAGACGCCGGGCGACGTCGGGCACCTCTTCTTCATCCGCGCTCTCGCGGAAGGCGGCCGCTCGGACGTGCTCCACAAGGTCTACAGCCGTACCGGCGTCGGTTCGTACGGTGGCATCCTGGCCAAGGGACTGACGACCCTTCCGGAGACCTGGGACGCGATCACCGTAGGGAGTAACTCGCTGAATCACTGCATGCTCGGCCACGTCATGGAGTGGTTCTACGGCTGGGTGCTGGGCATCCGCCAAGCGCCGGGCTCGGTCGGCTGGCGATCCTTCCTCATCGCCCCGGAGCCCGGCGAACAAACGTCCGCCGAAGGAAAGACCGGAACCCCGCAGGGAGAGATCGCGGTGCGATGGAGCCGTCAAGGCGAGACGTTCCACATCGAAGCGACGGTTCCGCCCGGAACGAAGGCCACCGTCGTTCTGCCGCTGACGGCGCCGACCCTTCGCCTCGACGGGAGCATCGTCGAGGCGAAGGCCGGGCCGTTCGGCCACGCGGCGGTCGAGGTCGGGCCGGGGCGCCACGTCGTCGAGTCGTCCGGCGCTCCGGCGACGGAAGCCCGTAAGATGAGGGGGCTTTCATGAGCGACACGCCAAACCCTCGGGGGAATCCCGTCATCCCGGTCTACGCCGCCGACCCCGACGCGCACCTTATCGGCGACCGCTACTACATCTACGCTACGAACGCCGGCTACTACCCGGACAAGGAGACCTTCGTAAACGGCCGGTCGCCCGACGCGGGACACGGTTTCTCGGCGTGGAGTTCGTCGGATCTACGCCTATGGAAAGACGAGGGACCGGTCCTTCACTTCGCCGACGTGACTTGGGCGAAGGACCTGCCCCATGCCTGGGCTCCGTGCCTCGCTGAGCGCAACGGCAAGTACTATTTCTACTTCTGCGCCGACAGCCGGATCGGCGTGGCTGTCGCCGACTCGCCCACCGGCCCTTTCGTCGACGCCAAGGGAGAGCCTCTCGTCGCCTACCGCGACGATCTTTCTGCGATCGATCCCATGGTCTTCATCGATGACGACGGACAGGCCTACCTCTACTGGGGCGCCGTGCCCGGCTATTGGCTCGAAGGTCAAGTCGAGTACGTGCGGATGCACCTGTCGGTGCGCAAGCTCGCGCCCGATATGGTCTCCTTCGTCGGCGACGAAATGCCCACCGTCTCGACCCGGCCCACTCGGGAAGGCTGGCACGACCTCGACCACATCGAGGCGTCGCACGTCGTCAAGCGCGACGGGACCTACTCTCTGCAGTGGTCGACGGGCAGCTTCAGCTCCCCAGACCTTGAGAAGTCCTACCGGGTCGACTACGCGACCGCCGTCACGCCGCTGGGACCGTGGCATCTCGCCGACGAACCAATGCTCGTGTCTCGTCCGGAGATCGGGGCCATCGGGCCGGGCCACCACGGCGCGATCCAAATCCCCGGCACGGACGAATGGTGGTGCGTCTACCACTGCCATCCCGGCGACGCCGACCGTCGCGTCTGGATCGATCGCCTGATCTTCGGCGAAGATGGCCGCATCGTTCCCGTCGTCCCCACGCTCGAAGGCCCGTCTGCCCGGCCATTGACCTTGGGATTGAGCCTAGCGAAGCCGGGGCCGTTCGCTCCGGGCGGAAGTGTCGACTTCCGGATCACATCCCATGAGAACTTCTCTCGCGTCGAGTTCTTCGCCGGCGACACGAAGATCGGCGAAGTTTCCGGCGAGGTCGAGCGATGGACGTGGCCCGACCCTCCGAGCGGGTTCCACCGGATCCACGCTCAAGCGACGATGGCGGAAGGGCGAGTCGCGGTTTCGGCGAGCCTCAATCTGGACGTCCTTTAGACGGAAGGCTTGGACGCCCGCGCGTCCGAGCCGTTGGGGTAATTTTCCTTTCGACATGGACCTGACGCGCTGATCGGCCCCGCTTCCCGACACGAAGGGAGCCTCGCCCGTTTCCGCGCGTCATGATGTCTGAAATCATCCGCCGTCCGGTCCGGCCTTGAGGCCCTTGTCGAACTCGAAACCCGGGCCATGCACTTTCCGATAGGCCACCGCGTCCGCGAGTGGTTTCGCGACGACTTTCCCGGCGACCATGGCGATCGCTTCATGGTCGCCGAGCACGACGGTCGCCTCGTCTCCGCCGCCGCGCTCCTGCCGCTGCCCATCGTCTATGGGGACATTCCGCTCCGGGCCGCTTACTGGGAGGCCGTCGTCACCGACGAGGCGTACCGTCGGCGGGGCCTCTGCCGTCGTCTCTTGGAAAGGCTGACGCCCGCTGAAGGTCCTGACGTCCTCTTCGTCTGGGGCCTTACCTGGCTATATCGCCGCTTCGGCTACTACCCCGCGCTCCGCAACTACGGCGGTCTCGATTCGGTCCAGCGCGTCGTCCGCGCCCAAGGTCTGCCCGGATCCACGGTCGGATTCCGCGATGCGACGCCTGAGACGCCCCTTTCCTCGCCAGCTTGCGGGAGACGGCGGGTAGCCGTTACGTCGTCTCTACCCCCGTGGAGGAAGCGCTTTGGCGCTACGAACTCCGGCCCGATCGAACCGTGGTCGGTCCGGCGAAACGGGCCCCAACCGCTATCTCGCCTTTAGAGTCCTGGAGCGTGACGGACATCCTGTGGGCTTCTTTGCGCACGATCCCTGGAATCTCGCTCGCCTCATGGAATTAGAGATCATTGCGGATCGGACCACATGGCGTGAGGCGGGCGTGGCGGCGACCCTACCCGACGCGCACCCTCCCTACAAGGCCTACCCCCATGCGTTCCGCCTCGGCGCACGTCCCTACGGCGACAACGCGGCCCGCATCCCGAACGCCCGGACTTCGTGCGGAAGGTCGCACCGACGCTTGAGCGCCTTCTCGCGGCCTCGCCGCTGGCGGGCTGGACCGGCGAGATCACCCTTTCCCGGATCGAGGACGGCCTGATCGTGCGCTTCCAGGCAGGGCGGCTCGTTTCTCCGACCGATCTGACGTCGAGCGGGAAACTATCGGTTCGGCTCAAGGCCGAAGGGCTGTTCGTCGACGTAGACGCGGTAGTCCCGGATGCGTCCGCTCACCTCCGGGCCTCCGGTGCGCGGAAGGTAGCGCAGTCCGCCGATCTCACGCGACTCGCCGAGATCGATGACGAACCGGTGAGGGGGCGGCAGGGCGCTGGCCCCGGCTTCGGAATGCCAGTACGTCGAGGTCTGCCCGTCCAGCGCGTGCTCTGCCACGCCTGGCAGGTAGTTCGTCTCCTCGCTGCTGACCCACAGGGCCTTCCAGCCGTCGCGTGGGAGGGAGCGCCCCTCGGGATCGACGACATCGAGGCCCGCGACGGCGGCCGAAGACCCTCCGTCGTGGGAACTCATCGCCTCCAAAGCCAGAAAACGACCGCTCGTCGGTCGGTCGAAATCCGCCTCTTGCCAACGGGCCTCCTCGGTGAAGGCGCCCATCGACACCGGTTCGGTCGGGACGAAGACCCCGGTGGCCCGCTTGGGAGCCGCGAAGTCGAGCTCCGGTCGGAGTTCGTCCAAGATCGGCTTCGTCAGCCCCGCGAGCCGGGGTGCGCGGGGACCGAGCAGGTCGAGCACGACGACCTCGTTCCATCCCTCCTTCAACCAGGGTTCCGGAACGTAGAGGGTCTGCTGAGGACCGATGTCCCAGAAACGTCCTAAGCAGCGGTCGTTGACCCAGACCACCCCCTTGCCCCAATCGCGAACGTCGAGGAACGTGTCGCCGGTCTCCTTCAGTTCGAAGCCGCCGCGCCAGAACGCTGGCCCTTTCGATTCGGCATGGGCGTAACGCAGGCCCGCGAGCCCGGCGTCGTCGAGCGGGAGGAGGAACACCTCCCAGTCGACGAGTTCACGTCCCTCAAGTTCGACCGGCCCGTGGATTCCCTTGCGGTCGAACACCTGCTCCCCGAAGTTGACGCGTCCCATCGCGTAGACCATGAGGTCGAGCCGTGTCGGCTCCGTCCGAGCGGGCAGATCAAGACGGTAGCGACCACTCCGGCGGTCCATCACACCGAGCGGCCTGCCGTCGAGAAACGCCCAAGCGAAGTCGTGGACGGCGTGAACGGACAGCCGCTCCGCCGGTCCGGCCGGCAGTGTCGTTCGGTAAAGGATCGCGCCCCGGCTCTGGCCGTAGGCCTCCATCGTGCGGGGTGCCTTGTCCTGGATGGATTCGGGAAGGTTGTCGAAGAGCGGAGCCGACTCCGAAAGGACGAAGCCTGGAATCTCGACCACCCTGAGGGGGCCGGGCGGATCGGACAAACTCTCGCCCGGCCCCAGGTGGCGCGCCATGACGGCGCGGATCGCTTCGAACTTGGGCGTAGTCCAGCCCGCCTCGCTGATGGGCGCATCGTAGTCGTAGCTCGTCGTATCAGGGCTGAACGGGCGATCCGCGCCGGCCCAGAAGCCGAACGACGTGCCGCCGTGGGCCATATAGAGGCTGAACGAGCGCCGCTCAGCCAGCATGGCTTGGAGGTCGGCGACGATCGGTCCCGAAGCTCCGGTGCGGTGCTTGCGGCCCCACATGTCGAACCAGGCGGGATAGTACTCGCCGTTCATCAACGGCCCGGTCCGCTGGACTTCACGGAGACGCTCGAAGGCCTGTTCTCCCGCCCCCGCGCCGAAGTTGACGACCTGGAACAGATCGTCTCGGTAGCCGTTCGCAAGATCTCCGGTGGGATTGCAGGCGAAAAGCGGCACGTCGAAGCCCCCATCGAGAAGCGCCTGGCGCAAGGCGCCCATGTACTCCGGGTCCTTGCCGAACGACCCGTACTCGTTCTCGACCTGCACCATCAGGATCGGTCCGCCCCGCGTGATCTGTTGGGAAGCGAGGACGCGCCCCACCTCGTGCAGAAAGCGCGTCGCCGGCTCCAGAAACCGAGGATCGGTCGATCGCAGACCGATGCCGTCGCGTTGGGTGAGCCACCACGGCAAGCCGCCCATTTCCCACTCGGCGCAGGAGTAGGGTCCGGGCCGCAGCAGCACCCACAGCCCCTCTTCCTGGGCGAGGCGGCAGAACTCGGCGGCGTCCGCCTGTCCCGACCACTCGTACTCGCCCTCCGTCCATTCGTGGAAGTTCCAGAACAGATAGACGCAGACCGCGTTCAACCCCAAGGCGCGGCACATCCGTAGGCGGTGCCGCCAGTACTCGCGGGGCACCCTCGGAAAGTGGATCTCGCCGCATCGGACGACGAACGGCTCGCCATCCAGCAGAAAATCCTGCTCGCCGATCGCGAACGTGCGGAACGCATCCGCCGGCTGTCGAGCCTCCGGCGATGCGACGACGGATTCTAGTCGATCGACGGACACAGTCCCCATTATAGAAGGAATAGGGTGCGCGAAGGATGGTGCGCGAAGGGCGATTCAGGGGCGTCGAAAGGCTCGCGATCCCTGGCGAAAAAGCCGGACCCGCTTGAGGAAGTGGACCTCGAGACAAAATTCATGCGCGCGAGAAGAAAGTCCGGCGTATACTGCACAAACCTTTGCGCAAGAAGCACAAAGGTTTGTGCGGCGACGAAGCCATGAACGACGACTCCAGAGCGAGCCACCGAACGCGATCCACGCTCCACGACGTGGCGCGGATGGCGGGCGTGTCCGCATCCACCGTCTCCTCGGTACTCTCGGGCAACTCGGGCCACCGCCGCATCTCCGAGGAGACGCGCGGCAAAGTGCGCGGTGCGGCCCACGCGCTCGGCTACACGCCGAGCCTCCTCCACCGTTCGATGCGGCGAGGGCGAACCCACGTCGTCTCGCTCTTCAACGCCTTCCGCAATCGCACTCGCGGCGACCTCTACCTCGACCGACTGTCCGGCGCGATCGAAGAGGCGGGCGGAACGCTCGGCTACGATATCCTCGTCCACGCGAACTTCAAGCGCGAGGCCCGAGAGACCTACGACTTTCTCAACGGCGGGTTCGCCGATGGCCTCGTGCTGTTCGGCTCGACCGCCGACGAGCCTCTGTTGCCCTTTCTCCGAAACTCCAGCCTGCCAACCGTCCTTATCGCGCCGCGACACGTCGACCCCGCTCTGTCGTCCGTGGTGGACGACGTCGCTATGGGCATGCGGTTCGTCGCAGAAGCCCTCGTTGAGCAGGGGCACCGTCGGATCGCGGCCGTGGTGGGCCAGACGGGAGAAACGCTGGACCCGACCGGTCGTCTCCGCCGGTTGCGCGAGGAACTGGCGCGGCGCGGCGTCGGATTCGACGAGCGCCTGATCATCGCCTACGACGGCTCGCCGTCCGACGCGGTCGAGCGTCTTCTCGCGATGGATCCGCGCCCAACCGCCCTGTTCGTGTGGCACGACGGCAACGCCTACAAGATCGTGGAGGAACTGGAGTCGCGAGGCATCCGTGTACCTCGGGAGCTTTCCGTCGTCGGCTACGACGGCATCGTCTGGCCCTGCAAATCCCCCCACGTGGTCGCCAGCGTCGAAGTGCCTCTCGACGCGATGGCCGCGGCCGGAATCGCCCTGCTCGACCGCCTCATCGCGGGAGAGCCCGGTCCCTTTTCCGAAACCCTCCCCGTTCGTTTTCTCCCTGGGACCACCCTTGGTCCTGCGGCCTCCCAATAAAGAATCCAAAGAAGGAAAGATCAATGAAAAAGGCATTCACCCTTATCGAGCTGCTCGTCGTCATCGCCATCATCGCCATCCTCGCCGCCATCCTCTTCCCCGTCTTCGCCCAGGCCAAGGCCGCCGCGAAGAAGACGGTCTGCCTGAGCAACGCCAAGCAGCTCGGCACCGGATTCGCGCTCTACACGGGCGATAACGACGACACCTACGGCGGCAACCTTTTGTTGGCCGCCGCCTCGTGGCAAGGCGCGGGCTATGGCCTGCCCAACGGCTTTATGGATCCGGCCGCCGACCTGAACTGGGGCGCCCAACTTTTCCCCTACGTGAAGTCGATGCCGCTCTACACGTGCCCGGTGGCCATCCCGGCGGCGTTCCCGGACTCTTGGGGTCCCGGCCTGAACTTCAACCCGAAGGCGGGGGCGGCGAACACGAGCTATCGCTTTAACGGCGCTGTGGCCTTCAAATCGGCGACCCAGGCGCACGACCCGGCGAACCTGGTCGTGGTTCGGGACTCCCTCTACACCGAGAAGGTGGCGGTCTCGCGACCGGGTAACCCCTCGACGACCGGCGCTACGACCTCCTGCAACGGAATCGACGATGCCGACCTTGGCGGTGTGCACAGCATCAGCGGCAACAACGCGGGAGGCAACAGCGCTTTCGCCGATGGCCATGCGAAGTACTCCATGCGGCAACAACTGACCTACGGAAGCCTCGGTCTCTCCAACACCCCTGGCGACAGCTACTACACGAACGTCGCGTCGGGCGGCGACTCGTACCCAAGCGGAGTTCATCAGAGTTGGGTGACGGGCGATCCCGACCAGATCCACTTGCCGACCCTTGGCGGTGGCTACGACAACTGGAAGTGGCACACCTGCAATCTCTGACCCTTCTCACCGGGGCGCCTTTGAAGGGCGCCCCGGCATCGCTCCTCAGTGAGGTCCACCCTTGAAAACCACCCTCCGCCTTTTACGAAGCGTCGCTCTGGGTCTGCCGCTGTGCGTCCTTGTCCTTACCGGATGCGGCGCCAAAGACGGCGCCACGCCGTTGACGACGACCTCGAAGTCCGCCCCACCTCCTTCCAACATGACGCCTGAGGAGAAGAAGGCTTACGACGAGGCGATCAAGAGTTCGCAGCCACCGTCCGCCGCTAACCCCTGACGTCCACCTATCTGACCCATGTTGCTTTCTCTTCTCGTCGCGTCCGTCGCCCTTCAGGATGCGCCCAAGCCCGCGTTGGAAGGCTTCACCGCCGATCCTGCGATCCGCCGCTTCGGCGACCGGTACTACCTCTATCCCACGTCGGATAAGCCGAACTGGCAGACCACCGATTTTTCCGTCTGGTCTTCCAAGGACCTGAAGAGTTGGAAGAAGGAGGGCATAGTCCTTGACGTGACGAAGGATCTGAGCTGGGCGAACATCGAGGCCTGGGCGCCCGATTGTATCGAGCGAAACGGAAAGTACTATTTCTATTTCTGCGCGCACGGCGAGGTCGGGGTGGCGGTGGGCGACCGGCCCACCGGCCCGTTCAAAGATGCCCTTGGTAAACCCCTGGTGGCGAAGGGGCAGGCCAAGACCTATCCCATCGACCCTTATCCCTTCATCGACTCGGACGGACAGGCCTACCTTTTCCTCGGGAACGGCACGCCCATCGCGTACAGGCTCAAGCCTGACATGGTCACGCTCGACGGGCCGCCGATCTATATCCCCATCAAGGACTTTCGCGAAGGCGTCTGCGTGTTCAAGCGCAAGGGCCTCTACTACTTTATGTGGTCGGAAGACGATGCGCGTAGCGACGACTACCACGTCTCCTACGGAACCTCGGGATCGCCTCTCGGTCCCGTTGAGATTCCGGCGGAACACGTCGTCCTACAGAAGCACGGCCTTGTAAAGGGCACCGGCCATCACAGCGTCGTCAACGTGCCGGGCACCGACCGTTGGATCGTCGCCTACCACCGCCATGCCGTTCCCAACGGGAGCGGCTTTCAGCGCGAGACGTGTTTGGCCGAGATGCGCTTTGGCAAAGACGGGTCGATTATCCCCATCGATCCTCTAGGTCCCAGTCGCATCAGGGGATAAGCTCTGACCAACGTCGAAAGTCGCTCGACCGGTAGAGGATGAGCGAAGAAGTCCAAAATCCCGAATCCAGGGCTTGTGAAGGCGCTCTCCGAACGCGAACTCCGGAGCTGACTGTGGTCTTACGATGGGTATCCATGGTGATCTGACCTGCGGATAGGTCGATTGACCACAAAACGACGACTCGTTTTTGCGGTTTTGGCCGATCTCTATAATATGCGCCGTTCGAACCGCCGATAGATCAGGCGGAACGCAGTGATAGAGACCAACCACCCCTCGGAGTTTCGGAACAAGGTTCGGAGCAGCCGCCGTCTCGGCGACCAACTCGTCGCAGACGACGTTTTAGAGCCCGAAGCCCTTCAAAAAGCGCTCGCTTACCAAGCGCAGCACGGCGGCCTGATCGGTGAGATCCTGGTCAACCAAGGCGATATCGGTATTGGGGTCCTGCGGGATTACCTCGAAGAGGCGACAGGCTTCCCTTTTATCGAACTCACGGATCTTGAGATCGACTCGGACGTCGCGAAGCTTCTTCCTGAGTCCTTCGTCGTGACCCACCGGGTCCTACCGTTCCGAAGCCTCAACGGCCAGGTTCACGTAGCCATGGCCGACCCTTTGAACCTGACCGTCTCCGACGAGCTCAAGGACCGAATCGACCGCCGGGTCGTGATCTATCTCGCCTTCTCCAAAGACCTCGACGCTGCGATCCTGCGGGCGTTCGACGTTCGACAGCGAGCGCGCACGGCTCTCAGCGAGATCAATCCGACGCCGGAGGTCGAGACCGCCGCCGCCAACGACGACGGACCGATCGTCCGCCTCGTCAACGGCCTTCTGTCCGGCGCCATCGCCAACCGAGCGAGCGACGTCCACCTTGAGCCTCAGGGCTCCTTCGTACGGGTGCGCTACCGCATCGACGGCATGCTTTACGAGCAGATGACGATCCCTTCGAACCATCTGGCCGCCTGCGTCTCGCGGTTGAAGGTGATGGCGGATCTGGATATCTCAGAGCGTCGGCGCTCGCAGGACGGTCGGTTCAGTACCCGGGACGACGTGGGTAACGAGTTCGACGTGCGCCTCAGCCTCGTCCCCACCGTGTACGGAGAAAAGGCATGCATGAGACTCTTGGAGAAAACGAACCGCCTCGCGAGCCTCGACGCGCTGGGCTTCTTCCCCGACCAGCTGAAGACGTTCGAGCGCCTGATCCGAAGACCCTATGGCCTCGTGCTGGTGACCGGACCAACCGGCGCGGGCAAGTCGACGACGCTCTACGGCGCCCTGGAACGCATCAACGACCCTGGCGTCAACATCAACACCGTCGAAGACCCGGTCGAGTACCGACTGCCCGGCATCAACCAGATCCAGGTCAACCCTAAGATCGGCGTCACGTTCGCGAGCGAGTTGCGGTCTTTGGTGAGACAGGATCCCGACGTGATCCTGGTCGGCGAGATTCGCGATCGCGAGACCGCCGAGGTTGCGATTCAGGCGGCGCTCACCGGCCACCTCGTTTTAAGCACGCTTCATACGAACGACGCTCCGAGCTCCGTCGCACGGCTGCAGAACATGGGCATCGAGCCCTTCCTGATCACCTCGTCGCTGATCGGCGTCGTCGCCCAGCGCCTTATGCGTACCCTCTGTCCCCACTGCCGGGAAGCCTTCGTGGTCGATGAGGAAGAGGCCCGGCTCACCGGCGTTCCTGCGGGCTCGCGTCTTTACCGCTCCGCCGGGTGCCGTCGGTGCCAGGAACGCGGAACTCAGGGCCGCCTCGGGGCGATGGAGGTGATGCCGGTCGGCGACGGGCTCCGTTCCCTCATGCTCGACGGGGCGCCCTCTCCGGACCTGCGAGCGAAAGCGCGGGCGGAAGGCATGATGACGATGCGCGAGTCCGCCCTGCAGCGGGCCTTCGAGGGTGGAGTCTCAGCGAAGGAGATCGTACGCGTTTTCGCGGAGTAGAGGACCGATGCCGAACTACGACTACATCGCGCGCGACCGGGTAGGAAACGTTACGAACGGCGTTCTCCAGGCCAGCGGTCGGAGCGAACTGCGCCGCCTTCTGCGGGAAAGCGACCTGTATCTCACCGAGTTCAAGGTTTCGTTCTCACCCTCGGGAATCGGTGGGCCGGGAGGCTTGAACGGTCTTCTGACTCCCAAACCCACGCTGCAAGACCTCGTCATCGCGACGCGCCAACTCGGAACCGCTATGCGCTCGGGCCTTCCGATCATCGAGGCTCTGGTCATCGTCGGCTCTCAGTCCTCGAAGCCAGCCTTGAGAGACGCGTTCGCGGATATTCGGCAGGGCGTGACCGATGGGCAGACGCTTTCGTTCGGTATGCGACGCCATCCCAGCCTCTTCAACCCGCTCGTCGTCGCCCTCGTTGAGGCGGGCGAACGCGCCGGCGCCCTTGACCAAGCTTTGGAATTGGCCTCCACCCAGCTCGATCGTGAAGACGCTCTCCGAAAACGGGTGAAGACGGCCTCGATCTATCCGAAGCTCGTCGCCGCCGCGTGTGCGGGCACGATCGCGACGATGCTGATGTTCGTCGTCCCGGTCTTCTCGAACGTCTACAAAGGACTGCACGCCTCGCTCCCCGCTCCGACGCTTATCCTGATCGCCCTCAGCCAGGCGGTGACCCGATGGTGGTGGCTGATCGCGGCGTTAGGCTACGCCGCGATCCAAGGACTTCGGCGCTACGTGCAGACCGAAGAAGGGCGGCGATGGCGGGACCGCCTCGCGCTGAAGACTCCGATCCTCGGCACGGTGCTCCAGAAAGTCGCGATCGCGCGCTTCGTCCAGACCCTATCGGGGTCTCTGCGGGCGGGCGTACCCGTCCTGAACGCGCTTTCGATCGCGGCGAACACCGCCGGCAACGCCATCATCCAGGATGCCGTCGAAGCGGCGGTCCACGGAGTTCGCGAAGGGGCGGCGATCGCGCTGGAACTTGAGAAGACGGGCCACTTCCCATTGCTGGCGACCCGCATGATCGCGGCGGGAGAATCGACGGGAACCATCGATTTTATGCTCGAGGAGATCAACCGATTCTACGAGCGCGACATCGAGGAGGCCGTCGATAAACTCACCCGCAGCATCGAGCCGGTGATGACCATGCTGATGGGCGGCATCGTCCTCCTCGTTCTGCTCGCGCTGTACGTCCCCATCTTCTCGCTCGGAAACGCCTTCCTGCACAAGAAGTAGGCGGCGATCTGTGATCCTTCGCTCGCGAGGGACGGGTCGGTCCTTCCCTCGCGTCGCCCTATAGGCTCCGCGCGCTAGATACCGTGGGAGTTTCGGATCGACCACGAAGGCGCAACCCCACGCGGCCCCTGAAGGATCGTGCACCGACGGCTGCAGAAAAACCCAGGCCCTCGGCCCGTCTTTTGCTTTTGTAGCCACAAGAGCGACGCGGTAAAGACGACATCCCTTATGAGTACACACAGGAAGCCCGACAAAAAGACGTACCCAAAACCGCCTACTCGACTTTCGTGTCGAACGGTTTGACAGGAGACGCTTACGATGAAAAATACTTCCCGCCTTCGAGGATTCACGCTCGTCGAGCTCCTCGTGGTCGTCATGGTCCTCGGAGTCCTGGTCGCCATCGCGTTGCCTTCTTACATGAGCGCTTCGAAAACGGCTAAATACAACGTCGCGGACGGAAACGCCCGGACCATCGCCAGCGCGCTGCAGTCGATCGCCACTAAGTCGAACGCCTATCCATCCGCCTTAAGCGACGCCAGCGTCGCCAACGACCTGGGTGGCGCCATTCCCAATAACCCGTGCAGCGCAAGCCTTGGCGCCGACGGCTATACCTACACGAGCGTCGTCGGGGGAGTCACCGTCTCCGCTAACAACGACGTCTGCTCGGGCTACGTGCCGGTGACGTTCTCGATGAAGCGGTGATCGCCTTGACCGGATCGAGAAACGGGCGTCGAACGCGAGGCGTGGCTCTGCTCGCCGCTCTCGCCTACGTCGTCGTCGCGACGATGATGATCGCCTCGGGGCTTTACCTGTCCCTGGGATTTACGTCCCAGACCTGGGCCGAAGCGCGGTCGGAATCGGCGGCGGAGCTCGCCGACGCAGGCATCAACAACGAACTGGCGACCATCGCCACGACGGTCGGAAACCCGCCGTTTTCGCCGCCCACCGCAGACCCGTCCGAGACGATGGTCTATCCCGGAGAAGGTCATCCCGTCTACGGGCGCAAAGGCGCGATCGCCGGTGTGGACGGAAACTTCTGGGTCTGCACGACCCTTAACGAATGGTGGCGATCGGGAACGACGCCCACGACGTGGGACGGACAGACCAACCCTTACTGGATCACCGCCTCCGCGTACGTGCGCGGCTCCTGGCGACGCGCGACCGTCCGGGTCCAAAAACGGTCGATCTTCAGCCAATACGCCTTCTTCGCCGACGGGCAGTACGGAACGCTCGACGACATCGTGACCGCCGATGCGACGGCTAACGTCACCGTCGCCGGCATGGGGGGGACCAACGGACAGGTCAAGCTGTCACTCGGCAGCGCGCTCTCGCTCGGGAACATCCTCAACGCGAACCGGGCCAACTGCCTCGGAACTCAGTTCCCGAGTTCCGTCGTTCGCGCGGGCTCGGTCCTCACCACCCAACAGCCGCCCAAGAGCTTCGACCGAACCATCGACTCGATGAAGCGGGTCTTCGGGATCACCGCTACCGACGACCTGAGCGCCGGGCTCGCTCTGCTCGCGCGCTCCTCCAACTCGACCGGGGTCTACACCTACAAACCTCTCGTCGGCTCTGCGACGCTCTCCCTCGCGAACTGCACGAAGGTGAGTCTGCCAAGCAGCGCCCTGGAGAACTACAACATCCTCAACGTCCTTCTGCCGACGAAGGCCTGCTGGGATCTCTGCAACGTGAAGCCGGGCACGGGCGGCAAGGTCAAGACGCTCATCTTCGAGCCTGGCGACTACTACCTCAACGACATCAACCTCAACTACGACGCTTCGACGGAACTGGTGATCGACCCCATGGCCCTCGCGAGCGGCGGGACGCCCGGTCCCGTGCGCTTTTGGGTGTACGACGTTCCGCTGCTCGGAGGCTCGGACCACATCGACCTCCCCGTCGTGATGACGAAGGCGAGCGGAGCAAGCGCCCCCGATCCCTCGCTTTTCCGAATCTACTACGCGAAGGATGGGTACACCTTGACGCTGAACCGAAAGCCCAATCTCAAGGACTACACCGGCGCGAACCTGACGGGGGATTTCAATCTCTACGGTTGCCTCTACGGCATCACCAAGCCGACCAACGCTTCGGGGTTGATCACAAACCTGCTGTGGTACGGATCGAAGGTCACCCTCGCCGGAACCGCCGGTGCGACGGGCGGCGGCGTCGTGGTGAACGGATCGGTTATCGCGGACCGGATCGGTTTTTCCGGCCCCTGCGCGATCAATTTCGCATCCTCGTCCGACGCGTCCGATCCGGGCGTCGGCGCGACGATCCTGGGGAGTTACCTCGATGGCAAATAGACGCGCCCCAGATAGACGTGTCGGAGGTTTCGTCCTGATCGAGGCCGTTCTCGCCGTGACGATCCTCGCGGTCACCACCGCCGGAGTGTTCGTGGGCTGGTCCGTCACGGTGCGCCACAATCTTGACAGCCACCTGAACGCGCAGGCAGCCCAGCTTGCCCGGGCCGAAATCGAGCGAGCCAAGCTCAATGGCGCGAATGGCCTGCCGTTCGGCGCGTACAGCGCGTCGAGCGGAACCGCGGCCTGGAGCGGCGCCTACGACGCGACCGCCAACGCGGGGACCGGAGGATGGGTCGCCAACCTGCCCGTCTACTACGACGCCTCGGGAACCCGGGTCGCATCCGCCGCCAACGCGTCTCTCGTCCTCATGGACACCCTGACCGACTCCGGCGTGCTCGCGACCCAGGGTTCCGGCTACGCTCTCCAGCCGACGAGCCAGCGCGGGATCGTCGTGACCGTGACCCTCACCTCGGACGGCTCGACCGTCCTCGCGATGGGCACGACTCTCGTTCAGGGGGGGCTCTGATGCGACGCGGACTGGGCCTTATCGAGCTTCTGATCGCCGTCGTCGTCGTCGCGATCGCCATGGCGCTGTTCTTCCCCTCCATGCTCGGCGTCTGGAAGATGCAGACGTTAAGTTACGGGATGCCGACCGTCGACAACGACGCTCGAGCCATCGCCCTGAATCTAGCCGATTCTCTGCGCGCGGCAACCCTCTGCAACGCGACCGATACTGGCTGCACGGTCGATGCGGCGGTCGAGAACGCCACCGCGACCGGACTGACGGTCTACCGGCGAAACGACGACGGCACCCTGAAGAAGATAACCCTCGCCGTGGTCGGCGGCGCCTTTCAGCAGCGGACGAACGGCGTCGTCACAACGATCGACAATGACGCAACGTTCACCCTCGTGTTCTATACAGGGACTACCTATAACTCAAATAGTTTGACCCCTTTTACGCCGACGGACGCAACGCTGAAAAGTCTCGCCGCCGTGGGGATCCAAACGACGGTCGCCCGCAATGGGCTCACCAGCTCCTACTCGACGGTGGTTCGTCTCCGTAACAGCCCCAAGACCTAAAAAGATCTCCCATGCCACGACCCGAAAATCTAAACCTCGGTATCGAGTTGAACGATCGCGATATCCGGGTCGCCCTAGTCGACATCGAAGGCGACACTCCGTCCGTGCGCGCCACCCGCACGGCGCTCCTACCTGACGGCGCGATCGAGGGGGGCGTTATCCACGATCCGGCCATCGTGGCCCAGACCATCCAGCAACTGGTTCGGCCCTTGCGCGTCGGTCCGACGACGCGCACCGTCGTCGGCATTCCATCCACGCTACTGACCACGCGACTGCTCTCGATCCCGCCCTGCGAGGATCGAGAGGTCGCCGCCCTCGTGGAGGGCGAGATGGAACACCTGGGCATCTTGACCGAGGAAGGCCCGCTCGAGGTGATCACGTATCCCCGACGGGAAGGAGCTCCCGCGAACGCGATGCGTTCTGCGACCGTCTTCATGGCCGACCACCGCATCGTCCGCGAGGTGAAGGCGGCGGTCGAAGCGGCGGGGCTTCGGGTCGCGGGCATCGAGACGTCCCAGGTCGGCAAACTCCGCACGGCAACGCTCGCCTTGCCGCGGTCGGCGGCCACCCTGTTCATCGTCGTCGGTCCCCACCTGACGGGACTCAACTATTTCAATGGGGCCGATCCGGTGGCGAACCGACGCGTCGAAGTGGGCTCCGCCACGCTTTTCCGCGAGCAAGCGGCCGACGCGGACGGAAATCCCGCGCCGCTCCGCATCGATCACGCCACCCTCGACCGTCTGGCGATCGAATCGCTGCAGTTGATGGAGTTCGTGCAGCGAGACTTCGCTGACGAGATCGAAAGCGTCCGGATCTACGCCGTCGAGCCGGAAGTCGAGATGCTCGCGCCGATGCTAGAGCGCCGCTTCGGCATACCTACGGTCTTTAGCCCCTCCCCCACCGGTCTGGACGATCCCCGCTATGCGGTCGCCTACGGCCTTGCCGTTCGCGATTTCGTGGGGCCGTACAAGGTTCCGAAGATCGACCTCTCGGCGAAGCTGCGCAAGCAGAGCGACGCCCAAGAGACGCGACAGAACCTGATCGGGTCGATGTTAGCCTCGGGGCTTGCCTTAGCCGTCGGCCTCGTCGCCTTCGTGTGCTACGGACGCCTAAACGCCGCGCTCGACGCCCACGGTCGAAGGACGGCGGCCCAGCTTAAAGAGTTGAGATCGCAGACGGACACGATCTCGGCGGCCCGAACGGATCAAGACCGTCTCTATCATGCACTGCGTCATGAAGGTTTGCCGTTGGTGGCGATCATGGACGACGTCGCGCGCGGCGTCGATCCGGGCGTCCGCCTCAAGTCGGTCGGCGTTGGCAAGGATCTCCACGTGAAGGTCCAGGGCGAGGCCCAGAACGAGGCGGCCCTGAGCCGGATAGCCCAGCGTCTCCAAGCCAGTCCCGTCCTCGCTGATATCGGACTCGTCCAGCTCGACCGTTCGCGCGTGCCCGATAGCGCGCCGATCACCTTCGAGATCGACGCGACGACCGTACCGGCCGACCGCATCGATGCGCCGGGTCGCTCCGCGCCGATCGGTCAGATCGCCTCGATCGGACGAGCCGTCCGGGAGACCGGATCGTGAGGACGACCCGAGTCCGGATCGCCGCGTGGGCGGTTCCCATCGTCAGCTTCGCCCTTGCGACGGTCCTGATCGTGGATCGACACCGTGCCTTCACCGACGCTCTCCGACGCAATCGTCGACTCGAATCCGATTGGAGCCGAGCCTACACGACGGAAGACGCGATCGACGAGCTGAAGAGGGCGACGCGTTTCGCCTGCGCGGAGCGAAGCCCGAAAGAGGAGGCCGCTTTCTTCGCAGGTCTTCGGCGGCACGCGGCCTTGGCCGATGTCACCATCGTCCGCCTGCGTTCCCAAGCCGAGACCTTGGGCGACAACGCGCCGAGCGGCCCCCCTCCCGCCAACGCCGACAAGGATTCGACCGAGACCGTGACCAAAGGCGTGACGCGCATCGGCTGCCAGCTTGTGCTCGATGGCTCCTATCCCGCGCTCCGCCGGTTCGTCCGTGGACTCTGGGAATCCGACCGGCTCTACACCATGAGCGACGTGGCCTGGAACCGCGCCCCGAACGGAACGGAGCTGACCCTCACGCTCAACCGCTATCTCGCTCCCCAACCGCCCTCGAAGGAGGCGCCGAACCTATGAAACTCAAGCCTCTCCTCCTCGGCGCCAGCCTCGCCCTCGTACTTCCCGCGCCCGCCTTGCCTCAGGCCAGCCGCGTCGGGAAGGCGATCGCGGTCAACTTTTCCCGCACCGACGCCGGACGGGCCCTGAAGGCGTTCGGCCTGACCGCCGGCGTCGAGATCGTCTACGTGGCGGGCAAGGACAAGGCGCCGGTTACCCTCAGCGTCACGGTGGATACCGCCGAATCTGGAGTCCGGAGCATCGCCACCGCGGCGGGGCTCGTCTACCGCAAGGTGGGGTCGCAGTACGTCGTCGCCCCGCCGGACGGCATGCGGCAGGCCCTCGCGCCCTATGGCGTTCGCGCGATGTTGCCGGTCCTCGACGGGTCGGCGGCGGACATGGCGACGGCGATCCAGGAGTTCTTGCCTTACGCCACGGTGCGCGTCCTCGGTGACAGCCTCACCGTCGTCGGCATCCCGGAAGACGTCGCTCTGGCCCGTGAGGCGCTGGCGACCCTTCAAGGCAAGGCGACCGGGCAAGCCTCTGCGACCGACGTGATCCTTCTTACGAAGGCGGTGCCCAAAACGGTCGCGCCCCTCCTTGAAAAGCTCTGCCCCGGCGTCAAAGTCACTCCGACCGATGGCGAAGGTCCGGGCGGCGCCCTCGCGCTCGCCGGTCCGGCCAACGTCCTCGACGCCGCCCGCAAGATGGTGGCGCGGCTTGACGTCGATATGCCTGACGCCACGACGATCCGGGTCTACACTCTCCGCTACTCGAGCGCCCCGGACGTGGTCTCGATCCTCAGGAAGACCTTTCCCACGCTCGACGCCCTGGCCGGGCCGTCGCCCAACATCCCCAAGCGGGCGGGCTTTAGTCCGCTGACCGCCGCCCTTTCCACGACCTCGGCTCAAAGTCAAGGCTTGGGTCAAGGAATGGCGAGCGTTGCCGAAAAACCGACGGTTCCCGGCCCCGAAGGCGCGCGCGCCAAGACCCTGATCCTTCGCGGGCGGCCCGACGTCGTCGATCAGGCGCTTGGACTGCTCGATCAGATCGACCGCAAACCCAAGCAGATCATGATCGAGGTGAACGTCGTCGAGACTTCCCCGAGCGAGGACGAGGCGAAGGGCCTCACCTACGACTGGAGTTCCTTCAGCTTCTACGAGACGCCCGCAGGAGGCTCAACGTCGTCGACGAGGCCGATCGGGGTCGGCCAGTTCAGCCGGGCTCCCTGGAACTTCAACGCCATCCTCAGCGCGAAGGTACTGAAGAAGGAGGCGAAGATACTGGCGAGGCCGAGCATCCGCGTGATCGACAACGGCGAGGCGTCCGTCTTTATCGGCGACACCCTACGGGCCCGCATCGTCACCGGCGGCGCGTTAGGCTCCCAGAACGTCGAGATTCAGGAATTCCCCATCGGCATCATCCTCCTGATCGCGCCCCAGGTGAACGCGGACGGCAACATCACGATGCATGTCAACCCGGTCATCAGCACCGTCACCTCCATCGACAGCTTCAACGTGCCGCAGACGAGTTCCCGCGAGGCGGAGACGACCGCTATCGTGAAGGACGGCGAGACCGTCGTCCTCGGCGGCCTCATCCGCGACGAGGACATGAAGACGGTGCAGGAGATTCCGCTGCTCTCGAAGCTTCCGGTGATCGGCGAGCTGTTCCGGAACCGGACGCGCAACCACCGTCGGAGCGACATCCTCGTAAGCATCACCCCCCACCTCATCGAGGACGGAGCGACGAAGCCGTGATTCCCGCCTCGCGCCAGGATCGGATAAAGTCCGCCAAGATGGGCGGCGCCGTTCTGGCCGTTCTCGTCTGCGCGGCGTGGCGCGTCACCGGCTCGATGACGGAAATTCCGACGGACGGACCGCGGAGAGTCGTTGTGATCGGTGGTGAGCGATCGGCGCTCACCACTCTGAGGGCCGAATCTACGGTCGCGTCGCCCGCGCTGCCTGATCGGAACGATGGTTCTACCCCACCGATCGACCCCGATCCATTTCGCCCCCTGGAAGTCGCGACGGCTTCAGAAGATCCTCTCGCGACCAAGCCCGTTCCTCCCACGATGGTTGGCCCGCTTGCCGCGCCACTCACGCCAGACAGGGCTTCGGCCCCGTTGAAGATTGCGATCTCGGGAATGCTGCCGAAGACGCCACCTGCACTCAGGCTGACCGGCGTCGTCGTCGGCTCCCACCCGACGGCGGTCGTTATGGTCGGCGACGAGGAGATCGTAATGCGTCCTGGTTCGCGGCTGCCGGACGGCTCGACGCTCGTTCGGATCGATACCGCAAACGTTACCGTCGCTCGTGAAGGTCGAAATTCCGTTCTATGGGTTTCCGACTGACCTTAGACCGAACGGAACGGCAAAGCGTCGAAAAATCCAGTACGAAACGTCTCGAACGATTTCCCCACAGAACGCTCTCTCCTAGATCATGAACCGCAACGTGCCAAGCTTCGCCGATTCAAACCCTGCAACCGCGTCTCGTCCGCCGCTCCATCCTCGGGAGGAGGAGCGCCTCGCGTCGGTGATGGCCCTCTTGCGAGGCAACGAGGGCCCCGACGCACTGATGGAAACGTACGCCCGCCGGGCGGCCGAGCTCTGCCAGTCGTCGACTGGACTCGTCACCTTGCTCGGCGAGCGCGAACAACGGTTCATAGCGTGCATCGGCATGGAGGGAGACAGCACGGAACGCGATTCCGCGTTCTGCGCCTACACGATCCTGGAACAAGAGCCGATGGTGGTGGAAGACGCTCGTCTGGATGCGCGGTTCCGAAACAACCCCTACGTGGTGGGCGATCCCCACATTCGCTTCTATGCAGGAGCGCCGCTTTTTGACCGCTCCGGCCTACCGCTGGGCAGTCTGTGCGTGGTCGATTCCGAACCGCGCGCCATATCCTCCAAGCGTTTGCTCGCCCTCCAAGACCTCGCCCGTGCGGCAAGCGTCGCGCTCGAGGCCCGGCGCGTTCTGTCCCAGTTCGTGCCCCAGGACCGACTCGAAGAGGCGCGTTCCCAGCTCGACTCCGTGTTCGAGAAGTTCGCGGCGAAGTAGCGCGAACGTACGCCGGATACACTGCCGATGTATCCATGCTCGCCTCACTCTACGCGTCCCTCCCTTTGAATCCCGCGACCGTGGACGTGCGTGTCGAGCATGGCCGTTTCCTGGCGAGATCGCTCCACCTCGGTCCGCAGGACGTTATCCGTTTCGTCAACTCGGACCGCGAAACATACACCGTCGAGTCGCCCGGCCTCATGTCGGGCGACGTCACGCTCTCGCCGGGCGCGACCGTCGAAGTGAAGCCGCTGTACGAAGCCGGAAGCTATACCATCATGATCGAGGAGGTACCGACCTCTGAGATCGTGGTCGATTACGACGGGCGTCCTGTCGAGGACCCTTCCCGAAGGGAGCCGCCGTTCGATGTCGCCCGTCGGAACGATCGCCAACCGTTGCTGTCCGAACCGGGGCAGGAACCTGCCTACGGCGCGTATGCGACCTTCGACTTTGCCGCGCGGGGTGAGGCGGGAAGGCAATCGACCCTTCAAGCTCTCTACCGCCTCCAAGAGGAGCTCTCGGGCGACGCGCCCCCGCCCGAGCTCGCGGCCTACCTCACTCCGGAGGGCTGGACACGCCTGCGGCCTTCGGTATCGCTCGTCGTCGGCTTGGGTTCGTCCGCCTACGACGCGCGCCGGTTCGGCACGCGGGTGGCCGCTAGTCGGCCTAAGGCTCTCCATCCTTTTTCTCTCGGAGCTCGATTGAGGGCCGCGATGCCCCCGGAGCGCGATGTGGTCCTGCGCGTCGTGAGCGACAACCATTGGTTCAACCTGCGGGTTTGCCGCCTCGCCCTAGACCGCCTTCGAGGTCGGACCGCCTCGCCAGCCATCCAAGCGGGCTACGCGCCTCCCCGAGGTCGATCGCCTATCCTCGGCGGCTTCTTCGACGGCATCGGCAATCCCACGGGCGCCGACCGCGAGCGGACCGTGTACGCGGGGAGCAACGGAACGTACCTCGCGCTGTTTCGCATCGGCTTCGACGAAATCCGTTTCGAGCGGCTCGGGCTCACCGCGCAAGAGGCTCTCGTAGGTCGACGCAAGGGCTCGGGCCATCAGGTCGCGGGAGGCTCTCCCGCCGCGCACCGTGCAAGGGCTCAGAACGACGGAAAGAGCCTCATCGTCCGGATGCCCCTCGTCTACGATGAGGGCGTAGGCCGGACCGGACTGCTCTTCGCCTCCGTACAGGCCTCGATCGATCGCCAGTTCGAGCGCATCCTTCAAGGCTTTATGCTCGCGCGCGACGCCAAGAAGAGGCAGGACGGTCTCCTGAGCTTCATGCGCTTCGAGAGCGGAGCGTACTACTACGTCCCGCCCTCTCCACGCGGAAGCTACCCCGGCACGTTGCGCGGTCACTGAGCGAACCGGCGTCTGGTCCACGAAGCCCCCCGTTGCTTCAAACGCTGTTGGAAGGTAAAGATCGTCGTTCGCTCGGCGCGGTAGGCTAGTGGACCATGTCCCCTAGCGCGACGATGCGCCTGCGGGTGGTCGAACGCGCCTGCCACGGCGGCAACCTTGAGCGGTTCATCCGACCGCTTCTGCTTGCCCACCTCGCCCGAAACCCGGAAGGGCGGCACGGCTATGCTTTTCTTGCCGATGTCGCCCTCGCCCAGACCCTGACGCCCGCCCCTTCCGGCGTTTACCGCGCGCTACGCTCTCTGGAAGACGAGTCGATGGTGGAAGGCCACACCGATCACGGTTCCGAAGGACCTGCCCGTCGGGTCTATCGTCTTACCGAAGGCGGCCGATCTTGCCTCGCCGTGTGGGCCACGACCTTGCGCGAATACGCCGACGAGGTGCGAAAGGTCGCCGAGCTCTGCGAGGGGTCCCGATGAGAAACCCGATCCGCGAGTGGTTCGGCGAGGCCGTCGGCACGTTTATCCTCGTCCTGTTCGGCGTGGGCTCCGTCCACGCGGCGGTTCTCACCGGCGCGCAGGCTGGTCTCTGGCAGGTCGCGGTAGTGTGGGCTCTTGCGGTGGCCCTCGCGATCTACACCGTCGCTGGGGTCTGCGACGCGCACCTCAATCCGGCCATCACCGTCGCCATGGCGGTCTATCGCCGCTTCCCGCTCCGAAAGGCGGTGGCCTACGTCGCCGCGCAGCTCTTGGGGGCGATCTTGGCCGCCCTCGTTCTGTACGCGCTCTACGGCGGCGCGCTCCAGGCCTTCGAGGCGGCGAACGGCATCGTGCGCGGCGCGGCGGGAAGTGAGCGTTCCGCCATGGTGTACGGCGAGTATTTCCCGAACCCTAGCCTCACGAAGGCCAACGGTTGGACACGGAGCGTGGTGACGCTGCCCGTGGCTGCGCTGGCGGAGGGGCTGGGTACCGCCTTCCTCGCGTTCGTGGTGTTCTCCCTGACCGACGAGCGCAACCGCGCCCGGCCCGGTTCCGGCGTCGTTCCGATGATGGTCGGCCTCACCGTCGCCGCCGTGATCAGCATCGTCGCCCCGCTTACCCAGGCGGGGCTCAACCCGGCGCGCGACTTCGGACCGCGTCTCGTCGCCTACTTCCTAGGCTGGCGGGAGATCGCCATCCCCGGACCGCAAGGCGGCTTCTTCGTCGTGTACGTTCTCGCGCCGATCGTCGGCGCGCTCCTCGGGGCGGGCCTTCAGCGCCTGCTCGTGGCTCCATCGGAAGGTCAAGAAAAGTGAAGCTTATTCTTATCGGCGGTTTTCTCGGAGCGGGCAAGACCACCCTCATGGCGGAAGCGGCGCGGCGCCTTGCTGCGAAAGGCGAGCGTGTCGGCCTCATCACGAACGACCAAGCGCCCGAACTGGTCGACACCGCCCTTCTCTCCCGTGAAAAGGCGGGGGTTGAAGAAGTGAGCGGCAGTTGCTTCTGCTGCGACTTTCCGGGCCTGCTCGCCGCGATGGCCAAGCTTCGCACGGAAGCCCAGGCCGACGTGCTCGTCGCGGAGCCGGTAGGCAGTTGCACCGATCTCTCCGCCACGATCCTCCAACCGCTCAAGGATCTCAGCGCTAGGGAGGTGTCGGTCGCGCCACTTTCCGTGCTCGCGGATCCCGCTCGCCTTTCGGACATCCTGGACGGCGGTCACGGTGGACTCCATCCGAGCGCCGCGTACATCTTCCGCAAGCAGCTCGAAGAGGCCGATATCCTCGTCGTGACGAAAGCGGATCGGCTATCCGGCGAAGAAATCGACGCCCTTCAGGCGCGGGTCGCCCGCGCCTACCCTCTCGCGACGGTCCGGATAATGAGCGCCCAAACCGGTGCGGGCGTGGACGATTGGCTCGACGATGTCCTCGGTTCACTCGAATCGGATCGGCACATCGCCGAGGTGGACTACGACGTGTACGCCGAAGGAGAGGCGGCGCTCGGATGGCTGAACGCGACCTTCCGGCTTCACGGCCCCGAAACCGACTGGGTCGGACTCGTCCGGCGGCTCCTGGCGGCCCTCGGCGACCGTTTCGACGCGGCGGGGATGCGCGTCGGTCACGTCAAGGCGATGGTCGAGGCGGCGGGCGACTTCGCCGTGGGCAACCTGACGGGCCGCGTCGATACCCTCAGCGTGCGCGGCTCCGTAAAGCCGACCGCCCACGCCCGCCTCACCCTGAACGCGCGGGTCGAGACCTCCCCCGAAGCCCTGGAAGGGATCGTGCGGGAAGAGCTGGCGAACGTCGCCGGAGGCGGCTTGGAGGCGACGCCCCTCGCCTGGCGCTGCCTCAGCCCGGGCCGACCGGAGCCGACCCACCGCTACGACCGTCTCGTCGGCGCGGGCGGGATCCCGAAGGCCTAGATTCCTCGTCCCGCCGCGCCGTCTCCGGCGCACCGTCCCACAATAGACGCATGCCCGGGCCTGCCCCCCGCCCTTACCTGATCGAGGAGTACACCCGAACCGTCTGCCCGCTCTGCTTCGCCGAGCGGGCGCGGCGCTCGGACGAGGCGGGCACGTTCGTCGACGGCATGCTGGTGTCGCACGACGGCGCGGTGTGGATGCGCCGCTTCTGCCCCTTCCACGGCGAGACCGAAAGCCTCTACGAGGAGGACCTCGAGGTCTGGAGAGCGCGGGCGGGCTGGTCGTCCCCCACCCTCCCGATCGTGCCCGACCGGGAGGACAACTTCGCGGGCTTCCCCGACGGCTACCGCGAGGGCCTGCCCCCGAGCCACGGCCAGCACACCTGCATCCTCCTCCTCAACGTCACCGACCGCTGCAACTACCACTGCCCCGCCTGCTACGCGGGCGCCTACCCGCCCGGAACGCCCGCCTTGCGCCCCGAGCTTCCGTCGATCGACGACGTCCTGCGCACGGTCGACACCATGCTCGCCCGCGAAGGCGGCAAGCTCGGGGTCGTGATGATCTCCGGCGGCGAGCCGACCGTCCGGAGCGACCTCGAAGAACTCCTCGAGCGTTTGCTGGAGCGCCCGATCACGCGCGTGATGCTCAACACGAACGGACGCCGGATCGCCCGCGACGACCGGTTCCTCGCCTTCCTGAACCGCCACCGTCGCCGGATCGAGGTCTACCTCCAGTTCGACGGCCTAAGTCCGCAGGCCTCCCTCACCCTCCGGGGCGAGGACGTCGTGGCGGAGAAGCGCCGCGCCCTCGCCCGCCTGAACGACGCGAAGCTCTTCACCACCCTCGTCATGACCGTCGCCAAGGGCGTCAACGACGACGAGGTCGGCGACGTTCTCGAACTCGGCCTGAGCGTGCCGCGCTGTGCGGGCCTCGCGATCCAACCGATGTTCGGCTCCGGTCGAACCCCGCTCTACGACCCGCTCGACCGGGCGACCCCGAGCGGCGTTCTCCGGCGGCTGTCCCTTCAGACGGGCGGGCGGATCGGCCCGGAGGCGTTCATCCCCCTTCCCTGCAGCCACCGCGACTGCTGCGACATCGGCTACCTCATCAAGGCGGGCGGGCAGGAGGTCGGGCTCCCGAAGGGCGGCAAGCGGCGGGCGGCGGTCATGTGCGCGGCGTTGCAGGACCTGCTCCTCAAAGCTGCGGAAGGGCGCGAGCCGGACGGCTGCCTCTGGCCCAGCGCGTCCGCCAACAAGCCCATGACGAAGAAGCGCACGTACGAGGCGTGGCGGGAGATCGTGCGCAAGGCGGGGCTCCCGCCCGACATAAGCCCCCACGACTGCCGCCTGACCCACGTTAATTGGGTCGAGAAGCTCTGTCCCGAGGTCTCAACGACGACGCTGAAGGAACACGTCGGCCACGCCGCCGCAGGCGTGACCGAGACCAACTCCACCCGGCCGCTAGTGCCTGCTCAGGACGTTCTCAGGCGTGCGCTGGACAGTCTCGTTGATTGCTTACGGGCTTGAGGAAGCGGTACGTAGAGCCCCCTTCAGTTTGAACGAAGAAATCGCAGGCTAAGCCGCAAGTTCAGAGCCCATGACGCCCTATGCCATCCGCTACACGTGGGAGATGGTCGAGAGACAAAGGCCGCAGAAGGACGTTACATAATGTACAAAACACTATAAAAAGTATAAAAATTGCTTTAATTTGCGTACGATTGGTGTGTACTCGTAGTCTTTCGGTTGAGGAAAGCTCTTCGCCTTGAAGGCAGCCATTTTGGCGAACAGCCTTGCCACTTCTTTTCCGAGCGGAAGCCACTGGTCGTATGTCGCTCGCGACGCACCGAACGCGCGCTCCTATACTCATAAACATGCGCTTATCCTGACCTTAGAGCAAGCCTAGCCGGCGCGAAATTCGACGTTGTCGGGCCACCTAGCGGCTCGCTAACCAGCTGATGTGAATGAGGAGTTCATGCATCACATCAGTCAAATCGTACTCGTTGATTGATCGCTCTTATGCATGAACACGACGCTCGGGATGCTCGACTAAAAGCTTCAGGGTTCCCTGCTGTCGATTTGTCGAGCGATCGAGTCTACACGTTGCCGGTGCGACACAACTAGAACCCTCAGAACATCGAGGAACTCCTGATTTGTCTGACACGCTTCCACCAGTTTTTTCACGCCTTGGGGATCGTCCCATGCGACGACCCCCTCAAGGTACGTGTTGGCAAGATCACGGTACGGGCGTCCTTGGGTATCTGTCGCGAACGCCTGCAGCAAGCCCACGACATAAGTCGCCAAGGCACGCTCCTCCCGAAGCCCCTGAGTGCTTTCAGGATGAAGCTTTTCCCAAGCCCTTAGCTTCATGGCGTTCTCGACCACGAGCCGCCGACGAACGTCGATCGCCTCGCTCAGATCGAGGAACAGGTTCTTACTTTGCTCGGTTTCGTTCATCGCGCTGTTCACGGCATGCGGTCCTCGAGGCCCGTGATCGCCACGTTGATCTCGTACTGGTAGATCTTTCCCAGGAGATGCGCGGTGTAGCACTTGCCCGCTTCGCCAGCCCAGTATGTCATCTGCTGCGTTTTTTGCTCAGCTGTGAAGCCGTCGGCAGTCGGTGTGGACTTGACCGATTCCAGGGTCGCACGGGCCTGTATCCCAGCTTCTGTCGCCTCACCCGTGAACTCGATCATGATGTCCAAAAGGCTGTATAGCTCGTCCGCCATCCCCATCCGGCTTCCTCCCGAACCAAGGATCAGAGCGACCTCTAGCATCACATTGTTCATCTTGATGGTGATAGATTCGGCGTCGTTACCTGACTGGTCCGCGTTGTTCACCGGATCGTTGCCGCAGTACGCAAACCAGTTCGAACCGTCCCGCGAACGATCCTGACTCAGGAACCGCGCGCTGTCCGGCTCGTAGTACCGCGCCCGCATGTATGTTAGCCCTGACTCGTCGTCCTGACGGTGCCCAAGGTTCGCGCAGTACTTGCCCTTCGGGTCACCCGTCGGAGAGCCGCCCCGCACGTTTCCCCACGCGCTGTAGCGGCGGAGGTTCTGCACGGCGTAGCCCGTGCCATTCCGGTACAGCGTCGCCACGTTGTTCCCGTGCGCGTCGTAGATCGGGAAGCCCCGCGTCACCACGTTGTTCGGCGCGGTCTGCTCCATGAAGTCCACGCCCCGCCCTCCAAGGCCGTAGCGGGTGATCGTCGGGTTGCCCGAGGCGGGCGTCTCCACGTCCTCTATCGCCATCTGGCCGGCGTGTCGGAAGCGGGTCGCCACGCCGTTGTACAGCTTCGAGATTCGCATCCCGTCCGCCCGGTACCCGTAGCTCGCAGACCACGCCCCTGCGCGGCCGTGCGCCGTCAGCCTGTTCAGCGCGTCCCAGTTATAGAAGAACGTCAGGCCGCTGGAGTTGGTCTTTGACGTGCGGTTCCCCAGGATGTCGTTCGTGCAGGTGAGGCCGCCCGCCGTCGTGGCCCGGTTCAGGCTGTCCACCGCGTTCCCGCCCCGGTTGCCCGCCGCGTCGTAGCTCCACGCCTCGTCCGGATACTGGAAGCCCCACGTCCCGTCCCCGTAATGCGCCTCCGTCAGCTCGTCGTTCTTCGGGTCGTACCCGTACGTCTCCGTGCGGGTCTGCTCCCCCTGCATCGCGTACAGGCTCGAGGTTTTCAGCCCCCGGTTGAGGTTCGAGCCGTTCGTCGAGATCTCGTAGCCGCACGTGTTCTGCGCGATGAGAACGCTGGACTGCCCCTGCGCGTCCCAATACGTCGATACGTCGGTCAGACGCCCAGCCGCGTCATACTGGTACTCAGCCCAGGCGCGAGAAGCGGCGTTGCGACCGTCGTAGTAACCGTTCGCCGAAGGCGAGCCAGACTGAGGCGTTTGGGCGAACGCCGTCGCGACGAGCCGCCCCTTGGGGTCGTAGGCGTAGTGGAACTCCTCGGTCGTAGGCGCGCCAGTAGAGACGTCCAAACGGACCATCGTCCTGAAGGCGCGGCTCGATGAGCCGAAATCGTTCACGGGCACATAGTCGGAATAACCCCAGCGCGCCACGGTCGTCCCATTGTCAGCCTGGGCCATCGTGGCGCGGTCGCCGCTCAACCCATACGTGTAGTCGACCCGGTATACATCTCCACCGTTCGTCTCCTTGACGTAGCCGGGCTGTCCGATCCCGCCACCCGACGCGACGTAGCCGATCTCCTGGACGACCCCGGAGAGTCCGTCCGTCACGCTCGTCGGCTGGCCGTTTGAAACGCCCGATGTGCCGTAACCGTAGGTGACGATTGGTTGGTTGCCTCCTTGATCGGTGCGGGTCACCCCTAGCACGAGTCCGTCCTTGTCGAAGGTCGTCACGAAACGACGGCCCGCCGCGTCCAGAACGTCGCGCACTTTGCCCCACGGCGTATAGCCCATAGACTGAGTGGTGCGATTGATGTGAGAAGCGTCTCCATAGTCCTCCACCACCTGGCTCGCCTGCCCCCAAGTACCCCCTGAACCGCCGTCCGATCCATAGACCGTGTGGGTGCGAACACGGGTCCAAGCACCATTGGAGGGAGCTTTCTGGAGTTTCCACACGTCCGTGGGCCGCCCCTTCGCGTCGTAGCCTGTCCCCCCCGAAGCGCCTTCCGAAGGGGTACCGAAGGCTGAGTCGCTCGGATCATGGAAGGCGGCGACGCACCGACTGGGATCGGATACGGCGACGGTGTATCGCCAATTCGTGCCCGTCGTCCCCGTGATGCCCCCACGTTTGGCATCGAACACGCGCACAACCTGGCCCCGGCACCCGGCGGAAGCGGTATTGGGATAGTAGTCGGTGAACGAGACGCGTCCCGCCTGATCCCGCACCGCCTTCTGCTGGAAATACCGCTCGGCCGTCCAATAGGCGTACTCGACTGAGCCCGTTCTCACCAGCGCAAGGTACTGACCGTTGTACTTGTACTCGTTCAATGTGGCGGTTAGCGGAGCACCCATGAAATTACGGGCGTAATTCGTGACGACTTGGCTGTACCCCTGCCCCGACGTGAGGTTGAAGCGCGCCGAAACGTTCGATGGCAAGGCACTGCCCTCCTCGGCAAGATCCTGCGTCACCCGATCGAAGTTCCGCCACTGGACCAGGTTGCCTTGTCCGCCCGTTCCCGTGCCCGGTCGTAGCTCGATCCGAAGCCCGCCGTTGCCGTTCGGCATCTGATCGAGGTAGTCACTTCGCATCAGCGAACCATCGGGACGATAGACGTCTACCCGCCGGTCGGTGGGCTTCGACACCGTTGCCGTAACGACGGCGTAGACCTGATTGGGATCGTAGATCGCGGTCACGAAGAACGAGGAGAAAGAAGAGCCGAGGTACGAGAAGCTCTTTTTCGTGTAGGTCAGCGAGGTCGTGAGGCCTCTAGCATTCGTGACGGCGTTCAATAGCCGGTCGGGCGCGTTGGGATCGCCCGAAGCGGAAGGCGTATACCCGTACTGCGTCGTACGAAGGCCGGGCGTGGTGACGCTCGTGAGGAGCCCTCCCGCGCCGTAGCCGTACTGGACCACCCGCTGGTCGGCCGCAGGCGCGCCCGGGTTGTCGGTGATGGAGACGATGCGGGCCTGGGCGTTGCCGCTCGTGCCCCAGGCGAAGGCGAGGACGTGGCCGCCGGGCATTGAAACCCCCGTCAGCGGCATCTCGCTCGTCGAGCCGTTCGACTTCTGGAAGGAAACCGGCGTGTTGCCGTAGGTGTAGGTCGTGACGTTGCCGTGGCGGTCGGTCGCGCTCGTGACCTTGAGCACGTTCGCCGCCTCGGGGGCCGCACTCGGGTCGTTCCAGGGGCGCGTTCCGTTCGGATAGGAGCCCTTCTTGGCGTAGGCGTAGACCGTGCCCTCGGGCGTCTTGACCGAGTTCGAGACGAGGAGCTGGGTCTTGGCGCCGCTTCCCGCCGGGAACTCGACCCACTCGTACACGGAGTCATAGACGTTCTTGTCCCAGGCGGGGGTGGTGAGGATGCCGTCGACGTCCTTCTGGATCGTCTCCTCCGTGCCGCCCGCGTCGACCGCGGTGACCGCCGCCGCCGGTTCCACCGCCACGTTCGGGTCGTCCTCGCCCGCCGAGCGTTCTTTGAGGCTCGTCGGGACGCTCGGCGCGGGCGCGCCCGCGCTCTTGATGAGCCCGCCCGCCGTCGAGCGCACGTCGGCGCTGAGGGTCCAGCCCTTGCCGAACGGCCCCTCGTCGGGGTTGTTGGAGCTGTAGGAGCGGGTGACGTTGACGGGGATGCCGTAGCCGCCGTCGAACGAGAGGTCGGTGGCGGACGTCGAGAAGTTTCCCGTCATCAGGTCGATCCCCTTGTAGACCACGTCCCACTTGTTCTGCCCCGCGAGGTACGGGTTCTCGCCCGCCCGGCCCTGGAGCGTCCGCTCCTCCTCGCCCGTCAGGAGGCGGCTCGCGCTCTTCACGCGGCGGGCGGCGAGACCTTTCTCCGCCTTCGCCCGGTCTTCGAGGCCCTTCGCCACGTTCTCGCGCAGGGGCGCGCCGTAGACGGCGAGGGCGCCGCCGGGGACGCTGAAGTTCAGGAGCACGGCGCAGGCGGCGACGCGGGCGATCTGGGTACGACGAAGAATCGAGGATTTCATTTTCGGATGGCGTGCCCCTACTTGGGCACGAAGGAACGCGAAGCGTGGTGCCGCACCCTCCGTGGGTGCGTGAGAGCCTCTCGTATCGTCGCAGGCTCTGTTCACAACCCCTCCGGCTTGGAGAGAAGGATCAGGGTGGCGGTGAAGTCGGGATCGTCGAGCGATGGTAGATGAAGAGCCGAAGAGGCCTTAAAGCGCGGGTCCCAGACGGTGGCCTTGTCGCCCTCGACCCGCTCCAGCACGACGTAGTGGTCGCCCTGGAGCAGGACGGCGGGAAGCTTGGCGTCCGCGAGGTCGCGACGGTCGAGCCGGACCGCCCAGCTCTCCCGCCCGAGGGCCTTCAGCCCCCGGCGCATGCCCTCGACGCTCGTGCCGGAATCCGTGGTGCCGCAGAGCTTGGCGAGCTCCTTGTAGCTCTTGCCGGTCAGACGCTCCAGGCACTTCGGACCGCAGACGCTCGTCTCGAACCGGATGCGCGCCTCCTGCTTGGCGACGTCCGCCTGGAGCAGGGCGTCCCACTGAGGCTTCGCCTCGCCACCGTTCAGACGCACGAGCCGGCCCCGGACCGCGTGGACCAGGGGGCTCAGGGGACGCTCCTCAAGGAAGCGGACGAACTCGCCCTCGGCCTCCGCCTTCTTCCCTTCCCCGACGAGGCACACGGCGGCCTGGTAGGCGGCGCCGTCGGCCACGCCCCCGAAGGCCGCCGACTGGGCGCCCGTGCCCTTGTGATCGCGGGCGACGGCGAGGAAGGCCTGCCGGGCCTTGGCGAAGCCCTCGGTGCGGGCGACCGCGTAGCCGAGGCGCAACCGCGCCGCGCCCAAGCGATCCTGCGCCTCCGGGCTCTTCGCCGCCGCGTTCCGGGCGACGTAGCGCTCCAGGGCGGGACGGTCGCTCGTGGCCGGAATGGGCGCGGGAGCCGCCTTGGCCAGGGGCGGAGCTGCAGGCGTGGAGTGGGGTCGAAGCCGGACGACGAGGACCAGGGCGGCCACGGGAATCAGGGCCGCCGGAACGAGGAGGAGGGTTCGTTTCTTCATCGGCTTCTAGTTCCCGGTGAGGTTGGTGACTTCGTTAGAGCTCGTCCGGTCCACCGTCCAGAGGCGGGGCTGGCTGTCCGCGAGGGGAGCCGAGCTCTCGTAGGCCTGGCTCGCGAAGTACTGCCAGACACCCGAAGGGGGGCTCGCCTCGGCGCTCAGCGCGAGCCCGATCTTGACGGGCGCCTCAAGGAACCGGAGGCTCAGGTACTCGTTCTGGGGGAAGTTGTACAAACTCGTCTCCTCGCCGAGGAGCGTCGCCTGCGTGAGGTCCCAGCGGTTGGCCCAGGTGGCGGTGGCGGGCAGCGCGCCGTAGTTGGGGTCGTTCGCCGCCGACGGGGCGAAAAGCCGGACCGTCGGTGCGCCGTAGGAGGCGGGAACGCCGAGAGCCCGCAGGCACAGGCTCGACATAAGCGGGTAGGTCAGCGTCGCGGCGGGGATCCAGCCCTGGATGCGGGCGGTGCCGCTGGCGTCGTTCCCCCCGGCCTGCCCCACGAAGAGGCCACCCTTGTAGGACCAGCCCAGGAAGCTCGGGTTGCGCAACTCGGCGTTGGGGTCGCCCGGCAGCCCGCCGTCGAGGTTCGGCTGCCCGTAGACGCGCCGCGAGTCGAGCGCGACCGCCTCCACGTTGCGGCGCAGGACGTTGAGGGCGACCGTGGTCACCAAGACGCTGTTGGAGTAGTGGGGCGTCGTGACGCTACCCGAGGTCGTGCTCCAGGACGAGTACAGCGTGCGCCGGACGTAGACGTTGCGGGCGCCCGCGCCCGGCAGGCGAAGCTCGAAGCGCTTGCCCTGCGCCTCGTAGTAGGCGACCCCGGAGCCGCCGGGCACCGTGACCGGGGTCCCGTTCGAGGTGAGGGACGCCGCGTACGCGCCGTCGACCCCGAACTCGAGGGTGGCGGAGGCCGTGAAGTTGGAGGCATCGGGAGGAGCCGAGGAGTTGTTGGTGATCGTCCCGCAGATAAAGTCCAGGCGGACGCGATGCGCGGACTCGCCGCCGTAGCCGGTACCCGCGAACTCACGAAGGTCGCGCAAGGAAACGGGAACGTTGGGGGCGATCTGGACTTGGACGTCCGCACGCGCTACCTGGATTGACGCGAGGGCGGTGAGGAGGGTCACGAGGCGGGCGGGGCGAGGACTCATAGCAGGACCGAATACATCGACACGTGTATTCGGTAGTCACCTTAGCAGGTTCTATGACTGACAACGAGCACGATCGAGATAAATTAAAAATTTCTTATCTTTAAGTTTCAACGATCGGTACAAAAGTTAGTAGAAATGGCCCGAATCGGCCAGTTTCGGCGAGATCCCAGCAGAAAGGCGAGTCTCTAAAGGGCCTGTCGCGGCATGCCCGAGAGCGTTCACGGGCGGGATCATCCTGTTCACGAAGGTTGTTAGAGCGTTCGTTCGATGACCGCCGCGACCCTCGCCCCCGCCTTCGTCTTCCACTTCCCGCCGCCTCATCCTCGATCGCGCGAAAAGCGCGTCTGTCTCGTCGTTTGTCTCGTTGGAGCCGGGATGCTTGACGCTTTGCGCACCCACCGCGATCGCCTTCAAAGCCACCCTAAGAAGCGGAGTTCTGGCAAAACGACCGCAGGCCGCGTTCCCGTAAAAGAGAACGCGGCCTGCCAGATCGAAACGGGATGGGCGGTACTGGATTCGAACCAGTGACCCCTTCGGTGTGAACGAAAACTTTGTAGGCTAGAACCGCAATTTCCGAGTCTCTGGAAGTTCCTCGGCGTCTCTCTTCGTCTCCTCCATTTGAGAGACCTTTGAGAGACCGGCAGGTCGATCCCGCAGGCGGTCGGGCCGTCGATCAACCCTGTGCGAACTCTTCCCCCCAAGGGTGAAATTGCGGGCACAACGACGGGAGTTCGAGCTTGCGAACGTCTCACGCCGTCTCTTTCCACGCTGGGATTTGAGAGACAAACGAGAGACGAACCTCGCGCGATGGGGCCTCGCGGATCAGCTTCCTTCGCGCCCCGCGTCGAACCGTTTCAGCCTGAGAGAATTCAGGATCACCGAGACGCTTGAGAACGCCATCGCGCCCGCCGCAAGCATCGGGCTCATCTTGCCCATGGCCGCCAGCGGAATCGCCACCACGTTGTAGCCGAACGCCCACACGAGGTTCCACCGGATGGTGTTCAGCGTGGCTTTGGAGAGCCGAATCGCCTGCGACACGCCGCGGAGGTCGTGCCGGAGGAGCGTTATTCCGGCCGTCTCCACGGCCACGTCGGTTCCCGAGCCCATCGCGATGCCGAGGTCCGCCTGGGCGAGCGCGGGAGCGTCGTTGATGCCGTCCCCGACCATTGCCGTCCTTCCCTGAGATTGGTGCCGCTTGACGACGTTTGCCTTCTCGCCGGGCAAGACCTGGGCCTCGACCTCGTCGATGCCGACCGAGCGCGCGATGTTCTCGGCCGTTCGCCGGTTGTCGCCCGTGACCATCACGGGCACGATGCCCATCTCCCTGAGCTGCTCGACCGCCTCTCGGCTGTGTTCGCCGACCTGGTCGGAGACGGCTAGGATCGCCTCGAACGCCCCGTCGACCGCGAGCATCACCGCCGTCTTGCTCTGCGACTCCAGTTCCGCGAGTCTCGCCTTCGCCGCGTCTGGGACCGCCACCGCCCGCCCTTCCATGATTCGAAGGCTTCCGACTACGACGGCGTGTCCGTCGACCATCGCCTGCACGCCCCTTCCGCCCTGTGCCTGGAACGACTCGGGACTCTGAGGCTCCGCGACCTTCTTGGCCCCGTCCACGATGGCCCTCGCGATGGGATGCTCCGACCGCAGTTCGGCCGACGAGGCGAGCGAGAGCGCATCGTCCTTCGAGAGCGAACCGAAGGTCTCGACGTCAGTGAGCTCGGGCCTGCCGTTGGTGATGGTGCCTGTCTTGTCAAGGAGCACCGACCGAATCGCTCCCGCCTTCTCGAGCATCGTTCCGTCCTTGATAAGGATGCCGAGCTCGGCTCCCCTTCCCGTGCCGACCATGATGGCGGTAGGCGTCGCGAGTCCTAAGGCGCATGGGCACGCGATTACCAGCACCGCGACCGCCGGGATCAGGGCCTCGGCAAAACCCGCCCCTCTCGACATCCAGACCGCGAACGTCCCCATAGCGATCAGGATCACGATCGGCACGAACACCGCCGACACGCGGTCGGCTAGCTTCTGCACGGGGGCCTTGGAGCCCTGCGCCCGCTCCACGAGGCGCACGATCTGCGCGAGCGCCGTGTCCTTCCCGACCTTCGTCGCGCGGTAGAGGAGCGCGCCCGTCGTGTTGAGCGTCGCGCCGGTCACGTGGTCGCCGACCGTTTTCTTCACCGGCAGGGGCTCGCCCGTCAGCATCGACTCGTCGACGAAGCTCTCGCCCTCGACCACGACGCCGTCGACAGCCAGCTTCTCGCCCGGCCGAACCCTCAGCACCGTTCCCGCCGTCAGGCTCTCGACCGCCCGTTCCTCCTCGCCCCCGCCTTCGAGGACGACGGTCGCCGTCTTCGGCGAGAGACCGAGCAGCTTCTGGATCGCCCCGGACATCCGCGACTTCGAGCGGGCCTCCAGGTACTTGCCGACGAGGATGAGCGCCACGATGACGGCGCCCGTCTCGAAGTACAGGTGCTCGCTCTGCATGTGCGCGTCGCCGCTGTAGGCGATCAGGGCGTACGCGCTGTAGAGCCACGAGGCCCCCGCGCCCAGCGCGATCAGGGAGTCCATCGTCGCCGTGAAATGCTTGGCGCCTTTCCACGCAGACACGAAGAACTGCCGCCCGTTCCAGAAGATCACCGGCGTCGCCAAGCCAAGCAGCAGCCCGTTCACCCACTCGGGGCGCGGATGCCAGAGCATCGAGAGCAGGACGGTTGGCACGGTGAGCGCGACCGCCATGAGGAGGTTCGTCCGCATCGCCTTGAGGCGTTCGTCGGACTCCACCGCCATGTGCCCGGCGTGCTCATCGTGGCTCATTCCGGCGTGGCCCTCCATACCCTCTTTGGTGGCTAGAGGCTCGTCCTTGGGCTTCGCCAGGTATCCGGCGTCTGCAACGGCCTTGGTGAGGACGCCGATCTCGACCCCCTCGTGGGAAACGCTCGCGCGCTCCGTCGCGTAGTTGACGCTCGCCTCGGTCACGCCCGGAATCTTCGAGAGCGCCCTTTCGACGCGCCTCACGCACGAGGCGCAGGTCATGCCCTCGATCTGGAGCTCGGTTTGCCCGAGCCCCTCGACAGGATGGGTAGCGGACATCTCAAGCCTCCCGGACGGAGTAGCCCTCGTCTTCCACCGCCGCCTGGAGCGCGCCGCGCGGGGCGTCTCCCTTGACGTGAGCCCTTCCCTCGGCGAGGCTCACTTCGGCGCTCACCACGCCGGGTACCGCCTCCAGCGCCCTCTTCACTCCCGCCACGCAGTGGCCGCACGTCATGCCGTCGATCTCTAGTTCCGTGTTCATTCTGTCCGATACTCCTATGGGTATTATGGGTATGCGGTCAGCGGACAAGCCGCGAAAGGGTCACGCGCAACTCTTCGATGAGCTCGTCTCCGCTCATCGGTTTCGCCTTGTCGTGCTCGGTTTCGCCGCCGTGGCCAACGATGCAGGTGCGGACGTGGCTCGTCGCGAGCTCGGCCCCGACCTGGTCCAGCGCGGAGCGGGTGGCGGAGAGCTGGGTGAGGATGTCGCAGCAGTACTCGCCCTGCTCGATCATCCTCCTCAGGCCTCGAACCTGCCCCTCCACGCGAGCCAGGCGCCGGTCGAGCGACTTGCGGGATTCCACGTCCATGATCAAAATATACCCCGTTGGGTATCGGTGTGTCGATTCGCTTGAGCCCTAAGTCCCATAATGAGCCGTGAACGTCGTTCTCGTCTTGATGATGCTGGTCGCCGCTGACCCGGCTCCGGTGAAGATCGCGCCCAATGGGTTCACTGCCTTCCAGCCCCAGATCGCCTCTTCGGGCAAGCGTACGTTCGTAGCCTGCGGGGCGGGCGATCGGATCTACGTTCTCGCATCCGAGGATGGCGGGCGGTCGTTCAATGTCCCCGTGCGTATTCCGAGCACCGGCCACCTTTCTCTAGGGATGCGTCGCGGCCCTCGAATCGCGGTTGCCGGTAGGTCGATCGTCGTGAGCGCGGTCTACGGCGGGCAAGGCGGCGGCGAGGACGGCGACCTGCTCTCCTGGCGCTCGACGGACGAGGGGCGCAGTTGGTCCGGCCCCGTCCGGGTGGACGACGTTCCCGGCGCGGCCCGCGAAGGCCTGCACGCGATGGCGGCCTCGGCCTCCGGGCGCTTGGCCTGCGCATGGCTCGACTTGCGCGTGCAAGGGACCCAGATCTGGTCCTCGACTTCGGACGACGGCGGAGCGACGTGGTCGAAGAACGTCCGGGTGTACCGCTCGCCCGCCGGGAACGTCTGTGAATGCTGCCACCCGTCCGTCGCCTTCGGGCCGAAGGGCGAGCTCTACGTCATGTTCCGCAATTGGCTGGGCGGTTCGCGCGACATGTACCTCGCGAAATCGGCGGACGGAGGCTCGTCGTACGCCGCCGCACAGAAGCTCGGAACGGGAACGTGGCCGCTCAACGCCTGCCCGATGGACGGAGGCGCCATCGGCGTCGCTCCCGACGGCACGGTGACGACCGCGTGGCGGCGGGGCGAGCGGGTGTTCCTCGACGTCCCCGGCAAGCCGGAGGTCGATCTCGGCGACGGGGCGCAACCGTGGATCGCGTCGGGGCCGGGCGGCAACTACGTCGTCTGGGAGCGCGACGGGAGCATCGTGGGGGCGAGCGGCGGCAAGCCGCAAGCCTTCCGCGAGGGGACCCGCCCTGCCGTAGGCGTCGTGGGCGGGCGCGGCATGGCGGTCTGGGCCGACGCGAGCGGGACGCTTTGGTCGCAACGGCTCTGAACCGGGTTACGGCAAGAGGCGCGAGGCATCGGCTCGGCCCCCAAAAGTCCTGTCACAATCGAGAGGTGCAGGCATCCGACGACAATATCAAGCGAGCCTTTCTCCAGCTTCAGAAGGCAACGGCGGGTGCTGTGACCTCGGAAAACGGCTTCGGAGTCGCCATCGCCTTCTTGACGACCGTCGCCGTGCTGGCGGGCGAGATTAAGAAGACGAACGCCGCGCTCAACGTGGCTCAGGTCGACGTGATCGAAGAGTACCGTTCCTCGGGCAAACTCCAGGTGGCCACCTGTCTTGACCGCGACGGCAATGTCAGCCTCACCAAGTCCAACTGCTGGCGGCACATCCGAAACTGCTTCGCGCATGGGAACTGGTTCTACAACGAGAGCGAGGTCACGTTCGTCGAAGAGAACGGGGTCAAGGACGCTAACATGCCGATCCATCTGAACGACTTTGACCGCGATGGCGGCCCGATCACCTTCGAAGCGCAGATCGACATGGTCGATCTCTTGACCATGACCGAGAAGCTGATGCTCGCGACGGATAAGCACTTGGTCTAAATTGGACCCCTACTGTAGGCTTCTCCTGGGCGGGAACGCTAGGGCGTCGTCACCGCGATCGCGCTCAACGCGCCGACGCCCAGGTTGCCGCGCATGCCGTACGCGCGGACCTCTGGCACGCTCGGTAGGCAGCGGGCCGACGCGAGCGGGACGCTGTGGTCGCGACGGCTCTACGTCGACCCGTCGCGACCGTTCGGCCTACTTGACGGTGAGGCTTCCCTTCATCATCTTCATCGGGCAGCCGTAGGCGATCGTCCCCGCCTTCTTCGGAGTGAAGCTTACGATCGTCTTCTTGCCGTTCGTAAGCGGCTTGGACAGCTTCATGCCCTCGAACACGACGGAGCTGGCGCAGTCGCGATGCTTCACGTCGAAGGTGAGCTGGACCGGCCTTCCAGCCTTGAGGCTGAGATTTGCGGGATTGAAGCCGTGGTCGACCACGATGGTGGCCCTCTGGACGCCCTTCTTGGGGGCGGCGTGGACCTGCCCCAGGGCGACGGCGGACAGGGCGGCGAGAGCGATGACGAGGGTGAGGTTCTTCATGGGTTTTCTGCGGGACGGTCAGGGCCGGTCAGGGCCGGCGTGGTCGAGGGATCTACCGGTTCGGTAACGGGCCAGCTCCATTCTCGGTTCCGGAAGGTCCGGTTGAGCCAGCGCACGAGGTCGTCCACCACGGTGTGCATGATGGGGATGTCGAAGAGGCTCAGGACGGTGCCTACAAACAGGCCCCCGACCACCGCCACCGCGAGCGGCTGGTAGGCGTCCAGGCCCGTCTTCGGCGCGACCGCCACCGGAAGCATCACGACCATCGTGATGCCCGCGGTCATGAGGATCGGGCGGAGCCGGTCCGGGCAGGCGCGCAGGATCGCCTCGTCGCGGGGAATGCCCTGGTCGCGGTACTTGGAGACGAGGTCGATCATCAAGACCGCCGTCGTGATGTCCATGCCGGTGAGGACGATGATGCCGAGGATCGACACCGTGGAGAACGCGGCATGCGCGACGAAAAGCGCGATGAACACGCCCGCCAGCTCCAGCGGCAGCGAGGCGAGCATCTGGAGAGGCTGGAGGAATCCCCGGAACTGCACCACGAGCACGAGGTACATGAGCACGAGGGAGAGCCCGAGGCTCTGCACGAGCCTCCTCATGCTGTCCATCATCTGGGTCATGTCGCCGCGCACCTCCACGCCGTAGCCCGGCGGGAAGTCGACCGCCCCGACGCCGAGTTTCGGGTTGCCGCCGTAGGCGTTGCTCACGAGGTCCATCACCGCGTCCATCGACGGCGGGTGTCCGATCCGGTAGAAGCCGTTCACGCCGACGACCCGCCGCAGGCCGTCGTGCTCGATGGCGGTGGGGGCGACGTTCCGCTCGACGGTGGCGACCGACTTCAGCGGGATCTGCCGCCCGTCGGGCGCGGAGAGGTAAAGGCCCTCGAGGTCGTCCTGCGTCTTCAGGTCGCCCTCGTCGTAGCGCACGAGGATCGTGTTCTGGCGCTGGTTCGGGAGACGGTAGAACTCGTTCGTTAGGCCGCCTCGCAGCGCGTAGTACGCCTGCTCCGCGATGCTCTGCGGGGAGAGACCGACCTCCGCCGCGCGCTGCAGGTCGACCTTCACGCGGTAATCGGGCTGGCCGAGCGTCCAGGTCTGCGCGGGCTGGTACAGCTCGCCCTTCATGGCGTCGGCGACGCGGAGCGTCTCGCGGCCGAGACGGTCGAGGACGGCGAGGTCGGGGCCGTGGACGTTGACCTGGATCGGGGCCTGGGCGGCCGCCATGACGTCCGAGCCCATCTCCTTGATCTGGAGGCGGCGGATGCCGGGGATGGTCGCCATCGCCTCCCGCTGGACGGCGTCCATCACCTGCCAGATCGTGCGGCCCCTCGCGTCCTTGTCGGAGAAGGTGAGCATCATCGACGCCCCGTTCACCTGAGGCATCTGGTAGCCCGTGAACGAAGGGTTCCAGCTCTCCAGCATCGACTCCGTGCCTATCTCGATGCTCGCCTTCTGGAGCTCGGGGTGCCTCAGCATGATCGCCTCCAGCCGCTTGACCGCCTCCTGCGTCCCCTCGAAGGAGGTTCCGGGCTGCATCTCCAGGAACCCGTTCGCCTGTCCGGTGTCGGCGAGCGGCATCATCTCGCTGCCGATGAAGTAGTAGAAGGCGAACCCCACGACGAGGGTCGCCGCGACGCGCGTGAGGTTCGCGAAGCGGTGCTTAAGGGACCAAGCGATGGCGCGGGCGTAAGCTCTTTCCAGGCGGTCGAGACCCCGCTGGAAGGGATCGAGCACCCGGTACAGCAGGGACAAAGCTGGCCGCCTGCGGTCCTCGTCGCGCGCCGCCTCGGGGCGCAAGAGGGTCGCGCAGAGAAGCGCGGTGAGCGTGAACGACACGAGCATTGAGGCGATGAGGCCGAAGATGAGCGGCCAGACCAGCTCCACGAACATCAGCCCGACGAGACCGCCGGAGAAGAGCAGGGGCACGAGGGCGAGAACGATCATCGCCGTGGAGGCGATCACCGCCAGCCGCACCTCGGCGATCCCGTCGATGGTCGCCTGCTTGGGGCTCTTGCCCATCCGCAGGTGCCGCTCGACCGCGTGGATGTCGATGACGCTGTCGTCGACCAATCGCCCGATGGAGAGCAGGAGGCCGATCAGGGTGCCGCTGTTGAAGGTCATCCCGAACGGCAGCATCATGAGGATCGCGAGCGCGAGCGACGTCGGGAGCGTCACGAGCGCGATGACCGTCCCGCGCCACTCGCCGAGGAACAGGAGCACGGCGAGAGCCGTGAGGCCGATCGCGACCGCCAGCTCGTGCCAGACGTTGTCGAAGAGGATGCCGACGAAGTGGGCGTTGTCGTAGGCCGTCTCGAAGTGAAGGCCGGGGTTCTCCCGCTCCATCCGCTGGACGACCTTCATGACGGCGGGCACGACCCGCGCCGAGCTCGCGCCGGGATTCTGAACCACCGAAACCTCGATGGCCGACTCGACCTTTCCCGCCGTGCCCGGAGCGTGGTCGAGGTGGTCGTAGCCGCTCCGCCTCTCCCAGTAGCCATCCACGACCCGCGCGACGTCGCGGACGTAGACCACCTTCTGCGGGTCGCTCACCTGGGTGGCGGTCGGCGGCGGAGAAGCGGAAGGGGCGCCCATTCCGCCGCCCATGCCACCCCCTGACGGCTGTGAGGCCGGCGGGGCCGAAGGCGTGGAGCCGCGCGCGACGACGGGGTAATTGGAGACATCCTGGGCTGAGCGCGCGCGGGTGTCCACCCGCACAATGCCCTCCGTCGCGCCGTTCGTGAGGGTGCCGCCCGAGGCGCTCACGTTGGCGCGGTCGATGGCGTTCCGCAAATCGAGGATCGACAGGCCGTAGCCCGAGAGCTTCGTACGATCGGCCAGCACCTGGAGCTGGCGGCGGAAGCCGCCGAAGGGCACTACCGAGTACACGTCCTGCACCGCCTTGAGACGGTTCACCACGACGTTGTCCGCGAACTCGCGCACCCGCGCCGGGGTCCAGCCCTTCTCCGGATCCCCGCGAAGGGCGAGGGAAAGGATGGGAAGGTTCAGCGGGTCGATGGGGATGACGAACGAGGGCTTGAGGTTCGCCCCCGTCGCGGGAAGTTGCGCCTGCACGACGCTCATCAGCGACTGCACGTCGGTTACCGCCCGCTGCATGTTCGTGCCGTAGGGGAACTCCAGCGTGACGATGGAGATCCCGTCCTGCGACGACGAGCGGACGTACCGCAGGCCCTTCACGTTCACGAGCCCCTCCTCGATGGGCTTCGAGACCTGGATCTCCATCTCCTGCGAGGAGAGGCCCGGCATCATCGTCACCACGCCGACCATCGGGCTCTCGACGTACGGCGCGAACCGGCGCGGGATCAGCTGCGTGACCGCCAGCCAAGCGGCGAGCAGGACCGCCACGAAGAAAGCGACCACCGCGTAGGGATGCTCGATCGACCAGCGGTGGATCAGGTGGAGCGGGTTCTCGCGCCTCACCTGATCACGACCCTGCCTTTGAGCATGTCCATGCCGCACGCGTAGCTCAGGGCGCCCGAAGCGCCGGGCGGAATCTCGATCGTCACGGGCTTGCCCAGCGGCAGGTCCCTCGTGATCCTCAGCGACGGGAAGACGACCTCCTTGGCGCACGTGTTGTCGGTCTTGCGGATGAACGTGACGCTCCGGGGGCCGCTTGATGGGACCGTTAGGGTGCTAGGCTCGAAGCCGTTCTCCGTGATGGACACGACCGCCTCCGCGACCTTAGAGGCCATGGCGGTCGCACTCACGGTGTCGCCTTCGGCGAGGCCCACCGCTCCCGCGAGCACCACGCGCTCCCCGTCCTTCAGCCCCGAACGGACCGCGACGAGGGCTCCCGCCCGGTCGCCCAACTCGACCGTTCTGCGAGACACGGTGAAGCGGTCGGGCTGTCCCGATACGGGCGTCGCGACCCACACGAACGCGGATGTCGCCCCCGCCTGTACGCCCTCGCCGCCCGCGACCGAAGTTTGGACCGCCGCCGACGGAACCACCGTCTGCACCCCCGCCGCTCCAACCGCCAGATCGAAGGAAAGGAACTGCCCAGGCTGGAAAGCCCGGTCGCGGTTGGGCACGACGACCTCGACCACGCCCGTCCGCGAAACCGGGTCGACGGCGGGCGACACCGAGGAGACGGTCCCCACGGTCTGCTTACCGGCACCGTCCTGGTGGCGGACGCTCACCGCCGTTCCGACGCGGATTCGGGCGAGGTCGGCGACCGGCACGTTCGCCTGGAGTCGAATCGGCCGGACCTGCGCGACCCTAAGGATCGTCTGGCCCGGCGCGACGAGCGTTCCGGGGCTGATCGTGCGCTGCGTCACGACCCCGTCGATCTCGGCGCGGATCTCAGCGAAGCCCGCCTGCGCCGCGACGCCCTGAAGCCCCGCCTGCGCCTGCCGGACGCCCGCGGACGCCTGGGCCACCTTCTGCCTGGCCGAGGCAGCCGCCGCCCGCGCCGTCGCGACGTGCGCGTGGTGGGCCATGACACCAGCCCGCGCCTGGTCGACCTTTCTTTGCCCTGCCACCACGTTCGCCGACGCGCGGCGAACCATCGCCTCCGCCGCTCTTACCTTTCCCTGGGCGCTGCGCACCTGTTCGTCGGCCGCCCGCGACGCGGCCTCGCTCTTCGCCGCGTCGGCCCGCTCCCGCTCGTATTCGTCCTTCGAGACGGCTCCGGCGGCGAAGAGAGACACCTCGCGCTTTAGCTCCTCCCCCCAGTAGCGTTGATCCGCCTTGGCCGACTCCGCACGCGCTTGGGCGTCCTTGACGTCTGCCTGCGCCGAGACGACGCTCGCCGCCGCCGACTCGCGGTCGTCACGCGCGGCCGCCAGATTGGCGCGAGCCTCTTCGACCGCGCCCTCGAACTGCCCGCGCTCCGCCTCGGCCTGGTCGATCATCGCCTGAGTCTGGCGGTAGTCCGCGTCCGCGACGCCGACGCCCTCCCTCGCGCTCTCCACCATCGCCCGGCTCTGCGCGACCTGGGGCGCGAGCTGCGTGGCGTCGAGCCGCGCGACGACCTGCCCCTTGCGCACCGTCGTCCCGACGTAAGCGGGCATCCACACGATGACGCCGCCGGTTCGGGCGTTGACGTCCTGCTCGACGAAACTCACCGCCTGCCCCGAGTAGCGGACGGTCGCGGCCAGCGGGCGGCTTTCCACCGTGGCGAGCGTGACCGGCAGCGCGCCTTCGGGTGGCGGCATGTCCATCTGCATCGTCTGCGCCTCGATCGGCGTCATCGCGCCCTGCCGCCGGAAGTGGTTCACCGCGTAGACCGCGACCGCCGTCACCGCGCCCAGCACGGCCAGCGCGCCGAGGGTTGGGCCGTTCAGCGCCTTTCGGACCTCGAGGCGCTGCCCCGTCTGTCGCATTCGCAACAGCACGAACGCCACGAGGACCAAGCCCACGGCCCACGGCCAGAGGGAAAGGACCGAGGACCCGCTTTCGGCGGATGAAACCGTCGTCTTCCCCGTCTCCAAAGGGATCGTCGCCGTTCCCGAGCCGAGCGGGCCGCTCACCGCGATCTTCGCGTCGTAGCCGCCGGCCATGGAGAACGACTGCGCGAAGCGGTAGTAGCCGGGAACGCCGGTCGGAGTCGCCGCCTGCTCGCGCTCGCCCATCGCCATGTTGGGCATCTGGGCGATGGCCTTGACGGTCGCGCGGTCGACGGGCTTGCCCGCCCCGTCCGTCACGAAGACGTCCAGCGTCGCCTTGCCCACGGGCAGCACCGCCGGGTCCGCCACGAGCTCGACGCGATATGGCCCCGCTTGGCCTCCGACGCCGAAGGCCGTAAGGGTTAGGAAGAGAAGGGCGAGGATCGCCAGAGGTCTCACTTCGAACCCTCTTGCACGAGGGGCAGCCCGGCGGCGCGGCGCAGACGGGCCTCGGCGATGGCGCGGTCGTATCGGGCTTGGGCAAAGTCGGCGCGGGCACGTCGCAGGGCTTGTAGGGCGTCCAGCTGCTCGACCAGGATGCCCTTGCCGTTCGCGACCCGCAACGCGACGACCTCGTACGAAGCCTTCGCCCCTTCGACGGAGGCTTGCGCGGAGCGCACGTTCTCGTCGGCCGTCGTGCGGTCCACGTACGCCTGCCGCACCTCCCGCTGCGCGTTCAGCTCGGCCTGCCGCACGTTCGCCGCCGCGCGGTCCCGCATCGCCCGAACCCGCGCCGTCTCCGCGCGACGCCCCCCGCCGTCGAACACCGGCACGCTCAGCACCAGGCCGACGCTCGCGCCGCGCGAACCAGTTTGCGTCGCTGCGTCCGCCATCGCCACGCCGTAGAGTTGAGGCCTTTGCGACCCTTCGGCCGCCCTAACGTCCGCCTCCGCCGCGCCGAGCCTCGCCCTAGCCGCCAGAACCATGCCGCGTGCCTTGTCCGCAGACTGGGCGTAGACCGCGACCGGCTTCGCGGCCTGGGTATCGGGAAGGGGGTCGGAGAGGGTGATTTCGGAGTCGAGGTCGATCCCGAGCGTGGACTTCAGGCCCAGAAGCGCCTTCGCTCGCTCGCCACGGGCGGTGGCGAGCGAACGTCGCGCCTGGGCGAGCTCAGCCTGCGCACGCCTGACCGACGCCTCGATCCCCTTGCCCGCCTCGGCGAGGAGAATCGTCCGGTTCACCATGTCCGCGCTCGCCTCGACGCGTCCCTCCTCGGCGGTAGCGTTCTCAGCCGCGAGGAGCGCGCGGAAGTATGCGTCCTCGACGCCCAAGGCGGCGTCGGCTCGAGCATCCTGGAGGTCGTACCCCGCCGCCGCCTCCAGGCCTCCTGCCGAGACGACCATCGCCTCGATCAGTCCGCCTGTGAGGAGCGGCCACATGAGCATGAGGTTCGCGTCGAGAAGTCCGCCTTTGGGCGCGAGCAGGCTGTACGTGGGATCGACGCGCGGAGCGGAGGGGTAGATCGAGCCGTAGCTCCCCACTGTGGCAAAGCCGTTCGCCGACAAGGAGGGAAGTCGACGGGAGCGGGCGCCGCCCGCCGCCTCGCGCGCCGCCGCGAGGTCCGCCGCCGCCCCGAGGACCAGCGGGTTGTTCTTTGCGGCGAACTCAAGCGCCCCTGCCAGCGACAAGGGGCCGTCGAAACGCCTCGGTGCCTGACCGAAGCACGCGCTTGCGGCAAGAGTCGCGACAAGGGAGAAGAGCCGCCGAATGGCGGTGATCGAAGAGAGTTGATGCTGTGGAATGGGAACGCTCGCAGGTCGGGGTCGGTGGCCCGGACGCGACGCGCCCTAAGCCTCGGACGAGACTGTGCGAATTGGCGGAGAGAGCCCCGAGCTGTCGCGAGGAAGGGACTCTGGCGGAGGTCCCGAGTCGGCACCGACGATCCCGGGCTCGGGCACGAGGGTCAGGGCGACCACGACGGGCACTGGAGCATCGGTCAAGGCGGCATGTCCGAGAACGACCACGGCGGAACGTTCGGCGATCGGGCTCGTGGCCGGCCGCATCGTCGCCTTCGGGCGGATCTCGCAATGGCACTCCGCTTTGTCCAAGCGCGCGGCGAAACCGTAAGAGAGAACCCTTTCGCCAGCGCCCGGGCAGCACGTCGGCTTGGCAGGCTCTCTTGACGAGGCGCATCTTACGCCCGACGCCTTGGCGCGGGCGCAACATGGCATCCCGCACGTCGCCATCGGCACGACCCGGTCAGGCATGACGCACACGGCCTCGCTTGCCCTGATCGGTAACGAGGAGCCGATCAGGGCAAGCACGAGGAGCACCCTTATCAGGAGGTCCGTTGGCCGCATCTTCTGCAATATACGCCACAGCGAGGGGACCGTCTCCCTTCGGCTACTTCACAAAGCGATTGAGCGCCGTCTTGATCTCCTTCTTGCGCTCAGGATCACCCAGCTCCATCGAGTCGGCCTGAGGCAAGCAGCCTCCACCGTTTGCGCGATCCGTGAGGTGGTGGGTTAAGAACTCGATGCCCACTGGATCTAGCGCCGCCGGATGGCGGAGAGTTGCCTAGGATGTCGACGCCGTTCCTCCTCTCGCGAGCCATGTTGCGGATGCCGGTAATCTGGCCCTCGATGCGGGCGAAGCGTTTGTCGATCGGATCGTCGGTTGCTTCGACAGGTCGTCCTTGTTTCTTAACCTTCATCTTATGTTCGGAGCCTCCTTGTGCCGGAGCAACCTAAGCCCGTTGGCGACGACGAGAAGGCTTCCGCCCATGTCGGCGAACACCGCCATCCAGAGCGTTGCGATTCCCGCGAGCGCGAGCGCGAAGAACACGACCTTGATGCCGATGGCGAGGGAGATGTTCTGCTTGAGGACCGCGGAGGTCTTTTGGCTGAGCCGCACGAATTCCGGGATGCCGCGCAGGTCGTCCCGCATGAGGGCCACGTCGGCGGTCTCTATGGCAGTGTCGGTGCCTGCGGCTCCCATGGCGAATCCGATGTCGGATTTCGCGAGCGCCGGGGCGTCGTTGATGCCGTCTCCGACCATTCCGACGTGGGCGTGCTGGTCGTGGAGAAGGGCGATCGCCTGAAGCTTGTCCTCGGGGAGAAGGCCGCCCCGAGCATCGTCGATGCCGGCTCCCAGGGCGATCGCGGAAGCGGTCGCCTGGTTGTCGCCGGTGAGCATCACGGTGCGGATCCCGAGCGCGTGAAGCTCCCTTATCGCTTCGACGCTCGTCTCCCGGATCGTGTCGGCGACGCCGATCACGGCGAGCGGGAGCCGCTCGCTCGCGAGCACGACCGCGGTCTTTCCCTGGTCCTCTAGGACCTTGAGCGCGGCTTTCACCTCGGCGGTGGACACCCCGACCTCTTCCACGAGCCGATGGTTCCCGATGAAGTAGAGCACGCCTTCGATGCGACCCTTCACGCCCCTGCCGGTAATGGACTCGAAATCCTCGATGGGCAGGAGCTCTCCCGACCTCCGCACCGCCTCCATTCGGCCCGGCTCGGCGCTTCCCGCCTCCGTTCGGCTCGCCCCGGTCCATTCGGACACGATGGCCGACGCCACCGGGTGCTCCGACGGCGCGTCGAGCGACGCGGCGAGTTGCAGCAGCCGGTCGGGGGCGTCCGCTCCCAGCGGCACGACGTCGGTCACGCGGGGAGTGCCGTGGGTGAGGGTGCCCGTCTTGTCGAGGGCCAGAACCCGCATCTTGCGCCCCTCCTCCAGGTAGACGCCGCCCTTCACGAGGATGCCTCGCCTGGCGGCGGCGGCGAGTCCCGACACGACGGTCACCGGGGTGGAGATGACGAGCGCGCACGGGCACGCGATGACGAGCATCACGAGGGCCTTGTAGAGCCAAGGCATGAACGGCTGGGCGAAGGCGAGCGGGGGCAGGACGGCGACCAAGAGCGCGAACAAGACGACGGCCGGCGTGTAGTACCTGGCGAACCTGTCGACGAAGCGTTGCGTCGGGGCCCTCTGGCCCTGCGCCTCCTGAACCGATCGTACGATGCGGGCGAGCGTCGTGTTGCCTCGGTTTGCCGTCACCTCGAACTCGAACGAGCCCTTCTCGTTGATGGTCCCGGCGAACACGGCGTCTCCCGCCCTCTTCTCGACCGGGATGCTCTCACCCGTGATGGGGGCCTGGTTCACCGAGGAGGTTCCAGACGTCAGCCTGCCGTCGAGGGGAACCCGCTCGCCCGGCCTGACGCGCACGACCTGCCCGACCTCGACGCTTCCGGCCTCCTTGGTCTCGAAGCCCCCGCCTGGGAGCCGCACCTCGGCCGTCTCCGGCGAGAGCTCCATGAGGGTCCGGACGGCGTTTCTCGCCCGCTCCAGAGAAAGCGCCTCGATGAGCTCCGCGAGCCCGAAGAGGAACGTCACGACCGCCGCCTCGGGCCACTGTCCGATTGCCATCGCGCCGACGACCGCGATGGTCATGAGGAAGTTGATGTTGAGGGTCAGAGTGCGAATCGCGATGAGCCCTTTCTTGAGCGTTTCCCGGCCGCCCAGCGCGATCGAGATAAGCGCGAGCCCGATAACGAGGGCAGAGCGCTCGTTATCGGTGTTCCAGGCGATGATCTCCGAAGCGAGGGCGAGCACGCCGGAGAGGCCGAGGAGGAGCCGCTCGAGCGTCGGCGACTCTTCGTGCTCCTCGACCTCGGCGCCCTCGGTCACGACGACCGGGTCCATTCCGATCGACTCGAGCGCCGTCTGGATGCTCCGGTCGTCGTCAAGCCGGTGCGCGACGGTCAGGCGTCGTCGCATGAGGTCGAAGTCCATGCGGTCGATGCCCTTGATGGCGCGCATCCGGTTGCGGATGAGCGCCTCCTCGGTCGGGCAGTCCATCTTCTGAATCTTGTAGACGGTTTCCTTCATGCGATGCCTCGAATTTGGGTGGATGGGCGCACTATAGCGGCCCGGTCGAAGGGATTCAATCCCGGCCGCCCCGGGCATGCGTTCCCTGGCCGCTGCCTTTCCCAGCGTTCGACTCGGCGACGGACCTCTTGAGTCCGAGCACGCCCCGGTCGACCGCCTTTCGTGCGAAGGCGAGCAGCACCTGGTCGAGCGGCACGTTCCTGCGTCCGCGTCCGCCCTTGAGCCACTGCCCGTCGCCCCACACGAGGGTGAAGCGTCGCTCGGCGATCAGAACCCCCTCGGCGCTTTCCAGGGCGACCTTCCCCTCCATGAAGCGGCCCCGACGGACCATGGCGTCGAAGCCGATGACGCCCCTCGGAAGGCTCGCGGGCATCGAGAGCCGTCCCCGAAGGCGGGGGAACCCGGAGGCGGCCTTGTCGTCGGACGCCGAGGCCGCCCTCGCGACGCCGTTCACCCGAAGCGCGCGCGCCGCCCAGGCCTCGGCCTGGAGGCGAAGCCTCTCGCGGACGTCCGCCTCGTCGCTCCTCGCCCGGGCGTTCGGAAAGGGCTCGATGACGACCTCGAACGGAAGGACCCTCACCTCGGGGAGAGGAAGCTCGACGCGCGAGCGGCCCTGAGGCGGCGCGCCGAGGAGCATAAGGACGCCGAGAAGCGCAAGGCTCACGGGGCCACCTCGCCCTCGCCGACGTGGATGGGGATCGCTCGCTCTATCGGAATCACGAAGACGCGGCCGTCTCCTACGTGGCCCGTGCGCGCCGAGGCGCGGATCGTCTGGGCCACCTCATCCGCCCGGCCATCCTCGACCATGATCTCGAGCTTGTTCTTTCGGACCTCGAGCACGCTGCCGTCGCTCTGGACGCTCGCCGCCCGGCATTCCGAGACGATGGCCCCGGGAAGACCCCCGATCCCGTGGAGGGCCTGGAGCACGTCGTTGAGCTTGAAGGGTTGGATGATCGCCTTGATTTCTTTCATTAGACCTCCACCTCGCGCGCCCGGTCCTTCTCGAACCAAGCGTAGAGGGTCGGAAGGACGAGAAGGGTGAGGAGGGTGGCGGAAGCGATGCCGCCGATGACCACGGTCGCAAGAGGCTTCTGTACCTCCGCGCCGATGCCGGTGTTGAGCGCCATGGGAATGAACCCGAGCGCCGCGACGAGCGCGGTCATGAGGACGGGCCGAAGACGCTCCAGCGCGCCCTGGCGGGCCGCTTCCTTGACGGAAAGAGCCTGCTCCTCCCGGAGCCGGTTGATCGCCGACACCATGACGACGCCGTTCAACACGGCCACGCCGGAGAGGGCGATGAAGCCGACGCCTGCCGCGATGCTGAACGGCAGGCCCCGCGCCCAGAGGGCCAGGATGCCACCCGTCACCGCGAGCGGAACCCCCGTGAAGATGAGCAGCGCTTGGCGAACCGATCCGAAGGTCGTGAAGAGCAGCACGAAGATCAGCCCCAGCGCCACCGGCACCACGACCGTGAGGCGGGCGCTCGCTCGCTGGAGGTTCTCGAACTGTCCGCCCCACGTGAGGTAGTAGCCCTCCGGCATCCTCACGTCGCGGGCGATCGCCGACTGGGCGGCCCCGATGAACGATCCCAGGTCCGATCCGCGGACGTTCAGCTGCACGACGACGCGCCGCTTGCCCGCCTCGCGGGAGATCTGGGCGGGCGCGGGCTTGTTCGCGATCCTCGCCACGCTCCCGAGCGGAACGCTGCTCCCGCCGGGGGTCGGCACGGGAAGGCCGGCGATGCCCTCGGCGGAGTTGGACACGTCGGTCGCGAACCGAACCACGAGGGGGGAGCGCTTGTCCCCCTCGATGATCTGCCCCACGGGAGCGCGGCCGAGCGCCGTCGAGACGAGGGTCTGCACGTCGTCGACGTTCACGCCCAGCCGGGCGATCGCAAGCCGGTCGATGTCGATCTGGAGCACGGGAACGTCGTCCACCTGCTCGACCTGGACGTCCGCCGCGCCGGGGACCTTGCGGAGGACCGCCGCCACGCCGTCGGCGAGCCGCTTCAGCTCGTCGAGGTCCTCGCCGAAGACCTTTACCGCGACGTCGGCCTTGACGCCCGAGACGAGCTCGGAGAAGCGCATCTGGATGGGCTGGGAGAAGCCGTAGCCCTGTCCGGGCACCTCCTTGGCCTTCCTCTCCATCTCCTCGATCAGCTCCGGCTTGGTCAGGCCGCGACGCCACTCCTCGCGGGGCTTGAGCATGATGAACGAGTCCCCCAGGCTCAGCGGCATCGGGTCGGTCGCGACCTCGGCGGTGCCGGTCCGGGAGAACACGGTCGTGACCTCCGGCACCTCCTTGATCTTCCGCTCCATGGCCGTCACGAGCCGAAGCGTCTCCTCCGCGTCCACCGTGCGCAGGCGCACCGGCTGGATGAGGGACGAGCCCTCGTCGAGCGTGGGGATGAACTCCGAGCCCAGACGCGTGAACGCGGCGGTGCTGAGGGCGAGCAAGCCGAGAGCGCCGCCCACCACGATTGCCCGGCTCCGCATCGCCCAGCCGAGAACGGGACGGTAGAGCCGGTCGAACATCCCCATGATCGGGTTGCGGCCCTCCTTGGTGTCGCCCGAAAGGAACAGGCTCGCGAGCGCCGGGATAAGGGTCAGGGTCAGGACGAGCGCGCCGATGAGCGCGAACACGACGGTGAACGCCATCGGCTTGAACATCTTGCCCTCCGTCCCTTCCAGGGCGAGGATCGGGAGGTAGACGACGGTGATGATCGTCACCGCGAAGGCGGTCGGCTTGGCCACCTCCCGGCACGATGCCGAGACCGTGGCTCGAACCTCTTCGCGGGTCAGGGTTCGTCCCGCGTGCTCCCGCTGCTCGGCGAGCCGCCGGACCGCGTTCTCGATCATCACGACCGCGCCGTCGACGATGAGGCCGAAGTCGATGGCCCCGAGGCTCATGAGGTTGCCGCTGATCCCGAAGCGGTTCATCAGCGCGATCGCGAAGAGCATCGAGAGCGGGATGGCGAGCGCCACGATGAGCGCGCCGCGGACGTTGCCGAGGAGCGCGAGCAGGATCACGACGACCAGAACGCCGCCCTCAAGGAGGCTCTTTTGGACGGTGTGGACCGCCTGGTTCACGAGGTCCGCGCGGTTGTATAGGGTGCGCACCCGGACGTCCGGGGGAAGCTGCCCGGCGACCTCCTTCAGCCGGGCGGCCGCGTCCTGCGCCACGGTGCGGCCGTTCGCCCCCTTGAGCATGAGGACGGTCGAGACGAGGGCGTGGCGGCCGTCCACGCTGCTGACGCCGGTCAGCACCTGCGTCCCCAGCCGGACCTCGCCCACGTCGCGCATGAGAACGGGCACGCCGCCCTCGCTGGCGACCACGATGGTCTCGATGTCCGAGGGCTTGGTCGCGAGGCCCACGCTACGGATGAGCGTCCGCTCGCCCTGCCGCTCCAAAACGCCGCCTCCCGCGTTGCGGTTGTTCTTCTCCAGTGCCTCGACCACGCCGGCGACGCTCAGGTTGCGGGCTCGGAGCCGCTGGGGGTCGAGGACCACCTGGTACTGCCGCTCGCTGCCGTCGGCCGGGCTCACCTCCGCCACCCCCGGAACGGTGCGGAGCTGGGGCGCGATGGTCCAGTCCTGGAGGGTGCGCAGGTCCATGATGGACCGCGTGTCGCTCTCCAGCGCGTACATGTACACCTCGCCCAGGCCGGTGCTGACCGGCCCCAATTGAGGGGCATCGACTCCCGCCGGGAGCTGCTCGCGAACGTTGTTCAGGCGCTCGTTGACGAGCTGGCGGGCGAAGTAGACGTCCGTGGCGTCGTCGAACGTGACCGTGACCTGCGAGAGCCCGTACTGGCTGAGCGACCGCACCGACTGGCGGCCGGGAACGCCGCCCATCGCGGTCTCGACGGGGAACGTCACCAGTCGTTCCACCTCCAGCGGGCTGAGGCCGCCCGTGTCGGTGTTGATCTGCACCTGGTTGGGGGTGACGTCCGGAACCGCGTCGAGGGTGAGCTGCTGCCACGAGATCGCGCCGACGACGGCCAGCATGACCGCCGCGACGATCACGAGGAACCGCTGGGCGAGGCTGAACGATAGGAGTCTCTCGACCACGCTAGTCCTCGTCTCCCTTGAGCTGGTCCTTCTTGAGCTCGCTCTGGAGCGTGAAGACGCCGGAGACGGCGACCCTGTCTCCGGCCTTCAGGCCCTCCACGATCTCCACGAGCCTGCCGTCCATGCGGCCGGCCCTCACCTTGCGCCGCTCGAACTTGCCGCCCTCCTCGACGAACACCGCCTGGTCGTCGCCCTCGCCCACCACCGCGGATAGCGGGACCGCGAGCGCCGTGACGCTTCCGCCCGTCGCGATTCGGACGCGGGCGAAGAGTTCGGCGCGGAGGATCCTCGCGGGATTCGCCACCCGGCACTGCACGGGCAAGGTGCGCGTCTTCGGGTCGAGGCGCGTACCCACGAGCTGCACGGTTCCGCGGAACGTGCGGCCCGGATAGGCGTTCGTCGTGACGGTGACGCCGACGCCGGGCCGGACGCGCGACACGTCGGCCTCGGGCACGTTGGCGGTGACCCACACCGTGCTGGCGTCCTCGATGTCGAAGAGGTCGGACGCCCGCTCGACCGCCTGGCCGAGCGTCGCCTGGCGCTCAGTGACGACGCCTGAAATGGGCGCGGTCAGGGTGACCGTGCTTCCACCGCCGCCCCCGCCGCCCCGGAGGGCCGACGCGTTCGAGCGGGCGTTCTGGACGGCTCTTTGGGCGCCGGTCTGGGCCGACCGCGCGCCCTGGAGCTGCACCCTGGCTTGATCCAGTTCGAGTTTCGCCGCGCGGGCCTCGGCCTCGGCGGCTTGGATCTCGCGCGCGTTCAAGAGTCCTTGGCTTCCGATGCGGGTCTCCCGCGTGAGCGTCTGCTGGGCGAGCGTCAAGCGCTGGCCCGACCGCTCGACGCGGATCTGCGCCTGCTGAACGTCGAGCCGCGCCTGATCGAGATCGGCCTTTGAGACGAGTCCCTCGGCGCTCAGGCGCTCGGCGCGGGCGAGGCGGCTCTGGTTTCCCGCGAGGTCGCTCCGCGCCGCCGCCCCCTCCGTCTGGGCCTCGCTGAGCTCGTTGCGCGCCGCCGTGAGCGTGGGCTGGCTGAACGCGCCCGCCGAGGCAAAGCGACGCTGACGCTCCAGGCTCTCCTGCGCCGTGCGAAGCCGTCCTCGCGCGAGCTCGACGGCCGAGGTCTGCTGGCGGACCGTGGCCGCCGCCTGGAGCGCCGCGGTCTCCGCCGCCGTGATCGCGGAGCTGGCCTCGGCGAGGTCGCCGCTTTGGATCTCCGCCAAGGGCTGGCCCCGCCGAACCGTGTCGCCGACGTTCGCGAACAAGCGAACGACCTTTCCCGCAACCGGCGGCGTCACGACCGCGCGGGCGTTGCCAGGAATGGACACCGACCCCGGCGCCTCGAGCCGCGCCTGGATCGACTGCTCCGACACGACGCCCGTCTGCACGCCTGCCGTCTTCAGGGCGGCGGGCGAGAGGGCGATGTCTCCCTTGCGCTCGTCCGCGCTCTTTTCCGGCACGGCCTCCACCGCGGGCGCCCCCTTGCCGCAACCCGCGACCATCGCCAAGGCCGCGAATGCGGCGATCATCGAATGCGTGTAATTCCTCAACGTGGCGGTTCTCCCAAAAGCGTTCCGGTGGTCCGAAGATAGGCGGCCTGGGCCTGGGCGACGCGCAGACGCGCCTCCACGAGGCTTTCCTCGACCTCCCGCAGCGAGCGGTTGGCCTCCAGAACCTCGAGCAGGGTGGTCGCGCCCTCGCGGTAGCCGAACTCCGACACCCGCACCAGCTCGCGCGTGTCGGTGAGCAGGGTGTCGAAGCCCACCCGCTGCTCGGTCGCGGCGGCGAGCTCGACGTTCACCGCGTCGAGCTCGGCCTGGGCGCGTGCGCTGGCGTCGGCGAGCGCCTTCCTCTCCGCCTCGGCGGCGGCCTGTCCCGACTTGACGTCGTTCTTCCGCCGCCCGTAGTCGAAGACGGGGATGCTGAGCGTCGCCCTCAGGCCCGCCGGTTGGTTCGGACCGTAGCTGTAGGGCGAGGTCCGCGCGGAGATCTCGAAGTCCGGGCGGAACTGGACTTGGCTTACCGCCACGTTCGCCTGCGCGATGGCGAACTGCGCGGAGATCTGAAGCAGGTCGGCCCGCTGGCGAGCAAGGGTGGGCAGGTCGACCGGCACGACGGGCACCGTCGCGAAGTCGGCCACCGACACCTGCTCCGTGGGCACCCCGAGCGCGCCCGCGAGGCGACGGCGCGCCGCCGTCTGCGCGGACTGGCGCAGCAGGAGCGTCTGCCGCGCCCGCTGGACCTCCAGGTTCACGCGCTTGACCTGGATGGGCGGAACGGCCCCGCCCTCGGCCCGCTTCTTCGTGGCGTCGAGGAGGCGCTGGGCGAGTTCGAGCTGCGCCGTCGCCGTCTGCACGAACTGGTTCGCGGCGACGGTTTCCGCAAAACGATCCACCACGTCGCCCTGAACCTCGCCGACGGTCTGGCGGAAGGAGGCCTCGGCGAGTTGGGTCTGGGCGTCGCCGAGCGAACGGTTGGCCCGACGCCGCCCGAAGAGGTCGATGGCCTGCGAGAGCGCGAGGTCGTCGTCGTTGCCGTAGAGGCCTCGGTGGGACGTGGCCTGGAGGTCCAGGCGGAGGGGCTGGGGCGCGACGAGGGACTTGCGCGAGAAGCGCGCCTGCTCGACGCGAAGCTCGGCGGAGCGGACGGCGGGCCTGTTTTGGCGCGCGAGGGCGAGGGCTTGGTCCAGGGTCAGCGCCTGAGGCGTCTGAATTGGCGCAAGCACGCTCAAGAGAGCGAAGGAGAGGGGGTTCAAGAGGGTTTCCGTTCACGAATGCGGTCGGCGCGACCCTCGCAACGCGGGGGCCGCAGACGGCTAGACGGAGGGAACCGGGGGCGCTCGAAAAGGCGCGCCTTCGAGGAGCGGCGGCGCGGCGCTTACGGGCGGGGGGTTGGGCAGAACCGGCGCGTACGCCAGGATCGGCGCGGTCGGGAGCTCGAACGACGGCGGCACGATCGCGGCCATCTCGACGATCGGCGAAGGGCTCGCCTTCTGCTGCGCGGAGGTCGCCAGCGGCACCCGAGCGGCGTGCACCGTCATCTTGCACTCGCACTTCCCGACGCAGGGCTTAGTCGCCGAGCGCACCGACCTGCAATCGGGATCGCGCTCCGGAGGCGAGCTGACGCAGCAGCAGCCCAACATGCTCGTCCCGCAGGTCCTGCCCTCGCACACCCAAGAGGTCACGACCGTTCCAAAGGCTTGGCAGGCCAGGCAAAGGAGGGTCAGGATGGGAAGGAGGCGACGCAGCACGCTCGTCCATACAAGATACCGGATCATTTAGGCGCATTCGGTTCCCCTCGGGGGTATCCACGTTTGTAGAAAGCGCCGCGGAGGCCCAACGCGCCGCAAAAAGATCCCTCCCTAGGTCCGGCGGATTGCATTGGGGCGCTTCTTCCGTGTCCGGGAGCGGAATCGCTAGGCCACCATGCCAAGGATGAGGAAGGCGAGGAAGCCGCCGAAGAACGACACCGACTGCCACCGGCCCTCCCCTCTTCGTGCGCTTCGACGAGAAGCTCCTCGGTCACCAGGTACATCAGCGCGGCGAGCCCGAAGGCGAGGAAGACGTCGAGCGCGTCCGCCGAGAGAAGCGACGTGAAGAGCACGCTCCCCGCCGTGCCGGCGAAGAAAGCGAGCGCCGTCCCGGCCAGCAGCCCCGCCGCCGTACGAAACGCCAGCCGCTCATTCGCGAGCTGCGATCCCATCGCCAGCCCGAGCGACACGAGCTCGACCGCCAAGGCGAGCGCGAGCAGCAGCCCCGCCTTCGGTCCGGCGGCGAACACGATGCCCAGCAGAAGCCCATCGACCAGCACGTCCACGCCGACTCCGACGACCATTCCCCAAGGGATGGCCCCCGACCCATCCAAGATCCCCTTCTCCGCCTTCTTGGCGAAAGTCCGGATGGTAAACATCGCGAGAACCCCGATGCTGAACCCCAGCGCGACGTGCCACGGAACGTGCCGCCTCACGACGTCGGGCAGCAGCTCGACCGCCGTCACGGAGAACACGACCCCCGCCGCGAAGTGCAGGATGCCGCTCCTCAGCTTCGCCCCCGGCGGGTGGCGGAAGGCGATCAGTCCCGAGACGACGAGGCACGCCACCGGGACAATGGCCCACACGATGGCGGTGAGGAACGCGCTCGGCACGGCGCGTTAGACGACGACTCCCCCTCAAAGGTCCGGAGGGGGACCGAATCTCCGTCCCGACGGGGGCTACGCGCCAGCGAGGCGGCCGACGTGAGAACGAGGGAGTCCCCGCTTCACGGTTGCTTCCTCACGCGCCGGCGCAGGACCGCGCCGACGCCGATCGAGAGGAAGACCATCTAGGCGGGCTCGGGGACGGCGTTCACGCGGTAGTCGAAGCCGGAGAGCGAGCCGTAACCGAACGAGCCGACGGCGTTGCCGCCCGCATCGGTCAGGTTCCGGATGCCGCCCCAGTAGGCGGATTGGCCGAGGTCGAGGTCGAGGTCGGCGTCGAAGGCGATGGGCTCGCCGTCCTCGTTCTGGACCTGGGCGAAGGTGGCGAGGCGCGTTTCGAGGTAGATCGGCTGGCCGTACACGAACGCGAACTCCACCTCGGCCTAATAGGCGTTCAGCGCGTCGCCCTGATACTCGAAGTCGGCGAAGTCGAAGGGCTTGAGCCAGCCGCCCCCGTAGAACGCCTCCTGAGTGATGGAGACGCCGACCGACTGCACCGTGATGGACGCGTTCCACGCGGCCTCGAACGAGACGTGGTTCGCGTTCAGGAGGCCGTCGTCGATGCTCGCGCCGCCGGTGCCGTGGACGAAGAGGGTCGTGGTGAACCAGCCGCTCTCACCATTGAGATCGGCGTTGTCGATGACGAACGCGTCGAAGTAGGACGAGCCCGCGAAGGCGACGCCCTTGGAGACGGGGTTCGACGGGTCCGTTCCCTTGAGTCGGACCGCCGCGCGGTTGACGCCGTGGCCGCCGCTCGCGAAGGCGGACGCGAGGCCGTAGCCGGTATGGTCGGTCGAGTGGGTCAGCGGATCGCCCGACTTTCTCCAGTCCACCGCTCGTCGTAAACGTCCGAGCCGAGCTCGGTGTGGGCCGCGTAGTCCACGTACTGCTGGGCCGACGCGGCCGTCGCCAGGGCCGCGAGCGCGGTCCATCGAAAATGAACTTTCATCTTGTATCCGTGCCGTCTCCGTTGAGGCCAGTTTCCTAAAGAGTAGCGCACCGAGCGTCGAGATACGAGCGGATTGCCGGTAATCGCGGAAAATTGACCAGTTCCTGGTCGAAGGCAAAGCCGAAGCTTGGGTCGGATCCGCGGGCGCGCGTCCCCGTTCGGTCCTCATCGGCGAATCGGCCCTTCGGAGGTCTGCGCGCCTGGAGAAGCGAGGAAAGTGTGGCGGAGTCCCTTCGGAAGGCCGCTCCGTCGGCACGCCTCAGCCCGTGAGCCCCCGAAGCGTCCGCAGGATCGCCGGGCCGCAACGGCTGGAGTAGGGCCTCCAGCCCATCAGCCCCGCGCGGCGGAACAGGTCGGTCCGCCTCGCCCGGTGGTCGTCCCGCTTGGAGAGGGCGAACGGCGACGGCAACGACTCCCTCACGATCGACGTCTCGGGGTCCGACGAGCGCGGGGTGAGGTAGCAGCCCAGACCCGCCTTGAGCTGCATCGCGACCGCAAGAAGGATGTCGTCCTCGACGTGCTCCTGCCCTTGCAGTCCAAGGTCCCACCTCATCTCGGCGATCCGCGATAGATTGCGGGTCTGGGCGAAGTACGCGCGGACGACGAGGTCCACCTCCTCGTAGGCTCGGGTCCGCTTGACCCTCGCCGTCCGATACACGCCGTCGGGCCTCATGCGTCGGCCGTTCTGCCCGAGGACGCCGAACTTCCCCCAGCGTGCGTGGTCGAGGAAGTGCTCCAGGCATCGCTCCCCGGGGACCATGTCGTCGTCCGCGAGGTACGTGTACTCGTGGTCGTAACCGGCGCAGGGCACGTACCGGCTGTACGCGCCGAGGTTGTGCGTCAACCGGTAGACGCGGTCGACGTTCCGAAGCGCCTCCGGCGGGAGCGCGAACCGGGGCTCGGGGTGGCAATCGCAAAGGGTGATGGTGCAGGGAACGGATTGGCGGGCGAGCGCATCGACGATGGCGACGACGTTCTCGGGCCGCTTCCAGTTGATGAGGACGGCCTCGACGGGGGGCTTGAGCATAGGGCTTGGCGGAGCGGAGGCCCGCGGGGCCTCGGGAGCGCGGCGGGCCGCCCGCTCGCGTGAGCGCTGCCCGCCGCAGGGACGAGCCGCCCGGAGGGGCGGCGCGGTGTCCTAGGCCAAGCCAGGAGGAGCCCGAAGTCCCGCGCCCGCGCTCAGAGGGGGCGTCGTCGAAACGGGCGGCGGGTTGGGGAGCCCCGCCGAGACGACCAAACAAAGTTTCGTCGGTAGCGCGGCGATCTGCGGGAGCGTCGCCGGCGCTACCGCGACGGTGACGTGAATCGACTCGGAAGCTGAGGCCGCCAAGGCCGTTCGCGAGGCGCGGATCACCATGCGGCATCCACACGGACGGGCACACACTTTCGTCGTGCGGCCCAGCGGTCCCGGCTGGGAGCCCGGGGCGGTCGTACAACAGCAGCGATCGACCGTCGTCCCGCACGAGGCGCCCTCGCACACGAAGGCCCGCACGGTCTCTCCAAGTCCCTGAAAGGCCAGGGCCAGAAGAATGAGGCAGGTGAGGAATCGACGGACCACGGGACTCGCTGAATCATATCCGAAGCCGCGCCGCTTGCACCAACCATGAGCGGGCTGTCTGCCTATTCCAGGCGCGTCCGCTACTCGGACGGGCAGGCGAAGAAGCGCGAGAGCGTCCCGAGAGATTCGGCCCTGACGCGCGCGGAGGCGGTCCGTCCGTGGCGTTCGGTCTCGATCAGTACGGCGGCCCGCAGCACTCCCAGGTGGTGGGGAGCGTGCTGGGGACACAGAGCCCTCTGCTACGGACCTCGGACATCGCCACCCAACTCGGCTCGCCGTCCGGGTCCACGCGCTGGCGGATGAGGCGGAAAATCTCGAATCGGGTCGGGTCCGCGAGGGCCTGGGGCGCCGGAAGCACGTCGTCCACGATCCACAGGATACTGCGGCGGTGACGCGAACCCCACTAGGATTGCCCATACCTGCCGCTACGTCAACCCGAACACAGGTGAGGCTACTGGGATCGCGGAGCTTGGCATGGTGCGGGTGGGGTAAAGCGGCGGGGCGACGAGAGGGATGGCGGGAACCTTTGGGACGCGGGCGCGTTGTTCTGACTACCGGAGCCGCCACCACGTTGAAGACGACCGACCTCCTCAAGAAGGCCCTCCTTCTGCTCTCGCTCCTTGCGGCCCTGGTTCCGTCGAGCCTGGCCGAGGCGGTGTGCGTGTTCGGCGACCGGGGCGTGGAGCCGATGGCCGCGTGTGGGATGGCCTGTTGTGGCGAAGGGGCCGCGGAGTCTGCCACGGGCCAGCGCCGGGCGGCGGACTCAGGGTCTTGCCGATGCGAGACCCGCGTTCAAACGATCTCGGCCTCCGTCTTCCCGAATCAGAGGCCTGCGACGTTCAGCCTCGCGGGTCCCGCGCTCGTTCCGTCGGGCGGCTTGGAGCCTCCCTCGCCCGCGCCGCTCGCCGCTCGGGGTACCCTACCTGAAGCGGAGCCGCCTCCGCCTCGCGACGGGGTTCCTCGGTCGCGTCGAAGCCGAGCCCCGCCTTTCTCCTAGCTTCCATGGCGCTCCGGCCCTCGGCCATCCGCCGCGGCGGCCCCCTACGGCTCCACCTAAGAGAAAGAAAATGATCAACCAAGCCTTCCTCGGCATCGTGCTGGCGTTCCTGACGCCCGCCCAGACCACCCCCTCGTCCACCTGCTACGAGACAGTGAAGCAGGTCGTGTACGAGCACCCGAAGCCCGCCTATCCCAAGGACGTACGGCAGTACACGTACGTCAAGAAGACCGTCGAGAAGACCGTCTGCAAGATGGCGGTCGCGTCGGCCTGCTGCGTGGGCGTCAAGCCGGGCGCGTAGCCTCGCGCCCAAGCGGGGCGGGATGCCCATCTCCAGCCCCGCAGTAAGGAAGTCTCGATTCGTCGCGCCGGGTGAGTCGTCGCACCGGCGGCGCGGCGTAAGTGGCGGCGTGGCGAAGTGCTATAACCCGGCATGGTCTTTTCGCGCTGGTCTTCCCTGGGCGCGCTGACGCTCGCGTGCGCCTCGGCGCGGGCCCAAAGCGCGGGCGGCGGCGACCCGATCAACCCCGACCGCCCGGGGATCGCGGACGGGAGCACGGTCGTGGGGAAGCGGCGGTCCCAGCTTGAGACGGGCCTAACCTACGAGAAGCGGCCGGGCTCTTGGGACCTCCAGTTGCCTACCCTCCTCCGCTTCGGGTTGGACGAGCGCTGGGAGATCCGGGTGGAGGGCAACGGCCCGAGCTTTCTCGCCACCTCGGACTCGGGGAGGACACTCCACACGAGCGGCTACGCGCCGGTGTCGCTCGGCGCGAAGCTCCACTTACAGGACTCGGGCGGCCTGCGCAAGCCCTCGCTCGGCCTGATCGCCCGCGTCTTTCCGCCGTCCGGCTCCGGCGACTTCCGCACCCGCCAGACGACCGGGGACGTGCGCCTCGCGGCCGACTGGGACGTGGCGTCCCCCCGGTGGTCGTTGAACCCGAACGTCGGCGTTGGCGCGTACGAGGACGGGAACGGCGAGCGGTACACGGCGTTCCTGGGCGCGCTGACGGTGAACTACTGGCCGACGAAGACGCTGAACTACTTCGTGGACGGCGGTCTCAACGCGCCGGAGTCGCGGGGCGGCAGGAACGCGCTCACGCTCGACGGCGGGGTGGCGATCATCACGGACCGGAACACGCAACTCGACCTGAGCGTGGGCACGGGGGTCTCGGGGACTTCCCCCGCGCGACCCTTCGTGTCGGTGGGCTACAGCCGCCGGTTCTGAGGCGGTCGGCTCGCGCTTCGGCCGCCGCCTTCACCGACGTGAGGTACCTTCACGCGGTGCGCGGAACGGTTCTCCTGCTCGCCTTTCCCGCCTTCGGCCTCGCCCAGGGACCCATCGAGACGCGCAACGGGAGGGCCGCCTCGCTCGCGTTCCTTCGCCTCGACCCGCGCGGGACGTTGCTGGGTCCGGGCGAGCGAAGCCTCGGCCTGAGCCTGATGAGCGCGAACAGCCTGACCTTCCTCGGCGCGGTGAGGGAAGACCAGGAGACCGAGCGGCTCGCTCTCCGCGCCCGCTGGGGCGTCGCGCGCGGCGAGTGGGGCGTCGAGGTGCCGCTCCTCGCGCGGTGGGGCGGCTTCATGGACCCTTTCCTCGCCGGGTTCCACCGGCTCGTGGGCATCCACAACTTTCGCGGCAGCGTCCCCTTCGGACGAAGCGAGGAGCGTCTTCCCGGAAGCGGCGGCTTCGCCTCGGAGGCGGGCCTCGGCGACGTGACCGGCTCCTACTCCAGGGCGGTCGGTCGTCGAACGTTCGTCACTTTCGCGTTGAAGCTCCCCACCGGGAACGCAGGCGGTCTGCTCGGAAGCGGCGCGGTCGATGCGGGCGCGTCGCTCTACTCCCGTTGGGGCCTGGGGCACCGCTTCGAGCTGTTCGGCCAGCTCGGAGCGGTGGTCCAAGGCGACCCCACGCGCCTCGCGAGCGCTCGCCCCTTCGTGCACCAAGAGTCCCTTTCTCTCCAATACCGCAAGGACTCAAGGGACTACTGGGTCGTCCAGTGGCAGGGCGAGCCGTCGGCGATGGCCGTGGGAGTAAGGAAGCTGGACGGGCCGCACCGGATGCTTTCGCTCGGCTTCACGAGAAGGCTGAGCGGGCGGGAGTCGATCCAGTTATTCCTCAGCGAGGACGCGGACTTCGTCAACTACCGCGCGCCGCTTCTCGTGAACGTCGCGCCGGACTTCTCCATCGGCCTGAATCTCACCCGCCGCTGGTAGGTGAAGAAATCGCTTCGCGTTCCCTTTAGCGCGAGACGCGGGATCCGACGGGACGGCGTGCTGCGTCCCGAAGGTCGCGCCTCAGGTGCTGCACCGCCCGGTCGGACGCCTTGCGGACGAAACTGCGAAGCGCCTCGTCGATCGGGACGTTGTGCTTCGCGCGTCCGCCGGTGAGCCACTTCCCGTCGCCCCAGACGAGCGACACATCCTCGGTCTGCGCCGTCCGCCCGTCCGGCGCGACGAGCGTGAAGCGGGCCGACATGAAGCGGCCCCGCTTCCTCATCGCGTCGAAGCCGTAGACGTTCGGCGGCAGGGTCGTCGGGATGGCGAACTCGCTGCGCAGCTCGTACGCGCCGGCGGGCTTGCCCTCCGTCGCGGGGAACGCCCTCGCGGCGACGTGGTTGACCGTAAGCGAGCGCACCGTCCAGGCAACGCCCTGTTGCCGCAAGCTCTCCGACAGGGAGGCGTCGGAGCCGGGTTCCGGCGCGTCGGGAAGGGACTCGTGGACGATCATGGGAAGGGCGACGGCGACCTCTTCAAGAGGCGGACGCGTACGGCCGCTAACGGTGAGCGTGGTTGCGAGGGTTGCGATCAGGGCAGGGATCAAGGGTGGCTCTCCCTCCTTTCGGTTGCCATGCGGTGGAGTCTACTCGGCTCGGGCGGAAGGACCGTTCGGGCCTCTCTCCCAATCGAAAGGCTGTGCCTTCAGCGGCGCACGGGAAGCGGATCTCGACTAAGCGGCACGGGGACTCCCCGCGCCTCATCATTTCGCTTGTCAGCGGGTGCGCTTGACCGATACTCTCGTCCCAGAAGCGAGCGCCGTCCGTCTCCTCCTTCTTCTCGCACGTCAGCGACTCGGTCTGGATCGTTGCGTGTGCGATGTCGAACTTGCGGGCCAGAAGCTCGTTGACATGGCGTAGTGCCCGGCTCGCCTCCTCGATCGTGGTTCCCCTCGGCTACTCGACGTGGCACGACGGGTAATGCACTCGGGCGAGAAGGTCCAGGCGTGGACGCTGCTTAACGCTTCCACCGCAGGATCTTCTCCATTCCCGCGCCAGCTCCTGGAGGTCGTCCAAGAAAAAGTGATCAGAGTTCCCTATACACGACGTTCTTGTCCAGATTCGCGGTAGTATCATCGCATGGTTATGTTTCTCCAACACGCCGATAGAGGAGATCGCCCATGACGACCGAGAGCCTCACCGACGTGGAGGTGCTGGCGAAGCTCTTCCGGGGCCTGTCCGATCCCTCGCGGCTGGGCATCGTCCAAACCTTGACGGCGGGCGAGCGAAGCGTGTCGCAGATCGTGGCGGCCACGGGCCTGTCCCAGCCGAACGTCTCGGGCCATCTCTCGTGCCTGCGGGACTGCGGCCTCGTAACGTCCCGTCCTCACGGCCGGTCGGTATTCTACGCGCTCGCGGACGAGCGCATGGAGGACCTGCTCCTCGCGGCCGGAGACATCCTTTGCCGAGTGTCGGGCAGGCTGTGCGCGTGCGGGAGGTACGAGCGTTGAAGTCGGGTGAAGACCGGCTTCTGGGCTCGCTCCGCATTGGCCGCTGGCTCTTCCTACTGCCTTGGCTCTGCACCATGGACGACGGTTGCGCCGCCGTCGAGGCGATGAAGAGCTGGTCCGTCTCTGCCGCCCCGGTTCCGCTCTCGTCCATCTCCTCCCCCCTCCCGGCAGCCGCCCCTGATTCCCACGGGCCTTAGCGACATGAACGTCAGCCTCCGCCCGAAGTCTTGGACTCCATCCTTGAAGTCCACCGCCGTCTGCCTCGGCGCGCTCCTCATCGCGGCGCTGCTCGTCTGGCAGTCGTTCGCGATGCACGGGGCGCCCGATCCTTCCGCCAAGGGCCTGAGCCCGGCGGCGATGACGCTTAGCAGCGCGATCCTCGTGTTCCGCGAGGGGCTTGAGGCGATCCTCGTGCTCGCGGCGGTCACGGCGGGCGTGGTCCGCAACCGACACGGCTACTGGCGCTCGGTGCTCGTCGGCGTCGGCGCGGCGATGGTCGCCACGGTGGCGACCTGGGTCGCCGTGGTCGCGGTCCTCTCCTCGATCAACGCGCCCGCGCTGGCGATCCAAGCGGGCACCGGTCTCCTTGCGATCGTCGTGCTGCTCGTCGTGATGAACTGGTTTTTCCACAAGATCTACTGGACGGGCTGGATCGCGAACCACAGCAAGCGGAAGAACCGGATCGTGAGGGACGACACCGCGGCGGCGGGCCGTGTGTCCCTGGGTCTCGCGCTCCTGGGATTCACCGCCATCTACCGGGAGGGCTTCGAGATCGTGCTGTTCCTCCAGGACCTGCGCCTCAAGGGCGGCAGCGGCGTCGTGCTCAGCGGGGCCGGAATCGGCTTCGAGCTGACCATGATCGTCGCCGCGCTGACCTTCGTCGCGCACCAGAAGCTGCCGTACAAGAAGATGCTCGTGCTCACGGGCGGCCTGCTCGCGCTGGTGCTGGTAGTCATGGTGGGCGAGAGCGCCCAAGAGATGCAGCTCGCGGGCTGGCTCTCGACCCACCGCCTTGCGCTGCCGATCCCCGAGTGGATGGGCGTATGGTTCGCCACCTTCCCGAACGTGGAGGGACTGCTCGCGCAGGCGCTCGCGGCAACGCTGGTCGTCGGCTCTTACGCCTGGGTGCGGGCGTCGGTGGGACGCGTCGGGTCGGTCTCGCCCGACCGCCCTGACGCCCTCGCCACTTAGCCCAGGCCAGCCGAGATCGTCCTTCCTAACGTCACAAGGGACGCCCAAGCGGCTTTGCGCTCCAACCCGTTCGGGCCTTGATCCGCCGCGATAGCAAGCTCGGCGTTGTGATCGCGGAGTCGTACCGGACTGTGATCACCTGCGGCTGTACGTTCGACTCGACCACGCGGATGAATCCTGGAGCGTGCACCAACGCTTTCAAAATCTCCAGCGAGCAGCCGTGGCACACCAACTCCCGGATTCTCAGACTGGCCGATCGGAGAGCCGGGCCCGGAGGCGAAACGTGGCGTTTCTCCATAGGACCGGTCAAGACTAAGAGGGCGGCAAGAAGAGGGCTCGGCAACATGATTTGGATCGCGCTCAAGGCGCGGTCGCGTTTCTACGCCGGATCCAACCGGATGTGCTGAAGAGAGAGAGCTGCGACCAAACGCTTCGCCGCAGCTTCGTTGAGACTGGTCTCTCAGGCCGTCGCCATCGTCCCGCAAGATGCCTCGCACTTGCGACAAGCCTCCGCGCACCGGACGCAGTGGTCGTGGTCCGGGTGCCTCTCGCACTCCTCGGCGCACCGGCGGCACGCCTCGGCGCAGGCCGCGCAGTCGGCGTTCGACCCACCCTTCATCGTCTCCACGCACTTCTCGCACGCGTGGTGACAGGCGTGACAGGCGTCGGCGCACTCCGTCATGCCGTGTTCCCGGCATTTGGCCTCGCAATTGCGGCACTCTGCGGCACACGCCTGGCAGTTGGCGATGCACTCCCTCATCTCTTGGTCGTTGTCCATGTTGGTTTTCCTACCGCGCTTTCATGCCGAGCCTTTCGAGCTGGGGCTTCTCCTTGCTCTGGGCCGCGAGGATCCTCTTGGCCATCGCCTTGGTTGCCGCGTCGTTCCCGTACCGGATCTCGATCTGGGCCATCTTGATGCCCATGCCATGGTGGTCGGCCATCGACTTGGCGAACATCCGGTCGGTGTCGTTGTCCATGGGCATCTTCATCTCCATGGTCTTCTGGCCCATCTGCATCATGAGCTCGTGGATCTTCATCGCGCCGGGCTGCATCGAGCCGCCCGACATCTTCATGCCGCCCATGGCGTGGTCCTGGGCGAGGGCTTGGACGCCGGTGGCGAGGGACGCGCCGACGATTCCGGCGGCAACCGCGATTCTGAGGTTCTGGGTGTTCATGGTTTGTTTCCTGTGATTAGAGGTTCGGGTACCACTGGCTTCGCCAGCGGCGCATCTGGTCGATCTCGCGCTCTTGGGCGCGGATGATCCGGTCGGCGAGGCCGACCGTCTCGGGGTGGACGGCCTGGGTCACGGCGTGCTGGCTGCCCTCGACCGCGCTCCCATGGTGCGGGATCATGGCGTCGAGGAACGCGAGGTCGAAGTCGCGCGGATCGCGCCTCAAGACCTCGAAGTCGCCGCGCATGTCCATGGGCATGTCGGCGCCCATCTGCATCCCCTCCACGATCATGGGCATGTCGCTCGGGTCGGGGGTGCGCTCGTCGCCGTACCAGGCCTTGCGGTCTCGCCGCATCTCGGCGATCTCCCCGTTCTGGTCGCGGATGATCACCTGGGCGAAGTCGCGGATCTCCGGCCGCTTGGACCGCTCCAGCGCGAGTTTCGCCATCATGACGGCGACCTGGTGGTGCGGCACCATCATGTCGATAAAGCGACGGTCGAACGTCATCTGCTGGCGCATGTTCCGCGTGCTCATCGCCAGGTTGCCGCCCCGATTGGCGAGCCACACGCCGACGAACAGCGTTGCGAAGGAGAGCAGGGCTACGGCCACGATCTCTGGGCGGCTCGTCTTGGGCTTCGTGCCTATATCGCCGTGGCCCTCGTGCTGCGGCTTGCTCCCGTCTGCCGCCTCGTCGCCAGGCATGTTCATGCCGGACATATCGTCGTGGCCCATGTTCGCGTGGTTCACGTCGTCACCGCCGCGACGTCCTTGCCAGGGCCACTTTTGCGGTCGGTGCCCATGCCGTGCTTTAGGCCCTTGGCGACGAGCCACCAGTTCGTCGGGTAGGCCACGAGGATGCCCGCGAGGGTCGCGAGCGACATGACGAACCAGAAGTGCGGGCTCTCGGGGTACATCGCGCGCATGTCCTTCGTCATGCCGATCCCCATCGCGAGCAGCATCCCGCCCATCATCGCGTTCATCGAGAGCAGCTCGGAGACGAACGTGCCCCTAACGTTGCCGAGGTAACTTCCGCCCATCATCGAGCGCATGAAGAGCGCCTGGAACACGAAAAGCCCGAACCCGAATCCGAGCGCGTACTCGACGACCATGTCCACCCACATGGGGTAGCCGAGAAGCCCGGTAAGCGCCGCCGCGACGATGACGCCCGTGGCGTCTCCCGCCGCGCAGTGGATGGTCGATCCGAGGGCTTGCTTCCACATCGGCCTCACGAACGCCTCGTGCGTGCCGGGACGCGGCTCCTTGCTCGACAGGACGTAGAGGCAAGCCCCGAACACGCCCGTGTAGAGCGTGACAAGGATCCAGCCCCACTTCATCACCCCGAACTCGGGGTTGTGGGTCAGCGCGTCCCAGGCCACGTAGGCGACCGAGATGGCCACCGTGGCGAACCAGACGGCGATCGCGAGATCGACGTTGCCGAGGCTCATGGCTTCATGTCCATGCCCGGCATTCCAGGCATGTCCTTCATGGGCGCATCCTTCATAGAGCCCATATCGTGCTTCATGCGCCCCGGACGGATGCGCAGGTACACGCCCAGGGTGACCGGGAAGTCGCCGTACTCGGGCTTCAGGGCGGACGGGAAGGCGTACAGCCCCGCGTAGGCACCCACACCCAGGTCGAACCCGCCCCGGTGGGCGAAGTCCTTCGTCGCGCCGAACGTGAGCTTGTTGATCCGGTAGTCGCCCGCAGGCACGTCGACCAGCTCGTCCTTGGCGACGTTCTCGTACCGCGCGTAGTAGCTCCAGTCCCGATAGAAGAGGGTTCCTTCGAGGAGGTAGGCGTCGGTCGCGCTCTGGTTCGGGTAGACGTTGCGCCCGTAGAGCAGCGTCACCGCCGTCGCGTCGCCGTTCGTGCGCGTCCGCCCGTAATGGGCGCCTGCGGTGATGCGATGCTGGTCCTGGCCCGGCGCGGTCGAGGGCTCGGGGCTCTTGAGGTAGCCGTAGGCCACGTTGAACGCCAAGTTGCGGTTCGGGCTGAAGGACACGCGCGTCGAAGCGGAATCGAGCCGGATGTTGTCGGGCGAATAGCGGTTCTCGTCGGGCTCGCGGCCATTGAAGAACGAGCCCTCGACCTTCGCCTTGTCCCCGAACGACACGCCGCCCGTGACGACGCCGAATGAGATGTGGGTGGCGTCGAACCAGTGGTGGGTGATGGGCGCCTCGGGGTTCTCCATGCCGCTCGGGCGCATGAGGTACATCGCCCCGCCCAGCGCGGGCTCCCCGACCGGAGCGAGGTAAACGAAGCCGCGCGTGTCTCCCCTCAAGGGCCTGCTGTACGTCAGCGCGAGCTCCGAGATCAGATCGTGCGGGTGCTGGCGGTCCTTCAGCGGGCTGCCGTACGCCGTCTCGCCGGTCTGGAACAGGTTCGGGTAGCCGAACTCGCCGTTGAACACCGGGTCGAGCGAACCCATGAGCCGAAGGCCGAAGGTTCCGCCGCCGGTGTCGCGCCGCGCCATCAGCATCGGCATGGAGTTCGAGAAGAACTGCTGGTCGCCCCGCCCGTTGCCCACGTTGCTGTCCGTGTAGTTCACGGTGAAGATCCCCATCAGCATGAGGTCGTAGCGGCCCGCCTTAGGCAGCGTCTTCATGAACATCGGCGAGTCGTCGGGGAGCCACGTCGTGCCGGAGGCCTCGCGGGCCATGGTCCAGGGACCGAGCGCGCCCTTCATGGACATCGAGCCCATCCCTTGCATCCCGTGCTCCATTCCCGGCATTCCCTGCTTCATGCCCGGCATGGCGTCCTGCTTCGGCAGGGCCTTGGGGTCTTTGCCGACCATCTTCATGCCCGGCATCGCCTGCCCCTGCGGGGGCTTGGCGGGCGCCATCGCGGGCTTCTGGGCTGGAGCCGCGTGGCCGTGCTGGACGGCGAGGGCGCTCGACGCCGACGCGGCGTAGACCGCCTGCGCGAGGGCGGCGGGGATCACGGTCGGACGGCCTCCGACGATAGGACGAATCGAGAATGGGGTCTGTGCTGCGCCAAGTGCGTCTCTCCTGAGGGACGGAAGTCCCGGAGGGGTGCCGGTTCAGAGAGGAAGGCGGCTGAACGGGCGCAGCTCGGAAAGTAAGACGCGACGTTGCTTTAAGGGTTCCCAGCGGAAGCGCGAAGACCGCGACGGGAGACGGGCTTTGAGGATTGCGGGACGAAGGTCACGTCGCCGCGCTTCGCGATGATGGTGTCGCCTGAGACGGTGCCGCGCACCTTCGCCTTGTCTCCCGGCAATCCCTTGTTACCGCGCATGAACTTCTCGCGCTCGCACTTGAGCTCAAGGGTGTATCGCTTCGCGCCCTGGATCAGCGTGAGCGTCTCGCAGAGGTGGGCGCCGAGCTTGCCGTGGAAGTCGCGCTTGAGCTCGACCTTGTCGACGGTGAAGGAGCCAAGATCGGTTGGACCCTGGGCGTAGGAGACGACGGTGAGAAGGGTGGCGAAGCCGAGGGCGAGCGTACGGAGAGAGTTCTTCATGAGGTTTTCCCTGTAGTATTCGGTTCGCCGCACGTTCAACTGGAGTCCGCATAAGACGCCCGGAGGAACTCAGGCCCATCCTATACTGTTGCCATCTCCGGCGCGTCGCGCCGACACAGGACCGATCATGAAGACTGTTTTCACCCTTCTCGCCGCCGTCGCCCTCTCCGGCGTCGCCCTCGCCCAGAAGATGGACCCGCACATGAAGATGGGCGGGCACACGATGGCAAAGGCCAAGACCATGATGTGCCCCGTGATGCCCTCGCGCAAGGTCGACGTGGCCGCCGCGACGAAGGCGCACAACTACGCCGACTACAAGGGCAACCGCTACCTCTTCTGCTGCGACGACTGCCCCAAGATGTTCAAGGCGAACCCGGCGAAGTACGCCAAGGGTCCGCACATCAAGACGCCTAAGGGCAAGTAGACGAGACGATTAGGAGCCGCGCAGGGCCTGCATCTCTCCGATCTCCTTGGCTTGATTCGAGACCACGGTGTTCGCGTTGTCCTTCACGTCCGTGCGCGTGAGGCTGGGCAGGGCGCGGTGCGCGAGGGAGATCCCTTCCGCGTGGTGGGGGATCATGTCGTCGAGGAACATGGCGTCCATCTCCGTGCCGGTCGCGGCCATCATGGCGGCCATGTCGGCCTCCATGTGCGGGTCGGTCTTGGGCGTCGGGACGGTCGCGCTGCCGGTGAGGGCCTTGCGGGCGTTCGTGAGGATCGCGATCTCGGCGGCCTGGGCGTCCTTGAACCTCTGGGCCAGCGCCTTCACATCGGCGCGGGTGCCCTTGTCCAGCTCCATCTGCGACATCTCGATCGCCTTCTGGTGGTGGGGCACGATGGCGTCGATGTAGGCCACGTCGCCCTTGGGGATGTAGGCTGGGACGGTGCGGTTCACCGTCGTGGACGCGCCGCCGCTACCGTCGTCGTTGCTGCCGCCGCAGCCGGAGGCGAGAAGGGCGGCGAGGGCCGCCAGAAGAGCGATGGGTTTGGTGATGGTCTGCATGGGTCCTTGTCTCCGCGCGGAGCCGGACTCGGTCCCTCATGAGCGGCGGTGCTCGGCGGCACGAAGACCCCCGTGCGGGGGAGAGTGTGCCGCGCCAGGCGCATTCCTCACGTCGGGACAAAGCCCTGAGGGGTGCCGGTTCCGCGAAGAGGGGGGCTGAACGGGCGCAGCTCAGAGGTTTAGTACGATCTCAGAAAGAGTAGGTTCCCAGCAGAAGAGCAGGGCGGTGCCTGGGTGATCCGTAAGTCTTGCGTGACGCGCGAAAATGCGCTGTTCCTTTAGGACACGGACTCCTTTCGCCGGGCCAGCATCAGCCCGGCTCCGCAGGCAGCAACCGCTAGACTCGCCCACTGTCCGGTGTTGAGAGCCCCGAGAAGCGGCTCGTCGCGCCAGAAGTCGGTGACGAAGCGAAGTCCGCCGTACAGGATGAGGAACAGGGCCGAAAGGAGCCCGGAGCGCCCCGACCGCCTAGCTAGAGGCGTGAGGACCGCGAAGGCCAGGAAGTGCGAGGCGGCCTCGTACAACTCCGACGGGTGCCGGGGAAGGCCGTCGACCTTCGGGTAGATCACGCCCCAGTCCGCGCCGGTCGGCCTCCCCCACAGTTCCGCGTTGACGAAGTTTGCGAGCCGCCCGAAGCCGAGTCCGAGCATCGCGACGGGAGCGGCGACGTCGGTCAGATCGAGCAGGCGCAACCGCTCCTTTCGCGCGACCCAACCCAGCGCGAGGAGGACCCCGACGAGACCGCCGAAGAAGGCCATGCCGCCTTCCCAAACCTTGAAGACGAAGAGAGGGTCGCGCAGGAGCCGGACGGGGCTCTGGAGGACGAAGCCCAGTCGGCCCCCGGCGAATACGCCGACGAGAGACGCGGTGAAGAGGCGGTCGAGCGCCCGGTCGGTCTTCGGCTTGAGGCGGCCGTCTCGGATCGCTCTGCGGAAGGCGGCGTAGGCGAGCACCAGCCCCGCGACGTAGGCGAGGCCATACCAGCGGACACCGAGTTCGTGCCCACCAAGAACGAGTCTCAGGGCGAAGGGAGAGAGGTCGTTGCGGAACACCACGAGCCGCCTTCTACCGCCCCCCGACGTGGTGTCGCAGAGTGTCGCGCAGGACCTTGAGCCGGTCCTCCGCCGTCCGCGCCACGCAGTCGTCCGCGCCGCTTCCAGCGGCGTACAGGGCGTCGATGTGGTCGGTGAGGATCAGCACCTCCACCGCGTCCAGCGCGCCCTTGAGCGCATGGATCTGGGCAAGCACGTCGGCGCTTGGACGGCTTTCTTCCACCATGTTCCGCACCGCGCGGGCCTGCCCGGCCACCCGGTCGAGCCGGCGCAGGGCGTCGGCCTTGGTCGCGCTCACGGGGCCACCGTCAGCCAGTCGTCCCAGGTCGTCCTCTGGGCGAGTTCGAGGTTCGCGTAGTCCGACCTGACGGCGGAGAAAGCCGTAGCGCTGGAGAAGTCGATGGCGATCCCCCGGCTGCCGGGCGACTGGGCGTTGTGACCCTCCCACACGAAGGCGTCGGTGATCGCCGTCTTGACGTTCGTCGCCGCCTGTGCCACTGCCGGGACGGTCGTGCCCGCCGCGATGCGGTCGGCAACGTCGTAAAGGTCGCGATAGACGCGGCCGAACGACGGCGAGTAGCTCTGGGCCTGCGCCCGGACGGTCGGCACGAGGTCGGTCAGCGACACGCGGTTCGCGACGAGCGCGGCCGCGAAGATGTCGACGGAGGTCGCCAGCGCGTCGAGCTTGGAGGCGTCGAGAACGCTCTGGGTGATCTTGCGGGTCGCGTAGGCGGGCTCGGCCAGCATCGCGTCGACGAACGCCTTCGTGAGGTCCCTCGTCGAGGCGTCGGGGTTGTCGCGGAAAGCGCCGAGGATCACATCGTAGGGGTAGCCCTCTCCGGGGGGGCTCTCCTCGCTGCCGACGATGTACGCCGCGCGGTCCCGAAGGCCGTAGGCGACCTCCAGCATCTGCATGAGGCTCGCGTCCCAGGCGAGGACTTCGAGCTTCGTGTCGCCGAGGGCGGCGCTCAGCTCCCACGCCTGGATCGCGGTGTTGAACTCGTCGTCGTAGCTGACCGCCCGCGTGGCCCCGTCGCGGCTTCGGCGCCAGCCGTTGCCGTGGTTCCACACGATCAGCATGGTGCGGTCGGCGGGAAAGTTGGCCCGCCCCCATGCGACGAAGTCCGCCAGGGTCTGCGCGGACCCCATGTCCACCCCCTGCCCGAGGTCGTCGAGCAGCGTGCTGGCGACGGCGGAGCCGGTCCCTTGCTTGACTAGGTACCGGCGGGTGCCCGAGAACGGCGCGTTCGGGTCGAAGGTCGTGCCCGTCTTCCACTGCACGACGGTGCGCACCTCCGCGTTGCCCGCCGCCTGCTCCATCTGGTTGAAGTTCGGCAGACTGAACTGCGCGAGGTCGTTGGCGGCGTTGAGGTACACGAGGACCGTCCACTTGGAGCGGGTCACCGACGTGACGATGGCGGCAGCGGAGCCAGCGACGCCCGACGCGCCGAAGGTCGCGGTGACGGTTGTGCTCCCCGCGCCAACGCCGGCCACCGGTCCGTCGGCGACGGTCGCGACCGTGGGGTCGGCGGTCGTCCAGACGAAGGTTCCGGTGGGGACGAAGACGACGCGCCGCTCCGCCGTCCTCGCGGTGGCGAAGAAGCGGCGGGCTTGGCCCTTGGGGACCTGAACGGCCTGAGGCGCGACGCTGACCGTCGTCGGTGTCGCACCGGCGACTGTCTCGAACGCCGTCGCCACGCTGCCGTCCACGAGAGCGTCCATCTCGGCGAGGGTCGTACCCGCCGCATCGAGAAGCGTGCCATGCAGGTGGAGCGTGCCCGAGGGCAGGCCGGAGAGGTCGGTACGGACTTGCCCGGCGGCGGCGTCCGCCGTCTTGGCGACGACCGTCGCCTTATCGTCCAGACCGTCGAACGTCGAGACGGTGTAGCGGACGCGGCGAGCGGCGGGCGCGCCCGAGAAGTCGGTGAACATCGACACAACGCCGATGCCGATGGGCGAAGGCTTGGACCCGCCGCCTCCGCCGCACCCGGAGAGAAGGCCCAGCAGGAGCGCGGCGGCGAGCGGCGGTCGGAGCCGCGACGAGATGAGCGATAGACGGAAGTGGATCACGGTTGGGTAAGGAAGGGAGATCGAGGAAAAGGCGGGCAGGTCTATCCGTAGACCATGCCGCCTCCGAAGTGTCCCGCGAGGCCGACGAGCGCGCCGGCGAGGACCAGCAGGGAGAAGTAGCCCCACCCGACGTGGGCGCCCTTACGTCGCCAGAGGACCGTCGCCAGCATCGTGAGCGACGCGAGGATCGCGACCCCGAGGTGGGTGAACACGGCGGTGCCGGGCAGAAGGGAGTAGCCGAGGCGCAGGGCGACGGTGAAGCCGGTGGCGATGGCGGCGGTCGTGCTGACCGAGCCCGCGAGCAGGTTCCAGTAGGCCGCCTCGCGAAGGCCCGGCTTCCTCAACCGCCATCCGACGAGTTCCAGGAACGCGCCGAAGATGAACAACGCGACGGGGAAATGCACGAGCACCGGGTGGAAGGAGTGCTTAGGCACCATCCGGTCCATCATCGACCGATGCATGGCGTCGGAACCCTCCATCGCGGAACCCTTCATCATAGAGCCGCCCATGCCTTGCGGGCTCGAGCCCTTCTTGGGAGGCGCTCCCGAGGGGTGATCTTTCGGGTCGCCCGGCAAGTGCCCCTGGTCGATCTCATCGCCGTTGGTCCAGCCATCACCATCGCTGTCGTCCTTCTCCACGCCGCGAAGGATCGCCTCCGTCAGTCGCTTGGTCTGCGTCTGCTGGAGGCTCGCCTTGACGGCGACGCCGTAATCGTTGTGCTTGGGGATTTCGGTGTGGCAGGTCGAGCACTGGGCCTTGTCGAAGGCGGAGCCCGGCTTGACGCCGTAGACGTTCCTGAAGGTCTCCCAGATTTCCGGCGTGGCCGAAGCCGATGCGGCGATTCCGCACACAAGGAGCAGGGAGACGGCGCGCCTCACCCCGCCCTCCCGCGTCGGCCGCCGCACGATCCGCAGCCGCAGTCGGGCCTCGCCCGGCCGATCCCGGCACGGGCGAGGCTCATTCGCGCCAGGGCGGCGAACGCCCCCGTGACGAGAGTCCCTACGATGATCTCCTGCATGGCTACTTCGCCGTGTAGTCGAACGTAAACGTCGACGTCTTGCCGCCGGACTCGACCTTCGCGCTCACGCGCCACGGACCCATCATGCTGAAGCCCACGCTCGCGCTGTACTTGCCCTTGCCGAGGTCCTTCACCGCCGGGTGAGTCGTGCCCATGTCCATGCTTGTCATGGCGACGGAGAGGATGATCTTCGCCTTCTCGACGGGCTTGCCCGCCGCGTCTAAGACGGTGATCTCCAGCTTGTTGTCGCCCGTCTTGGGATCGCCCGCGAGCTTCGCAGTGGCCTTTACTCCCGCCGAGTTCCCCATGTCCATGCGGGGCATGTCTTTCATGTCCTTGCCCTTCATGTCCATGCCGGGCATGTCGCCGCCCTCGCCGGGCATGAAGTTGGCGTCGCCGAACTCCATCTTCATCGCGGCCATCTTCATGCTCTCCATCCCTGACCCGCCGACCATCATCTGGACCATCATCCCGACCATCGGCTCGTTGCGGCCAAAGCCGGTGGCGGTGCTCCAGTCCTCTTCGCCCGAGACGGTCTTCGTGCCCGTCGCTTTGAGTTGGGGCATCTTCATGGCGTGGTCCATGCCCGTCATTCCGGTCGCTCCCGGCCCGGTCTGCGGTCCCGTGTTCCCCATGCCGGGCATCTTCGTCATGTCCGTCGTCTTGTCGGGCGCGGTCGGCTTCTCCTCCGGCTTGGCCGTGGGCTTCGACTCGTCGGGCTTCTTCTCCTCAGGCTTCTCGGGGGTAGCGGGCTCCGTTGGCTTGACGGGAGGCGTCTTCGGTTGGGCGGCGGGGCCCGCCTTCTCGGCGGGCATCTTCCAAGGCTGCTTGCTGCCCGCCTGGAAGTCGAACGACTGGTTCACGCCGCTCCCCTTGAGGGTGACGCGCCAGGGGCCATCCATGAGGAAGCCGACCGTTACTTTGTAGTGGCCCTTGCCCGCCTCTTTCACGGGCGGATGGGCGGTGCCCATGTTCATGTTCGTCATGAACACCGTGCTCGTGAGCTTCAGTCCCGTGACGGGCGCGCCCGAGGCGTCGGTCGCGAGGACGTCGAGCGTGTTGTCGCCGGTGACCGGCGCGGCGGGCTTGAGGGTGACCGCCAGCCTGGGGGCGGGCGTCTGCGCGTGGAGCGCGGCCGCGAGGAGCCCGAGGGCGGCCAGCGCGGCGGAGGTTCGTGTTGCTTTCATCTTCGTCTTCTCCTAATTAGGAATCTGTTTGAAGCGCGTGTTGAGCGGCGTGCGGCGGGGGCCGACGCTCTGGTTGCTGACCGAGCCGAAGTTGAACGACATCCCGACCTGGAACACGAGGTTGTCGTTTCGCCCCCCGGCCACCGCGGCGAGGGCGTCGCTCCGGTGGGTGTAGCCGATCTGCGCGATCGCGTCGAAGCCGTCGCCGAGCCGCTTCGCGCCGGTGAGCGCGAGGCCGAACTCGTTCGCGTCGGAGACGCGGTGGAACGTCTTGTAGCCCGCGGTGAGCGAGAGCGCGGAGCCCGGCAGCCCGAAGGGACTGTTCAATCTTCGAAGTGACGCGGCAATCGCCGTAGAGTCGGCGCGGTAGGTGTCCCCGAGCGTGTCAAAGCCCTTGAGATCGTTGCCGAAGGTCGTGGTAACCAGCAGCCTCAGGTCCACCCGATGGGTGAGGCTCGGCAGGACGTTCACGACGCCGCCCGCGTAGAGGGCCTCGGAAGCCCCGCCGAAGCGCGTCGGCACCGCACGGTGCTCGAAGCCCGCTCCGTACGACACGAAGCGGTCGAGCGGCTCCCTCGTCGGGAGGGCGAGGTACTGGTAGCTCGCGCCGAACGAGTTGAGCGACGTGCTGTCGTCGCCCTGGCTGCCGCTGCTGTCGATGAGGTGCTGGACGTGGACGTTCGCGAACTGCCGCAGGTTCTTGTTGAGGACCGCCGCCGCGATGTTGCCGTAGCGGTGCTCTTCGAGGTTCTTTCCGTCCGAGAACGGGTTCAGCAGATAGGTAAAGTCCACGAGGTCGTCGCCCCGCAGCGTCGGGAACTGAACGAGCTGGGCCGACGGATTGTCCGTCCGGCCAAGGTACGTCTCGAACGTCGCCGTCTGGTAGTCCAGGAAGGCTTGGTTCAAGAACATGCCGAGGCCGCTGCGGCCCGAGTTCGCCTCGTCCAGCGTGAGGGCGCCGAGGCTGAAGCTGCCGACCCCGCCTCGATAAAGCCGCTCGCTGAAGCCCAGCAGGAGAGCGGAGTCGGAGATGTTGAGCTGACTGCCGCTCCCGAAGCCGCCCGCCCCGAAGCCGTTCTTGCGTCCGATGTCGAGCGTGGCGATGCCACTGCCCATCAAGTCGATTTGAGGCTGGAGGCCTGGCCGCTCCTGGATAGGAGACTGCTGGGCCTGGCCTTGGGCCAGGCCCACGGCGCCCAGACCCAGCAACAAGGCCGATCGTCGGAGTCGATTCGTAAAGGTTCTGTTTCGCATGGTGTTCTCTTTGCCGCTTACGAGTCCACCGCAATGATCTCGTCGAACTTGAAGCCCGCTTCCTTGGCGTCCTCGTACATGAGCATCGTCATCATCCCGCCGGGATGCTTCCCGTTGTTCGTGGTAGCCAGATCGGAGTGGTCGTGGAAGTGCCAGTTGCCCGCGTTGGTGCCCTTGATCACGATGTCCGACGTGGTGCCGGGGTAGATCGGGATCGTGTTGCGCTGTACCGGAGACGCCAGGGGCGCGCCGTCTTGGCACACGTGCCAGAAGTCGTGGCCGTGCAAATGGATGAAGTGCGGCATCACGCTGCCGCCGATGAGGCGCACCCGAACGGTTTCGCCCCTTCGGATCATCAGCGGGTCGGTCATGGGGTACGACTTGCCGTTGATCATGAAGAAGTTGGGCTGGATGGTCCGGTTCGAGCCCATGCGCGAGCTGAGGTACGGCGGGACGTAGCCCTTCTTCACGGCCGCCACGAACGACTGCTTGTCCTTGAACCAGCCCATCATCTTGCCGTTCATCTCGCGCATGAGCCGGGAGTTGTTGTTCATGGCGTTCATCTGCTCGCCCATGGTCACCATCTCGTTGAGCTCGTCGCGGGCCCAGTTGGTGTCGATCGACGAGAGGAGCATCGTGTACTCCCGGTCGTACGGGAAGTGCTCCTTCACGATGTCGTGCTCGGGCTCCACGATGAGCGAGCCGACGAGCCCGGCCTGCTGGTGGAGCGTCGTCATCACGTGGCAGTGGTAGAAGTGGGTCCCGGCGGGCTGCGCCCGCCAGAGGTAGCGGAAGGTCTGGTTCGTGCCGACCGGCCACTGCGTGCCGAGTGGCACGCCGTCCATCTCGCAGGCGAGCATGATGCCGTGCCAGTGGATCGTGTGGAACTCGGGCGAGGAGTTCTTCAGGTTGACCTGGACCCACTCGCCCTCCTTCACGCGGATCTCGGGGCCGGGGTGCGTGCCGTTGAAGAGGAACATGTGGACCTGCACGCCGGGCACGATCTCGTGAACGCCGATGGTCACCTCGATGTCGAAGACGCGGATCTTCTCGTCCTTGGCAGGCATGTCGCGCGGCGGGTACTTGGGGTTGTTCGCCCCGGGGTCGAACGCGCTGGGCCAGGCCCCCGGGGCGGGGGCGGCCTCGCCCGAGGCGGTGAGCGCGCCCCAGCTCACGGAGCGGCCGAAGAGACCGACGCCCGCCGCCACGCCCCCTGCCTTCAGGAGCTCGCGGCGACCGATGCCAGTGGTGCTTTTACTCATACTTTCAATGCTCCAAATGGGGTTAGCGCACCACGACGAGGCCGTACATTCCGGCCGCCGCGTGTCCGGAGATCGTGCACACATAGCTGAACTTTCCGGCCTCTTCGGGACCGACGACGACGAGCTCCTCCGCGTGACGGGACTTCTCCTTGCCCGGCGCGAGATCGTGCGACCCGGCGGGATACTTGAGCGTCGGCTTCCCCGCGTAAGGCGGTTGGTCATCCGCGAACTTGAGGTTGTGCTTCATGTCCTCGTCCGAGTTCACGAAGAGGACGCGGAGCGTGGCGCGCCTCGGCAGGACGAGCGTCGGGTTGCGAAGGCCCTGGATGCGGAACGACATCATGTCGTTGTCGGGGCCGGTGGTCACGACGAGGCGGATGGCCTTGCCGGTGAAGGTGAGCGTTTTCTTGTCGGCGCTCACCTTGCCCTTGGTCCCCACGGCAGGCACCGAGGCGAGCGTCTTTGGCGTCGCGCTCTTGAGGTTGAAATGGTGGCCTGGATGGGCGATGGCGAGCGGGGCGACCATGGTCGCCAGTGCGGAAACGACGATGCGGTTCATGGTCTTAGTTGCCTCCTTTGGTGGCGGTAGGAGCGGGAGCGGCCTGGGCCTTGGGCGCCTGGACCTTGTCGGCGGCCGCGGGGGCGTACTTCGCAGGTTCCTTGTCGAACGGAGCGTCGCAGCCCGCGCAGCAGAAGTAGTAGCGGGTCCCCGCGTAGTCGCCGTAGCCGCTGGCCTTCGCGTAGCCCTCGACGGCCTCCTTGGAGACGGGGCAGTAGAGCGCTTCCTTCTTCGGCAGCACGCCAAATCTCGTCGGCTCCTTGTCGAAGGCGGCCTTCTCGGAAGAGTCATCGAAGTAGAAGCGGACGCCCTTGTAGTCGGACGAGCCGCCCTTGGCCTTCTCGGCCTCAATGGGCTTGCGGCTGACGGGGTCGAAGAGGAACACGCCGACGGTCTTGCCCGCCTTCGCCGCCTTGTCGAGCGCGGCCTGTGGGTCCTTCACGAACGTCGAGTCGCATCCGGGGCAGCAGTAGGTGAAGCGGACGCCGTTGTAGTCGGTGACGGCCATGCCCTTGACGATGGGCTGGAGCGTGATGGGGCAGTTGATCGGGGCCGCAGGGGCCTGTGCGACGGCGACGGAGGCCGTCGCCACGAGAGTGGTCAGAAGCATTCTTTAGTTTTCCGGTTGTGGGGTTGTGAGAACGACGAGAAGCCCTCGCGCCTAACGGCACGAAAGGCTAGGGGTTCTCACGCAACCGGAGGCGCGCGACCGCGATCCGCAGGGCGATCGACGCTCGCGGGGGGACCGGAGTCCACCCCAAAGATGCCCGGCTCGGCGACCAAGGTGGCGACGGGAAGCTCAGGCAGGTCCGCCGGCAGCACCGCGATCAGACCGTCCAGATGAACGGTCGGGACGACCACGCCCTCGATCCCGGCCGGGGAGCTGGGCACAGACTTGATCTCGCACTTGCAGCTCGCGTCGGCCTTCGTCAACTCATGACGGCCACCGGCGCTCTGAAAAGCACCTGCGACGTGAGCCTTACAAAGCTCGGGCATTTCCGGGCCGTGCTGCTCGCAGGCCATCTTTGCGCCATCATGGCCACCTTCGCAGCAGGGCATCCCGCAATCCGCTTTATGGGCGGCGATCGGCACAGTCTCAGGCGCGACGCACGGCATCCCGCTCGCCTTGACGGGCATCGCAGCCACGATCAAGGCGAGCGAGCAGATCCACCTTATAAGGAGTGAGCACGCGCCGCGCATCGTCGTTACTTTACTCAACGCGAACGACCGCGCACGCGTTCCACCCAGAATTGCCGACGGTCAGGCATCTTAGGAAGCCACGCTTGAGCTCAACCTTGTCGAAGGTGAAGAGGACCAGACCGATGGGGCCCTGCGAGGAGGTTGCGACGGTGGCCTGGCGCGCGGAGGCGGCAACCGAAGAGCTTTCGGGCAGTCATGGACGGGACATTCCGCGTGGACCCCGGATTACGCCCCGGGGCGGCCCATTAGTCCGCTCCGCCGCCTAATACCCCCACGCTTTGCGCCAACCCTCCATCTCCGCGATCTCCGACTGCTGAGCGGAGACGATGGCGGAGGCCATGTCCTTCACTTCCTGGTGCTTCGCCGACGCGAAGGCTTCCCTGGCCATTTCGATGGCGCCCTGGTGATGGGCGGTCATCTCGGCGATGAACTCTCGGTCGAAGTCGTCGCCCGACTTCCCCTTGAGGGCGGCGGTCATCTGCGACATGGTCATGGACGGCGACGAGGTCGTTCCCATGGCGGACATGTCGTGCGTGGCAGCTGGCGTCGCGGCGTCGGTCGAGGACCGGCTGCGGGCGACGGAGCCGGCGGCGTACGTGAGCGCCGAGCCTGAAACGAGGCCCGCGAAGAGCGCGAGGAATACGATATTTTTCATAGTGGGGTTGCTTGTGGATTGATCGAGGCGATAGTGCACGGGATCAGCCGTAGACGAGGCTTTGCGCCCTGCCCTCGCTAAGCAGCCGCATGAAGGCGTCGCGGATGCCCGGGGGCTCCGTAGGGCGTCCGACGCTACCGGCGGGCCTGCCCGGCAGCGGGGCGGGCGGGAAATCCGCCCGCTGGGGCAGCAAGACTCGGTCGGCAGGCGCGCGCCTAGATTCTCCCAGGAAAGACGCCTGGAAGGAGGCGAGGTGCTTGCCGGCGGGCATCGGGCAGGCGCTGGCCTGCCTTCCGATCGAGACGCATCCTGAAACCCACCGCATATGGTCCATCCCCGACGCCAGCGCCGCGCCGGGAGCGAAGGCGAGCGATGCCGCGACCGCGAAGGCGGCCAGCCTCAGGCGAATACGGATACTCGGGCGAGGGTCGCGGCTGCGCGGAAAGGTGGCTCGTGGCATTGTCATGGCTCCAAGCTAACACCGGCCCCGAGTGGCGTCAACGCCACTCGGGGCCCGCTTCTGGGATATGAGAAGATGCCAAACCGGAAGGGAGCCGGGAGAGCGGAACCCGGCTAGGCCGGCCGTTCAGGTCGGGCCGTACCTATTGTAAGAACCTGATACCTCATCGAGCTCGCCGATCCCGACAGGCGCTTGGAGCTTCGCCCCGGCGTACTTGAGGGTGACGGGCCCGCCGAGGCCGAGTTCCGCGGAGGCGTTCCCGCCTGGCGTGTCCCTGTGCGCGGCGAAGCACGTGACCACCAGCTCCTTCCGGAAGCACGCCTCCTTGAACAGGCGGAGCGCGGTCAAGAGGTCGGGAGACACGAAAGCGACCAGGCTGCGCCCGTTCGGGACGGCCACCGTCCCGCGGCCCTGCGCCATGTGGAGCTGGTGGCGGTCCCAGTCGATGGCGAAGACCAGCTCTTCCGCTATCCTTTCCTCCGAGTCGAGGCCCACGATCCTCAGCATGGTGAGCCATTGGTTCTGCCTGACGCCTTTCTCCACCGTTGCCTCCAGCCAGCCTAGCCGCAGGACGTCGATGACGAACCGCAGGACGCCGTGGATGGCGTCGACGCGTCGTACCTCGACGCCGGCCTGGACGCTGACGGTGACCCTCGCCCCCGCGCCACTCACTTGGCGGCCCCCAGCGCGCGCAACGCCCGAAGGATGTCCTCGGCGCGGAGCGCAGGCATCTCGGCCGCCAGAGGTCCCGGCGTCGCTCCGCCGACCTGCTCCGCCAGCCAGGCGTCCCTCAGCTGGGAAATCGCCTCCAGGAAGTCGGCTACCGAGGCGCGCGGGTGCTGCCGGACGATCTCCGAGGCCTGGCCCTGCACGTGCGCCTCGAAGGCGGGCGCGAGCACGGACGCGACCTCGTCCGGAGTCGGCTCGTACCCGAAGAGCCTCGCCCGCCCGGACCGCAGCAGCGGCCCGTGCACGCCGGAGAAGTCGTTCCCGGTGACCAGGATCGCGGGCTCGCCCGCTCCGAAACCGGGATCGCCGGCGCGATCGGCCTGGGCCATCAGCCATCCCGTCGTGAGCTGCGTGTTCACCGTGTAGTTGCGCGACCGGTGCACGCCGATGCTCATGTCCAGGTCGTCGATGACCAGGGCCGGCCGCGGACCGTTCCGGTAGTCTGCGCGAAGGCCTTCCAGAGCCTGGTCGAGCTCGCGGGCGGGCTGGCCCTCGAACTCCCCGCCGAGGCGGGAGGCGTCGAGGCGGGCGAAGGCGGAGCCGCGATCGCGCAGGCACTGCGCCAGCTGAGTGGTCTTGCCTACGCCCGGGGGGCCCTGCACGCAGAGGATGCGCGGCGCGCCCAGGTGGCGGTAAAGGGTGTCGCGGTGGTCGAGCCGCGCCATGTGCGCGGAGACGGCGCTTCGGAACCGTTCGGGGATGATCATGGTTTCGTGAGGGTCGGAAAGAGGTCGTCGTACAGGTCGAAGGCGGTTGAGTCGAGGAACTCGGCCGGTTCCAGGCTGCCGCAGCGGATGAGACCGTCCCGCTCGCTAACGAGCATGTGGCGGCCCGGGTCCCGCAGCCAGGGATAGCGGTCGAGGTAGCCGGTCTCCTCCGAAGCGGGCACCGGCGTCACGAGCGTCGCCTCGTTGATCCCCGCCCGCTGGAAGATGTAGTCCTCCGCGGCGGTCTTCGCCGGGACGATCGCGAAGCGCTCGGGATGCTCCGCGAGGAGCAGGTCGAGCAGGCCGCGGTCCTCCTCGCGGACGCGGTACGGCAGGTTGCCGTCCACGTAGCAGAGGAACCGGCAGTCGTTCCGCGCGAGCTCGCGGGCGACCGCGAGGGGCTTGCGGAGATCGGCGAGCCTCTCTCCGTCGCGGCGCGAGAGCCCCAGGCAGGCGATGCCGCCTCCGTCCAGGACGTAGTCGCCGAGGAACGTCACCTCTGGCCCCCGAGCGGCCCGCCGAAGCTGACCGAGCGCTGCTCGAAGTAGTCGTCGGTCGTGGTCTGCAGGTCTTGGCCGTACCGCACCCCGAAGGCGCGACGCTCGGTCTGGACCGTCTTCACTGTCCTCACCTGACGCGACACGGCGATGCCGGTGACGCCCATCTGCGCCGCCATAAGGCCCGCGAAGACGAGCGGGTCTGCCCTGGCGAGGTCGACCCCCGCCTGGTGCATAAGCGACAGCCCCTCGCGGGCGTCGCCGCCGCGCAGCAGCGACGCCGCCTGGTCGATCTTCCGCTGGACGGAAGTGGGGAAGGTGACGATCTCCGCGGCGGGGCCGAAGTCTTCCTCGGGGTCGAAATCGTAGTCGCGGACGTTGGCGTTTTCGTATGGCATTGCTTTTCCTTGCTAGCTCCAGGCTCCCGGCAGCGGGACGCCCAGCTGGTCGTGGGGGCGGCAGGCGAAGCTGAAGCCCCGGGGGTCGGGAAGGAGCCGGGCGAGGCGCGAGGCGCGCGCCGGGCTCGTGGTGACGACGAGGAGGGAAAACGTGTCGCGGCCCCATGCATGCCCGCACTCGCCCGAGAGGGCGAGCGCCTCGTAGCCCCGCAGCTTCTCGCGGAACTTGGCGGGATCGACGTTGCCGAGGTCGGCTTCGATGGCGACGGGGCCGGTGGGGGCGAGGGCCAGCCCGTCCGGACGGACCTGCCACTCGCGACCGCCGTGGCGGAACGAGTGGCGGCACTGCTGCTCGAAGCGCCACGAGGCCGCTCCCTTCCGCAGCAGGGCGATTCGTATGTTGGTGGCGAACAGCGCGTGGCGTACGAAGCGGGGCGAGCCGCTCCGGGACGCCGCGAGCGAGGCCAGACGCTCGCCTACCACCTCGGCCGCTCCCGGGACGGCCGCATAAAGGGCCTGGCCCATGAACGGCGTGTCGAGCGCCTTGACCAGCTTCAATTTGCGGAGCCCCCTCAGTCGCGTGTTCGCCCGCGTCACGGACCCGAAGTAGCCCAGTTCGATCACCTGGTCCCTGCTGAGGAGGTGGCTGAGCACGAGGTCCCTCAGCAGCCGGGAGTCCCGCTCGGTGAGGCGGATCACGAGAGCCAGTCCTCCAGGTCGGTCCGGGGCTTCCCGCGGCCCTCGCCCTGGGGCTTCGGCGCACGCCGCGTCTCTTCCGACGGCTTCCCCCGCCCGCCGTCCGGCGCGGACGCGGGGTCGGGGAACTCCGCTCCCGAGCGCGCGCGCAACGCGGCCACGAAGGCGGCGGCCCTCCGCGACGGCTTGCCTCCACCCCTGGCGATCGGCTGGTTGACCTCGACGCGCAGGGCCTCGCCTCCCCGCGTCCAGAGGTAGCACTCGCCCGTGCCGAGGGAAGCCAGGCCGAGGGCCTTCGGGTCGCCTGTCAGGTCCTTGCTCATCGTCGCCGCGTCATCGCGTCCCAGGCGGAACACGGCCTTGACCCCGACGTTCCCGAGCAGCAGGGAGCGCATGCCGTGGCCCATCTGCGAGAGCGTCTGGTGGGCGGCGAGGAGCGACAGGCCGAACCTTCTCCCCTCGGCGAGGATGGATTCGAACTCCCGGCCGACGAGGTTTTGGAACTCGTCGGCCACGAGGAGGACTCGGTTGCGCCGGGATTCGGGGATCCCTACCCGGGAGAATATTTCGCGGCAGACGGCGGAGAGGACGATGCGGCCGGCCATCCTCCCTGCGGCGTGGAGCTGGTCCGCCGCCAGGGACACTAGGAGCACCGATCCCGGCGTGTCGAGGTGCCGGCCGAGATCCATCGGGGCCGGGTGTCCGAACGTGCGCCTAAGGCCCTCGGTCGAGAAGAGCATGGAGACCTTGTTAAGCACGGGCATGGACATCGCCTGGCGCTTGTCGGGGGACATGCCTTCGTAGCGCTCCCAGAACGCGACCACCGGTTGCGAGCGGCACCCCGCGAGGCAGCTCCTGAGGAACCCGTCGTCGCTGAACAGCCGCTCCAGGCTCGTGAGGGGCTTGCCCGTCTCGGCCAGGAGCATGAGGGCGTAGCGGGTCGTCTCGGCGAGCTGGACGCCCCAGCTGTCGTGTTCCGCTTCCAGCGCGTCGAGCACGGAAAGGGCGGCGAAGTACGCCTCCCCGGCCCCGCGCAGCGGATCGAATCCCGTCGGCCGCCTCGTCTCCCGAAGGTCCAGCAATTCCACGAGCCGGGGGTCCTTGCCCGAGGCGGCGAGGATCTCGACGACCGCGGCGACGAGGTCGCCCCTGAGGTCGAGCACCGCGACGCTCTCGCCCGCCCGGACCGCGCCCGCCACGATTTGCAGGATGAGGTTCGTCTTGCCGCTCCCGGTCGCCCCGAGGATGAGCCCGTGGGTGGCCAGCCTGTGGGCGTCGAGCGAGACGAGGTGCTCGAAGGGGTGGCCGCCCTTCTCCTCGTAGTTCGCCTCAATCCCGATCCATCGGGGCGGGGGGCGGCGGCGCGCCTGCTGCTTCTTGGTCGTCATATCCCCAGCATCCGCCGCGCACCGGCCTTCGGGCAAGCCTCGCGAACTGCGGTTTAGCCGCGGCTAAACCGGAAGCGCCCCGACGCCATCGGATGCCTTCACGGGGAGGACGATGGGTTCGTGGAAGAACAACCGAAGCATTCGAAGCTGGCGTACAAGGTCGAGGAAGCGGCGCGGCTGCTCTCCCTCTCGCGGGCGCACGTGTACCGCCTGATGGACCTCGCGGAGATCGGATCGGTGACGATCGGGCGATCGAGGAGGATCACCGCGCGGCAGCTGGAAGAGTTCCTCCGAAGGCTCGAGTCCGCCGGATCCTGGCGGGGGTAGCCTCCGCCGTATGCAACTGGGTGACGGCGGCGGAGTTCCCGACGCGTGGTCGGCGTCCTTCGCGGAGGCGGTCCGGCACGCCTACTTCGTCGAGCACGGCATCCAAGAGGACAAGGGCATCGCCGAGATGCTCGGCGTTACCAAGGGGGCGCTCTCGCAGCAACTGGGCAAGCCCGCGCCGGCGATGAAGGGCGAGAGCCTGGCGCGGCTGCTTCGCCCGATCCGGCTCCCCGAACTCCGGACCGAAGTGGTCGTCGCGTGGTCGAGGGAGCTGATGGACGACGGAGCGGTCCCGGGGCCGGACGAACCGTGGGGCACGGCGGCCAGAAGGCTCGTCCTCCGTAATCGCCCGGACCTCGCCCTGCGAGTCGCCCTCAAGGCGCTCGAGTCGGCCGACCTTCCAGAGGAGCGGTGGGCTGCCTTCCTCCAGTCGGTCAGCTGCTGCTTCCGGCTCGACCTTCCCGGAGAAGCCACGAGGCTGTGCGGCCTCGTCCGGGAGTGGGGCGAGCGGGACGGGATCCCGGAGCTCGTGGCCGTAGCCCACGCGGCCGGATCGCGCGCGATGCGGCGCACGACCCTGTTCACGGCGGGCCAGGTCGCGGACGAGCGGGATCGGGCGGCGGCGATCCTGAGGAGGGGCCCGGCCCCGGAAGGCCGTCTTGCCGCCGCCGCCGCCTTCTTCGCGAAGGAGCTCGTGGCGTCGGAGCAGGTGAACGACGCGCTCCGCGTGCACGACTTCAAGGGAGGAAACGACGCGGAGCTGGCGCGGATGCTCAGGATAGTCCACGGCGACAGGGAGCGGTCGGCCAAGACGACCGCCGGCAGGGCCAGGAACGCCCAGCAGGCGGCTCGCATCCTTCTCGCTTTAGGCAAGCCCGACGAGGCCGAGCCGTACATTCGAGAGGCGATGGAGGAGGGCGCTCGCGAGCCGTCCGTGCGCCTCGAAGGCGAGCACCTCCTGGGGAGGCTGCTTGCCGAGCGCGGGAAGATCGAGGAGGCGCTCTCCCAGCTGAAATCGGCCGCGAGGCTGTGCGTCCGCTACCGGTTCGTTTACCTTGGCCGGGTCGTCGAGACCGAGATCGCCCGGCTGGAGCTGGCGCATCCCGGCAGATCCTCCCTCGCCGGTTGAGACCGGCATGCCGCCTGCCAGTGAGGAGAGCGAGCGTGGAGCCCGCTCATGCCAAAGGGAGCGAGAGAGGCCCGTTCCGGCGCGCGCGATAAAAAGAGGCGGCTCCTAGTGGAGCCGCGCATGAAAAGGGATCGGCCTAGAACCTGATCGTGAATGTCCCGATCTGGCGGAAGCCGAAGAACATTCGCTTCCGTACTTCGGCATACGGTGACGAGGACGTAGTGGGCCTGAGCTGGACGCTCCACCCGTTTCTTTCCAAGGACCGCACCAATCTCTTGGAAGAGTCGGAATCGTTGACCCACAGGGTCATCGCTTTGTTAGGGGCTTCTCTTGTCGCCATAGTTTCTACCGCTCCGCCGAGCTTCGCCAGTCTGCAAGCATGCCGATGTGCATTTCACAGGAATCATACATTTTCACGATTCTGTTTTCAACGCGGGTGGCCTTGAAGAGGGGTACGTCGCCGAATATCTCGCCTGCGAGCAGGACTGGCAAGCCGGCCAAAGCCGCCAGCCACCCCCGACCAATGCCCCGGGTCGCGGGTAGGCCAGGCCTGGCCGGGGTAAAGGAGCCTAAAACGCCCGTTCCTTGTCCCTACCTTCATCCTTCCGATGCAGCTCACTCACTCGTCACCCCGTTCCTCCCTCGCACGCTCCATCGTCAGGATTCAGGCGGCAGCAAGGGGGCGCCGCGAAGAAGGGGCCGCCTTGTGGCAGCCCCCGGGTCAGTAGTCCTCCGGAAGGAGGACCGTGGTCGATGAGCGGTCCCGCTCGGTAATGATCCAGAAGCGCGTGCCGGCTGCGGTCGAGTAGGCCGACAGGAGCCGCTCCCCGTCCGCCAGGGCCTCGTCGTTGGCGGCGCGGTCCGCTTCCGGAAGCTCGCCCCAGTCTCCTACGGAATGGCGGTCGAGGGCGGCGTGGATGTCGAGCATGGGGATCGCGGCGAGGACGTTCGCCGTCGCGACGATCCTCCCCAGGGAGAGGGATTTAGAGGTTCTGTTCATGTGCGGGCTCCGCCGGACCCGCGTCGGGCCGCAGGATTGGGAGGAACGGAACGGCCTTCGGCGCGCGGGCCCGGCGAAACCGGCACCCCCGGAGACTATCGGCCCGGGCCTCCTGCCGCAAGCCGCCGCGCGCTCCGCGCACGGCGTGCGCCGCCGCCCTTCCCGATTGCGCATTGGGCGAACTTCCGGCAGGATCGCCCGATGTCGAACTGCTTTCTCTGCGGCCGCCCCTTGACGCCGGGCTCGCGCCATCCGCGCCGTAAGGTGAGGACCGGCGAGTGGGCTCGGCGGCGCTATCCTGGCGGCCCCGCCTCCTCCGTCACGGTCCGCTTCGGCATGCGCGTCGTCTGCCCTCGTTGCCGCGACGTCCTCGACCGCGAAGCGCGGAGGCGGGAGGCGGTCCAGTACTGGGAGATTGGAATAGCCCTGCTCATCCTGATCGCGGGACTCGTCGCCCAGTTCCTCCGGTAACGAAAGGACCTCCCCCTGGCGGGAGAGGTCGAAATGGGATCAGTCGGCGAGTCCGGGCGTCTTGCCGAGCATCCAGTCGGCGGCCCGTTGCGCCTGCCCGGCCGCGGCGACGACGGCCCGGGGATCGTCCCGGAGCGCCTTCAGCCAGCCGGCCACGTACGAGGCGGTGTCGTCGACGAGCGAGTTGTCGAGGCCGATCGAGGCGCAAACGAACGCCGACGCGAGCTCCGCCACCAGTTCCTCGCGTCCGTAGTCCGCCGACCCGTACCGCACGGTATTGCCGAGGCCTGGCCTTCCGAGCCGCCTCGCATGGCCGGTGGCGTGCCCGAGCTCGTGGAAGAGCGTGGCGTAGAACGAGTCCGCGGAGCGGAACGACGCCATCGCGGGCAGCCCGACGAGGTCCGCCTCCGGCGCGTACCACGCGGCTCCCTCGCCCGTACGCACCCCCGGCGGGTCGGGCATGTGCCGGATAACGGCCTCCGCCCTCGGGACGCGCTCGTGCTCGCGCGCTTCGCGGTCGAGCGCCACGGGCGGGAGCCTCAGCCCGTCGCACTGCTCGGCGTTGAAGACGCGGTATGTGCGCAGGAGTGGGAAGCGTTTCCGTTCCCTCTCTTCCTCCGGTTCCTGGCTGGACGCCTCCACCGGCTTCCAGAACACGACCTCGGTCGACCGCTCGCCCTTGCGGACGTTGCCGCCGAGCTCCAGCGCCTGCCGGAACGTGAGCCAGCGGTGGTCCCCGAACCGCGACAAGGAGAGCAGGAGGACGTTGATCCCGCGGTACTGCCTTCGCGTCAGGGCGTTGGCGGGGAACCCGGAAGTCGAGTGCCACGGCTTCCGCCAGGGAGGCGTGCCGCGCTCGAGGGCATCGATGACTCGGGCCGTGACGGCGGCGTAGGCGGCGTCGCTCATCGCGGCGTCTCCTCGGAATGGCGACAGGAAAGGTTCGGGCTTGAAACGTTCACCCGCGCACGATCCCAGGCGCGCCGCTCGGGCGCGATTCGAAGCCGATCCGCGAACGGCGTTCCCCCGCGAGCGCCGCGCTCGAACGGCACCGCGTTCGCGGAGGACGGGGCGGCCGAACCGCTAGGCGCGCGACCGCGCGATCTCCCTCGCGACCGCGAGGAGGATCGGGTACGCCTGCTGCGGCACGACCGCGTTTCCGAGCGCCCTCAGGCGGTCCACCCGGCGGGGAACCCCATGAGCCACTCGACCCACTCCGGGCTCAGGGGCCCAGGCTCCCTTCGGCCGTCCGGCCAGACGCCGAGCTTCGCCATGAGGGGAAGGTGCATCGTCGTCACCATCCCGTTCGGGAACCTCAGCCTCGGCTTTCCCGTGCCGTCCGAAACCACCGTCGGAGAGTTCTCCGGCAGCCAGTCCCACTCCCTCTGCTGCGCGAGCGGCGTCGGCAGCGACGACAAAGACCCGCTCCCGCTTGTGGAGGGCGCCGACGCCGCGAGCTGGAACCATGACCGCCCGCGCGGCGTAACCCTGTGCTTCCAGACTAGCGAGCACGTCGTCGAGCGCCAGAGAGACGAGCCCAGGCACGTTCTCTGCCACGACCCAAGAGGGTCGAGCCTGTGCAACGACCCGCAGCATCTCCGGCCAGAGGTGGCGGTCGTCCGCCTCGCCCCGGCGCTCCCCGGCGAAGGAGAAGGGTTGGCAGGGAAAGCCTCCGGTGACGAGCTCGACGCCCTTGTAGTGGGAGCCGTCGAGCTCGCGGATGTCGCCGTGGCACGGGACGCCCGGCCAGCGCTTGTCGAGGATGCGCCGGCAAAACGGGTCGTTCTCGCAGAAAGAGACCGTGCGGAAGCCGGCCCATTCGGCGGCGAGGTCGATGCCCCCGATGCCGGAGAAGAGCGAGAGATGCGTGAGGAGGTGTCGGGCGTCAATGGCGGCGGCTTAGGGATACGGTCTCGCAAGCCTGCCGCCGTCAACCGCATTCTGCCAATCACGGGTTCTACAGACACGGCGTGCGCCTATCGCGCGGCGGTCGACTGGCTCGGCGTTCCATGCGACGATGGCGCGGTCCCGGACGGGACGAGAGAAGAAACATGCAGAAGAACGAACATGGCCGGGAGCGACCGGCCGACGAACAGGTTTCGGCCGCGCCGATCTCGGCTGAAAGTCCGGGGCTCGGTCCCTTCATTTCCGCGGTCGGCGAGTGCGCGGAGCTGCTCGCGAGCCTCAAAGAACGGGTGGACGATCATCTCGGAATCTCGCCCGACTCCGTGACGTGGGGACACGTCGCGGATGCCAGGCGCATCCTCCTGCACCTTCGCCAGGCGGCGTTCGTCGCGGGCGTCGGGGAAGAGCCGGCCTGAGGGGCGAAGGCCCCGCATACCTGGAGGCGGGAACCCCGGTCCCCGCCTTTTTTTCGAGCCCTTCCTTCCTGCTGCCTTTCGCCGACTGCCGGACCGGCGACCACAGGACATCCGCGACGCCTGAGACCGCTTCGGGTCGCGTGGGGCCGCTCGGCTCGCGAAACGGGATCGCCAACAAGCTCTTTCGCGTACGCCGCAGGCACGGGACCGTTCGCCTGCTCGATTGCCGTTTCCCCACGTTACTCCCTCCTTCCGCTGGGACGCAACCGCCCAAGGCGAACGTTTGACCCTGGGGTCCTTTAGTTCGTCCGGCCGGCCCGGCGTCCCCGCGCCAACTTCTGGCCGACGCACTTCTACGTGTCGGGGTACGATCTTCGGGCGAGAAGCGCGATGGGAAGGCCGTTTCAATCTGAGCTGGAGCAACTCGCCCAGACGATCCACTGGGTTTCGGAAGAGGTTCTCCCGAAGGTCAGGCCCACCTGGATCGACCGTTCTTCGCCCGCGTACTGCATCGGAAGCGGGGGCAGCCAGTCCGCCGCCGACTTCCTGGCAAGACTCGTTCGATCGCGGGGAGGCTTCGCCTGGGCGACGACGCCGCTGGAGTTCCTTCACCTCGGCCCCTCGCGAAGCCGCTCCAGCGTCTTCCTCCTCAGCGCCAGCGGCCGTAACAAGGACATCGTGTCGGCCGCGAAGGCCGCCATCGAGGGAGAGTCCGTGTCTTTGCGCGCGGTCATCGCTCGGCGCGGCTCGCCGCTCGCCAAGGAGGTCTCGGCCTACGCCTGCGGCGACCTCCTTGAGATGGACGTTCCTACCGGAAAGGACGGTTTCCTCGCGACGAATTCTCTTGTCGCGATGATGGTCGGGCTTACGGGCGTCTCGGCCGCCGCCGGAGAGCGCCTGCCGATAGCGAGGCTCGCGGAGGTCGCGGCGGAGATTGCCGCCGGCCGCCAGGGGCTCCACTCGATGCCCTCCGGGAACGACGTGATCATCATTCACGCCGGATGGGGAGGGTCCGCCGCACTTGACCTGGAATCGAAGCTTAGCGAGGCCGCGCTTGCCTCCGCCATGCTCTGCGACCTGAGGAACTTCGGCCACGGGCGGCACCACTGGCTGGCCAAAAGAGCCGAAAGGACGGTAGTCGTGACCGTGGAAGACAGGCAGTACGAGCGCCTATTCGACAAGACGCTGGGTCTCCTGCCGCCCGACATCCGGGTCATCCGGTTGCGATCCGAGCTCACGGGCCCCGCCGCGACGATCGATCTCACGATCAAGGTCTTCGGTCTCGTGAGAGACATGGGCCTGACGTCTGGCGTCGATCCCGGCCGCCCCGGGGTCCCCGAGTTCGGCCGCAAGATATACCACCTCTCGTACAATCCGAGGAAGTCCGCCGTTACGGGGGCAGGCGCCGCGGTGAAGCGGCGATCGAGGCAGAACCCCTCTGGGGGCGACGCCCTGGAGGAGGAGCTGCTTTCCTCCGCAGCGGCTTTCGGGAGCCGCATTTCCGGAGTGCCGATCCGGTCGATCGTGTGCGATTACGACGGGACCCTGGTGGACACGTCGCGAAGGTTCGAGCCCCCGGACGCCGCGCTGGTAAGCGAGCTGGTCCGGCTGCTGAGGGGCGGCCTGCATCTCGGCGTTGCCACGGGACGAGGGAGGTCCGTGCGACAATCCCTCAGAAACGCGCTGCCGACCGAGCTCTGGAGGCAGGTGACCGTCGGGTACTACAACGGCGGGCAAATCATACGCCTGGACGACGATCGGCTCCCGAACAACGAACCGCCGCCCGCCGGGCTCCTGAGGGATGTCGGCGCGCGGCTCGAGGAGGACCCGTGGCTGCGATTGACCGAAGCCAAGATCGAGCTTCGGCCGGAACAGCTTTCGGTGACGGGAGCCGGGTGCGCCATCTCGGACCTTTGGACGCACGTGACCGGGGCGCTCCGGGCCGAGGGCGGGCGGGAGCTCAAGTGCGTCGCCTCGACGCACTCGGTGGACATCCTGCCAGCGCGCGTGACGAAGCTGTCGGTGGTGGAGGCGGTGGCGCGCGAGGCGGGCTGCCCTTCCGAGAACGTCCTGTGCCTCGGCGATTCCGGCCTCTGGCCGGGCAACGATTCGGAACTCCTCGCCCATTTCCCTTCGCTCAGCTGCGGGAGTTCCCCCCAGGGCGAAGGCTCGGGCTGGAACTTCGCGCCGCTCGGCGTGCTTGAATCGAGGGCGACATTGCACTACCTTTCCAGGCTTGACGGCCCGGGACCTTTCAGGCTGGACCTGGGCTGACAGATGAAGCAGATCCTCGCCGAACGCTTGCTCGCAAAGGTCATGGACTGGTCGGACGACCAGGTCAAGGCCGAGCTCCGACCGTTGCTGCTGCTGGCCGAGGTGAAGTACGACGAGTACCATCAGTTCGGTCCCGGCATGCGGTTCATCGAGCGCCTGGCCCGCTGGCTCGGCCAACTCGCCGGGGACAGCCCCCAGGAGACGGCCGCCCTCCGGGACACCGCCTTCAGCATCGTAAGGGACCACCTCATCTTCGTCTCGAGCGGAGAGATGTACTCGCTGATCGGGATGGCTTATTCCGAGCGGGTGCTGCCGAGGCAACGCGCGCTCGCCGCTTCCAAGGCCGGCATCCCATTCCATCGGATACGCAGGATAGAGACTTCGGCGGAATTCCGGTCGCTCGTCGTAAAGACGCTCTACGTCGGGCTGAGCGACGGCTCGCAGATCGGAATGCTCAGGCGGATGAACCCGAAGACGATCGACCACGAATTCACCCTCCTCAACTACGACCTCACCGCCGACAAGGCCCAGTCGGTGAGGGGCAGGCTTCCCGTGTCGCTGGCGAACCAGGGGCTGCCCGATCCTGACGCTCGCTTCGAATTCCTCGTGCTGGTGGACGACTTTACCGCGAGCGGGACCAGCTTCATCCGGACCGAGGGCGGCAACTGGAAGGGAAAGCTCGTCAAGGTGATAAGCAGCCTCCAGCCCGAAATGGCCATGGCGCCCATGGTCCGCCTCGAAAACCTGACCATCCAGGTGCTCTTCTACGTAAGCACCCAGTACGCTTTGGACAAGATAACCGCCGCCGTCGCGACGTACAAGTCCGAGACGAACTGCCCGGTCGAGATCATCGTCGAGGCCGTGCACGTCATCCCGGAAGGGGCCATGACCGTCGGCGCGGGCGATCGGCGGATCGACGACTTCCTGAAGAGCCGCTTCGAGACGTTCAAGGAAGCCGTGGTTGACGAGCACTATCTGAAGGGCGACTGCACGGCGCAGTACCGCGGGTTCAACAGCGGCGACCTCGCGCTCGTGCTGTTCCACAACAGCCCCAACAACTCGCTGCCGGTGCTATGGTACGACGAGGACGGCAAGAACGAGGCGCTGTTCCCGAGAACGACGAGGCACGGCCGCAAATGAGGCTCCCGAGGAATCCGTTCCGGTCAACGAAGGTCGAGAGCCTGGAGTCCCACGACCTGTTCCTGAAGCTCTTCCAGCCCATCGCCTTGGGCGCGTTGGGCCTGAACCCGTGGGACTCGGTCATGCGGATAAAGAGCGCGCAGGGCGGGGGTAAAACGAGCCTCCTGAGGGTGCTGAGCCCCGAATGCCTCCTGCGGGTCTCCGAGGGGACATCCACCCATCTGACGGAGATCGCGGAGCAGCTGAGGGCGCTCGGCGCGATCGGAGACGGGCGCCCGTCGGTCCTCGGCATCTACGTTCCGCTGGGCTCGACGCCGTACGCCACGATCGCCCGGCTAAGGCTCGAGTCCCAGGATCCGCTCCATCTCCTTTACGCGTTGCTCGACGCCCGGGTGGTCCTGACTGCCATCAACGGCGTGCAGGTGCTGCGCGGCCTTGACTCCGAGGCCGATCTCTCCCGGATAACGTTCAACTGGCCGGAAGACGGCCCGAACCCCCTCTACGAGCACGCCACCGCACGGGACCTGGTCTCCTGGGCACGAGGCGCTGAGCGCGAAATTTGGAGGGCCATCGACCGCGGCAAGGCGAGCCTGGTCGCGGATCTGGGGCACGCGAGGCCCTACTCATTCGAGGCGCTGTCGCCTCGCGCCATCTTGGTGGACGGCGAGCCGATATGCGATCGGGTCGTGGTCATGGTCGACGACGCCCACAAGCTTCACGGCTCGCATCGGAAGACGCTGCTCGAGCACGTCATAACCTCGAGGCTGAACGTCTCCTTTTGGATCGCCGAGCGCATGCACGCCATGGAGCCGTACGAGCTCTTGGCGCTGGACACTTCGTCGACGGAGCGGGAAGAGGGCCCGGTCGTGCTTTCCGCGTGGTGGCAGAAACATAACAAGGCCGGCACCAGCCGGTTCTACGCCGACATCGCGAAGCGCAGGCTGGAGGAGTCCCGAGTAGAGGAGCTGTTCGAGCACCTGACTCCCTCCGTCATCGAAGACCGGCCGGAGATCCAGAGGATTCAGAGGATCGCCGACGCGATGCGCGCGCACCTCGAGGACATCAAGGGCAAGGACGTGCGCTTCAGCGAGATCGAAATGGCGCGGAAGCCCCACCAGTCCGCTTTCGACTATCTGGTGGACCTGAAAGCCGCCGAGATGTACATCGCGAGCGTCAAGTCGAAGACGCAGGACTCGTTCGAGTTCGAGGGATCGGTGCCTTCCCCTACCTCGACCCAGTTATCCGACCTCAGGTCCGCGGCCGAGTACCAGGTCTGCATCAAGAACGACCTTCCCCTCTACTACGGGGCGAACACGATTTACGAGATTGCCAGCTGGAACGTCGACCAGTTCCTGAGCCTCGCGGCCGGCGTCTACGACCAGTTCGACGCGCAGAGGGTCCAGGGAACCGGCGTGAAGGTGCTCCCGCGCGCCCAGGACAAGCTGATACGCGAGATTGCCACCGCTTACTTCGTAGGGTTGCCGAAGAGAATGCCCAACGGGGAGAAAATGCAGCGCTTCCTGCAAGCCTTCGCCAAATACGCGGTGGCGGAGTCCCAAGCTCCGACCAAGAAGTACGGCCCCGGCGTGACGGGCTTCGGGATGACGTCCAAGGACCACGACCGCCTTAGAAATTGCTCCGAGACCAAAGACGCCCACCTCATGGAATTCGCCGATCTCATTAGCGGCGCGGTGGCGCATAACGTCGTGTTCATGAAGGCGAACGCGAAGCAGGGCAAGGCAGGAGAAACCGTGACCGTCTTCTATCTCAACCGGCTGCTGTGCGTCTACCTGAACCTCCCCATCGGCTTGGGCGGCTGGTGGAAGCGAAAGGTTGACCACTTCGCGACGCTGACGAAGACGGAGCGCCACCAGTCCGCGCAGGGCGAGGACGAGTCGCTATTCTGAAGGCGGTCCCGACATGAACAACTGGCAATCCCACATCTACTGGTCTGGGAGCGCCGCCGAAGACATGCTTTCGGAGGTCGTCGCCACCGGCGAGAAGTCCGTCGCGCTGGTCATCGGCGAGGGCTTCGATCCCCGGATGCTCGACTGCCTGAACGTACTCGTGCGGTCCACCGCGGAACTCAAGGTCTACCTTCTGAAGATCGGCCGGTCCGCGGGGGCGGAACAGACGCAACTCGCGGCGCGAGCGAAGGCCAACTTGGGGAAGCTGGTCGAGCTTCTGGACGGAAGGGGCACGCTCGCCGTCGTAGACACCCAGTTCGAAACGGACGATCGGGACTCAACCGCCCCTTCGGCGTCGGACAAGTCCGTGGAGTTCGCCCGGGAGCTCCCGATCGACGGGCTTTCGAGCCTCGTCGTCGATATCAGCGCCCTGCCCCAAGGGCTCTACTTCCCGCTTCTGGAGATACTTATTGGCCAGCGCCGCGACGACTTCCTGGCCTGTCAGACGTCGCTATACGTATTCGTGTCGGAAAACGTGAGCCTTGATGCCAGGATCAGCGGGCAGGAGCTTCAAGAGGACGCGTACATGGTTCCCCCGTTCAGGAGCGCCCTCGCGGTCTCCGAGGACAAGCGCCCCATCGTGTGGTTTCCCGTACTCGGCGAGGGCGAGGCGCTGCAGATAGGCAGGGTCGAGAAACTGCTGCCGGCCCGCGTCGAGCGGGAGGTCTGCCCCATACTTCCCATGCCCTCGACGAATCCGCGCCGCGCGGATCTCTTGATTCGCGAGTACGAGACCATGCTCCAAGACAACTGGGCGCTCGACTCAAGGTCCTTCATCTATTCGGATGAGCGCAACCCGTTCCACCTGTACACGCAGCTGAGCCGCGCGGCGCTGAGGTACCGGGAGGCGCTATCCGAACTCGGCGGATGCCGCGCCGTCGTTTCGTGCCACTCGTCGAAGCTGCTTTCGCTCGGCGCGCTGCTTGCCGCGAGCGAGCTGAATCAGATCGAGGCCGACGACTTCGACATCGGGCTTGCCAACGTGGACGCGACGGCCTATCGTCTGTCGGGAGAGGCCGACGATTGGCCTTCGCAAAGCACCTACTTCCTAATTCCAATTCTCGGGGAGGTTTATGAGGATTAGCGCCTTCACTCATGGAGCGCGGGAGCGATCCATCTGGGGCTCGGGGCTCCTTGCCGTCGACGTCGTCATTAGATCCGGCGAGGCCGAGGCCTTCGAGATCACGTCCGGCGGGACGTGCGCGAACGTGCTCTCCAATCTTTCCCATTTGGGCTGGGCCGCGTCTGCTAAGGGAAGGGTCGGGTCGGACGCCGCCGGTCGCGTGCTTGAAGAACACCTGACGGAGGCCGGTGTCGACGTCTCATCCCTGGTGCTGGACGAGCGCGTAGAGACGCCGCTGATCATTGAGCGATTCGGGATCGGCGATCCCGCCCACCCGGCCCACCGCTTCGAGTGGAAGTGCCCCAAGTGTTCTGCACCTGTTCCTCGGTTCAGGCCGACGCCCATTCACCTCCTTGAACTAGCCGAGGAGAACGAAGCCCTTCCCGAGCTCTTCTTTTTCGACCGGCCAACCCCGGGCAACCTTAGATTGGCGACCGCCCTTCGTGACAAGGGGGTGTTTATCGTGTTCGAGCCGCCACGCTTCAAACCCGAGCCGGAATTTGAACGCGCTTCGCGGCTTGCCAACGTTGTGAAGCTGGCCGATTCCGCCGCCCTTCCCGATCTCGAAAGCTGGTTGGAAGGCAGCACGCTCGTCATTCTGACGCGCGGCTCGCTGGGACTCTCTTTCAAAGCCTTCGACTTCGAGGGCATCACTACCGACTGGCAGAACCTCCCCGCATTTGAGTTGTCCCACGCTCTCGACGCATGCGGGAGCGGCGACTGGTTGACGGCCGGCCTCCTTCACGCGCTTTTCGCGGTAGACGGTTTCGGATGCGACGTGACCCGCAAGCTAGAAGGCGCGCTGAAGTTCGGGCAGGTACTAGCCGCATTAAACTGTCTGCTACCCGGCGCGAGGGGCCTTTCGAGAGTTTACGAGCGCGCCGAGATCGGCGAGATGGCCGCCCTGGCCCTCGCTGAGGGGCTTTCCTCGCTCGAAGGCAAGATCAGCCGGAGAGCTAGAGAAACAGGCCGACTCAGGAAAGTCGAAGCCGTATGCAACCAGTGCCTACGAGAGCGCGTTGGCTGAGTTCCGATCGGAAAGGACAGCGTTCAAGGACGTTCGTCACGTCGCGCGCAAGCTTGGCCCTTAGGTCCGCTTCAAGTCAAGAGTACGCTGACATGCTGCGTTCTCATTGACATTCAATAGCTTGCGTGCTATATACGTGTATTGCGCATATGTCCGACTTACTGTTGACTCCCGCCTGTATCCGTTGGGAGTGGGCGAGAGTCAACACGACTCGGACATAGCAATGGTCAACCCTGAACAAAAGCTCGACTACCGCCTTGCCTACATCGCGGTCCCGGCGCTCGACCTGGAACGTTTAACCGGCGACACGCTCGCTGAGAACTGTCACGTCTGCGGTATCCACGTCGTCCCTGATCCTAGAATGATGCGCCCGTTCCTCGAGATCACGCTTCACGACATTCGCGACCGGGAGCGTTCTGGGAAGGCGGTACTGCTCTGGCCTTGGAGCCCGTTGACGTACGCGGAATGGCGCAGTTTCGCAGAGACAGAGCTTGGCTTTTCTCGCGCTGGAATAGGAATGCTCCTCCGCTTAGCGGCGATCCTGCCGGATTGCACCCTCCTCAACCCCGGTCGCCAAGGCGTTACGCTGATGGCCACCGAGCCGTTCGATGCTTCCGATATCCTGCCGAGTCTCTGGATGACCGAGGGCGACCGCGTCTTTCGGGCCGCGACGTCGCAAGGACGACCAGAGCGTGGAGTCGGCTCTCCCCCTACGTCGAGGCCAGAAGCCCTCGTATTCTGGGCTTAACCCTCAGGACCGCATTCTCTTGAATGCGGTCCTGCTTATTTTCCTAGCGGCATTCTCTGAGGTAACGTTCCCGCAATGTTTGTCGTGGATGGAACGAACTTGCTGCTGCTCGGCGTTCACCGCACCACGGAGCAACAGCGGCTTTCGAAGCAGGGCAAGTCCTTGGAGGACGGCGATCTAGGAACGCTTCTGGCGATCGTCGAATGGCTCCTACTTTGCGACAAACCGTTCAAGGTGTACTTCGATAGGCAGACCTACAAGGCAGTGCCGATGGACCAGCGCGACTTATATTTCCTGCTGCGCGACATGCATCAAAAGCATTTCGAGGTAGTGGACGCGAACGAGGCCGATCAAATTTTCCTGCAGGACGCTTTTAACCTGAAGTGGGCGGTAATTTCCGCAGACAAGTTTAAGCGGAAGAACAATGCCGGCCAGTACTGGCACGAGATACACCCGTGGCTTCGGGACAATACCAGAACTGTCCAGCCGGTTCTCAGGGAGGGAACGATCACCCTTGGAGGGCTCGACTGCATCTCTACGGCCAAGGGGGATCCATTCGACACTTACGACCGCCTTCTGCCGTTCTTGCTTTCCAATCAATGAATATTCCTCAGCGCTTCCGTGATCGCATCTGGCTCCACCTGGCTCGGTTGGACGCAAAAAACGGCGCGTACAAAAGCCTTCTCGCCCCAAGGATTCTGTGTATCGAGGGTCCACCAGGAGTGGGGAAGTCTGTTCAGCTTAGGCAGAGCCTGGGGGACCTCGGCTCCGGATTCGTTCACGTAGATGCGTCGGCGTTCGGGGGGCAGTTCGAGAACGACCCGGTCGAAAGGCTCACCGATATTGTCCAGGGCCTTATAAACCGACACGAAGCAGGGGCTCCCCGCCCGTCCTTGGTGATCGACGACTTCGACCTTTCCCTCGGCAAATCGGGACAGCAGATAACCTACACCGTCAATAACCAGCTGACAACGGGATGGCTCATGGCGATGGCCGACGAGAATTACGGAAGTGCATTCGATGAAGCTTCGCCGGCCATATTTGTTACGGGAAACGACCTATCGACAATCCACACTCCCCTATTGAGGCCCGGAAGGGCGGACCACTTCAAATATGAGCCCTCATTTGAGGAGCTGCGTCCGATCGTGGAAGGCATCCTCTCCGAGACCTTCGGTGTCGCTGGAAAGTTAGTCGATATTCCTAAGCCCCACACGATTGCATGGGTCCTTTCGGTTTTAACCTCTATCGTCGACGATAAGATGATCTCCGCTCGCAGGCGAGGAGTGGTCGCTGGGGAAGGGGCAGGTCTCATCGACCGAGTGGACCTTGATGCGGTCGGTTTTGTGTTTGCGAATCGTTCGGGCACCGGTGAGGCCAACCCGTGAACCGCCCAGACGTTTCGGTACGACCGAAGCTAAACGTCAAAACGATTGGCCGGAAGGACGCGATCGTGTTTGTCCTTAGGTCGATTTCTCGGATGCTCCTTTTGAAAGAGATGGAGACCTACATCCGCAAGGGCGTTATCGACAACGAGTGGATCACCTCGTTCACGGTCGAATCGTTGAATCCGAACAACCAGATCGAGCAGGAGATTGTCGTTTCGATAGACTGGGACACTTATCGAGGAAAGCTCGCAACCAGACAAGGTGAAATAACGATCGATCCTAGAAAGGGCGTCATAGAGGAGATCTCGCCGGAATTCCTGCGGTTCCTTTCAATGTTCAAGTCGATCGCTGCCTCCCACCCGACATGGAGGAGCAGCCTCTCATTTACCTACGCCGCCGCAAGCGCCGCAAAGGCTCGGGCGGAGTTTAAAACATCTCCGAAGGGGAAGCAGGAATATGCCCCGGGCTGTTTCGCTCAAAAAGCCGAATTCGGCCCGCTCTCAGAAATGACTTCGACCGTTAGGTTGGGCATGTCCGCAAGTCCGAGCACAAGCTCAAAAACGTACGTTGGGGTCGTTGAACATCAGACGCCCCACTTCGGATTCATCCGCCCGGACGGTTGGTTGGAAGACAGGTCGTTCTGGTACCCGATCGCGGTGGCCCCGCGGGGCCTGCAGAAGGGAGATCGAGTGGACTTCACGGGCTTCATTAACGAGTCTGGCCGATATGAGGCTAAGCAGATTCGAACATCGGGCCAAGGCGTGGGGAAGAAACACGCATCTGGCGACAGGTGGTGACCTAAATCTCATGCGAAAGCGACCTGATATAACTCAATTCACTCCCATTGCATCTGAGTGACGTCAGACTTAAGGCTGTCCAATTCATGGTTTGGTCGCCTCGTGCTTAGCCGCCAAGCATCGCGTCAGAAAGGGACCTCTTCATATGCGATGGCCCATTTTTGCGTGGGGTCTCTCAATCTAGCGGAAGACACCGAGGCCACTCAGGCGAATAGACATCGCCTGGGCGCTTACTTGAAACCTGTCCGCCAGTTCACGAAGGCCCTGCTCGTCCCCGAGATCGAAATGGTGGTTGCGAAGCTCCGAAAGCAGTAGGTCCTCGGGCATAAGCAACGAGGCCGCAAACTGGTTCGCTTGGATCTCTTCAAGGTGCTCACCCGTGGCGGAATCCTGATCTCGCCTGAAGACGGCCGTGTACCGCTTGTCGATGAACACCCCGCTCGTGGAGGTGTGGAGGACAAAGTGGCCGATTTCGTGCGCGATGGTAAACCGTTGCCTGACAGGCGCTTGAGTAGGATCGTAGCCGATCGTCCCGGAGTTTCCCTCCACGACGAGCACTCCGGAGATATCGTCTCCAAGTTCGGCCGGCAGGAGCGAGAGCCCCAAGGCTCTCGCCACCCTTTCCACCGGAACGGGTACTTGCCGAAGTCCGGCATCCCCGAGAAGGGCCGACGCCTTCGCCTCTATGGACTTGTTACGCCTAGCTTGCATTGGTTGACTTTAATTGCCCCTTGGCTCTTGATACGAACTGCATGAGTAGATGTCTCGTGGCCGGATCTCCGTTCGCCGCTTCCTCGATCGTAGCGATAGCGTCCGGATCTAGGTGGATCGGCTCCTCGGCTTCCCTTAGTTCACCCAACTTTGGCAGAAGGCCCTCGGGCTCGACCCGGAGCGCCTCGGCGATCATCCAAACGACGTGGATCGGAGCTTTCTGGCGTCCCGCCTCGATATTCACGATCGAGGCGCGCGTAAGTCCGATCTTTCCCGCAAGGACGTCCTGGCTCATCCGAGGCCGGTGCGACTCGCGGGCCGACTTGATACGGGACCCGATCAACTTATAGAGTAACGGCTCGTTCATCGCTAGCTTAACATGGGTTGATTATAACCTGCCACCCGATTCTGGCAGAAACGTGTTTCCGTGGCAAACATGATTGCGTAAAATACGGGTTGACATCTCCTCCGGCGGGACGCACAATCTTGGATGTCAGATTTCTAATGTGATCGCCATGAACAAGCCAGAAGAAAAGAACGAGAAGCTCCACATCTTCGTCAACCGGGTCAAGTACGACGAGGCCGACGGCGTAACCAAGCGGATGACCGGCACGCAGATCGCGGCCCTCGGGAACGTGCCCGCGGACAATGGAGAGGTCGAGCGCGAGAACGGCCCGGACAAGGGACCGATCGCGATGACCCAAACCGTCGAAGTAAAGAACGGCGACCACTTCATCGCCACCCGGCTCACCGTCGACGGGGGGCATGGACGCTAACCTTAAGTTGCGGGTCCAGCGCGAGCTTCGGCTTCTATCCGAGGGCGGTTGCGAGGCGGTGCTCGTCGAGGAGCCGGTAGCTTGCGTCGTGTACAAGGCGCTCGCGACGGGCGGCGATCCGGCGTCCACGGACGTCGCGGTGAAGATCCCGGACGGGTATCCCGCGTCGGCGATGGACCTGGCGGCGCTGCCGTCGGGCTCGCCGCTGCAGGGCCGCGTGGCGGGCGGAACGAACCCGCAAGGGACTTTCTCGGCCCTTGGTTCCGACTGGACCCTGTCCAGCTACCATCCCCACCAGTGGCCCGATAACGCCTGGGACCCCAATCGTCACGGCTTCCACACTTACCTCACGCACCTCATCTCATGGCTCAAAAGATTGAACTGAACAGGGAGCCCGGGCACTCGGCGCTCGTGCGTATGGCGGATCCCGACGCGGCGCGGCTGTACGAGTTGCTTCGCCGGAGGTATCCGTCGGAAGAATGGGGAACGTTCGCGCGCTTCGGTTGGCGGGCCGTCGGAGAAGAGCTCCTGCTCTGCCTCGCCTCGCTGGACGAGCCGCTGGTCGGCGATCTCGACGAAAGGGTGGGGCTCGTTCGGATCAACAGCCGCTACACGAAAAGGATCGCTTTAGAGGCCGAGAAGCACGGCCTCGCGGTCGGCGTGATCCACTCCCATCCGGAGTCCTACGCGGTGGGCCCTAGCTGGATCGACGATGACATGGACTCGTACTACGCCGGCCATTTCGCGGGCTTTGCCCCGGACCGTCCGTACGTCAGCCTGATCTTCGCCTGGGACCGGAGCGGTCGCCTGGCGGCGAGCGGAAGGGTCCACTGGCGAGGGGTCTGGCGGAAGGTCGAGCGTTTCTACGTTCCGGGTCCTCCCGCGACCGCGGGGTCGTACGACGAACCCCGCGTGATGAGCGCCGAAGCGCACGCGAGGGTCGCCCGACTCGGGTCCGCGTTCGGCACGGAAGCCGCCGAGCGGCTCGCCCGATCGACGGCGGCCGTCGTTGGCGCGAGCGGAACGGGTTCGCCCGCGATCGAGGCGCTCGCGCGAGCCGGGGTCGGGCGGATCGTGGTCGTCGATCCCGACACCTTCTCGGCGTCGAATCTTGAGCGCGTTCATGGCAGCGTCCACGACGACGTGGGCAAGGACCAATTGAAGGTCCTGATAGCGGCCCGCCACGTCCGGTCCATAAATCCCGACTGCGAGGTCGTGCCGATCGCGGGCCGCGTCCCCCAGCCGCTGGTGGTTGACGAGCTTGTCAAGGCGGATGTCGTGTTGGGCTGCACCGACCAGCACCACAGCCGGGTCGCGCTGAGCGACTTGTCCGTGCGGTACTTGGTTCCGACCATCGACTGCGGCGTGAATCTGGAAGGAGAGGGAGGCCGCGTATCGGGCCAGGCGGTGCGCCTTGCGCGGTTTCTCGCCGCCGACCCCTGCGTGTACTGCCGTAGGATGGTGGACCCCCGGCGGGTGAGCCAAGAGCTTATGTCGTCGGAAGAAAGGTTGGCACGGGCGCGCCAGGCCCAGGAGGCCGAAAGGCGCGGAGAAAAGCCCGACCAATACTGGAAGGAGATGGCGCAACTGAACACGGTGGGCTACTTGACCACCGCGGCCGGGAGTATGGCCGCAGGCTACGCTATCGGTCTGATTACCGCGCGTTTCTCACCTCGGTTCATGACGGTAGATCTCGACTTGTCCGCTAGGCAGATGGGGGCGGTCGAGCGCAAACCGGAGAGGATGGACGGCTGCACATGCGGGCGGGTTCGAGGGCACGCCGATCAGGGCGGGGCGGACGCGATGATCACGCCGCCGACCCACTGGGGTGACGCCGCTATCGTGGCCTGATACGGAGCCTTCGTCCTATGTTTGTGAAGGGTTATCTGCCTGGGAATAGGTGCATCGTTGCCGGTCCCGTGTCCTCTGGGCCGATGCGGGTAAGAGGGGCCAACGACCCACTAGTGTGGGTCGTTCGTTTTCTTACTTGCGTGACGTTGAGCGATAGGCGTCCAGGGAGCGGCGCTTCCGAGCCATCTTGGAAGTCTCGCTTATCCCTAGCGCGACAAGGAACCAGAGACTGGCGTTCGCAGCCATGCTCGAAGGACGAGGGCGAACGCCGTCGAAGACCACAGTTCCATCCGAAGAGACGACTACCTCCGGCTCGAAGACGGGAAACGGCGTAAACCACGTTTTCGACCTCGGGAAGACTGCCCTTCCCTCGTTGACGGTGAATGCCGTAAAAGAAACTGCCGCAGAAAGGATCATCGCGGCTAGCAGCAGCGAAAGGAGCTTCGCGAATTTCGAGCTCGGGATGCGCATGGCGACGGATTAATCGCTTTACCGTATCCTATAACACGGCGCAGAGCCCGTCAATGATCGCCTAGGGGTTCACCCAGCAGTCGGGGATCGTCTGTGTCCAAGGGAAGTAGCCGGTGACATGGCCCGAGGGTCCTTGGCCGGTCAGGTAGGGATCGTACTACAGCGTCGCGCGTACGAACCACTTGCCGGTAGGGATGTTCTTGTAAGTGATCAGCTTTCCGCCGTCAATCTTAACGTCGTAGTTCTGGCGATACGGGTAAGGGTCGCCCTCCCGGAAAAGCTCTACCTTGTAGTATCCGAGCGATGCGTGCACGTTGCACGAGACCGTTGCGGCGACTGCCGCGGAAGGCAGCACGCAGAAGGCTACGAGAGAGATGGCTGAGAGACGGACTCTTGAAGCGGTTGTCATGATAGTTCTCCTTCCGAAACTGGCATAAATGAAAACGGATCGCTTCTACAGAACGATTCACCCTTTATGGGCTGCGATACGATGTTCAGGATTGGCGTTGCGATATCTCGCGCCACGCATGTTCCCGCCCACTTGTCCCCCTCCTGGATCTGGAAGCTATCTCGGCCCTGAGCCGTACGACGCCAAGTCTGGCAGGAAACCGTAGCCAGCTGAAAGAAGCCGGTGCATCGCGCTCGGTCCGACCCGCTTCCCGCGTTTGGACCTGAGGCCCTTGGCGTGCATCGCCTCGCAGATCGCCCGAACCGTCCTGCAGTCCGCCTTCATTTTCAGCGCCTCCTAGACGAGAGGCCAGACCTCGGGGTCCTTCTCCATCGCCGAGCGGCTGAACTCGTCGCGGGCGTTACGCCAGCCGAGGGGGGCGAGGTGCATGAGCTCGCCGTTCTTCCTGCGGTCCGCCATGGACGCCTTGCCCATGGCGGAGATGAAGCGGTAGAAATCGTTTTCCATAAGAATTAGTTAGGTGCTCGTGGGTAGATCGTCCTCCGGGTGGCCCGGTCCCGCACGTTCCGCGACATCCGCGCACGGCCCGTCCGGGCGGAGGATGACCCTCGGCGGCCCTCCGCCCATCGGAGACAGCTCCACCACGATCCGGCTCTTCGGTTTCTCCTCGGATTTACGGAGTATTTTCGATGCCTCTTCCTTTCGGATGTGGTCCCAGAAGGCGTACCAATTGGAAAACGAGAGTGAAAGATCGCCCTGTTTCGGGCCCTGGAAGCTAATTTCTCCAGGTTCGATAAGGGCGATTTTTAGTAGTGTCGGATCAACCCAGAATTCGAGCCTTTCCAGAGTGAGAAAGCTCTTTTCGCTCAGCGTCCGGATGAACGCGCGTTTGGCGGTAGTCGCCATGGTGGTCCATCCCCGGGCGCTTTCGAGAACGTCGATCTTGCGCGTCACGTCGGCGTCGACGGACGAGCCGAGCTGCTTCGCCTCCATAAGTCGGTCTTGAGCCTCGTGGAGCTCCCCGAGGGCAAGGGTGCGCATGGCCGCAAAGTCATCCGCGCACAGCTCGTCCGCGATCCGTAGTTCGGTAAGTCGTTCCAGGCGCCTTTTCAACCCCTCAACGGAGCGCGCATGGTCGGCAATGGAGGTGGCGTCCTCGATGGATGCTCGCTCGGCGCTAAGCTTGAGCTGGCTCCGCATCCACTGCTCGATGACGGGGTCGGTTCGGAATGCCTCAAAAAGGGCGTGCATCGCCTCGTCGAGCCGTTCTCCCGTGACCGCCATCTTGGAACAGCCTTTAGCCCCCGTGCAGCGGTAATAGGTGTACCGCCGTTCCGTTCCAGTCGTTTTGAAACGCTTGACCTTCGTTTCCGCGGTGACCGCGCAGCCACAGTTCGGGCAAGTGAAGACGCCCGCGTACGGGTGCTTAAGTTCGACGTCCTTCGACTTAGGAGCCCTTGAGAGTCCCGCCTGAACGCGTCCGAAGTCGGCCTTGGATACCATCGGCTGGTGCTTGCCTGGCAGCCACTCCCCGCCGTACGGCAGCTCACCGGTGTAGAACCGATTCCTAAACATGCGGTACGCCGTTCCGTTCGTCATCCCGGACTTTCCTGATGCGTCCGTAATGCCCAGTTCGGCCATCTGGCGACGAACGTCGGCCACCGTCATCCCGCCGGAGGCCAGCATCTCCCACGCCTGTCTGAGGATGTGGAAACGTTGCGGATCGGGCTCGATCTCTCGCGTCAGGCGGTTGTTTACGTAGCCGAAAGGTGCCGGTCCGGGGAACCACCCGCGCCGAGCCTTACCCTCCATCCCGCGCCGCACGTTCCGCCTCAGGTCCTGGATAAAGCTAGTGGCCATCCCGGTTTCGATGGCCATGAGGAGCGCGCTGTCCTCGGGATGGTAGGTCTTATCGGGGGTCTTGATGAACCTCAGCTTTCCCGATTGAAGCAGGTGCGACACCATGCCGCCGTCCACCATGTTCCGCGCAAGCCGGTTAATCTGCCACACCAGCACGCCCTCGATCCGTCCCGATGAGATGTCGGCCATGAGGCGACCGAACTCCGGTCGGGTTCCCGGTTCCTTGGCCGATTTGGCCTCGATGATCTCCCGCTCGATCTCCAGCGACTCACGCTCGGCGAGTTTCCTCAGCGACGTCAGTTGGTCTTCCAGGCTCTGAACCTGATGATCCTCCCGGTCGGTCGATTTCCGGACGTAGATAGCGACGGCCATAGACGATGAGATAGGTGAGTAAGAACGCTTTGGGGGCAAGGCGCTTGGCCTCGTCCTCGCTCAAGTCTAGGCCAAACCGCTCCTTTGCCAAAGCCTGGAAGGAGACCCATCCGTCGGGAGGAAGAGTTGGTAGCCACATGCCAGCCAGTATCGAACTCGCCGCGTCAAAGAAAAAAAGCCCGCCCTGTCCGGCAAGCGTTGCGCGTTCGCATCTTCGCTTGATGTCCCCCCATAGTGCCGTGATGAAATGTGGACATGACACATCCACCCCCACAGGCCTTCGGGCCGACGGTCAACCGCGTCAGCGACTTGGCCGCGCATACGACGAGATACGCGTTCAAAGGAGTCGGGAGGCTCGCCAGGGACGCCGGGGTCAGCCCCTCGGCGGTCTCGCGCCTCCTCAACGGGAAGATGAACCCGAGCTTCCTGATGGTCGCGCGGATCACCGCGGCGCTGGAAAAGGAGCTGGGCTATCGCCTCGATCCGAGGGACCTCGTGGCCGAGAGCGGGAGGTTTCTGACCCGATTCACCTGCGACCTAGTCGCGGACTGTCGGGGGTGCTACCCCGACGCCGCCACCGACGAGTTTGGGGACACCAAGAGAGCGTTCGAAGGCGTGAGGCCCGGCCAGTGGGTGACGTCCCGCTATCCGAGAGGCTACGAAGTAACCGCAAGGGAAGGAGGAGAAGTTGAAGACTGACGAACTCGCGGAAGCGCTGAAACAGTGCTCCCTACACAGCCTGCTGATGCTGACCTCGAAGGCGCTCGCGCGCGCCGGTTTCGGCGACGTGGAGATCCTAGACCGCAGGAGAGCCGGGCAGAAGTCGAGATACGGCGGGCACGAGATCTCGTGCCTCGCCCACCTCGGACCGGTGCCTGTCAAAGTGCTGGTAAAGGTCGTGCGCGACGACGTGCGGACCCGAATGCTTGATGAACTCGCCGGGTGCGTTATCCGCAGCGGTGCGGACATGGGGATCGTAGCGTCCGCCTATCAAGTTAGCCCTTCGGTCGCCGCGAGGCAAGCGGACTACAGGCCGGCGCGCGTCGAGATCCTGGATGGGAAAGCCCTCTCAAAACTCATGAGATGTTCGGGAATCGCGGTGCGTCCGGCCGGCGGCGTGGACTACGCGTTCCTCCAAGAGCTCGAAGAGGTGTCGGAAAGGCTCCTCGACTTCATCGGGAAGGAGGGGCGATGACCGACGACCGCATGGTGGCCGCCGCTGCCGAACTCATGAAGCTCGGGGTGAGCCGGATCGGGATCGTGGACTTGCTCGGCTATCCCATCGACGTCATCGAGAGGCAGCTCGCCTACCTGCCGCACCGCAAGTGCCGTCGCCCGGAGGCGTTCATCGTCCAAGCCATTCGCCACGACTATTCAGCCCCTAACAAGCACTTCCATGCCAAGGATGAAAGCCAACCTTCCGGGAACGCCTTGGACCAAGGTTCCGAACGCGCTCCTGGACCGCCTCCTGCCGACGCTGAAGGACACGGAACTCCGGATCCTGCTGGTACTTATCCGAGCGACCTCGGGATGGAATCGCGAAGGTAAGTCGGTCCCGCTCGCCTACCGCGCCCTGATGCAGCGCACGGGCCGTCACAGCGAAGCGGTGGCGAGAGCCATCGAGTCGCTGTCCGAACGCGGACTTATCCACACGTCAGACCTGCGGATGCTTCGGGATCCGAAAGACAAGCCTTCGGAAAACCTCGCGTCTACAAACAAAGACAGGTTAAGTTAAAGAACAGCGTCGAAGGAAGAGTTATCCCCTCGGAAATCGACAAACAAACAGGGCGGGAGCGAAGCGGGGCGGGATACTAGGTGCTTCCCACCGCGCTTCGCGCGGTGGGAAGCACCTAGTCTTTGCCGCGAAGCGGCCCAAGGGTTTCGCATCGGAGACGCCGCCCGCCGAAATAGCCGTTTGAGATCTCGATCGTGACGTCCTGCTCCGCGCCCGGCCTTCACCGCCAAGTGGCTCAAATGTTCCGCTTTGGAGAGCGGCGAACGAGCGAAATGGAGGCGAGGCCGAGGAGGGCGATGGTCGCGGGCTCGGGAACCGCCTGCGGCGAGTAAAGATAGGTCGACCCCCCGGACCCGTCCTGGGCTCCGAACAGCCACGAACCGCCGCCGAAGTCGTAGATGCCGCTGCCCGCCGTGAGGCGGACGCCGGAATCCAGGAACATCATGTTGTCCACGACCCCACCGGGCCCGAAGGTGACGAAGCGGTCGAGCGCGCCCAACGCGAAGCTCCCGTCGTTCCGAACGGTCGCGCTCGGGACGTAGCTCGTGGAGAACATCGCCCCGAGGGACGCGAAGTCGAACGCCGAGGTCGCGCCGTTCCAGGTTCCAAGCTCGTAGTGGCTGCCGACCTGTCCGAGAACGTACCTGCCGTTCGCCGAAGCGGCGTAGAAGGTCAGGTCGGCCGGAGCCGCGAGCTGGCTCCAGGAAGCGCCATCGAAGTACCGGAGGGTCCGGTCTCCGCCTCCTGCGAGCACCTTACCGCCGTCGAGGGCGGCGTAGAAGATCGTCTGGATGCTCGGCGCGCCGAGCGCGTAGACGTTGCCCAAGGAATCGATGCCGGAGAACGCGCCGTCGACGCCGCGCGAGACCGAAGTGCCGGACGTGCCCGCGAACCTGCTCTCGTAGACGATAGCGCCGTTGGCGTCGAGGACTGGGACCGTCCCGTCCAACGAGTCGTATGACAGCTCGTAGTTGGCGTCTCGGAGGAGCTTCGCGGCGTTGGAGGGCGGGCCGTACCCCATCACCGTCATTCCCGCGTAGGATGCGAACACACCGCCGGACGGGTCGTATTCGAACGCGTCCCCTTTGGAGTCGACGGTGGCGTATAGCGAACCGTCCACGCGGGCGGCGGTGACCTCCTTTCCGGCCTGTAACCGGGTGACGCTCTGGGCGGAGGCGGCCAGGGGCACGAAAGCGCCGAGGACGAGAGGAGCGAGCGAGAGAAGGCGGCGCTGGCCACCTCCGAACGGATGGGAGAAGAAATGCACGGCGTTTTATTTTACGATACAACTAGCCAAGTTGGCTAGTAATTTCCGTGCAATCGTGGCCGCTTGGGCGAGAAACCGGTACGGTCCGTGCGGACGGTCGAGTACGACGCCCTCGCGGCGCTGATCCTAGCCCTGCGGGCCGAGGCGGGGCTTACGCAAGAGGAGCTCGCCCGCCGGGTGGGTCGCCACTTCACATGGGTGAGCAAGATCGAGCGAGGCACCCGGCGGGTCGACCTCGTTGAACTCTGTGAGATCGCCGACGCGCTGGGGGCGGACGCCGCCGAGATCGTGCGGCGCTTCCGTTCCGAGACGAAACCTCCGAAAGGCTCCTGACCCAACGGCCCTGTGCCCTCCCGCGTTGTGGTCATCCACCCGCCCTTACCCTGACCATCTTCGGTACGACCTTCCGGCCGCTCCGCTAGGCTTCGAGGATGCTGACCCACTGGTCCCTCGTTATCGGCGGCTCGACCGTCTCCTCGCGCCTCTCTGGACTGCGCCTGATATCCTCCGCTGAGATTAACCGCTCGATGCCGTTCCTCAGGATGTCCTGGGCCGGGGTGAGCGGCCGCGTGTAGTTGATCTCCGTCACCGTCCGTCCCGAGGCGTGGCCCACGTGCTCCTTGAGGGTCGTGGGCGAGACCTCGGGCAGCAGCTTCTCGATCCAGTTCACGTGGGTGAGGCGGCAGTCGTGGGGACTCATGTCCGGGGGAAGCCCCGCCTTCTCGACGATGCCCTTCCACGTCCGGTAGACGTTCCGCTTCAGCCGCGGCTCGTCCCGATCCTCGCACGGCCACACGCAGGCGTCCTCGGCGAGGTCTCCGGCCACCTCGCGGAGCGCCGCCGCGAGGGTCGGGCACATGACGGCGGCCCGCGGCTTGCCGCCCTTGGGCGGCCCGACTGACTGCCCTCGGCGGGGATTGATCCGGACGGCCCGGTCCACCGCGATCAGCCCCTGGTCGAACCGGAGCTGGCCGCGCGTGAGCGCCATCTGCTCCCCGAGCCGCAGGCCCGCCAAAAGGAACGTCGCCAGCATGGCGCGCTCCCTTGGCGCGAGCCGAGCACACCGGATCGCCCGCGCCGCCTCCTCGGGCGAGAGCGCGACGGCGTCGCGCCGGGGCGGGGCGGCCACGTGCAGGGAAAAGGGGTTGCCGCAGTGCCACGGGACCCGGTGGTACGGTTTGATTGCCTGGTTGAAGACCCTCACGAGGTCGCGCTTGAGTTCAAGCAACGTAGGCTGCCCGACGCCGTCCGCCGCCAGGCGGACGTAAAAGGCCTTGATGGCGATCGGGTCGAGGCGCTCCATCGCTACCCCTCCCCATTCCTTTCGGACGTACTTCTTGAAGCGGGCCTTGCGGGCGGCGATCGTCGTCTCGGCGAGGGAATCGGGCCAGTCGTGCTCGGCCAGCCAGTCGAACCAAGATCCGAGCGTCAGCTCCCGCCTGCGCTGGACCTCCTCGATCCGCACGCCCCGCCGCAGCGAGCGCAGGAAGTCCTTGCCCTCGGCCTTGGTCGGGAAGATCCGCGACAGCCGGGTCTTGCGCCCGAACTGGTCCTCCAGCGTGTGCTGCACGCGCCACTTTCCCGCGTGCTTGCCCTTCGCCACCTCGCGGCAGGAGCCGTCCCGATCGTCCGCCCGTGTACCCATGGAATGAGTGTACGGAGCCCGATTGAGAGACCAAAAGAGAGACCGGGTCGGTTTAGCTCCCGCTAAACCGACCCGGCGAACGCCGTTTTGAACCTGAAAGAGGTGGTGGGCGGTACTGGATTCGAACCAGTGACCCCTTCGGTGTGAACGAAGTGCTCTACCACTGAGCCAACCGCCCGGACAAGGGTTATTATAGCCCCGAAAGGTACGCTCCGTCTATGCCCGAACTGCCCGAGGTCGAGTCCGTCTGCCGATTGATGCGCAAGGTGATCGAAGGCAAACGGATCGCGCGCGTCGAGGTCGTGCCCGACGAGATCGTCCATTCGGGAAATCCGCCCGAGGCGATCGAGGCGGCCCTCGTCGGACGGACCCTCACGGCCGTGGGGCGGCGTGGCAAGTTCTGGTGGCTGACCCTCGACGGCGACGGCCCCACCGTGTTCGGACACCTCGGGATGAGCGGCTGGATTCGGGAGGTCGGCACCGACGGCAAGCGGCTCCACTCGCACGGGAACGCGCCCCTGACCGACGCGGAAGGAAGGCCCCGCTTCATGAAGCTCCTGATCGAGGCCGAAGGCGGCGGGGCGGTGGCGTTCACCGACTCCCGCCGCTTCGCCCGCCTGTGGCTAGGCGAGTCCCCCGACGCGGACAAGCAGGTTCAGCGCCTCGGCCCCGACGCCTACGACGAGCTTCCTTCGGCGAAGGAACTGGTCGCGAAGCTGAAGAAGCGGAACGCCCCGATCAAGGCCGTCCTCCTCGACCAGACGGCGTTCGCCGGCATCGGCAACTGGATCGCGGACGAGGTGCTCTACCGCGCCGAAATCGCTCCGAAGCGACTCGGCTCCTCGCTCGACGAGAAGGAGGTCGCCGCGCTCCGCAAGGCGATCCAAGACATCCTCGCCCATGCCGTGAAGGTCGATGCCGACTACACCCACTTCCCCGACGAGTGGCTGTTCCACCATCGCTGGGGCGGCGGTCGCGGCGCGGAGCGGGTCCAAGGTCAGGAGATCGTCCGCGAGACCGTCGGCGGCCGGACCACCGCCTGGGTACCGGAGAGACAGAAGTAGGTCTCGAAGCTTGGGAGAACCGCCATCTATGGAAACCTATCTTCTCCCTGACGAGGCCGCGACCCGCGCTCTCGGCGCAGCCCTGGCGCGGCGATTAAGGCCAAGCGATCTCGTTCGCCTGGAAGGGCCGCTGGGTGCGGGCAAGACGACGCTCGTTCGCGGACTTCTGGAAGCCTTGGGGCACCAGGGACCGGTGCGTTCGCCCACATTCAACCTGCTCCAGACGTTCGACACCGATCCGCCGGTGCTCCACGCCGACCTCTACCGAGTGGCGAGTGCCGAAGGAACCGGTTTGGAGGACTACCTGGACACCCACGTCGTCCTCGTCGAGTGGCCCGACCGACTTCCTGAGCGCGCAGGAGATTGGCACGTCGAGATCGCTTTCGAGAGTATCGAGAATGGTTCAGGGCGGCGCGCTACGGTAACCTCCCCGTAGCTATGCTCCGCGTCGGCATCCTCTCGGTCGCCCACCTCCACGCGAACGCCTACGTCCACGCGTTCTCCCAAGACCCGCGCACCGAACTCGTCGGCCTCTGGGACCACGACGCCGACCGGGCGCGAGAATACGCCGTTTCGCGAAGCCTTCAGGTCTTCGAGAGCCGCGAAGCTCTGCTGGACGCCTGCGACGCGGTGTGCGTCTGCAGCGAGAACAACCTCCACCTGGAGAACGTCGTCGCCGCGGCGGCGAAGGGGCGTCACGTCCTCTGCGAGAAGCCGCTCGTCGCCAAGGAAGAAGAGGCCAGACTCATGCGCGAGACGGTCGAGAAGGCCGGGATCGTCATGATGACCGCCTTTCCATGCCGCTTCTCGCCCGCCTACGCGCGGCTCAAGGAGCGCGTCGGGAAGGGTGAGGTCGGTCGGGTGCGAGCGATCTGCGCGACGAACCGGGGGACGTGTCCCGGCGGCTGGTTCGTCCAGCCCGAACTGAGCGGGGGCGGGGCGATGATCGACCATGTCGTCCACGTCGCCGACCTGCTCCGCGATCTTCTGGGCGAGGAGGCCGCGCGCGTCCAGGCGCAGACCGGTCACCGAATGTACGAACAGGCGTGGGAAGACACGGCGATGGTCACCATCGAGTTTCCCAGCGGGATCTTCGCCACCCTCGACTCATCCTGGTCACGCCCGAAGGGCTACAAGACCTGGGGCGACGTTACGATGACGGTGATCGGGGAACGCGGGACGCTGGAGATGGACATGTTCGGCCCCTCGCTGGAGGTCTACGGCGGAAGCGGCTACGGGGCGGCGGCCTACGGGTCGGACCTCGACGCGGCGATGATCGAGGCGTTCCTCCAGGCCTGCCTCGACGGAGCGCCGGTGCCGACCACGGTGCACGACGGTCTTCAGGCCGCCCGAATCGCTCTTGCGGGCTACCGGAGTCTCGCGGAAGGCCAACCGGCGGCGGCGTAGGTCAGCGGCCCCGCAAAGACAGCAAGCCCTGAACCGTCGGGTCCAGGTTGGGGCCGCGCAGACTCTCCTCCGTCGCGAGAATCTTGCCCGTCGTGCCATCGACCAGGATCACGAACGGGATGCTGGTGATGTTGTACCGTCGGCACACGGGGCTCTGCCAGCTCTGCCCCTGGAACACCTGGGTCCAGACCATGCCGTTCGCCTTCGTGAACGCCGCGACCTTCGCCTGCGTCCCCGGATCGTCGATGCTCATCGATACGATCTCGAAGCCCCGGTTCCGGTATTTCGCGTAGGCCGCTCGCATAAAGGGGAACTCACCCCGGCACGGGCCGCACCAGGTCGCCCACACGTCAAGCATCACGATCTTCCCGGGGAAGCTCTTCGGGAAGGTCACCGCTTTGCCCCCCAAAGTCTTTCCGGGAACGGACGGCACAACCCGGCCCACGCGCAGATCGGGTGGCAACGGCACCTCCGCGACTTTTTTAGAGGAGACCGAGAAGACCACGCGTCGGGCGGCAGGCGAGTAAGAACTCACCCGATAGGTCGTGCCGCCGATGTTGAATGGGCTACCCAGCGAGTAGCCCTCCATCGGGACCGAGCCGAGACGGCCATCACCGTCCCGGTCGACGACCAACGCCCCGTCCGCAGGCTTCAGGCCGCGGACCCCGATCTTCACCGCCTTTCCTCCAAGCCGCGCGATTCCCGTGAACCCGAACAACGGAAGCAAGGCGAGTTTGCCGCGCACGGGTTCAAACTGTGGGGCCTTCGTGTCCGAAAGGAAGAATCGAGCGGAGTACCGTTCCGTCGCCCCGAGGGCGATCTGTCCCATGTAGATCATGACGCTCTTGCCGTCGGGTGCCGTCGTATCCATCCGCCGCAACGGAACCTCCGTCGGCTTTCCGCCGCGAACGAGGAAGAGCTTGCCTCCGGCGATCCAAGCCTTCGCCCCGCCGGGAAGGGTCGCCGTTTGCCGTCCCCCGCCTTTCGCCAGCGGGAGAATGATGGGGGTAGGCGGAAGCTTCGTCTCGCCGTCGTCCAGAAAAGGGGTCAGCGCCACGGTCTGCGTCTGCATGAGGACCAAGGCGAGGGGAATCATAGCTTAGTGTAGACCTTCCGTTCGGGCGCCGCCATAGATCACATTCAGGAGTGAGAGCTTATTCCTGAAAGATGCTCTGAAGCTCGTCGGCGGTCAGCGCCGCCTCGAAATCGCCGCCGCCCAGGATCGACTCGGCGAGTCGGGCCTTCTTCTCTTGCAGGTCGAGGATCTTCTCCTCCACCGTTCCTTCCGCGACGAGCTTGAGCACGAGGACGGACTTCGTCTGGCCGATACGGTGCGCGCGGTCGGTGGCTTGAGCCTCGACGGCGGGGTTCCACCAGGGATCGTAGTGGACCACCGTGTCGGCGGCGGTGAGGTTGAGGCCGGTGCCGCCCGCGCGCAGGGAGATCAGGAAGACCGGAACCTCGCCCGCTTGGAACCGTTGGACGGGCGTCTCCCGATCTTCGGTGTCGCCGCTGATACGGACCCACTCGATCTCTGCCGCCTTCAGCTCATCCTCGATCAGATCGAGCATCGTTGTGAATTGGGAGAAGATGAGGACGCGCCGCCCCTCTTGGACCAGCTCGCCCAGCAGCTCCATCAGCCGCTCAAGCTTCGCGGAGCCTTTCACCTTCTTGGCGGTGTCGAGCTTGATGAGGCGGGGATCGCAGCACGCTTGTCGAAGCCTGAGGAGGGCATCGAGAATCTCGATGCGGCTCTTTTCGAACCCCTTCTTGGCGACGAGATCGCGGATGCGCTCGTCCATCGCGAGGCGTAGGCTCTCGTAGAGATCGCGTTGCGAACCCGTCAACTCGACGCGTTCGACCAGGGTGGTCTTCTCGGGAAGCTCCTTGGCCACGAGGTCCTTCGTGCGGCGCAGGACGAACGGTCGCACCCGGCGTGAGAGACGTCGACTCGCATCGGCGTCCCCGTGGGCCTCGATCGGCGTTTTGAACGTCTTGCGGAAGCGGGTGAGATTGCCCAGGAATCCGGGCATCAGGAAGTCGAAAAGCGACCAAAGCTCCTCCAGGCGGTTTTCGACCGGCGTTCCACTCAGGCAGACTCGGTAACGGGTCTTGAGAGACTTCGCCGCCTGGGCAACGGCGGCGGCGGGGTTCTTGATGTTCTGCGCCTCGTCCAACACGACGAGGTGGAACTCGTGCTCGGCGAACCGCTCGCGGTCGCGGGCAAGGAGCGGATAGCTGGTCACGATGAGGTCGTGGGCCGCGATTTCGGCGAAGAGGGCCTTGCGGTCGGCGCCGCGCAGAACAAGGGTCCGCAAGGTCGGCGCGAAACGCTCCGCCTCTGCGCGCCAGTTGGGAAGGGTGCTGGTCGGGGCGACGATCAGCACGGGGCGGTCGAGACGGCCCGCCTCGTGCTCGACGAGGACGTGGGCGAGGGTCTGGACGGTCTTGCCGAGCCCCATGTCGTCCGCGAGCACGCCGCCGAACTCGTATTCTCGCAGAAACTGAAGCCAGGCGAGTCCCTGCCGCTGGTAAGGACGCAGATCTCCCTTGAGCGAGGCAGGAGGCGAGACGTCGGCCAACGCCTCGAAGTTGGCGAGACGGTCCCGGAGGGCGGCAAGCCGCTCGGGAAGTTCCCACTCCAGTCCGGCCAACTCCCCCGCTTGGGTAGGTTCCAATCGAAGCTTTTCGGGCCAGTCGCCTGGCTTGCCGAAAAGCTCGCCAAGGGTCTTGAGGAGGGGACGCAGGCGGTCGCCGCCTAGGACGAGAGTCCGCCCATCCAGCAGAGGGTGGTACAGCTCGAAGTCGTCGCGGATGTCGTCGACGCTGATTCCTTTGAGCTCGGAGAGGGCTTCGAGGAGGATCGGAAGGAGCGGGATACGCTCGCCGTCCACGATCACCCCAAGATCCAGGTCGAACCACTCGTTGCCGGACTCCGAAACCTCGACGCGCCACTCCGTCGGTTCGGTGAGATCCAACCCCTCTTCCAGGTCGACTCGCCAACCCTGCTCTCGCAAGAGGGGGACCTCGATGCGCAGAAACCGGTAGAAAGGCAAGCGATAGGTTTCGGGGTGAGCATCCGACTCTGGCGCGAACAGGTAGTCCTCGGCGTAGCCTTTCGGCATCCGCCAGTTATAGGCAGTACGAGCGGGGGACCAGCCGCTTCCTAAGAGCGGAGTCGTGGCGCGGCCCTCCAGGCGCGGACGGCGCGGCATGATAACGATGGCGTCGTCCTCACGCCTGCGGACCTCCGCCCCGAGCGCGCCTTGCCGCACATCGACCCCATCGTAGTCGAACAGGACGCGGCCCACGGGCAGGCGGTGCTCGGCATTGACCGCAGGCTTTCGCCACGCGCCGTAGCCCATGTAGACGCAGTCCATCATGCGAATCCGGAGGACGGGTGTCGGGCGCACCTGCCGCCGTTCGACGCGCCGTTCCTCGGGCAGAAGGCCGGGATGGTCGGGCAGGAGTCTCGCCAGATTGGTCCGAACCGTCTCTACCCCTTCGGGCCTGATCGGTGGAGCCTGCAGGAGCGCCGCGACGAGCGGGGCGGGCAACTCGAACGAAAGCTCTCCCAAAAGTCCCGCCTCGCGGTCGAGGTACCAGGGAGGCGTCGTTGTGATGGGCTCCAGGGCCGTCGCGTCCGGGCCGGAAACCGCGAGTCGAAGAGTCTGGCTCCCGTCACCGGCCTCGGTCCAGGCGAGGCCGCCCTTCCTAATCGGCCCGAGAGCAAGGGGCGGCGTGTTCACGTCTTCCCAGACGCACCGGCCACTGGCGACCATCTCCGGCAGGGTCCGTGCGCCGTCGCCTCCGGCGAGACGATAGCGCGCCTCGTAACCCGCACGACCGAGCCCCTTCGCAACCGCCTCGATGATCCGCACGTCGATCGGCATGACGTGACGCGGCCATTGATGGGAGTAGATCGCGTTGAGATTGACACGGCTGGTCTTGCCGTAGCCCCCCGTCTTCAACGCGCGGGTGGAAACGATCTCCACGGATACGCCCTTCTCGTCGCGCGAGAGGACGTAGAACACGCGCAGAGGCACGTCCGGCGGGTAGGCGTTCGGATCGGTGAAGAGATTCTGCACCGATTCCAGCCATTTCGATACCTGGGGATCGGCCTTTTCCGGAGCGAGATCGACGACCTCGTCGGCTCCCATCAGGTCGAGTAACACGGCGGCGACGTGTTTGCAGTTCGCGCCCACCGGACAGGTGCATAGGCCATCGATCGCGGAGACGTCAAAGGCGATCTTCTGCTCGTAGGGCTTCCACTCAGAACCCTTCACGATGCCTCGCACCTGCCCGTTCACATCCAGATGCGCCTCCAAGACGCGCCCTTTGCGCACGTATTCCCGCCCCCGTTCCACTGCCGCGGCTCCTAACGCCTGCACCAGTCGCGCCTCGTCGAGGTGGATCATCCGATGGCGAGAGTCTACTTGGATGCCGAACGGTGGCGATGTGACGAGACGGACACGTCCCTTTAGAGACAGAATAAAGCCTTGGGCAAGGGACGGTACCTGAAAGCGGCGGAGCGAGCCTGTGCGCGGAAGGCACGGTTCGAGACGCACGCGGCGGCGGAGGCGTTCGTCGCAGGCCGCTACCGGGCATACCGGTGCGTCGTCTGTGGGGGCTACCATCTGACCAGCGGGCGGGGAGACCGGGAAGAGGCGCCTTCCTCGCCACCCAAGGAGCCGCCGGGGCCGAGGCTCGGTGACCTCGACTGGAGCGCGGTTCTCGATCCGAAGCCCAAACCGGAGAATGTCAAGCCGGTCTTTCCCTCTGCTCGCCAAGAGGCGCCCCGCCAGACCGCGCGGTGCGCGGAGCCGCCCGGCAAAGACGGAAAGGTCCTGCTCGTCGTCGAGGGTCGGCTCGTAAAATCCGCCCGGGTCGACCGTGCGCTGCGCCCTTCGCTGGCGAAAGGGATAGAAGTCGAGATCGAGGGCGAGCCACCGAAGGTGGTGCGTCTCACTTGACCTATCGCCATGTGTCAGGGACAAGAGGTTGGCTTTCACAAAGAGCGGAGGCTCGGCATCGAGCCGCTCATGCCCTCTGACGACCACTCGCCAAAGCCCCGGAACCCCGTAGGGAACGTCCGGGTCGTATTCGTAACATGGCAAGCACCGTAGTGGGCCTTTTCGACGATCGCGATGACGCGCATGGAGCGGTTCAAGACCTGATCGCAGAGGGTTATACGAAAGATCGCATCTCTCTCGTGGCGACCGATCCGAGCGGCGAGTACCAGAAGTACAGCGTGGACGACGAGGGCAATCTTGCGGGCGAAGGGGCCGCTACCGGGTTGGTGTCGGGCACCGTCGTGGGCGGGCTCCTCGGCCTTGCGATCGGAATGGGCGCGATCTTCTTCCCCCCAGCGGGCATCCTCGCGGCCGGGCCCTTCGCAGGCCTGATCGCGGGTGCGGCGGCAGGCGCCGCCACCGGCGGCATCTTGGGCGGTTTGATCGGCCTCGGCATTCCCAAGGAACACGCCGAGGTCTACGCCGAGAGCGTTCGCCGGGGTGGGACCCTTGTGACGGTGACCGTGGACGACAGCGAGTCCCAACGGGTGCGAGATCTTTTGGACCGGGACGGGGCCGTGGATATCGATTCCCGGGGAGACTTCTACCGGAGCCAGGGCTACTCGGGCTACGACCACTCCGCCCCCGCGTACGACGCCGATCGCATCGCCGCCGAGCGCGACCAGTTAAAAGCCTATGCCTCGGACGAGACCCTCTCGACCGGCGTCGGTACCGCCGCTTCGAGCGGTCGCATCCGGAGCTTCGTGTACGCCGACACTCCGACCGGCGTCCCGAACGACAAGCCCGGAGTACAGACGGGCGGCCACGCCACCGATGGCACTCCGGATACGCGCGGCATCCTGGAGAAGGCCGCCGATACGGTTACGGGCGATCACACCGACGACAAGACCGGCAAAACGGTCTGAAAGCGGAATGGAGGGACCCGAAAGATCTCGCGTCCCTTTTTCGTGCCCCAGGTAGACTCTGAGTCGCACCATGTCCCTGGCGCTGAACCGAGAGAACTACCTGCTTCATAAGCTGCACTCGCTCACGGGCATCGTCCCGGTGGGCTATTACATGGCGCAGCATCTGCTTTTGAACACGTTCAGTGTCGCAGGCCCGGCGAAATTCAACGCCGTCATCGCCTTTTTCGAGGGCATCCCGAACTACATCCTGCTCACGCTGGAGACGGTCGCGATCTGGGTGCCGCTCCTGTTCCACGCGATCTACGGCCTCTTTATCACGGGCCGCGCCCAGCCGAACTTTATCGGCACGAAGTACGGATGGTCGCAGAACCGCATGTACACGCTCCAGCGTTACAGCGGCATGTTCATCTTCTTCTTCCTGATCCTCCACGTCGCCACTACGACGGGCTACAAGTACACGCACGGCGGAGCCAGCGAGCACCTTAAGTACGCCGCTTGGCACGACAAGCTTACCGGCCACGCCTACCTCTGGTTGGCGCTGTACCTTCTTGGCGTTCTCGCCTCGTGCTACCACCTCGCCTACGGCATCTGGAACTTCTCCATCCGCTGGGGGATCACCATCTCCGATCGTGCGCAGCGGCAGGTTCAGAAACTTTCCCTCGGCGTCTTCGTGGCGCTGACCGCCCTCGGCTGGGCCGCCCTGTTCGGGTTCCTCCGCGATCCGGGGCCCGTATCGACCGAAGCCCCGCAGAGCGCTCCGGTAGCTCGACGATAGAGAGGTTTTCCAGTTCCTCCTCGCCCCCGAAGCCATTTGGCTTCGGGGGCGTCTTTCTTTTGGGCCGAAATCTTTTTAAGACTCATGTCCAAGGTTAGGTCGCGGCTCCCCGCCAGCGCGTCCGGTGCTCGGCGCAGGCGCGCGCGGAAGGGAGAATCTTGCAGGGATTGCAGAGTTCGCCGTCGTTGAGGATGCGCTTGACGCGGGCTTGGAAGGCGAGATCCTCCGGGGAGAACATGAGGGGCATGAGGTCGAGCTTTTCCGTGCCGATCCCGTGCTCGCCGGTCACCGAGCCGCCCAGGTCGATGCAGCGGCCGACGATCGCCTCGCCCGCCGCCACGACGCGGTCGATGATCCCCGGCTCCCGGTCGTCGAAGTAGAAACAGGGATGGAGGTTGCCGTCGCCCGCGTGGAACATGTTGGCGACGCCGAGGCCGTTCTCCTCGGCGACCCGGTAGACGAACTCCAGCATTTCCGGGAGTTTCGAGCGGGGGATCACGCCGTCGTGAGTGACGATGGTCGGGGCGAGGCGGCCCATCGCCCCGACGCTCTTCTTGCGGGCGGTCCAGAGCTTGGCGCGTTCCGCCTCGCTTTCGGCGAAGTCGATGTTCAAGGCGTCGTGGGCGCGACAGACGTTCTCGACCATCGCCATCTCCGAGGCGACCGTCGCCGGGTCCTCCCCGTCGCACTCGACGAGCAACAGGGCTTCCGTCGCCTCGGGGAACACGAGGCCGAAGGCGGCGCGAACGGCGTTCAGGATGCCCCGGTCCATCATCTCCAGGGCGGCGGGAACGGTTCCGGTACCGATGATGTCGGCAACCGTCTCGGTGGCGTCGCGGACGGTGGCGAAGGCGGCGAGGGCCGTCCGCACCACCTTGGGCAGGGGTGTGAGACGCACCCAGGCCTCGGTCACGAGACCCAGGGTCCCTTCCCCGCCGACGACGAGCCCGAGCAGGTCGAACCCCGGCCCGCCCGGCACGGGGCCGCCGAGCTCGACCACGTCCCCTTCCGGCGTGACGAGGGTGACGCCCAGGACGTGGCCCGCCGTCACCCCGTACTTGAGGGTGTGAGGGCCGCCCGCGTTCTCCGCGATGTTGCCACCGAGGGTCGCGACGGTTCCGCTCGACGGGTCGGGGGCGAAGTGCAGGCCGTGGGCGCGCACCGCGTCGGTCAACCGCTTGTTGACCACGCCCGCCTGGGCGCGCATCGTGCGGTTCTCGACGTCGATCTCCAAGATCGCGGTCATCCGCTTGGTGGAGACGACGACCCCGCCGAGTCCGGGCAGCGCGCCTCCGGAGAGGCCGGTGCCCGCGCCTCGGGCGGTGAAGGGGGTGCCGTTCGCCACGCACCAGCGCACGATCCGCGCCGTCTCGTCGGTGTCGCGGGGGAGGGCGACGGCGGTGGGGCGACTGCGCTCGACGGTGTAGGCGTCGCAGTCGTACGCCCGTTCCGCCGCGTCTCCCGCCAGGACGCCCTGGGGGCCGAGGATTTCGGTGAGCCCCTTCACGAGCGCGGCACGGTCCATGCTTTCGATTGTGGCGCCCCGCCCGTTCTGCCCGGAACGTTTCGCCCTAGGGGTTTGCGCGATCCGAAGCGGAGGCGGTATAATCCTCTTCGTCCGGGGATATAGCTCAGCTGGGAGAGCGCTGCAATCGCACTGCAGAGGTCGTGAGTTCGAATCTCATTATCTCCACCACCTTTAAGAGGAAGAAACAGGTTCGAAACCTACAGATAAGGGCCGCACGGAAGCACTCCGGAGCGGCCCTTTCCCTTGCCGACCCTACCCGCTGACCCTATTTCAGCCCTGGCGGTTGACGAAAACCCTGGGTCACGCTGTTAGGGTCGTGGATACACCGTGGATCGGAGAAGGGTCGATCAAGCTGGTCGAGTCGGGCAAGCGCAAGGGAAAGTGGCGCCTGCAGTGGACGATCGTGGTCGGGGACGAGACCCAGAAGGTCGACCGCTCATTCGAGAGGAAGGCCGACGCGGTCAAGTGGCGCGACGACAAGAAGGTCGAGCTGCGCACCGGCGCCCGCGTCGAGGCGGTGAAGGTCCGGGCCCGCTCGGGGCTGACCCTGCAGGGCATGTTCGACGAGCTGGCCGGCACGCGCGCCAAGGAGTTCCGGGATGGGATCTGGGTGAAGAACGGCGCAAGCCCGCAGACGGTCGTGACGAAGCTCCACCGATGGAGCAAGCACGTCGCGCCCTCGCCCCTCGCCGCGCGGCCCGTTCGGCTACTCGCCCGCGACGACGCCCGCGGCTTCGTGGACGAGATGAAGGCCAAGGGCGCCGCGATCCAGACGATCACCGACGTCATGGGGGTCCTCAAGAAGGTCGTGTTCGACGCGATCGACGAGAAGCCCGAGTGCAAGACGCTCGCCAATCCTTTCGTTCGGATCGCGCTGCAGACGGCGGAGGAGAAGGCCCTCGCCGCGAAGGAGAGGGCGGAGCGCGAGGCGACGGAAGGGCCCAAGCTGCTCACCCTCTCCCCGGACGAGGCCCGCGACGGACTGGCGAAGGCCACCGAGCCCGCCCACCGCGCGATCCTCGCCCTGCACCTCCTCGGCGGCCTTCGGTCGGGAGAGAGGATGGCGCTCTGTGTCGAGCAGATCGACTTCGAGCGTGGCGTCATCGTTGTCGACCGCGCCGTTCGCCTTGGCGCGACGAGGCGGCAGTACGTCAGCCTCCCCAAGAAGGACAAGATCCGGCTGGTGGCCATGTGCCCCACCCTCGCCGCGATCCTGCGCGAGCATATCGCCGCCCTTCCCGCCGGCCGCACGCACCTCTTCGGCCAGGAGCGCAAGGACAAGCCCGAGATGGTCTACCGGGCGAACATCCTTTGGGACGAGGCGGTGAAGGCGGCGGGCCTGCCCGAGCGCCTGGTCCCGAAGGGCGGTCGGGCGTCCCACAACAACTGGGTCGAAAAGCTCTGTCCGGCCGTCTCGACGTCGACGCGCCTCGAGCACATGGGGCACTCCCTCAACCGTGGCGACGGCCAGCCGTCGGGCCTCGCGGTGAACATCAAGAACTACACCGCGCACGTTCCGGAGGCGTACGACATCTTGCGGGCCGAGATCGAGCGCGTGATTGGGTTCTCAGCCGCAGTACCTCGATGCGCCAGGAGCAACGGAGCGGCGTTACGCACTAAGTCAAAGAGTATCAGGCGTACGCGTGAGGAGCTTCAAGCGCGAGAACGACGATAGGGGAGTCTCGGACGCCCCCCGTACTGACGAGGAGCCCTCACGGGAGGGATAAAGGCAGACGGTAGGAAGTTAGGGACCTGCTACCCTTTGCCCGATGCGATTAGTTCTTGGATGAGCCTATCGGCGTCTCCCCCACACTTCTCCCAGAGAGCCTTAAAATCCGCGTCTGACTTGATGCGATTGAACGGACCGAGTTCCTTGTGTTTGGCGATCACTGCGCTCTTCTGATCGGCCGTGAGTCCGTTAAACATCGACAGAGCCTTCTCAAGTGGTCCCTTCGCTTCGATGAACGAAGGGATCTCAAATTTTGGGTCAATGGCCACCCGCGAGAACTGTTCCGCGAAAGCCGATCCAAATGCTTCCCTCATGGGGCTTCGTAGCCGCGGGCGATGTTCGTCCTCCTTAACCAAGTTCTGAAGGTGCGAATAGGGGACGGAGCAAAACTCACGCAACGCCACTAGGTAGAAGTCTTCGGGCAGGTAGCCATCCACTTTCCCGAACAGCATATGGTAGCTGTTATTATCGCCCCTCTTTATTGATTCCTTTACGACCTGAGTGCCAAGGTTTGGGTGCTCGGCCGACGCCTCGGTTAGCGAGTAGACCCTGCACACGACGACGTTCGAGACGCCTTTTCGCTTCGTGTCCGCGGCAAGGTCGCAAGACTGCGTCGCGACAATCCCTAGCCCCTCGGCGAGGGCCATCTTGAGATTGGCGTCTGGATTAGCAGGCCAATCTCCGGCCTTCGTTGGCGAGATGTGAACCATGATCGGGATGATGTCTCCCTGCTCCAACTCCTGAGGGTCTTCCTCGGTGCCAAGAGACCGGAACCAGCTCTCGGGCACCGCCATCAGTACAGCTCGGATAGGTAGTCGATCTCGGCGTCAGTCGGCGCATCGAGAGAAATAACGGCTTGGACCGTTGAAGCGGTTACGACCCTGTGCGTCCCGATGCTAAGGGGGTCCATCGTGAAGTTCCGCGCCCAATCCTCAAGCTCGTCCTCGTCGAGGATCGAGGGCTTGGCGATCTGGCTCACGGCCTCTTGATTCTCCACAGTGCTATGGTCGGGGGAGCAAGGCTCGTTCAGGAGGCCTGCCCAGCCGAAGACGGAGCCGGTCTTCAGCGCGAATGAGCGTTCGTAGACGCCGTAGCCGTTCAGTGCGAGCCCATGGATCCTGACAGACACCCCGCAATCCTGCGCTTGTCTACGGAATGCGGGTGGAATCTCGCGAAGCATCCGCAGGGACTCCTCGCTCACTTGATGCCGATTGATTGTGGAGGCATTGTGGTCGTAACTCATTCTTGAAAGCCCCAAAGTTCCTTCGCCCTTGGCGTGATCAGCGTGGCAAACTCATTAACCATAGCTTCGTGAAGCAGGTCAAGCGACCCTTCAACGTTGTTGTCCTCAACGTGCAATCCCCCGTCCGACCCAACCATGAGGCCGGATACAAGGTTCAGCGCGGAAATACGGTAGTCAACCCCTGAGGGCATCCGGTAGTTCGTGATGCTCTCGTGCAAGACGTTCTCCTGTCCAATTCCAGCGACCCAGAACGCTTGGATCAGGTCGCCGACCGTCATGTCCTCGCGGGGCTGTACGACGCGGTAAGTGATCCTCACCGAGCCGACCACGAGGCCAGATCCCTCGCACGCTGCCACGAGCGAGGCTCGCATGAACTCATAGCCAGGATACTGGCTACCCGCTCCGCTTCCCCAGCGCACGGTTATTCCGTCTGGGTGGATACCGAGTGCGGTCGCGTGCTCATCGTTCTCCACCAGCAAGGTCGGCTGAGACTCGAGAGCCACGAGGGGCGAGTACCCTGCCACCTCACCGATCCTCACGAGTGGAATCGGAGAGCGGAACTGATCCAAGGTTGCCGCACGAACCCGCGAGGCGACGTCGATATCGGCAGAGCTGCCGATATCGAAAACCGCCGTCGCCTCGGCGTACTGGAGCGGAATAGTCGTGAAGCTGGACATGAAGACGTGGTGCTGGTCGCGTTGTGGAAAACTCCAAAACGGCTCTGACTGCAGGTCCTGTTGGAAGACTCCTCAAACCTTTCCACGTCGCTGAACACGGGTTGGATGCTACAAAAGCGCCCGTGGATCCGACTACATGGATATACGAGCCTACCCATAGAAAGGATTCAAACACGGTGTTTAAACGGCTTTACGATGCCTTACCAGGCCTTACTAAGTCATCGCCGTTCTCAGATCAGATCAGATCAGATCAGGTCACGTCGAAGGACTTCGGCTCATAGCGCTCGCTATACGGTTCGACATGGCTGAGGTCGATCTCCCAATCCGAGAGCGTCGCCGACTTCACCTCGTCGTCGACCGGGTTGAACTGGTAGGTGACCCCGACGATCTTGTAGAGATGGATCTCCGGCTCTACGTCGGCCTTGTCCCTCTTGGGCGTCTCGCCATCGGTAGACCAGTAAGGGTAGGCGAGAACGATGCTCCCAATCTGAGGAACGTGCGGGAACCTAAGCACCCCGAGGTTGCCGACGTGGCGACCGTCCTTTCCGACGAGCATGGCGAGGATCGGAACATCGTCTTTCATAGCCGATTATGCCCTGCCTCCCTCTTCAGCCTAAGAATTCCTTTCACGACTCTTGCGCAGAGTGGCGGACGAGCCACGCGCGATTTTGAAAGGGCACCAAGAGGCAAAGCAAACCGCGAAGAGAGTTCCTAGGCAGGGTTCTTAAATGCGCCTTGGGTCTTCCTCTATACGTAAAAAATGTCATTCACAAATTTAAAATTTCTCGTATAAAAGACCTAGGTAACGTAAGTTTTTGCGATCAACTTCACTTAAAGTCTATCGACCACACTTGCGAGGCTATAGAGTCTCTCGTGTATGATGTGTAAAGCCTAGCGTTCTGAAGATTAGGCGAGTGGATCTATGCCAGATTTATCGATGACGTTCTCTAACTTCTCCGAGAAGACCTTCCAGCTAGACCTGTGGGGATACCAGGAGAGCCAGGTAGCCGGGACCATTAACCAGAGTCCGGGGAAAACTCTTGCGGGGCCTGGCGGGTCCGCGAGTCTGTCGCAGACCCAAATGCTCTCTTCTGTGGGGAAGGCCGAGACGATCATCTTCTGCGTGTGGCGGAGCGACGAATCGGGGTGGCGGTTCGGCCTGCGCATCACGTCCCCGGTCCAGGTGTTCATGCTTGGCAACGCACCTTACTACGAAGTGATGTCGGACCAGAAAAAGGCTGGTGAGGACCCAGAATGGAAGAGGCCGGACGACGATCCTTCAAAGCCTTACACCTGGCCTAGGTTTGGGTCTGTGGAAATAACTGCGACCCCCGATGCGGATCACTCAACGATGAGCGTCGGTGTCGTGATCGACGACAGCACGCCCTAGGATCGTTTCAGAATATGCCAAAGCTCGTAATTCATTACGTCAAAGACCACATCGATCCGTCCCGGGGCAAATGGAAGACGTTCGTCATGGGTACGCACACCCAATATGACATTGTCGGGAGTACGGCCGCGGAACAGAAGCAGAATCTCCGACTGCTCGGGCGTGCGATGAAGGAAGGAGTGGCTAAGGTCGATGAGGTCATCCCGAGGGTGCTGGTCAACGTCTCAGACAGAGAGGCGGCGAGCGTGACAAGCAGGCTCTTTGGACTCTCCACCGAGTTAGAGGTCGAGGAAACTCTTCTCCTTACGGCGGCGCGGGTGGCGCAACGGGGCGGAAGTATTTTGCTCGATGTATTGGACTTGGCCGGAGATCTCCTGTTAGGTTTCCTTATCTAGAACTCGTTACATATCCATCGTCCGTACCTCCTTTCCACAGCTGCGGTCTCATCCCTGAGTTGCGAAAGCTCCGTCGGTTTGTGCTTCATCGGGCACCACGGGCGCGGCGGCTCAGCTCGGCGATGATGCCCGGTTTCCAGTCGGGTGGGGTACGTCGGACGGACCCCACCGCCGCCGCGAGGGACGCCTCGAAGGCGCGGCAAGCGGCATATCGGCCTCGGCTTCGGTGAAGGCATCGCTTCATAGGGCCTCCTAGACGATCCCGGCCTTCTCGCCCGCGGACTTGAGCATCGAGAGGAAGTAGTCGGCGTCGGCGACGTGGCCCCAGGTCACGTCGCCGGCCGAGACGCCGAGGCTATCCTCGACGCGATCGGTGCGTGTCGGGAATGACGCCGTTGACGCACCCGTGTTTCTCCGCCATCCTGTTACGCCCGTGAATCGTGCGCTCCTCCTTGCTCTCGCCGCGGCGGTCGTGCCGGCGGTCGCCCGCGTCCAAGGCTACGGCGTTCCGCCCCAGGGCTACGGATCTTTCGGAGAGAGCGCCGAGAAGCGGGCTTTCCGACGCCTCGACGATCTTGAGCGGACGGGCGCGTTCGTAGTGTCCAGCGATGGCATGATGCTCGGGAAGATCAGCAAGAGTCGGTTCGGCGACTCGCTCGGCAACACGTTCGGCAAGGGCAGCCCTCAGGCCGTCGACGGCCTCTTCAACCCCTTCAGCAAGTACGGCGACCGGTTCGCGAACGGGTCGGCGTTCAACGACTTCGCGACCGAGCCTCCCGAGATCGTCGACCGCTCGTTCGGCCGGAGCCGCAAACTCGGATTGTTGATGACGAACTCGAAGGCGCTCACTCTGGGAGTGAGAATCGACTCGAACGTCCTGAAGGCCTGGATCGAGTCCGGCGACTATATCTGTCCGTCTGAGGCTCTCAAAATCGCCGCCCACAGGCTTACGGCCACTTCCAGGGCTCTCGCGACGGGCTCCTCCGCCTCGACGGCCACGAAGCTGTCGTCGAGCTCGATCTCGGCGCGCAGACTATTCGGGAAGTCGGGGAGTTCGACCAGGTCGTACATCTGCTCGACCATTTCCAGGAACGCCCCACGGGTCGGGATCTCGGGACGGCACCACAGATAGCTCCCGACCCTCACGGGAGGATCGTCGCCTCGGCGCGCATCGAGGGTCAGGAGGAACGAGTGGACCACGTCCGGACGGGTCAGAAGAGTCCTGGCTCCTCAGACTTCTCTTTCTTGCGCGACGTCGGTCCCGCATCCTCCACCTTGGTCCACTCGGGCGGGCAGGGCACGAGCAGCTCGCGCAGGAGATCGAGCGGGGCGTCACCGGACATCCACAGCCCCTCGGTCCCGGGCGCGAGCACGACGGGCATGCGGTCGTGGACCTCGCCGACCGTCTCGTTCGGCTCCGTGGTCACCATCGTGTAGGTCGGCATCCCCGCGGTGTGCTCGTTGGGGCTCTCCCAGAGCCCCGCGAACGCGAAGAGGTTCCCTTGCGCGGGCGAGACCCGGAGCCACCTCCCTTCGGCCCGCTCGTAGAACGCCTCGGCGGGGATCACGCATCGACGGTGCTTGAACGCCTCGCGGAACGTGGGCTTCTCCGCGACGGTCTCGCTCCGGGCGTTGTAGGCGTTCTTCTTTCCAAACTTATCGTCCTTGGCCCAGAACGGCTGGAGTCCCCATCTCGCCACCACGAGGACGCGGCCGGCCTCCTCCTCGCCCTCCCGTAGGATCAGGCCGTCGTCGCCGGGGAACGACTCGCCCACCGTGGGCACGTCTCCGCCCGAGAGGATGCCGAGCCGCTCCCGCACCCTCTCGTTCCTGGGATCGACGCCGACGTAGCGCACGCACATGCGAGGAGCATACGCCAGCGGGAGACTAGGCAGGGTACTGCGCGTCCACGAGGCTTATGTACGTGGTCGAGTGATGCTGGTACATCGCCTGCATGACCCAGATGTCGCGCGTCGGGAACGAGCCGTTGAAGACGCCGGCCAGCGCCTGGTCTCCCGAGGGGTGCGCGTAGCCGGCGCCGGAGACTTCCGAGAAGAGGTCTTCGATCGCGTCGCTTTCAGGAGGTCCCCAGCTGAGCCCGTTCGCCTTATAGACGTTCTGGACGTTGTCGAGAGACCACCAGCAGTAGGGCGCGATGTCGAGCGTGTTGTGCAGCCGTCCCACGAACGCGGGGTTACCCAGCGTGTTGAAGTAGTCCGCGAAACCCTGGTCGCCCGACGTTAGGGCCGCGAAGGACCAGTAGGCCATGTTGTGGACGAAGCCACCGCCGTAGAGGACGTCGTTGAGGTAGGCGAACATCGGGGGCGTCAGCGTCCCGCCAAGGCTGTGGCCCGTAACGTAGAGGTACTGCGGAGAGCTCGCCTTGAGGAAGTCGACGATGCCCTGCCCCGTGATAGGGTCGGTGAGGCTCAGCAGGTCGTTCATGCCGTCGAAGGTGCCCTGCGAGACCAGGGCCGACGCGGGCGCGTGGGGCGCGAGCTGGCTGAACGCCTGGAGAGGCGGCTCGACGTCGAAGTCCTCCATCGCCCACGACTCGAGGCTCAGGAAGTTGGTGCCCCGGATCACGACGGTGTACTCTTCGGGGTTGGAGCGCTTCGCGACGTAGGCGAGGCTGTAGGAGACGCCGAGATCGTCGCATAGCTCGACGGGTCCCCAGACGACGTTCAGACCGAGGGACTCGACTTCCTTCGGGATCGCGGTGAGAGAGTCGTACGCGATGGAGGACAGGCGCGCCATGGTGCGAGGATAGTAGTTGTAACTCGAGGACGATGCGTCAAACGGCAACACGACGTCATCATAGCAACATTCTTTCCTGCTTGTCGTCGATATCGTGAGTAGGCGGAAGGATTATGAATCAGCTAGAGAGAAAGTCGGCGGTTCCCACCGGCACCGGAGCCCGTCCGCGCATCAGGACGGGCCGGTAGGGGTAGACCCGGTCCACGAGGAACGCGGCGTGCCCGTCCCTGTCCTGGATCGTCCCCACGGCGGTGACGTAGTTGGAGCAGACCACCGCATGGCCGTCGCGCTGGTAGACGCGGTCGAAGACCGTGCAGTTGAGGAGGCCGGTCTCGTCCTCCAGGTCGAAGAACACCACACGCTTGCCGGAGGGGGTCGGCGGGAATCGAAGGCGGATGGGGTTGCCCACCAAGACCCCCTTCGTGCCGGGTGCGAGCCGCCGCGCATCCGCCGTGGTGACGCACCCCTTCTCCGCCGCCCGCTCCCGCTCGAAGGCCATCAGGTGCCGCTCCACGTCCAGGCCCAGCAGGCGCCGCTCCCAGACCGCCCGCTCCTGGACGTCGAAGTCCTCCACGGAGAGATCTAGGATGGGCTCCTCGAAGTCGAGCGGCAAGGCGGGGTTGCCCTTCTTCGGCTTCGCGCCCCGCGCGAACTCCAGGGCGGACGGGATCGCCCACAGCATCGCCCGCCGGTTCGGGCAAAGCGAGTCGAGCGCGCCCGCGAGCACGAGGGCCTCCAGCTCGTCTCGGCTGGGCTCGGCCTTCAGCGCGAGGTCGAAGAGCGAGCCGAACGCCCGCAGGCCCGCCGATCGCCACAGCCCCTCGCCTTCCGGGTCGCCCATCCCGGCCACCGCTACGCCTCCGCCGTCCTGTGAAGGCGAAAGGGTCTGGCGCGGTCGCTGGGTGTGGTCGCCCAGCGCGCCGTCCTGCGCCTCCAGGATGCGGTCCCGGGTCTTTACCGACAGCCCGGAGAGCTGCATGAGGCCCACCCGCACCGCCCCCGCCGGGATCGTCAGCCCCGTGGCCTCGTCCACCGCCGCCTCCACCTCGAAGCGGTGACGGCTGCGGTTGACGTCGAGCGGCAGAAGGCGCACGCCCCGGCTCCTCGCCTCGGTGGCCAGGGTGCAGGGGCCGTAGTAGCCCGCCGGCTGCGCGGAGAGGAGGCTCGCGAAGTACTCCGCCGGGCGGTTCTGCATCAGGCTGACGCTGCGGAGCGAGATCTCGGCGAAGGCGAGCGCGTGCCCCTGCGCGAACGCGTAGCCCTGGAACTGCGACACCAGCTCCCACACGCGCTCGGCCACGGCGGGCGCGTAGCCCCTCGCGATCGCCCTCCCGATCGCCTCCTCCCGGATCGTCGCGGCGAAGCCCTCGCGCCGCCGCTTGTAGAGCGCGTCGCGCACCTCCTCCGCCTCGCCGCCCGTGTAGCCGCAGAACGCGCCGAGGAGCTGGTCCACCTGCTCCTGGAACACGATGATCCCGTAGGTCTTGCCGAGGATCGCCTCGAGGTCCGGGTGCTCGAACGAGAACGGCTTGCCGCGCCTTCGGGCGATGAGCTCGTTGAGCTTGACCGCGCCGCCGACGCCGGGACGGATGCCCGCCTGGACCATGCTCGCCTCGTGCAGGTCGTCCGTGCCGAGCCGCTGGTGCGCCTGGCGCATGGCCGGGGAGGCGGACTGCGGGATCCCGATCAGCTCGCCCGATCGCATCGCCCGGTACACCTCGGGGTCCGTGGTGGCGTCGACCTTCTTGGAAGAGAAGTCGAGGTCCGCCGCCTGGGCGCGCCGCTCGACGCCGCCGATCACGTCCTGCCCGCGAAGGCCCAGCACGTCGAACTTGTCGAAGCACCGCTTCGCGCTCCGCTTGTCCCACTGGACCATGCGCAGGTGCGGCTCGTCCACCCCGCTCTCCTTGGACACGGGCGAGGCCGACCACACCACAGGGACCGAGTCTCTGAGCGGCGTCTCCGAGACGATCACGCCCGCCGAGTGGAGCCCGACGCCGTTGGGCAGGTCGACCAGCCGCTCGGCCAGGGCGAAGATCCAGCGGAACCGCTCCTTGGGGACGTTCGACCCTCGGAGTTCCGGCCGCTTCTCGAGCGACGCCTCCAGGGTCTTCGCCGACACCCCCTCGTGGATCCGCTTGGCGAGGAAGCCCACCGTCTCCTCGGGCAGGCCGAACGCCTTGCCCACGTCGCGCACGATCCCGCGCGCCCGGTAGGTTTGGACCGCCGCGAGCCCCGCCACCCGCTCCACGCCGTAGCGGCGCACCATGTAGCCGCGCACGTCGTCGCGCCGGGCCGACTCGAAGTCGATGTCGATGTCCGGCCGCTTGCTCGCGTCCTCCGGCAGGAAGCGGTCGAAGTGCAGGTCGTGGCGGATGGCGTCGATCTCGGAGAAGCCCAGCACGTACGCGACCGCCGAGTCCACCGCCGAGCCGCGGCCGCTCGAGCCGATACCCTGCTCGCGGCTCCAACGGGTGAAGTCCCACGCGACGAGGAAGTGCGAGGCGTAGCCCAGTCGCACGATCCGGTCCACCTCCATGTCCAGACGCTCGCGGTGCTTCTGAGAGAGATCGGAGCCGTACGCCGCGTGGGCGTCGGAGGCGACGATCTCCCGCAGGGCGTGGGCGTCGTCGGGAAAGAGCGACGGGAGCCGCTGCCGACCGGGCAGCACGTCGTCCTCGCAAAGGTCCGCGACGAACAGGGTGTTGTCCAGGAGGTCCGGCGCGTCGCGGAAGAGGAGGGTCTCCTCCGCGGACGTCCGCAGGAACCGCTCGGCGTTGAGGCTCCGCTCGGGGTAGCGCGGCGCGGGCGGCTGCGAGGGGTGCCGGCGGGCCTTACGCCCGACGATCTCGTCCAGGAGGCACAGGCTCTCGGCGCAAAGGTGCGCGTCCTGCGCCGGGTAGTGGCTCCGCCGCGCGTGGGTGACCGCGCCGCCCGCGACCGCGAGGGTGCCCGTGGCGCGGGCGAGGTCCCGCAGCCGACCCTCGACGTGACGGCTCCAGGGGAGGAACCCTCTCTCGACCTCTAGGAACACGCCGCCCCGCCCGTACAGCGAGACGAGCCGCTCGACCAGGCGCAGGGCGCCGTCGAGGTCCTTGCGCACGATCAGGCGGTCCAGCGGCCCCAGGTCGCCGCCGGTGAGGCACAGCAGACCGTCCGCGTGCTCGGCCAGCCGCTCCCACGTCGCCAGGGGGAATCCGCGCGGCTCGCCCAGGTGGCAGGCCGTGATGAGCCGCGAGAGGCTCCGGTATCCGAGCCTGCTCCGGGCGATCAGGACGATCGCCCCGCCGCCGGGCAGCTCGACCGAGGCCCCGATCAGCGGCCTGACGCCGTGCGCCCGGCAGGCGCGGCCGAACTCCATCGCGCCCGTAAGGGAAAAGGGGTCCGCGATCGCCGCCGCCGGGCACCCGCCCTGTACGGCGAGGAGGGCCAGCTCCTCCGCGAGCACGATGCTCCTGCCGAACGCGTAGCCGGAGAAGAGGTGCAGCGGGGCGTACGGGACGATGGGACCAGGGGCGCGCAGGACGAGCGGTCCTTGGGCGTCCGCGACGGCCGAGCCCACCGCCGCGTCGAAGCCGCCGTCGGGAGCGGCCTGGGGCGACTCCGCAAGGCGAGCGTGGTACGCGCCGGGCAGGCCGCCCGCCGGGACGGCCTCGCCGTCCTTGCGCGCGAACTTCGGGGTCAGCTCCTGAGGTCGAGGGTCCACGATCCGCCCGAGGCTGGGCGCGGCGCGCTCCTCGAGTCTTCGGGCGCCGCCCGGCTCGATCCTCGCGGACACCTCGACGTAGGGCGCGAGGTCCCACCACTCCCGCGCCTCCCGCCACCGCGAGACGACGCGGCCCCCGTCACCAGCTCCAGCCGTTGAGCCGACGGTACGCCTCCCTGACCCGGACCCAGCGCGGCACGGGGATCTCAGACACGAGCCGCACCGCCGTGTCGCCGTACGCCCCCCGCACGTGCGCGAGCGCGGTGCGCACGCCCTCCTCCCGGTCCGCGCGCGAGCGACCGCCCTGCAGGTCCAGTTGCGTGCGCCGGGCGGCGTGGACCCCAGGGAGCCGGGCCCGCAGCCCTTCCGTGCCCTGCGGCGGGCCCTCGCCAAGCATGAGCCGCAGGGCGTTCGCCACGTCCTCCTCGCTCGAGAGCGGGCGGGCGAAGATGCGGGAGCGCACCTCGACCGTGCCGTCGGCCCGCTCGAGGAACACCTCCACCGTTCGCCCCGCCGCGTCCCTCTCGCGCAGGGCCGCCCCGACCTCCCGGGCGATCCGCCCGAGCCCCGTCTCCACCTCGCCTTGGGTCTCGGGCGCGCCGTCGTAGGCGAAGCGGGCGGCGACGGACGCCTCGGGGAAGAGGGGCCGCACGAGCGCATCGCCCCTCCCGAGGATCGCCCGCGCGAGGCCGTGCGCCTCCTCCCCGAACTGCGCCAGCAGCCCGTCCTTGCCGAGCCGCGCCACGTCGCCCGCCGTCCGGTAGCCCAGGAGGTGCAGCCGGCGCGCGACGTCCGGCGAGAGCGGAAGCGAGGTGACGGGCACGTCCGCGACGTAGGCCCTCGGGTCGGCGTGGGCGAGGCCCATCGGGTCGCCGCGCCTGGCGGCGAGCCGCGCGACCCACCGGCAGGGAGCCAGGCCGCACCGGGGCGCGAAGCCCGCCTTTCGCAGCTCGCGCTCCAGGCTCTCCGCCGCCTCGCGCGGCCGGGGGTGGCCGGAGAGGTCGGCGAGGGCCTCGTGCTGGCGGATCGGCTCGACCGCGTCGGAGTAGCGCGCCACGATCTCCAGCCACCGCCGCGCGGCCTCTCGGCAGGCCTCTTCCTCCCACTCCACGATCGTGCCGTCGACGGCGAGCACGGAGCGCGCCTCGGCGAGCGGCATCCCGACGTGGACGCCGCGCTCCCTGGCCGCTTGGCTCGCGTCGAGGACCTTGCCGCCGTGTTGGACGACCAGCGCGCCGCCGTCTCCTCGGGAGAGGGCGGCGGCGTAGAAGCCTTCCAGAACCACGGCGAACACGTACACTAGCGTCTACTATAACGCACTCCGGCGCGCTTTGTTCCGGGGCCTTCGGAACCCGGTCGAAACCGCGACGATCGGCGCCGCCGTGGGAGTAGTAGAGGGCTGTGCCCCGCGCGCCCGATCCCTCCCTCTCCCCTCCCGCCGCCCGGCTGGTGGCGCAGGACGAGGCGGGCCGGACCGTGCCCGTCGAGCGGGCCTCGCGGATCGCCGGGGTGGTCGACGGCGTCTCGGAAGACGTCCGGACGGCGGGCTCGTTCGCGTTCGGCTTCGTCGGGTGGCGGCCGACCTTCGCGGACCTCGGGCGCGCCGTGTGGGCCTACTCCGAGACCCAGGTGGCCGGGGCTCCGCTTCGCACGGCCTTGCGCGTCGGGCGGATCGTCGAGGTCGAGGATACGGAGGGTGGCGAGCCTCTCGTCGTCGTGGATCTCGGCGCGGAGTAGGACGGACCGCCATTGAGAGTGGATCTCCGAGATTCCCTCGAGAGAAACCGATGTTCAAGCCTGTTTTGTCCCGAGCCTAAGGCCTGCCCTCCGGCTCTTTGGACCGCTCGGCTATATTGCGGCCATGCTCCGCAGCGCGACCGTGTTCGCCCTCGTCCTCGCCGCCGGTTCGGCCCTCGCGGCGGGCGCGGTGGGAAGGTGGACGGGGCGGTACCGCGTCGAGAGGGAGAGCGCGGACACGCCCCCGGCGTACCGCCCTCGGGAGGTGGAGGCGCTGACCGAGATCTACAAGGGACGGGTGTTCCTGGAGATCAGGAAGGACGGGACGTTCGTCATGCGGTGCGAGGGTCTCGCGGTGGTCCGGAGAGCGCGATCATTCGGGAGATGGAGGAGATCGCGAGGGTCAAGTACTAAGTCCGCAGATCAATAGGTATCCCAATCCCTAAACAGGGATTGGAATCGCTTTGAGCTCTAGCGTTTCAAGCATCTATCGAAAGGAGCATTCTCTTCCGGTCGTCAGGAGTATGTAGGGGGGAATGGAAGCCCGAAGTCGTCATAGAAGCCGCGCATGACGATCCCGCATGTTTGGATACGATAATCATTGTCGTAAGTCGTGCGCTCGATAGCTTCGCGGTTGGAGATCTCGTCGAACCAGGGGAGGGCCTCCCGTGTAAACCTCTCCAACACGGCCCCCCGGCCCTCGGGGGGAACGATGTTAGTGAGGTCGGTTGCGGATCTGAAAAGGTCGCGGTCTTCTGGCGTGTCGGCAGCTACTTCCTCTACCGAGGTACCGATGTCCCACCGTGACTTGACTTCTTCGCCTTGGTCGTGTGGTCGATCGATACGGACCATTAGATCGATGCTCCAGGCAGGAGCAAAGCGGCTTCTAGCGAAGTTCATGCTCTGCTGAGCTCCATCCTTCCGACGTAGGGCATGGTTGCCCTTGACCCGAAAGCCTGCTTCCTCCGCCACCCGTGAGAATGCCGCCTTTAGCTCTTGCCTTCCCGCTTCGATCTGATCCGGGGTGATCTGCCTGTACATATTCACTGCTCTCATCTATTCTAGCTATCGGAAGCCGAAAGGATCGAAGAACGGGAAAACGATCGGCTCACCGTCCGCCATGGACCAGGGCGCAGGATAGTAGATCACCGTGCCGCTATAGCCTGTAGCTGCCGTGTACTGGGCAGACTGCATCCGCCCGTCACTAAATCCGCCCCAGCTCCCGGGCTTGATCTCGATGAACTGCCTGGCGACCCTGTTCGCTAGGTCCATCCGACCGCCGTCGCACGGAACCTCTGCCCTCCACCCGTCGAGCTGGGTCACCTGGTTCTGGATCATTCGGTGCATCAGGTTTCCAAACTGCCTTTCGGTCAGATTGCTGATCGCCTCGATCGTCTCTTCGGATATCTCTTCTCCTTCAGCTCCAAGTTCCTGTCCTAGAGCAGTGCCGCCAGTTCCAAGGACGCCTGCGAGCCAGACGCAAGTGCTCGGAAAGTGGCTGCAGTAGGCCGAAACGCTGTCGAGCCGCAGTCCGTTCGGATCGGTCCAGTTAACCGGCCGCCCTTGGCAGTATCCGTAGAGATTAGTTCCACCTGCTTGTCCGATAGGGTCTCGCGTAACCCACCGCCCACCTACCGGATCGTAGTACCGATTCTGACAGTAGACAAGCCCCGTTTCCCGATCCGAGGCGTAGCCCCAGCGGGCGTTGTAGCCGAAGATCTCCGAGCGCGTGCCCGAGTACGTCTCATTGCCATAGGCGTCGTAGACCGAACTCGATAGGACGGTCCCCGCACCATTGGTGCGCTGGGCGACGTTCCCCTGTGTGTCGTAGGCGTAGAACTCCCACGGGCCGCCCTGGTTTCGGCCGACCAGCCCATCGGGGGCCCAGACGTTAAGGGCGTCGGGCTGGCTTGTGGAGTTGATCTCCATCCAGGGCTTGCCGTCGACGTACAGATAGTACTTGAGGGTCCCGCCAGTGAAGTTCTTCCAGCCTCGAAGGCCGTCCGCCCGGTTCACCACCGACCAGCCGCCTGGACGCGTCTTGAGGCGCCCTCCGACGTCGTAGGTCTGGGCCGCACCATTATAGGTCGTGGGCGCGCCGTTCCCATCGTAGACGTAGCCCGTCCCCGTCCGCTGGTTGTTCGCGTTGAACGTAGCCGTGCTGCCTCGAAGGGTCGTTGTGTTGCCCGCCCCGTCGTAGGCGTTGGTCTGGCTGTAGCCTCCCAAGCGAGTGGACGACTCGGAAGTCAGTCGGTCCATACCATCGTAGCCGTACGTGGTCGTCCCAGAGTACGCGCTCGTCGAAGGAACGCTAGCGGCCAGGGAAGTCAGGTTGAACACCCCATCGTAGCCGAGGCTTCCATACTGAGAAACGGTGGTCGAGTTCACCGAGTTCGTCAGCCCAGCAAGGCGGCCTACCGCGTTGTAGGTGTAAGCCGCGGTCATACCGTTAGGCATCGTTCGCGACGCCTCCCAGCCGTTGTCGTAGTAGGTGAAGCTCGGCCCCGTCGCGAGGTTGTAGAGGCTCATGCCCGTGCAACGCCCGTTCGCGTCGTAGGTATAGCCGAAGGCGCGCCCTGCGGGAAGGGTCAGCGTCTTACGACTGCCGTCGGGCCAGTACTGGAATGAGACGGTCTGAGTCGAGATGCCTGTGTACGAGGTGTCTTCACCCGTGCGATCACCTAGGTCGTCGTAGCGCCAAGCGTACGAACCTGCTGAGTCGGTGCGGGAAGTGGGGCGATCGTACGCGTCATATGCGAGGGACACGTCGTTGCCCGTCGTCCCTGGATAGCTCATCGCGGAGAGAGCACCGTCCGTGTCTGCGTATGCGTAGTTCGTGATCTGGCCGTTACCGTCGGTTCGGCTTAACAGGTTGCCGACCGCGTCGTAACTCGTGAACCTGACCTTGTCGTAGCTTACGCCCGTGGACCCTGGATAGGCCACCTGAGTGAGGTGGTCGTTCAGGTCGTAGCTGTACGAAGTTAGATTGTTTTTACCATCCTTAAAAATTCTAACTCGGTAAAAAGGGTTGTAGGTCTTGGTAAAAGCCTCTGCGCTTCCGGTGAGAGAAAGCCCTTCCCCCTCCGGGCCATACGAGAGATTCACAGTCCGCGTGGCCGTTCCCGACTCGTTATATCCGGTGGTCTGCGCGCTCGGTCCTCCAGGATACAGATAGGTATTTATCGTGAACGACCTGCCTGTGCCGGTATTTCCTGTATTCGGGACAGAGGTGCCCACAGGTTGATCCGCCAGGTTATAGGAGGTACGCGACTGCAAACCAAGAGGATCAGTGGACGAAGCTAGGTTGCCTCGTACGTCGTATCGCAGATGAGAGACCTTGCCGAGTGAATCGGTGATCTTGATCGGACGCCCAAGGCCTTCAGGCTGGGTGTACGTCGAGCCAGCGGGATCTCCGTCGACGATCGTATCCGTCGTATAGGCGTAGTAGACCGAACGGCTCGCTGCCGCGTTGTTACCTGGCTTAGTGACCTGTGTCACGTTGCCAAGGGAGTCGTACCAGCAGGTGGTCGCCTGAACCGATCCCGTTCCAGATTCGCCAGGCAAGGGCGAAAAGATCTCGTGAATGAGACCGCTCGGCTCGTAGTACGTGAACGTCGTCGCTGTCTTCGGTCCCTGCTTAACCGAGGTCAGCTCACCTAGCGAAAAACTACTGTAATCATAAGATGAGGTGATCGTCGTGTTCTTTGGCGTGGTCGATGTCAAGACATTGCCGAACGTATCGTAGGTATAGCTCCAGATGCGCCCGTTCCCGTCGGTGACGCTCGATGGTTGGTAGGTTGCTCCTCCGCTACCGTATGCCTTCTGCCAGACATTCTGTCCCTGCGCGTTTCTAAGCAGTGTCTGGTTCATTAGACCGTCGAAGCCGACGGTGTACTGGCCCACGAGATTGCCAAGGGGATCTTTGACCTTGACCGTGGTCTTGTTCGCATCGGCGGTGCCATCCCAGTCGGTCGGCGCATATTCGCGCCGATTACCGTTGGCGTCTGTGACCGAGGTCACGAAGCCGGAGAATGCGTCGTAAGCGATCGACGCTGTCGCCATGCCGCTGCCGGTAGGCGAGGGAACGGAGATCGAGCCGAGATACGGGTAACCCGACGTCGCCTCGCCATTGCCCCCATCGACGTAGCCGTACTGGTATTGGACCGGCGGATTCGCAGAGCCCGTGGAGACGACTTGCGAAGCCTGCCAAAGCTCGCCCGCTCCGACCCCGCTCGCGACCTTCGAGTAGTAGACGCTCCGTCCATAGCGGTCGCTGACGTTGACGATAAATTGATTGGCGTCGCGTCCGATCGAGAGGAGGGAGGTTCCGTTCGAATCGTAGATGCTGGTCAGGTAGCCATAGAAGTAAGGCGAGCTCGCCCCCGTGTACCCGAATCCAATCCAGCTGCCTACCCGGTTCGCTACCTTCAGGATCGGTAGTGAACCGTACGCTCCGCACGGGAAAGTCCAGGTCGAACGATCTGGGAACGTCACGACGAAGTTGGATACGCTGGTAGAGACCCAAACGGCTTGGATCTTAAGGTTGTAGCCAGCTGGCACAGCGCAGTTGACCACCGGGTTCGACGACGAGGGCGGCCCAGGATAGGTGAAGAGAACCCGGGCGTTGTTCGGGAAGACCACTTGGGCTTGGTAAGGGACCGGACCTCCAGGGGCGCCGTATGTGTTGATGTAGATGTTGTAGTGATTTGACCAAGCCGTTCCGAACCCGCCGCTGCCCTGGCTAAGGCTGTTGTAGACGCGCGCCCAGGACACGGACGGACCGATTGGGTTGTAGACGTTAAGGTCGGAACCGGGATGGTATTCCTCCTCGCCAGTCGCGAGGTTCACCGGATCGCCCTTGCTGGGGCCAAATGGCCACATAGGCCCATTGCCAATCACATGGTTGTCACCCCAAGGCGCGTCCTGAGGGGGAAGTCCCCCGGGCCCATCCTCTGGGCAACAAGGACCGCACTCAGGGCAATGAAGCGAACTCGGCCTAATGCCGCAGAAGTAGCCGACGGGCAGATAGAGAGGGGCGACGTTATTTGCGAGCGTCGTGACGATCCGCGCGGCAGCTCCAGCCAGCCCGTTCTGGGTCACCGCGATCGACACGTCAACCGGAGCGGTCTGATCCTTCAGAGTCCCGCCCTTGGGCAAGCGAGGGGCGAGCCGCTGCATAGCCAGTTGCTGGGGGCTTCCAAGTTTGGAAACCGTCATGTATGCCCCGGGCCTCATCGCGTGCCACGCCTTCCACGAGACGCGCACCGGCCCGCCTGGCCAAACGCCGCAGTCGGAACAGACGTACTCGACGCCGTCCTTGTCCGCCTGCACGACGGCCACGAAGTGGTCGCCCTCGACGTGGGCGACCACCGGCAGAGGTAGGCCCCTGAGCCCCTTCTCTGTCGCTCGTGTTGGGTTCGCCGCGACGCCAAGGCGATCGCAGGCGTCTGCCAGGTCCTGGAGGTTACTGCCCTCGCCGGTATGATGCACCGTTCGCGCAAGCATGGCCTGATCGTGCGGCAAACCGAGGGCTCGCAGGCAGGTCGCTACCGCCGATGCGCCGCACAGCGGATCAAGCCGCTGGGGAATAGGCACGCCAAGCCGCTCGTTGTCGAGGTGGTAGCCCTCGCAGCCTCGGGCGTGTCGCGACCAAAGTGCCGCCTCCTGGCGCGCGAAGCCGACGCCACTGCCTCGCAGCTCTGTTTCGAACGCTCGCCTCGCGTCGCCGTAGCGACCCATGTAGAAAAGGGCCTCGGCGCGGTCGTGGAGGGCTAAACCACGCAGTTTAGGTTCGACGCGCCCTTTGAGCAAACTGTCGATGCGTGCGACCGCCGCCTGGGGATACTCGCGTGCCAAATCCGCCTCCGCGAGCCACAGCCGGAGTCGATCCTGACGCTCCTTCCCTGCCCTCTCGGCTATCAGCTCAGCGCGCCAAGCGGCGCGCTGAGCTGATGACACAGGCACGTCGGTCCTTCCCACTTCGTTGAGGATGGTGTCCGCCGACCTAGTAGCACCCGGATTCACCCTCGGAAGCGGAGGCGCTGCGGGCGTTACCGTCATATGCGGCACACCCTTCATCACGGGAGGCAGAAGCGACGCCTTGGCGAGGGCATCGGTAAACGCTTTCTTACCCGCCTCTGCGGCGGCGCGATCTCGCTCAGCACCGAGGACCGCCGGGGCCGTGGTCTGAAACAGGAGGCCGGCTGCACTGAGCCGACAAAGAAGGGGAAGCCAAAAGGTACGCATGGTTCTTGTGCGGCGTCGCGCAATCTACAGCGTCGTACTATAAGTCGATTCCCGTTTCAAAAGCCGAAAACTTAGCACCTCTGCCGGTAACGGGTCGAAAAACAGCAATAATTCTGCTTAAATGTTTAATTTTTTATAAGTTTAAGACATGATCTTAGCATAATTTAAGGATTGTAGCCACACCCCTTCTTTACAAGAACGGTAAAGGGCGTAAGGTCCAGATCGACGTCAAAGCCTGTCTCGTGGCGGACCGACTCGACGAGGGACGCCACGTTCGAGCGGCTCAGTCCTTCCCAGCGACCCGCCACCCGTCCGTCCTTGCCGATCAGGCGAAGGTCCAAGGCCTCACATGCCTTGAGCCACCGAATCGCGCCGAGTTTCGGATCGGGGACGATGGGGAAGCGGATTCCCGCTTCCCTGGCAAGAGTGCTCGCCTTCTTAACGTCGCCATCGAGCAGACCGACGAATCGGATCCTTCCCCTGCATGCGTTAGCGAGCGCATTCAGAGCGACGTGGCACTCCTTCGTACATGGACAGCCGTCCTTGAGCGTGACGACCACCGCCGGTCCCGCCATCGATGGAACCATCGGCTTCATGGGCGTTTTTACGAGCTTAAGAATCGCGAGGCACATAAGGATCGGAGGCATATGAGCATGGTACGCTACCTTTTTGGGGCCGAGTCTCTATCCTCCGCTTCCCGCCTTAAAGCCTCGTTAGGTGCCGCACCTTCTGCAGAAGGTGCGGCACAAGGTTGGTACGAGATCGTTGGCGGATCATCAAGCAGCCCTTTTGACGCACGCTCCTACCTTGATCCATCCTTAAAGCCTAGCCGGCGAGAAGCTGGCACTCGGTCGAAAGTGCCGTGAAGGCGGACGGAGCAGAGGTCACTTGGAAGTGATGGCTCAGGCGCGCTTGCGTCGCTTGAGTGCAATCAGCGCGAAGGGCAGGGCAGCCGCAGGGCCAGGGACGGCGGACTGGACGGCGGGCTGGACCCTAAGCTGGAAGTCGTTGAAGATTTGGCGCTCGTTCCCAGCCTCGTTCGTGATGGTGAGCGTGAGTCGAGGATGCTGCGCGTGCATGAAGTCGGGGACGTTCTGCTCGTAGGTGCTGACCGGCGTGTCGGCACTCACCGTGTAAGACAGGAAGTTGCCGGTGAAGGTCCGCTGGACGTCGCTGAACCCGGCGTGCAGCTCGAGGTTCTCGAGGAAGTCCGCGAACGAGAGCTGGATGCCAGTCGTCACTCCGTAAAAGAAGAACTGCTCGCCGCTGAAGATCGCCTGCTCTGCGTCGATCCCGGTGAGCGTCTCGCCCGCCTCCAGCACGAGGGTGCCCGTCATGTAGTGGAGCTGGGCGCCGGAGGCCGGGGCCTTTACGGAGAAGTCGTAGAAGTCGGGGCTGAACGGCCCGCCATCGATCGTAGGGCAGGGAACGAACCTCCTCGGCGCCTGGATCTACGCGAAGTACGGCATTGCGACCTGCGTAGCCCTTTCCGTTCCTTTGCCCCTTCTCGGCCTACTGCTCGTCCTCCTCGTACCCCGCGATCTGGCCGGTCGTCCGCAAGAGAAGGATCAAGCCTCAGCATAAGTCGTTTGTGGATCGTTGGCGATAACGCAAAAGATATTCTGCTTTCCTCTAAGGGTTCGCTAACGTACCGTCCAACTTTCCTCAGTCTCGGCGAACCACTGATCGTGCCCCGGCTTTGACCGCGCGCCGCACCCCTTCCCTAGCGAGTCGGTCCGACAGGTCGGGGGTAGTCCCCCTCTCCTCGCGTGAGAGCGGCGTGGCGCGCCTCGATCGCCTCGGCCAGCCGCTTGGGTCGCACGCTGTACATCGACGGCGACACGAGGAACCGGGAGCCGAACATCGCTCGGGTCACCCGG